>Ga0210239_101099_pt1 | contig 22261 bp, 14 predicted proteins | sample ChrtobMetP5a_0mM_FD_155451 | JGI IMG/M metagenome (GOLD analysis project Ga0210239, IMG submission 155451) | Chrysochromulina tobin associated microbial communities from unialgal haptophyte culture, Seattle, Washington, United States - P5a_0mM | ecosystem: Host-associated > Algae > Haptophytes >... | reverse complement strand
GCCAGTGCTACCGCGGCCGCCAGCACAGGGGTTACCGCAGCAGCCCCTCGAGCGTGACTCGCCTTGCGCCTGTCCTCCTTCGCACGACGCCGGGCGTGCTTGGCCTCCTGAACCTGAATGCGGTCCCCCTTGTGGATTCGCGATCAACACAACGCGCAGAAGAACAGTTCTGTTGAGTTTCTGTTGTGACAACCGAGTGGATGTCATCCCCTCTTAGTGAGGAAGAGCTCATTGAGCTACCCGAGTGTGTGTGTGAGTGCCCGGTACGGCGCGCGCATTGCGGCGCGTCTTGTGATTTTCCCACACTCTCTCGACACCGCGCGACCGTGTCGCGCGTCAGGAAACCCAGCCCCTCTTTTCTCATTGTGAATGGGGGCTCCCCCGCCGAGCGTGTCCGGCGCCGGCGCCGGGCCGACTCCCCCCAAGGGGAAAACGGGGAGGAGTGCAGGAAACCTCAAACTCCGATGGGCAAGGTGGGCGTCTCGGTGCTCCTTTGTTTCGCGTCGGCATGGACGTGCGCGATGCGTCTACCGTGTGCGTCTTCAAGCCAGACTGCATCGCGGTCTCAGCCTCGAGCCCTAACCCAAGGTTGCCGCAACACTGGAGTAGCGGCGGCAATTCTCAAGTCAGATGACCTCTGCGTGGGCGTGGGCGTGTCAGAGAACAACGCCTTCGGCTTGGGCGTCGTGAATGATCCGAGCTCGTTGAGACTCTGCGCATCACCGGATCGTTGTGCTGTCGATGTCCAGTTCTTGGGAGATGCCGCAAATACTGATGCCGCCGCGAATCAGATGACTTTCAAGAGGCGGATCGCATCCACGACGCGCTACACTGGCTTCTCGAGTTGCATTTCTACGCAGAGCCGTGCGCGGTCAATGAGCATGCTTACGACCGGCCAGGTGCCCCAGCGCACGTCCATCCTACGGCCTGCAAACCCACTTCCCTTTGAGAGCTCTCGGCTGTATACTCACTGCGCTTTTGGTGTGGATGCGTCAGGAGCCCGAGGCAGGAGTTCAGGGAGACATAATTGCTTGCGTGAAGAAGATCGGCGAATGCGAGGCGGAGATAGCTAAATGCGAGGAGAAGATCAACGACGTGGACACAGAGCTGATGAAGGAGGGCATCAGCGCAGACAACTTGGCGTTTTGGCGCGAAGAGAAGAAGCAGCTTCGCAAGGAGAAGGAGCAGCTTCGCAAGGAGAAGGAGCAGCTTCGCAAGGAGAAGGAGCAGCTTCGCGACAATGAGAAGCAATATCTCAAGGAAAGGGAGCTTCTATTGACAAAATCGCTGGCCAACGGTGCGCGCGTCCGAACCCTCAAGAGTTTTCCGAGTCCGTCTCGACAGGACAGGTTGGTTCTTCCTTGAGATGGCTGACCTCGCGTCTCCCTCGCATCTCACTCGCAACTCACTCGCCTCAGCACCTCCTTCGCATCTTCTTTGCATCTCCCCTTCATGCCTCTATCTCCCTTGCACGCCCCCTCACATCTCCCCTGCATCTCCCCTGCATCTCCCTTCATATTCCCCGGTTCTCTCTCGCATCTCCCCGATTCACCGTTTCATCTTCCCCGAGAGATGACCAAGTCTTACATCTCCCACGAATCTCCCGCACATCTAATTCGCAACTCCCCATGCATCTCTTGCGTGCCTCCCCCTGAAAGATGGCTAAGTCTTACGCGTTGTGTGCTCTTGTACAGTTGGGTTCACCGCGTCACAGGAGGTAATCAAGAGGATTCCCGAAGATTTGCCATTCTCCATCCCGGTGGAGAATGTTACAAACCTCAGGAACCTTGAGTTACACAGAGTCGTCGATTTAGACCTCGAGGGGGAGTTAGCCTTGATTGACGCCGAATGCGCTAGCGTTACCGACGACTCAAATCGAGTTCCGCCCCTGGCTTTCTGCCGACTGGCACGTGGAGGCAAGACAACGTTTCTGATCAAACTTTTCGTCGAGTTGAGGAAGAACGGTTACACGCCAATCGTCGTGAATTTCAACAGCGGGTTCTTTAAGTACAAGGGCGAGACGCATCTCCAGGCTGTGCACCGGAGGATCGGCCTCGCGTTCGTCTCGTCGCCCAAGGTGGAGCGTGAAAGGGTCATCTGCAACCCGACGCGGTTGATGGAATACATCGAGGCGTTCGAGGCCTCGGAGAAGGGCCAAGCCTCTCGTGGGATCGTCCTCTTGGCTGACGAACTCAACCAGATCGGCTCGCCTCTCGACGAAGAAAGCTCCAATTTTCTGAAGGCTGAGTTTCTGGACAAGGCAAAGCGCTACCTGGTATTCACATCTCACGTCTTTATGGATGTCGAGGGTGAGGCGATGCTAGACAAGAATCTCGCTCTTAAAAGCGCGAAGCCGACCATACGAGGAATACACTTGGCGCACCTGCCCGTCAGCAATGACGTCGAAACGCTTCGCAAAACCTGGCAGCCTAAGTCGAACGCGCTGACTCGCTGCGAGGTCGCCTTGTATGGCGGCATCCCCGGCTTGATTAGGGCGTCACTTGAGGGAAGCTTCAAAGCCCAGGAGCGGTACGATCAAGGGAACGTTTTTATAGCGCCAAGTGAGGCTGTCGGCCTTTTGAAGGCATTCGTCCGCGCTCTTCGGAAGGGCGATAAATCGAACAGTCTCTTTCGTTTCTTCATGTTCTCCTCTGCTTTTAACGTCGGTGTCAACATGGCGACGAAGCTGCAATGGCCCATCTGTTACATCGCGCCAATCTTGGACTGCCCTCCCTTCTTTGAAGTGCATGGGATAGACTCCTTCGATCAGATTGTTGTCCAGCCGCTCATCACCCATGCTAAAGATGTTTCTTCAGGTAAGGCCTGGGAAATCGTGGTCAGGGCTGGCATTCTTATTAATGCGCTGGACGCTTCACTCAACTCTGGAGTCAGAGGCCCATTTGGTATCGCGCAGAACTTAGAGAGGCCAGCAGGCAAGCTGACGGTTGTGCACTTCACATTGCCAGAAGAGGTCAGGACGATTGAGGTTGCTCTCAAGCACGTGAAGTTGGCTCTTTCTGGCTTAGGACAATATGTTTTGATGGTGGTGTCGTTTTCATACGGCAACTTTCCGGAACTGGACGGATTTCTCTGGCTCCAATGCGGGAGCGTCTGCAGGAAGTTTGGATATCAAGCCAAGATGCGTAGAGGATATCCGGACACACAGCCCCCCTCAGAACTTGATGATTGCTTCCTTGTCCGCGGGGATGCACCGAGCAAGGCCAACTATCAAAAAGGATGGAAGTACATGAGTCGGGACGAGGTCAAGGAGCTACTTGGATTCTCTTTGGAGTCTCTCATCCCTTCGCAGTGGCCTGAGGCACCGGGCTCTGCTTGAGCGCTAAAATCCCTTGATTCTGTCCGCCTCGGCGAGAGGCGCTCCCGGCAGCCCGCCGTGCTCAGGCTGGGAGTGATTGATGATCTCGCCTGCAGCACCAGGCCTGGCGCGGTGGGCGTTGATGCCAACGCTACGGTACAGCGCAGCGCGTGTGGGACTGGCAGCATCAGTGACGCTCCAATGCAATGTTCGAGGGCAAGGGCGGCCCGCAAGCGTTCGCCAAGGGTGGCGCCGCTGCCGAGAAGGCCAACGAGCTCCTCGTGAACGCCAAGGACGCGATCATCGAGTTCTAGAAGGGTCGGATCTGCCATCGCCTCGCCATCGTCGCCGTCGATGCCTCTGACGTTATCCCTATGGTGTTTCAACATAGTGGGGGGCGAGATTTTGACCTTCCCAGACACTCCCACTAGACGTGTTGCACGCCAGGGTGTCTGAAACCAAGCGCGTCGCTTTCCGACAAATGAGTGAATGCGGGTCGTTAGTATATAGTAAAGCCTACACACTTTACTGATGCGTGTACCTCCGGCCCAAGCATGTACGAGGTCGGTACAGTACTCGTTTGACCGGTCCCAAACGCCCATGGCGGACTCGCTACGGGCGGGCGGGCGGCCCTCTCTCATCACTCATGGGCCGGCTAGCGAGCGTCGCCGTCCGCAGGCCGCCAGCGCTCGCGCACGCGTCACCGTGCCCGCGCTTGCTGCTGGGCTCTTCCTTGTCCCCCACGAGGATGCCTACCAATGCGTCAGAACCTGTCCGGGAGCACGGGGATGGGGTGAGGCGTGGGCCGCGGGTGCGGTGCCATCTTCGTGCACAGAAATGGCCTTAGAAATGGCACCGCATGTGGTAGGGTGTGCAGAGACTCGAGAGAGCCGTACGTGCCATGTCTGTGGGGCTCTCGATTGCGCGGCACAATCATCAGCCGTTCCGATTACGGTAGGGTATATGTCTTTGCAAGTTATACTTGTGGGGTGGGGCCCTTTGGAGAGCGCTCGACACGCGGCGCCGGCGGTCGCCAGACCCTACGGACGCCTTGGCCCATCGGAACAGCCCTCGCGCGGGCCCCCGATCGCTCCCGTCGTCGGCCTGGAGCCGTGTTGCTTTGCCGTACTGTAGACTTCCTGAAAAAGGCACGAAGTTGAAGCCCTGGGGCGCCGCGATGATCAAGAACAAGACGATGGGGATGATGCCCCGACTCGGGGCTATCCAATGGTGCCGGTTGCGCCGAGATCTGCCCACCCGATCGCGCAGCGATGGGCACCAAAGGAGGCGGATTGGCGACCGCCATTTTGAATTTGACTTGACTTGACTTGACTTGACTTGACTTGACTTGTTCCAGGCCAGCCGCGCGATTGTCGCCCCCCTCTACGCGCCGCCGCATGGCGCTCCTCCTCGCTGCGGCCGCCACACGCCTAGCTCCGTCCGCGCGCATAGCGATGGCTGCGGCCGTCACACGACACGCTCCGTCCGCGCGCATGGCGATGACGGGTGCTGCGATTGGCGCTACCACCGCGCCCATGGGACGCTCTCAACCGCTTATGTCGGCAAGCGAACACGTGCCAAACGTGTTGTTCATCGAGTGTGGCTTCGGATGTGACCAGCACGGCCAGACGGCGACCAAAGCTGCCGTTCGCGCCTGTCGCAACGCAATTGAGTTCAACTCCATTCCAAGCATCGGCAAGCTGGTGCCCGGTGGCTACGCGAATATGAAGCTCGATGTGCAGCTCGGCGTTCCTGCATCATACTTGACAGACGTGGACGAGGCCACAGTGCGCGCCGTGTTCCCATATGGCCAAGTCCAGATTCGGATGGAGGCGGGCGGACTACTTGCCGACAGCGGCATCGCGCTCGAGAGAATGGGCGACAAGAATCAAGATATGATCATTTGTGTTGCCTGCGTGACCGTTGGCTATTAGTGTCGCACGCCGTCGATTGAGATGTTGGTCATCTCAATCAGAGTACAACTGGTCTAGTACGTCCCACAGCATGGTCCAATTCCATGATTCGTACTATTCGTAGCCCTATCGGCATCGCGATGCGATTTGGCCGACTTTCTGAACAGCTGCCGACGTCACGAAGACGAGCGTCCAGTCGGATGCCTCGAGCGGTTGCAGTGGTGGAGGCATAAGGGGCTTGAAGAAGGGCGTCGACCGATTTTTGAGAAAAGGAGTTGGCAATCGCGAAAGTAAGGAGTGGTGATCACTGATGACTGAGAAGTGGTGATCCGACGCCCCGCCGACGACCGAGGCGGGTTGGCAGCGGCGATGTTCGATGATGAGCATTGAGAATCGAGGCGCTGCCGCGCGGGCAGCCGATAATTTTGTGTGAGAGCTCGCGCGCCAGCGGCGCCAAGAGCGAAGTGGCTTCCGCCGTCATGCCCCACAAGGGTTTGACATCCACAAGCGCGGCCGGCCGACGCAATACGCATAGCGAAAAGTGGTCAGCTCTGAAAAGTCCACAGCCTCTCTAATCTTGTGCGTGGCTGCGACCGTTTTAGAGTGGGGATATTAACAGCCAAGGAGTTCACACCTCCATCTCTTTGTTTTACTTTATGTCAATCGATGTCGATTCGTGCGACGGTGGGCTGTGCCTCCGCATCGCGCACGGTTCGGCCTTCGCGTGCTCCGCGTGGATGTGGACACCCGCTCATGAGCGTCGAGGACAGAATGCACGCTCCGTGCGACAAGAGGTGGCAGCGGTGTTTAGCTCTGTGCTGCCTGCTGCGGTGATGAGCATCGTGGAGAGCGCAGACAGAGCACTGCTCGAGACGGAAGAGAGCCCATCGGCCGCCGTTGCCATGGCCATCTCTAACCATCCTAACCTTCGTGCAGCCTGGCGCGAGATATTGAGCACTTACGGCACGCTCGAGGCGGCGGACGACCTCGATGATGACGATGAGACATTAGTTGTGACAGTGCGACTCGACGATGAGATCCAAGATGATCCGTCTCGACCAGATGCCGCGGCACCCACTGGTGACATGTCCGCGGAGTCCGTCGGTGGTGGATGCGGCACCGAGGTCGCGCCACTCCGCGTCGGCCGCTACCACTACGGAGCCAAGACACCACCAAAGGCCACGCTTCGAATTCTCGAGCGAGATGCTCGAGTTCCGACGGCAGAGCTCAGAGACTTGGGTGGGCTGAGCGCGTGCGCCGCCGGCGATATGTCACAGCTGCGTGCGTTGATTGCCGCCGGTTGGCCAGCGCCGCACGCCGTTGATAAGTTCGGCTCGACGGCGTTGATGTGGGCAGCCAGTTACGGGCGAGTCGAGGTCGCACGTCTCTTGATCGAAGAGGCTCGCGTGGCCGTCGATGCGCGCAACAAGGCGGGGCGCACGGCGCTCATGTTTGCGTGCAAGTACGCCAGCCAAGTCTCCGCGTGCTATGAGTTTGTGCGCTACCTGCTTCAAGAAGCCCGCGCGGATGTGACAGTGCGCATGAAAGACGACTCCGCCGCCTTCGACTGGGCCGTCTTCGGAGGGCATCGGCCCACGATGGAACTGCTCGCCGCCCACCCGGACGTGGACATCAATGGAATGAACCGATTCGGGTGCGCGGCCGTGCAGTGGGCGGCCGCCGCTGGCAACGTAGACACACTGCGCTGGCTCCATACTCATGGGTTAGAGCTTGGACATGTCAACGGGGCTAGCCACGGGGCAGTCGCCAAAGCGGCATGGAAGGGCCACTTACCTGCGCTCGAGTGGCTGCTCCTCGACCCATCTGGCCCGTGTCTGCGCTGGCAGTGTGCACTACGCGATCCCGATGGGCGGAACGTCGCCGAGTTGGCCGCTATGAACGGTATGCACGAGGCTGCAACGCTCCTCGCGCCGCTCGTCGTCGAGGCCGAGCGAGGAGGGAGAGCGTGTGCCTTGGAACCGCCCCGCTGCGCCGTCGACCAGCGCTGTGAATGAATTTAGGTCGATTTCTGAACTGACCTTTTCGCATTAAAGCGTGGCCGTGTATGCGCGGTGGCCGCTCTCTCTACCCCGCTCGGCACTCGCGCCATTCATGAGCAAGCAGGAAGATCTGATCGGCACCACCGTACAATTCCTGTTGTGCAGCCTGTGCGCCGTTGTTATCGGACTCTATGCCCTCGGGCCTCTAAATCACGCTGTCATGTTTTCGTGGCATCCAATCTTAATGACGACAGCCTGGATCGGCGTTGCACTTACCTCCGTTGCTGTGAAGCGACGCGGCGGGCGCACAAACACGCTCATCCACGCGCACAGCATGCTTGCCGTCATGTTTCTCACGCTCGGCGGCTATTATGCCATCCACACGCATAAGAATAACTTAGGAAAGCCTCACCTGCAGACGTACCATTCATGGACGGGCATCACCGTGATCGCTGGCGTGGCCATCGGCGCGGTCGGCTCAATGAGCGCTTTGCATCCTGACTTTGGTGCGTTGCGAACACATAAGGACGTTCGCCTCGCGCATAAGCTCTTCTTTCGTGGAATCACAATGCTGGCCTTCGTGACCATCCTGTCCGGCTGGTACAAGCTAACCAAAGAGCTACTCAGTACGGTGTTGCTCGCAGTATTGGAAGCGGGGATCGCCATGATGCTGCTCAGGCCCACAGCGCCGGCACCACCAAAGGCTAACACCGCAGTTTGATCATGGTTCTGCAGCTGGCACGCGCGCTCCGGCTTGCTGTCGTACTCTCGACATCGACTCGGTATCTCTTCTCAGGCGAGCCCGGGAGAGATCTGAGATGCGATCTGAGATGCGATATCTCCCCGGAGAGATCTGAGATGCGCCACCGAGACACAGATATCAGAGACCGGGCCAGGCGGAGAGGACATGCGACATGCTGACTCAGACACAACAAGTGCAACAGAAGTGTCAGGGTGGCCTCCTTCGCTCCTTGAGAGCCGCCTGCGCGCCTCGGCGGTCTTGTGGGTCCCCGCACGCCATGGTCCGCACTGCCTCCTTTGTCCTTACGATCTTTTAGAGGTGTAACGGAACCTTATTGAACGCAACGAGCATGCTAAGCAACGTACTCACCGTCACCCACGGTGCCCTCGCGCCATCGCATGGCATGCCATGGCGGTCTCTTCCGCTCTCTATCTGTGACAGTTAGCTAAACCTCAACACTTCGCTCGCGCCTTTTTCGTGTCGTCGACGATCTCCTCCTTCGCGTAGTCGAAGACGATCGTTGTGTCCGCCGCGAGCTCGAGCGCACGGTCGAGCCACAAGCGAGCTTCCGCCTTCTCGCCCTTCTTCAGGTACAGACGGCCGATCAGAGCCTTATTAGCCAGTGAGTACTGCTTGGGCGGCGTCGTCATGAACTCTTCGCTCTTGAGGAGCAGCCTGAGCGCATCCGCCTCCGAAAACTTGCGGAGGCCAGGCGAGAGCGAGCGCATCGACTGCGCCGCAATCCAGGGCAAGGCGGACGTGTGGAAGCCGAACGAGCCGAGAAGGTGGTATGCGTGCGGTTCGGTTGGCGCGAGCTCGACGGCACGATCCCAGCTCTGCACCATCGACGAGCACACGCGCGCCTGCCCGAGGCCACCCTCGAGAATCTTGGCGCGCACCTGGATGGTCTGCCCGTACCACACCCGTGCGTCCGAGCTCTGCGGGTCGAGCTCTATCGCGGCAGTCGCCTGATTCACCGCCTCGACCGCATACTCCTTGGCAGCGCTCGTTTGCTTGGCGAGCAGAGCGTTCTCTGCGAGGTACAGATTGCACGTCGCGAGCGCGACGCGTATCCGGGCGTCCTTCGACGCGGAGAATGGCCGGAGTACCTTCCACGCCAGCGCACTCTCAAACTTCTCATTGAGAGCGACCGCCTGCTCCAGCGCTTCCGTCTCGGGGCTCTTCGTTGTTGCGGCCGGCTGTGGAGGCGGTTCTGTCTCCGTCAGTGACGATTGTCCGGCCTGTACGAGCGGTTTGGACTCGCGTGTGGCCGCACGTGCCGCAGCGCGCGCATCAGCATCAGCGCGCAACTTGGCCGCCAAAGCAAACGATGTCGCATCATCGCCGTTGTCGTTGTGGAGCGCAGCGCGAGCAGCCGCTAGCGTGGCAGCCTTCGCCGCTGCCACCGCCTTCGCCGCATCGAGTGCGACAGCAGCCTTCACCACCGCCTCCGCCTTCGCCGCATCGAGTTCAGCTGCCGTAGCGGCTGTCAGGGCCGCTACTTTCTCCCTCTTAGCCATCGCATCATTCTTGGCCGCAGTGAGTTCGGCTGCTGCATCACTGTCGACGGGCGCCGGCAGAGCTTTGGGCGTTCCATACAGCGCACGCAGCTCGGCAACACGCGCGGCCGTGGGCCGAGGCTGGTTTCCTGAACCGCTTACTGCCATGGTTCCGCGGATGCGCGCCTGCTTGGTTGGTCGTGGTCCGGCCCAATTTGGGACATGTGGCAGACAGAATTCACGCCTCATCCGGACGTTCACGTTCACGTTAAATTGCCATCGCAAGACGCACAGCCACAGGTCCCGTGGAGACACAACGGAGTTTGCGGTGGTGCAGAAATTTTTTCGGCTGGAGCTCTAACTACATTTGTAAAGTGTGACAGCCCTAACACTAAGAGGTACAGCCGTGGCTGCGCTTATTCAAGCTGCCTCCGGCGCAGCTCCAGATTCACAGCTCTGCAAGCAAGCAAGCTGATTCTGCTGCTTGCTTGCTTGCTTCACAGCTCTGCCAAGACGGTTCGCCCGACCCTCTCGAAGTCACTCAGGTCGTTGTACACGGTGGAGGTGAGGCGCACCCAGGTCGAACCGCCAAAGCCGAAGACGGGCATGTAGTAATTGTACTTGTGGAACAGCGTGTAGCCAAAGCCAGCCGGGCAGTTGGCCTTGCACGGAAGCTCCACGTTGCACATGTTCGCCTGCACGTCGCTCGAGAAGCGTCGCGTGCCGCCCCACGTCTCGCTCAGATGCGCGCACGCAGCCTCGGCGAGGTTGTGTGTGTACTGCAGGATGGCCGCCTCGCCAAGCCACTCGCGCCACGCCAGCGCCGCACGCAGCGAGATGTAGCGCGTCACGTCGTCCGTCGTGCCCTGGTACATGAAATACTTTTCGAAGGGGGTTCCCACCCCACCCTCGTCAATAACGAGCGGGAAGAGGTACGGCTGCGCCTCGGCCCGCGCCCAGAGCACGCACACGCCGCGCGAGGTGTAGAGGTGCTTGTGGCCGTTGCCGACGTAAAAGTCTGCGCCGAGTGCGGGCACGTCCAGCGCGAGGTTGCCAGGGGCATGCGCGCCGTCGACGAGCGTGAGTGCGCCGGCCTTACGGCATGCGGCGGCGAGCTCCTTGATGGGCAGGATGATAGCAGGGATGGAGACGATGTGCGAGAACGAGCACAGACCGACGGTGCCACCCGCATAGTGCAGCGCTTCCTCCACGAGCGGCACGAGCAGTGCGGGGTTCGCCACGTCAAGGCCGAGATTCGTGGTGTTCACCTCGATGATCGGGTGCTGGAAGCTCGGCGACGCCGGCTCGCCAGGGTACGTGCCCGCCATGAAGGTCATGGCGGCCTTCACCTCGCCGTACGCGAGGTCCAGGTAGAGGATGCCCTTCTTCTCGAGAAAGGCGGGCACTGAGCGCAGCACGGCGTTGATGCCATGGCTCGCGTTGTCGACGATGTTCGTCTCGTTCATCGGCGCCTTGATGTATTTGGCTAGTTCCTTCCGCGTCTCGAGGAGCATGTTAATGTAGACCGAGTTGCCCGAGCTTGTCATATTGGAGCGAAACCAGAGGTCGGGGTTGGCTTCGGCTGTGAGAACGAGCTGCTCTGTGGCTTTGCGAACTTTGATTGGTGTGGAGCCGTACGAGCCTTGGTTTACGTTCGTGTAGGCGGGGTCAATATTGAACTCGGCGAGCATGGGATGGCCGAACGCGGGCGGCGTGGCCGATGTTTTCCACGACTGCACCGCGTCCCACCATGCGTTCGGATTAGTAGCACCGAGACAGTTGGCTGCCAACAGCGCCAACAACATGCGTACCCCCCCAACCAAATCGAGGTGTGAAATGGCTGTTAGTTCTCCTCACAATCGTTGTAGAGGATACATGTACATGTAGGGATCCTTCGGGGGCGCTTGCATGCATCCATTTGGCATGTTCGCGTCGTTCCTTTTGTTGGATGGTCGTTCGACCAAAAGCCGCAACTCCGAGCCCGACCTCCAACCCCCCCTTTGCCTCCACCTCGCCGGTTCTCTGTCCATCTCGCCGAAGAGCCTGGTGAACCGCTCACGCTGGCAATCCAGTTGACCCTCAAGCGAAACCATCAATACATGGTCGAGAATCGCACGGGAGGACCTGGTGAGAGCAGCGGCCGCAGTGCTGCTTACCTGCAGAAGCTGAGGGTTGGAGCCAAGCATGTGATACAGGTCGACTCTGTTTTGAGCTCCCTCGCCACGATAACGACCGCAAGAGAAGCTTACCGGAGAGAACTCGAGGCGGTGCAGAGCTCGACCGTCGTGGTCCACGTGCAGACCAAGGCCGAGCTGGAGAAGCTTGAGCTGTGGCAGCAAGGAGATGCATCGCTGGCGACCAAAGAGAAGATGATCGAGCGTCAGAAGCTTCGATACGATCGTCGCGTTCTCGAGATGCTGCAGCAGTTTTGGGAAGCCGCCCTGCGCTCGGTGCAATCTGCGGGCGACGAGCGCGCAGACTCGCTTGATCAGAAAGGGCACGCCGTCATGCTCCGGCGCGTCTACCGCGTGATGATCAAGGATTATAAGCCGGACGAGGCCGAGGAGGCCATCGCCAAGGACTGGGAGCATGACACACGGGGCGCCACTTCGCTCAGCCGCAAGCGTTTCATGGACTCATTCTTCGAGCTGGCCGACCTTTGGACAAACAGCATCTCCTCCTTTGAATACGTGGCCTTCCTGCAAGGGTTGTTTTCGCAGATGACCATGTCGGTCGATGGGCGCACGTACTTTTGGAAGGACGAGAGCGAGTGCCAATTTGATGAAGACACGTTTGGAGGGGAGGAGGCGGACGACAGCGAAGGCGGCGAGCACGGGCCAGGCGGCGTGCATGGAGGAGGCAGCGACGGTGGCGGCGACGGTGGCGGCGACGGTGGCGGCGACGGTGGCGGCGACGGCATCGGTCGGGACGATGGCGGGGACGGAGACGGCGGCGGAGACGGCGGCGGCGGCGGCGATGACGGCGACAGTGGACAGTCTCGGCAGGCGGCTACAGAGAAGGTGAAGAAGAAACAAGAGGTCCAGGCGTCCGAGCAAGCGTCCGCACGCAAGATACAGGCGCATTTGCGTGGGAAGAAGGCAAAGAAGGAGGCGACCGAGCGCAAGGACGCAGTGTTGGCCGTCCACAAGGCGGGCCGGAAGCGGCGCATGAGTAAAGGCCTCAAGCTCGCAGGATCGGATCGACGATCGCCGCACTCGCCTCGCGAGGGCGGCACCCCAGGTAGGCGTGGCCAAATTCAGCGTTGGGCGATCCGCGGTGCGCTGCTGCCTCGGGCGCAAGAGATCTTTGACGGTCTGTCCGAGGCAGAGCAGGACTACATCGCGCACCTTGCTGAGCCCTACCGCGAGGCCGCCGTGTTCAGACTCAAAGAGCGTCGGGGCAAGTTCGTCGGCCTCCAGCCGGGCGACTTGGTGCATGCGGAGCGCGTGGCTGGCACCGGCCAGTTCGAGCCTGCGACGGTCCTCGCCGTCGACCGAGAGGCACTCACGATGGACCTCAAGTTCTCTGAGGTCTTGACCAGCGCGCGGCCGCTTGGCGTGCTTTGGGAGGAGGTTGGTGCCGTGCCGCCCGCGGATGGGGAGGAGCTCGCCGATGAGAAGCTCGCAGCGGCGATACTGCGCCAGGCATCTTTGCATTCTGCAAGCCGTGCCCGGAGTGTGAGAATCGCTTTCACAGTGGAGGAGCTCGAAACCTTGGAGATGAAAGCACCACTGAGTGTGAACCACTTTGTACGGGTGGGCGATGTGTATTTCCGTCCCATCGCAGCCGAGGGCGATGTCAGCATGCGAATGGGCGTCTCCTACCACGAGATCGACACCATCGACGACTCCGTGAACGCCGCCGTCAGCTCGAGCCCTCACCGAACGCGTTCCTCCTCTCCCCGCGCCAAGTCAAACATGCCATGCCGCTCGCTTGAGGACGTCCCCTACCACCTGCGCGTGGACTTGAGCGCCGTAGGTGACCCGTTGATCGACCGCGTCACGGTGGGAATGGAGTTGGAGGCGCAACGCGATGGTCACAGCTGGGCCTACGAGCGCTGCGTCATCGTCGGCGTCGAGCGGGCGTCTGGGTTGCTGGCAGTGCGATTTGGCGACGGGCTCGTGCGTGAACGAGTGTTTCTCCGCGAGGTGCGCCCCTGTGACCCTCGCTCGGCTGGCATGCCTGGGAGCGTGCTGCCGCCGATCACGCCTCGCTCCGCGGTCAGTGGTGAGGAAAGCACTCCTCCTTGGCTTGCAAGCGTGAGCCCCCGCGGCCGCCTGGCGGACAATGTCCCGCGGTCCTTTGAGAGCAACAACAGCCCGCCCCTGGCCACACGCGAGATGGCGCCCCATGGCCCCCCCCATGCCCTCCCCCCCCTAGACACGAGCGAGGCTCTTCCCCCCAGGCCCGCCCAGTGTCCCCCGGGGGGAGACCCCCTCGACAGTTCAGGGCACTACGCGGCGCGTGCAACACGCGCCGGCGCTCTGGGTCTACCGGTAAGCCCTCGGCGCGTCCCCCCAACTGCCGTGATGCAAAGGACCAAAGCTCGCTCCCTCTTGATGGAGCGCTCGGGGCTCGCCTACCCGTCCCCGCGTGGCAGACTCTCTCCCCCCCTCAACCCCGTGCCCCAAGGCACTCCTGGTTCTGGAAGGCTCTCGAAGGCCGTTGGCGGGCTCCTCCTCCCGCCGTCCCCATCCCACACGCCCGCGAGCGCCCGCCCGGTGGACCCTGAGAGATGGCACCGGACCGTCCACCGATCCTATTATGGACTGATCGCTGCCATTCCAGCTGAGCGTGAGCGTCACAACGCCGTCGAGCCGCCCGCGAGGCATAGCGACTCCGATGGGCCAACACGGCGAGAGCGCTACCACGCGGCTTTCCTCGCATCCCAGCACCAGCCCGACGCGTGGCATGCGGGGCTCTTCGCGATGCTCTCGGAGGAGCGCATGCGACAGCTTGACGAGCTCGAGGACCGCGTGCGTTCGGAGCGCGCCCTGATGCGAAGGAATATGGGGGAGTACACGCACCGCAGAGGGAACCCGATGTACGAGCGGTGCATCGAAGTGCAGCACCGGCCGCCGTCTCCTATCCGCGCGCCGTCTCCTATCCGCGCGCCGTCACCGCTGCCAACAGCGGTCTCGCGGCTCATCGCGCGTGTGCAGCTAGCGCGAGGGCCCGCTGTCCCGAGTGCAACTTGTTTCGGACTGGCACCGATTACCGGTAGATGATCGCCGCACCTGGAGCGGCCTGATGTGCGATCAGCGATGTCGTTTCGGCGCCGCCTGTGGCTGCGCGTAGTGTCGCCGCTTTGCCGATATTGACAGGTCATAGCCCTCGCTGAAACGCGCGAAAAGCAGCTCTGCGCTGCGTTCTTGGGAATACTGCGTCCACGCGAGAGACACACAGTGGCTCTCGTGCTTGGGGGTCCGGAGTGTGTGCGCGCGTTGTGTTGAACAGCAGCAGCACACATCTGTGCCCAGACTCACTTTCACAGGCGCAGGGGACACCCCCGGACAGCCCAGGTGGCACAGACAGGGGATACGGTCAGGAGCGTTCTTGGACGGGGGATGAGGTGTAGCAGGTACCGAAGCACACACGATAGTTCAGTTCAGTTCAGTTTCTTCGCGGTCCCCCCACGCTCACTCCACCACCGTCTCGACGGACGGCTCGTCCGCTCCCCTCGGTCAACACAAGTACTGAGTACTCACTCGCTCGGGCTACTCAATTTCGCTAGTGAGGTCGGTCTCTCCTCCAGCACAGTGTGATCTCCGGTGCTCACGATAGTTTTTGATGAGACTTTAATCGCGTCTCGTGTACACTATTAAGATAAAGTTATAGAGATACTGCTAGCCGTTCGATCCGATCATCCGATACGTCATATTTCCCCAACCACATGCAAGAAACAACCCATGCTTCATGTACAAGTCATGTCCCCCGATGCAAGTACGACCCATTGATATGGAGCCAAATGCGTCATGCCGTTCATGTTCCACGCGTCCCTCACCATGACCGCTCCGCGTGCGCGCCTGCGTTCGGTTTGCGTGCCGTGCGTGTGTCCTATGCGTACTCCTCTTCCGCTGCTTCCCTCTTCTCGGCTCACTTGTTACGCCCTCGGCGCGACGTAGCACGGCTGACGCTCGAGCCGACCGATCCTATCATGTTGCTATGGAGCGGCCGAGATATGGACCGAGATATGATGCTGCCACCGACCGATCCTATCATGTTGCGGGTGGAGCGGCCGATGGCAGCAGCCACCTCGCCCGCTGAGAGCTTGCCGTCGCCGTCGGTGTCCATGTTGGCCTTGATGGCGGCCGCCTTGGCATCGGCCGCCTTCTTGGCGCCCATGCGGAGCTCCTTGAACGAGATCTGGCCGTCGCCGTCCGTGTCGAAGCCCAAGGTGAGCAGCCAACGGAAGAGGATCGTGAGAGTCACCCAGAAGAGAATCCAAATCGGCTCGATCACCGCGATCGTCCAGAGGACCGCGAAGCCCCAGCTGATCAACGCCACCCATAGTTCGTTGGGCGTGAGGACGAGCGTGGCGATCAAGGCGATGAACCCCATCAGCACGACAGCCGCGAGGTTGGCGACCCAGACCGTGGCGAGCGACATGGCCACCACGACGCGCTTGACGAAGGCGATGCGCGCGCGGCGGATGCCCTCAGCAAGCTCGGCCGCGGACACGTGCCCGTCGCCGTCCGTGTCGAGCGAGGCCCGAATCTCTTCTTGCCACTTGCTCAGCTTCATCGACGCCTTCCGTGCCGCCGCAGCCGCGCCCGCCGCCATCTCGGCTGCGCTCACCTTGCCGTCGCCGTCGGCGTCGAGGGCGGCAACGGCCTTCTTACGCACGCCCGCAAACGTGAGCGCCGCGGCCATCTCGGCGGCAGAGACCTTGCCGTCGCCGTCGGTGTCGATGACGGCGGTGGCCTTTTTCTCGAAGAACCGGACTCCGGCGAACAGGGCGCGCGTCGTGCCGGCCGCGAGCTCGGCCGCAGAGACCTTGCCGTCCCCGTCCGCATCGAGCGCCAGTTTGGTGCGCCTGGCGGCCTCGGCGGACCGAATCGAGGCGGCGCCGATGACGTCGCCCTCCTCGAGCGCCTCGCGCACACGCTTGGCCGCATCGGCGGCCTGCATCGCGTCGAGCTCGGCACGCGCGGCGGCCGCCTTGTTGTTCCCCTCGTAGACCATCTCGCTCGGCCGGCACACGTGGAGCACCATCTGCTCGCCCGCCTTTTCGATCATCCGCTGCAGCGCCCTCTCGGACTGTTGAGCGAGAAAGCCGTTCTTGAGCTTGGTACCGTTGAGCGAGAGTACGATGTCGCCCACACACAGGCGCATTCGGTCATCGTCGTCGATCATGTGCGCGTCCGAGATGGTCTCTAGACGAATGGTGCCGTCGCCTGGCGCGCCAAAGGAGACACCAAAGCGGCCGTGTGAGTTGCGCTTGAGAACGATCTCGATGTCCTCGGCGGCCTTGGCTTTGGCCCGGGCTGCCGCCTCCGCCTCCGCCTCCGCCAGCGCCTCCGCCTCCGCTTTGGCCAGCGCCTCCGCCTCCGCCTTCGCCTTCGCCTCTGCCTCCGCCTTGGCCTGCGCCGCGAGCTCCGCTGCAAGACGCTCCGCCGCAAGTCGCTCCCTCTCCTTCGCGGCGATCACATCAGGGCGCGCATTCCAGCGCGCCTCGGCATCCGCCTTGGCCTTGGCCAGCTTGCGCTCGGCGGCCGTCTCGGAGCGCGCGCCCTGCCCAGAGGAGGGACCCGCGAGATTTGAGCTCGGCAGATTTAAGCTCAGGAGATTTGAGCTCGAGACAGTTGAGCTCGTGAGCTGACGAGGGCCGCCGTCGGCCATACTAGGCTGCTGAAAGGAGAGGGAGCCCTGCAAGGGCGGGAGTGGCGGGACGCTACGGGGCGCGATCGGCGGCGTCGCGATCGGCGGCGGCGCGATTGGCGGCATCGCGGTTGGCGGCGATGCGGTCGCAGTCGCGGTCGCAGCGGTCGGCTGCGTCGCGATCGGCGGCGTGCGGGTACGGTTCATGGGCCGTGTTCTTCGGCCGCCGTGCAGCCGATCAACGTTCGTGATGCCCGTCCCGGCGCCCTCCGCTGCCGTAGGCGAGGGCGGCGAGGGAGGCGGCGACGCCTGCAGGCGGATCCCCTCCTCCTCTTCCACGGCGTTCCAAGCGAGGCTTGCCGGGGCGATGCCCGGGCGGGCGGGCATGGCCATCGAGCGGCTCGCGCGCGGCGAGGGGTCAAAGGCGTCGTCGAAGCCGCCATCGGAGTCGGCGGGCGAGCGCCGCTTCTCGAGCGTCGTCGCGACGCCTTCGGCCTCCTCGAGCGCGCCGGCCTCAGCGAGGGTCCCTATCGCAGGGGGCAGGCGCGTAGGCGCGGCGGAGCTGGGGCGCGCAAAGCCAGAGGCCGCAGGCGCGCCCATGCCACGCGCGGCGAAGCCGTCGGTCGAGCTCGGGCGTGAGTTGCGCCGCGATCCTGAGACCCATTGCTCGGGCGCGCACACAGTGGGCAAGCGTGCAGCCGAGCTCGGGCGTGACTTGCCAGACAGCACGATGCCACCATCGGAGGCTGTGCTGAAGCCGTCGTTGACGGAGCCGCAGTTAGCGATCGAGCGGCTCGAGATGAGACCGGAGCCGGGGCGCGTGTTCGCAGCGCTGCCCGGCCGGGCTGGACGCAAGTCCGGCTTCAGAGGCGGACTTGGGGCCTCGGGCTCCTTTTCGGCGAGCCCGGGCTGATCATCTGCGGCCACAGAGGGCAGAGTGCCCGTCGCCCATGCATCGACCCGCGCAGGCGGCGGGGGAGTCGCCTCCTCCACTGACTCCACTACGGAGGCCAGAAGTCTGCCTGGTGCCGTCGCTGCAAAAGGAGGCTCTTCGCCGGGCGCGCCTGAGCAGCACGAAGCTCGCCTGTGAATGGCGTCAACGGCCGCGTTCTTGGCCGAATCGGCCTCCTCATCATCAGAGACGCCACCAGGCGAGTACTCGCTCGGCGAGTCGTCCTCGATCTCCTTTTTGGCGCGCGCTGCCGCCGCGTCCGCCGCCGCCATGTGCGCTGCTTCCGGCGCCGGGAACACCTCAGCGGCCGCAGCAGGAGTGAGCGACACGAAGGCTCCTTGCGCGGGCTCCTCGGCGCTCTGCGGACGCGACAGGGGCAGCCCCGTTGCAGATGGCGGTAGCAACGCGCCACTCTCGGCGGCGCCCGTCGGCATGGCAGATTCGCGACTCGAGGGACGCGAGCCGTTGGGCACCATGCACGCCTCCACATCGCCTAGCGATGCACTGGTAGCCTCCGGCATGCCGGCTGCCTTGAGCTCGGGAGACTTGAGCTCGTGAGACTTGAGCTCGGGAGATTTGAGCTCGTGAGACTTGAGCTCGGGAAATTTGAGCTCGGGAGACTTGAGCTCGGGAGATTTGAGCTCGGGGGACTTGAGCTCGGGAGATTCAAAAGCCGCGCCAAGCGCATCAATCTTGCCCAGGGTGCGCTTGACCACCGGCGTGCGTGTAGGGATGTTGAGCAGCATACGAGACGCTTGCGGATCGAGGATGGCCTTGAGCGACGGGAGGGCGGCGGTGTTGGCAGACAGTGAGGGTCGGAGCGGCTTGGACCCGTCGCCGGTCGCACCGATTGTGATCGCGCCACCGAGGCCGCCACCGAGGCTGCCGCCGAGGCCACCACCGAGGCCGCCACCGAGGCCGCCACCGAGGCCACCACCGAGGCCACTACCGAGGCCGAGGCCGCCACCGAGGCCACCACCGAGGCCGAGGCCGCCACCGAGGCCACCACCGAGGCCACCACCGAGGTCACCACTACCAAGACCGATGCTGACGTCGCCACCCAGGCCGCCGAGCTGAGTGCTGAGCCCACGCAGCCAGCCGCGGCTTGTCTGCCAGATCTCAACCTCGTTGGCCTTCGAGGCCCCGATGGCGATAGCGGCGCCGTCGCGAATGAGCACCGGCGGTGGCGGCCCGAGCACCTCCACGAGGACGCCTTCCTTGGGCTCGCGCCAGTTGGCTTCGGCTGCTGCTGCGGCGGCGGCGGCGGCGTCATCGTCGGCGGCGGAGACGTCGTAATGGCTCTTCTTGAGGGCGCCTTCCTCCTTGCCCAGGTTGACGAAGCGGAACGTGTTGGCCGCGACCACCGTGGCGACGAGAGCACCGAGCGAGCTGAGGAAACCGACCCACACCGCCACGCCGACCTCGATCTTCGCAGGGTCGATACCGCCATTGTACTCGCCCCTTGGACGGGTGAGCACTGCGTTGTAGCTCGTAGGGAGCTCCCAGCCGTGCCGGATCGCCATGATCACGCACGCTGTGGTCAGCGACGCCACGAGCGACGTGGACACGAGCTGTATCGCTTGCAAGCGCGAGAGCATGTAGCCCGACGCATTCTCGCGCGCCGCCCACAGGCGCACGAGGGTGTGGTCGTGGCGCGCGCCGTGCCACGCGCGGACGAGGAAGCGCGAGAGGCGTGGGAAGGAGCGTGCGAACACACTGGCGATCGTTTTGTCGGGGAGATCCGAGAATGTGTTTGCAGTCTTCTCGGCAACGTTCACCTCGAGCTTCTCTCCCTTCTTTGGCCAGCGAACAGGCACCTTGGGGCCCGGCTCTGCTAGGCGGTCGCCTGCCAAATTCGGGTGGTCAGGGCCGTCGGTGACTGGCGAGGGCATGACTTTGCGCGAGTTGATCTTGCGGAAGGCAAAGCGCGAGCGCGCCGGCTTCTGGGGGGATGCGTCGGGATCAATCTTCCGACGGCGGCACAGGCCGCACGTGACAATAATCTTCCAGTCTCCATCCCAGCCGCGCCGCATCAAAAGCACCCATCGCCGATGGACGGCGACCGAACTCCAATTGAAAAAGAGGAGAATGGTGAGGACGCCGATGATGATGCCCGCGTCGGCCTGCGGCGGAGGCAGCATTATAATCGGCGGCCCGGCTGGCGATGGCGGCGGAGAAGGACTGGCCGGCGGTGGTTCGCCTGGAGGCGGAGGAGGCGGGTCCGGGAAGCCTTGCAGCATGAGCGCCGTGAAGTCGGTCAGGTGACTGATGCTGCAGAAGGTTGTGGCATCCCCGCCGTAGAAGGTTACGGACTCGCGCTCGACGCCTCGAATGTCTGGGGGCGCCGAGCGCGCGTGCTCTGACGTGTTCACACCCACGTCACTCCAGCTCGCGTAGCCGTCATCCCAGTAAGCGCACAGGACGCGCGTCGAGCAGTTGACATCGAGGTAGCCCGGCGGGCAGTGGCACATGCCGTCGATGCACTCGCCCACGTAGTTACAGTAATCGGACTCACGGCAGTCGCCCGCGCCGTAGATGAGACGGCACGTGCTTCCGGGCGTTGAGGGTGGATCAGGCGGGGGAGGGAAAGGCTGCGGGTAAAGTGGCGGCGGCCTCGACGGCGGCGAGGGCGGCGGTAGGGGCGGAGGAGGTGACGGGGGCGGTGGCGACGGCGGCGGCGGCGAGGGCGGTGGCATCGGGGGAAGGGGCGGCGGGGACGGTGGCGGCGAATATAGGCACGCGCCGCACTCGATCGGGAATTCGATGGCTACCTGATTGCGCGCCTCATCTTCGATCATATTGAGCACCTGACGCAGCCAAGCGATGCGTTGGCCGCACGTGTACGCACCGTTGGCATTGGCGGCAATGGTGTTGTAGGAGGAGAGGCACAATGGGATGGCAGGCGGCGGCGACGTCGGTGGAGCGGGTGGTTTCGGTGGCGGAGGGGTCGGTGGCGGGCGCGGGGGGAAGACCATGCATGCAAAGCATTCGTTGGGATGCTCGTTGGCCACCATAATCTTCGCCTGGAGCAGAGTGTACCCGTTGACCACGTGCTCGTCGATGCGCATGCCGCACGTGTACTGGTCCGTGGGGGCATTCGAAAGCGGATTAGTAACCCATCTGGTGAGTACTGCTTGGCATGAGGGGGGCTGGGGCGGCGGCGATGGGGGTGGATATCGGGGCGGAGGCGGGGGCGGCTTGGGCGGCGGGGTGGGTGGAGGCGGCGAGGGTGGTGGCGGTGGCTTGGGCGGTGGCGGCGAGGGCGGAGGCGGCGAGGGTCGTGGACTCGGAGGCGGCGGCTTTGGAGGTGGCGAGGGCGGAGGAGGAGACGGGGGCGATGGAGGCGGTGGGCTTGGTGGTGGAGGCGACGGTGGGGGCGGCTTTGGTGGAGGCAGGGGAGGCGGAGAGGGCGGTGGTGGTGACGGTGGTGGCGGTGAAGGCTCTGGCGAAAATGGCACAGGCGGGGGTGGTGGAGAAGGTTCTGGTGGGGGGGGAGATGGTGAGGGAGGTGGAGGAGAGGGCGACGGCGGCGGCGGCGACGGGCATGGGAGCGAAGGCGAGGGTGGCGGCGGCGATGGTGAGGGCGGAGGTGGCGACGGAGACATTGGAGGTGGCGGAGACGGGGGCGGCGGCCGCGGCGGCGGCGGAGACGGGGGCGGCGTGAACGCACGGTACGAGTCGTATTGAGCATTGGCAACCCCGCTCAGCAGGCAGAAATCAGTGCACAGGCCGCAGCCGCTCATAAAACTGCTGAAGAAGAAGGCGTTGCAGCCACTGTAACTGTCGCAGGTATTTGCGCACCCGAGCGCCGAGGTGGCACCGCCCAATTGGGCTGCCGGCTGGCAGCAGGCATAGCTGGAGAAGGCGATCACATAGCTGCGTCCGTTGACCGAGGTCAATGAGTCGCAGACTGTTGGTGCGAGGGCGATGAGCACCCACCGGAGCATGCCTGCGCTTTGCCGCAGTGAACCGCGCGGGTGGCTTTTTGAGATCCACGCAGTGTGCGGCACTGCCGGTG
>Ga0210239_101095_pt1 | contig 22334 bp, 12 predicted proteins | sample ChrtobMetP5a_0mM_FD_155451 | JGI IMG/M metagenome (GOLD analysis project Ga0210239, IMG submission 155451) | Chrysochromulina tobin associated microbial communities from unialgal haptophyte culture, Seattle, Washington, United States - P5a_0mM | ecosystem: Host-associated > Algae > Haptophytes >... | reverse complement strand
GTCGTCACGCGACGGCGGCATCGAGTGACTTACTTTGCGTTCCCTTCGGGGGGCGCGCCAGCGGGTGCCTCTCTACACCTCCGACTCCCTCTGCGACGACGGCGGCCCCGGCGCCGAGTACGCAGACTGCATCTACGGCACCGACTGCGCCGACTGCGGCCCGCGATTCCCGCCTCCTCCGCCAATATGCGCGCCGAGACGTGCAACTGGGCTTCCGACGCCAATTGCAACGACTGCGGCCCCGGCTCGGAGTTCCGCCCGGCCCCGGGCCGACGGCACGTGTACCATTGTGCATCGTCACAAGTGGAGTACTGGTAAGGTGAAAGCGGTTTGTACCTTGTAGGAACCCTTCATGTGTCTGAGTGACAACTGAGTCTAGAGAACTAAAGTGTCTAAAGTAAGAAACGAGAAACGACAAAAGGGGGTGGGGAAGCCAGCGGTAGCACTCTAAACATTAAGCCGTATTGTCTACTGAGCATGCGGACCTATTAAGGACCTCGGTCTATCCGGCCCGGTATCCGTCTTGCGTTATTATAAACGAACAGTAACAAAAAGCCTGTATTACCGAATATGAGTAGACTTTAGTTCACGTGCGATCTATACACCACCGCGGCGCTTTCGCGCCGCGGGGCTCGTCTAGTGTGTATTAAATGAATGTGAATTGAGGCGAGTGAGGCGAAGATGGATGAGGTCCGAATCGTGTTCGCGGAAACACTCGACGCGATCGGCATCAACTTGACCGACCTGCTCGGACTGTGCGTAGTGCTAGTCATATTGGGATCAGCTTACGGACGCATGCGGTGGAAGCAAGGCGCGCATGCAAGGGCACTGAAACTAGCAGCAGCAGAGGCGGCGGAGCTGAAAGCCAACCCTCGAACGTTCACTCTGGCAGAGTGCGTGACTCGCGCCCGTCACGCATACCCAAGCGCATGCAACGTGCCGCCTGAAGGCGCCCCTCCCCCCACCATGTTGCCCTCCGAACTGCGTGCGCACGTGTTGACTCCAGGTGCGATGCTCACCCACCCGCGCAGGCTGCGACCCTACAATGGCCTCGTGCCTTCCAAACCGCTGCTGCTGGCCATCAAAGGCCGTGTGCTCGACGTGCGAGAAGGCGCCGAGTATTACGGGCCCGACGGCCCGTACAAGATCATGGCCGGCTGCGATGCGAGCAAGGCCTTTGCGATGATGTCGCTCAAGGCCGAGGACGCACACGATGATCTGACTGGGGTGGACGATACCCACCTCAAGATCTTGGATGACTGGTACGAGAAGCTCACGCAAAAGTACCCCACCGTCGGGCGGATGGTAGTCGACGAGACGGATGCAAAGGCGGCGGCCGAGTACGCGGAGCGGAGGGAGAAGCAACGAGCGCCACCCTGCATGCATGCGCTCACCACGGCGCCCTCACTTCCCCACAGGTACGCGGAGCGGAGGGAGAAGCTGAAAGCCGAAGCGCTCGCGGCGGCGCCGGCGGCGGCGCAAAAGCGAAAGGCGCAGGAGGAGAAGAAGAAGGCGCAGGAGGAGAAGGCGGCGGAGGAGGCCGCCGAGAAGGCGCGCCTTGAGGTGGAGCGGGGCTTGGGCTAGCCGAGCGGCGTAAGCCCGCTGCCATCTGGGACGCCGATCATCTGGGGTTGCACTGATGTTGGCTGCATCGTCGCGTCGTGGGCTCGTGGCTCCGTACTCGTCGTGTCGATGGCGCTCAACGACTGAACGACTGAGCAAGACTCTCACTAAATTGCCGCGTGACGGAGGAGAGGACAGTTGGAGCGTCGAGAGCCCGCCAGGGCCGGGGTTTATCACGGAAAGAGAAGATTCCACAGAGCGCGCTCCCACAAACTTTTGTCGATGTTAACCCACAGGCCGATCACACCATTATTACTTTGTTGCGAACTTGCGATGAAGCGCGGTGCGTGCGCTTTGCTTGCGCTGCTGCTCGGCGGCGCGTCTGCTCGCTGGCCATGGCAGAAGCAGCAGCCCGACGGCGGCGCGGAGCTCCCGCCAACGCCGATGAATAAATTTCGTTGGCCGTGGCAGCGTGAGAGCAGCGCTGTAGCGACGACGACAACCATCTGCCAAGGCAAGTCGTGCCCAGCAGACGCAGCCGCAGCAAATCCAACGTGCTCCTCTTCGGACGTGGCTGGCGCCGGGTCGTGCATGATCCCGATGCTTCCCGCTGGCACGTGGGACGGCATCTCTTGGATCATCGACCCGAGTGGCCACCTATCAGATGAGGCTCGCGACGCCTTGGAACAGAACTTGACCAAGTTCAACCGGACAGCGGGCCTCCGCATGCACGTGCTGATCATCGAGGAGATCCCACTACTCGAGCCACCCATCTCGCCGCGCGAATTCGCCAAGAAACTGCTGCGCGAATGGTTCCAGCCGCGCATGGACAAGTACGTGCTCTTGCTCGTCGTGCCGCCGATCCAAAAGTGTGAAGTGGCGATGGGACCGAAGGGGAAGCGCAAGATGAAGGAGTCGCACGTTCGCCGCATCACCAAAAAAGTGCAGTCCAGACTCGCGGCGGGCACAACGGTCGAGGCCGCGGTCAAGATGGGCGTCAAGGAGCTCACCACGGCGCTCAGCCAGAAGGAGGGCGTCTTGGGCAATCTACGCTCGATGATTATGCCCATCATCGTCGTGTTCGTGCTCCTCTTCATGTGCGCCGCCCCCCGCCCAGCTCGCTGCTCTCCCGGCCAGAGCCCCGCCGCGTCCACGTGCATGTCTCTCACGCGTGAGCTCGCCGCGAGCTCGCTGTGCGCTCCTTTCGTTGGTGTCCCATCAGGTACATGAAGAACCAGGCGCAGCGAGGGCCGGGCGGGTACATGGGCGGCATGGGCGGCATGGGTGCCATGGGCGGCATGGGCGACATGGGCGGCATCGGCGGCATCGGTGACATGGTATCTCGGCGCCGCACTGGGCGGATACACGCTGGGCTGCTTGCTGCTTGAGATCGCGCCGCCCGAGCTCGCGCGCGCGGCCCTCCTCTTCCTCGTGCCCTCGGCTCTCGCCGCGCTGCTCGCTCGCCTTGCCGTCAAGCGCGAGCTCGCGCGTGCGTTTGGGCTCGACCTGGGGGCGTCGACGTAGTAGCCCCGCCTTCTGTGGGCGGACCATAGTCATGACTCATTGTGCGGTGTGTAACGCCTATGACGCGCGGACCGGCCCTTGCCGCCCTTCGCTCGCGGGCCGGGCGGCGCGGGACTGTTCTCAGTTCGGAGCGGTACAGCGTTTAAGCTTTAAATTTTTATCGATCTCCCCGCCGCTCGCTCTTCTCCAATGCCGCAGCCCGCACGCTCTCCCCTTTCGCCACCTCCCTCCTCCCCTCTCTCGCACTGAGTTCAAAATCAGGTGCGTGGCGGTACGAACGACGGTGTGCGTGTGAATCTAGAAGGAACGTACCTCTACCTGTCCCCCTACCCATGATGACCTCACACACCGAGAGCGGCTCGACATGCCCTAAGACAACGTGCTCTCGAGCAGCAATGAGAGCACACAACGACGCACCTTCACACGCTGACACTCGTACGAAGAACGAACCGTCAACCGAACACTTACGCTGCATACGAGCCATACAGCTTGAACACTACGCTTCGGTGGCGCACGCCTCGTCGAGCAGCGCGGGCCAGAGCTCGTCGGCAGCCGCCAGAGAGCCACCATGCCGTCCGGGCCGCTCGGCGCTCGCATGCAGAGAGCGCCAAACTACGACGTAGTGCGTTGCATGTCGCGCGCGGCAGCTGGCGCGCGGGCTTCCACAGCGGCGGCCGGGTGTGCGCGTACGCAATCAGCGCCGAGTTGAACACGAACGCGTCGGCGCGTACGTCGGCTGAGCGCATCGCTTGCACCAGCCGCAGCACGCAGGCGACCGCGGCGCAGGCCCGACGGCTGACGGGCTGAGTGTCGTTCACGTCTATAGGACGACGATTGATACGTCGGATGTCGCCTCATCCGGATCGTCGCCCCTTGATCTACATGTATCGGACTCCACGTCTCCGCCACGCGATGAGCATGCTCGATGAAGATGAAGAGTATGAAGACGACGTGCTGCACAAGCGCTTTGGCACGCTCTGCGCAGCGCGCGCTCGTAGCTCGTCGTGCCCACATCCTCGACTACATGCGCGCTTGCCTGGAGCCCCAAATCGAGGCTATGGCCTCAGGGCATGCGCTGCAACGATGAAGTGTGCCGATGGTAGGATGGCGGAGCCGCGGGCAAGAAGCGAACGAGGGTCCGTTTCGGACGTCCACAATAAAACACAAAAAATCGGGTGGACATGGCGCATGCAAGCGGGGAAAAGGGGGGGAGGGGGGGGAGAAATCTTTTAAGCCGTGTTACGTTCAAGCAGCAGCCAGCACATCGACTCTCGTGATCCGCCAGCAGGGCGAGCTGGGCTGTTGGCTCGTGGTGTCAAGGCCGCGAGAAGGCCGCTTGAGTTGCGTTGACCACCGGCGACGCGGGCGCCATCGTCTTTGTCGATCGCGCCACCGGCCACCCGATCGCGCGGGCGGGCGGCACGATCGCAGCAGCCGGCGTGCTCGCGGCGTGCCACCGCGACCAGGCGATCGTGCAGCTCGCGCTGTGCACGACACGCGACCTCGCGCCGGCGCTGCGCGGCGTGCCGCTCGTGCAGCCGGCCGCGGCGGCGCTCGTGGCGGGCGTGGCCGGCGCATGAGGGCGCGGCGGCGCCGCCCCCGCCGCGGCAGCAGCACGGCGTGCCTCGATGATCTCCGCGATTCGCTGCGCCCGTCTGGCCATCGCCCGCTGCCACTCGGCGTGCACGTCCACGGCGGGCGGTGCAGGCCGGCGCCGGTCACCAGCCGCTCGTGCTGCTGGTCGATGCCCAGGCCAAACGAGTCGCGCGTGGCGCACACCAGGTCGAGCTTGCCTCCAAGGTACGCGGCCTCGATGGCGCGCCGCTTGCCGTCGGGCAGGTCGGCGTGGTAGCCCGCGGCGCGCAGGCCGCCCGCCCGCGCAAGCGGCCAAGCGCCGCAAACCCAAACGCATGCCCAAACGCCATCGGTATATCAGAGCGACGCCGCCGCCGCCGCTGCCGCCGTGGAGACCGCTGTCGCCATCGCCATCGCACACTGTGACACTGAATCGTCTGAACACCGTTTGTACCATCGGCACTCCCCGGATTCGATAGGGGCGGATTCGAGTGGGTAGACTGGAATCTGAACTGGTACATGTCCGAGTCCATCTCCATCTCCATCGGCACGCCCCGGAGTTGGCCCGGACCTCTGCCTCCCATCCGCAGCCGGGCGGTCTGTACCATCGGGTACAAACCAACCGCGCTCCTTTCCTCAACACAGCTCGCCAGGCCGCTTCCATGAGGTGAATTAGGACGGTACTCGGTACTAATCGCGCGTCACGCTAGATACTGTATGTGCGTGTCGAGAGATGCGGGCCGATGGGGGGCTGTACGGACCTTTTCCCGAGTATTATTAAAAGCCGTTCTCACATTCACAATGCCTCTCCAACCGTACCCTCCTCTCATCTACCGGCCGGCCACTATGGACCTCCGCCCGTCGACCGTGCAGCGCCGCTATGACACGTTCGCCGTGGAGCGCGCGCCCTCGGACTCTGGATCCACCTACTTTGTGGATCCAACGGCTAGGCCAGCGACGGCGCCGGGACCTCGCTTTCAAAAGCGTGGAGTGGGCGGCGGCGGCGGCGGGGGCGGCGGCTACGGCGGTCTCGGCGGGCGGCACGCCCCCAAGGACATCAAGGAAGTGCTGCCGCGCAAGCTGCACGGCGTCGCGGACGAAGCGACACGCTGCGTGGCAAGTCGTCCGCCGCGGCCCAGGCCGCCAAGCGCGGGCGCGTACAAGGAACAGGCTGCCCCGCCGACCATCTTCAAGGTTGTGTACGACCGCGGCGACCTGCCGATTCGCGTCAACGGCGGCGTGGCCAAGTATGTGCGATGGGCGGTGCGCGACGTGCCCGCGCCGGATAGGGCCTCCGCCCTGTCTAGCGCGGGCGCGCTCGGCGGGCCCGAGTACGAGGCGGCCAGGACGCGCTTCCTGCGCGCGCTCGACTACAACGTGATGCTGCCACTCTTCTTCGACGGGCTGCGCGAGGAGTCGGAGCCGTGCCGCTTCCTCGCCGCCACCGGGATGGCCGAGCTGCTCGCGCCCGCGCACGCCGATGCCGCGCGCGTCGGCCCCGTGCTGCCGCTGCTTATCCTGCCCCTCCGCCAGGCGCTCAACACACGAAAGATCGACACGGTCCGGCGCGCGATCACCGCCCTGCAGCAGCTGGTCAAAGTGCCGGGCACGGACCCGGCAAGCGGCCAGACGGTCGGTGCGCTGCTCGCGCCCTACTTTCGCCACATCCTTCCCGTCTTCAACCTGTTCAAGAGCCGATCGAGCCTCGCCACGAGCGGCAGTGATTACTCAATCTCGATTGGGGAGCTCATGGATGAGACGATGCACCTGCTCGCACTCCATGGTGGGACCGAGGCGGCGCACGAGATCCACCGGCTCGTCCCGCTCTGGATGCCGCCGCCGCCGCCGCCTCGCCCGCCCACGGCCGCGCAGCAGGGGCGCGTACTTGCCCAAGCGGGATGCCACCGGCCGGAACCGACGAAACGATACACTCGGCAGCCATCGACGCAACTGCTCGTCATCCGATGAACGTGCTGATGAAGCGGAGGCGAACGCGCTGCCGACAGACGTCGGGGCGTGGAGCCCTGAGATAGAGAGCGGCGCGAGCTGGCGCGGCGTTGGCGTGTCGCGTGAGCTGCCTGCGCGGTTGGCGACCACTGTCGCCGTGGCCGTGGCGCGTAGCGGTGAGCTCGGGGGATTGCCACCCGGGATCCTTTTACCTTTATTGTTGGTGAACCGTTAAGAGTCGACTACTCGCTAGTTACTAACTTAAACAATTTGAACTTAAAGTTACTACTTATACTCCAAATACTGGACCTTCGTCTCTTCGAGGGAGAAAGTTACTCAATGGCAAGGGGTCTGGGGTCGACCCCCTTTTCCCGGAGCGGCTAGCTTCGACGTTCGTGATCGTTCGTCGGAGTCGGATCCGTCATCCTCGAGGCCGTCTCGCCCTCCCATTGCGCGCACGCTTTCTGGCCCGTACAAATACAGGTACTGCTGCGTCTTCGGCTTCACCGAGCAATACGTGAGCGGAAGTTTGCGCTCAAGCGTCCCAAAAGCTTTCAGCAGTTCTTGCTCGCGTCGAGAATTGTAGGCAATGTAGAGCGGCGCCGCACGAGACTGCGCATCGGGCGCCATCACATCGAGCGCGGTGCGCAGCGTGTCGAGGTCCAGATTGGCAAAGGGAGGGTCGCACAAAATGACGTCGTACGCGTCATCGAGCACGGTTGGGTTGAACAAGTCGAACGGCCGATAGGCGGAGAGAAAGCTGAAGCGCTCATCGCGGTCGAGCAGAAGGTACGGTTTGCCAGCCTCTTCCGCTGCGACCGCCATCGATGGGCAGCACAAGAGGAGCGGCCGCTCGTAGCCCTCGAGGAGCTCGAGAAGCAGCGCTCTACAGCTCTCGTCAAAATAAAACTGTTCGAATGCATGGTTTTCGACGACGCCGGCTAGCACTGCTGGCTGCAAGGTGGTTGCTGGCATCGGTGGAGGTGGCGGCGGCGATCCCGGCGGCTGCAAGTGTTGGCGCCGCGCTCTTCGATTTTGTGCGATGCTCGAAGGCGGCTTTGGCACGCCGCCGGGGAGCCGAGCGAAGGGCTCTTTGCAGGCTGCCACGAGAAGCAATAAGCAGAACGCCGCCATGGGTTTTCACAGTTTCAATTCTGTGAAAACAGAGAAGGAGTTTTTCCCATTTTCCCATTGGAAAAAACTTGCTAGGCAACCATCCCAGCGCGCGAACATAGAAGAACACGTCAAGTCGAGAAATCGCCCGTGACAACGCCCAGACACGAGGCCGGCCTTTTCCTCAAGTGCGACCCAGCTCATTTGCACCTGCGTGGCGCCTCTGTCGCCGCGACGTCTCGCCTGACGTAGCCTGCCCCGCTCTGCTCGCCGCCGCAGGCAGCCATGAAGCTGAAGGTGCACGAGCTGCGCAACAAGAACAAGGCCGACCTTGAGAAGCAGCTGGAGGAGCTCAAGACTGAGCTCGCTGCTCTTCGCGTTGCGAAGGTGACTGGCGGCGCTGCATCCAAATTGAGCAAAATGTACGCCGCCGCCCGCAAGAAAGCGCACCCCGGCATGCTCGCGGGCGCAGGGAGAAGCTCAGGCGCGCTGGCTCGATCGCCAGCTCAATAGAACTGTGCGGCTGGACGTCAGCAGCGCTCTGGCACAAGACAGCGGTCCGCAGGGCACTCGACGGATGTCCACGCTGGCCATCGGCTCTCCACCGGCCAGCTGCCGCAAGGAAAGGGAGGACAGAACCAATGATGCCAATGCGTACAGTCATGGGAAGGCGTGCTGGGGGCGTCGCCGCGCCCCCTTCTCACAGCAGCTGCTTGGCCGCGTCGCGTTTCGCTACCTCGCATCCGTTGCACGCTCGGTGCTGACCCATCCATGCGCTTGCCCGTGCGTCTCGCAGCAAGGTGGTGCGGAAGTCGATTGCGCGCGTGCTGACGGTGATCAACCAGACACAAAAGTCGCAGCTGCGTATGTTCTACAAGGACAAGGACCTGGTGCCGCTCGACCTGCGCTTCAAGAAGACGCGCGCCATCCGCAAGGCCCTCACGCCGCAGCAGAAGTCGCTCAAGACGCTCAAGCAGGCGAAGAAGGAGAAGCACTTCCCGATTCGCAAGTACGCCGTCAAGGCGTAAACGTCCATTGCTGGGAGTCGCAAATCTATGTTGAAATTTGCTGTATTCGTCCGTGTACGCCGAGCAGGTGTAGCCTGCTTCCAGAGTTGAATGGAGATCATGTTTCGCTCCTTTACACTTTCCAAAATACGTCCGTGCAAGCAATCGAGTTGGCTTCACACAGGACCCGCCGAGATTCATTGCAGATCGCACGTTATCGGCAGCGACACCGCTCACCGGCGCCAACCGTACCGGTGGGGACGGGAGCCCAGGGCCCCAGGGTGGGCTCCGATTGCATGCTGATTGCAGAACCCGGAGAGGCCCCCAGGGTGGGCTCCGCGCAGCGGCCTGCGCCACCACGTCAGCCCTTGCACACCTCCCGACCACGTGCCCCTGGCGCCCAACATGGTTACTTGCCCTTCTTCTTCTTGGCTGCCTTGGCCGCCGCGGCCGCCTCGGCCGCGAGCCGAGCCTCCTCGTCGATCTGCGCCTGCTTGAGCAGCGCCTTGAGGTCTTTCTGGATCTTGCCGGCGTGGTTGAGGATGCCAACGGCGGTGCCCGCAGCCATGCACTTTTCGAGGCTCGAGTCTAAAAAGGCGTCGCGGAACGTGAGGTCCTCGAGGACCGAATAGCACACCTGCCCGTTGTGCTGCGTCCAAGTCGGCTTCACCGTCACCGCGTTGGTCTCCGCGTTGGTCTCCTCGATGGTGCCTTGCTTCGGCTGCAGCAGTGCCTTGCGCAGCTCGTGCTCGCCGGTAAGGAAGTTGAGCTCCGCCTCGGCCTGAGCGACTGTCTCCTGCTTGGCCTCGACCGACTGCGCAGCGCCGATGGCCGCCGCGAGCTTCCCGATGAGCGCCTCCGCCTTCTTGGCCATCTCGGACTCCGCGGAGGGCGGCTCGGTGCTCCCGCCCTCTTCGAGGCCCTCGGTATCGGCCATCTTGAGCGGCTGGCAGAGCTCCATGAGGTCGAACAGGACGACCTCGGACTCGGCCGTCTGGCACAGTGCCTCGGCGTCCGCGATCATCGACGCCGCCACCCCCGTCTCGCGGCTCCTCTGGATCGGAGCATGCATCGGCCGAAGCAGCGTGCGGTCCTGCAGCGGCCGCGCCTCTTGCAACGCTGTCACGGCCGCATGCAACGCGATCTGCGCTTTGAGCCGCTCGAGCGCGGCGGTCGCCTCGACGATGAGCGGCAGCGAGGCGCCGATCTTGTCGGCCGCCTCGATGGCCTCCTCGAGCTTCGGCACGTTCTCGTCCTTGATCGCGTGCGTCAGGTTATCCTCAGCCGCCCGGATCAGGCCCATCGACTTCATCGAGTAGCGTACCGGTCGGCTGTTGGGTGCGGAGACGCGATCGATGACCACGTCGGCCACCGACTTGGCCTCGGAGCAGAACTCGTGCGAGCACGCGCACAGATAGTAGCGCCCCTCCTTGGCCGCCACCATCGCCGCCTTGAGCAGCTCACTGCATTTGGGATCCGTTGTGAGCTGCACCGGCTTGTTGCCGTACGCATTCGCGATGTTGACGTCGACGCCCTGTGAGAGCATCGTCTCGATGCACTTGAGGCTCCCGCCTGCGGCGGCGCAGTGCAGCGGCATGTTCCCGTCGCCGTCGAGCTCCTTGGCCGACATCTTGGGCTTGCATGTGAGCAGCCGATACACGAGGCGCACGTGCCCCTTGTACGCCGCCCAGTGCAGCGGCGAGCCGCTGCTCGCGGCGCCGCCCTCCTGGGCCGCGAGCGCGGCCAACTTCGACGCATCCATCTCCGCCTCCGCCGCGCCGTGCTCGAGTAGCAGCGTGAGCACCTCCTCGTGGCCCTCGGACGCCGCCCACTTTAGCGGCGTCCACCCCGACGCGCCCTTGTGGAACCCGACCGGGACGCCCGCGGCCAGCAGCTCCTTCACCCTCGCAGTATCACCCGTGCGCGCCGCGTACAGCAACTCCTCGCCCTGAGACTGCGACGAGTCGTCCGGCACAACCTCCTCCTCGGCCTCGGCACCCATTGGAACAGCCGCCGGACGTCGCGTCTCGTGTATTAGAAAAGTGGGGTTCCCCTTCGAGCCCCTCTCAGAGGGTCGCGTCCCGAACCTCCTGTGGAAGCACCCTGCGCCTGATGCGTCACGCATAAACAAGGTACTCCTTTGACCGTCCATGGAGCGCCTCTCCAGCTTCCAGTGCGGCGACCTGAGCTTCTCGAGCGACTACGACAGTGGCAACGCGTCGCGCGTCGAGCAGGTTGACGAGCACGAGTTTGCGCTCTGGACGGCGTGCGACGCTGAGGGCACGCCGTTTGAAAAGGGCTACCGAACGTGGTTTGGCTTTGCCGTGCGCGGCGCCGCCAAGGGCCGACAACTCACCTTCTACATCCACAACATGAACGCGCAAGGAAAGCTCATCCGGCAGGGCATGTGCCCGTCGGTGCGCGTGCTGCCCTCGCGGCCGACATGGACGCGCATCCCGCTCCAAACCACGTACACGGGCTGCAAAGAGGAGGACAACTTTGTGCTGCGCTTCCGGCACAAGATGGACGGTGAACCGGACGAGACGACCTATTTCGCCTTCTGCTTCCCGCACGGGTACGCGGACAATATTGCGCGGCTCGCATGGCTCGACTCCGTCTTCGGTCTACCACCGGCGACGATCCATCTACCCATCGCAACCGACTCGGCCTTGCCTGCCGCTGTCACCCCTGCCGCGCCCGACGCGGCCGAGGCGGCCGAGGCGGTCAAGGCGACGGGTGATAAGGCGACTGGCTCGCTCGACAGCGGGCGGAGCAGCAGCGCCGGTAGCAGCAGCAGCGGCGCCGCTAGCAGCAGCAGCGCCGGCGGCGGCAGCGGCGACGGCGCCTCCGCTGCAACTTCGGCGTGGAAGCGCGCGGGCGTCGCTCATGGCGTGAGCGTCGGACGCAGCTCACCCATCGAGGCCGAGCTCAAGGCGCCTCCGGGGGTGTACGACGCCGCACTGGCCGCCGCCGCGTCGGCTGCCGATGGTGCGGCCTCGGTCCACTGCTCGGAGATCGCCGTGGCAGCGGTACAAGCGGCCGCGTCGGTCGCGCCGCCATACCGTCCCGGTGGAGTCTACTACCACCGGGAGCTGCTCACGCGCTCGCTTGAGGGTCGGCGCATCGACCTGATCACGCTGAGCGGCACCAACGGCATGCTGGGCAGGACCGAGGAGCCTCTACGTCAGACCGGGCTGATGCCCGAGGGCGGGAGCCGCGCTCGCTCTTTTGGAGCGAAGCCGGTGTTCATGCTCACCGCGCGTGTCCATCCGGGAGAGACGCCCGCATCGCATGTCTTCGACGGCTTCGTCAACTTCCTGCTGCGCGAGCACGATCCGCGAGCGCGCGCGCTGCGCGAGCGGTTCGTCTTTAAGCTCATCCCGATGATCAACCCGGACGGTGTGTACCGGGGCCACTACCGAGCTGACACGCGCGGCGCCAACCTGAACCGGTGCTACCTCGCGTGCCCGTTCGAGACGCACCCAAGTGTGAACGCCATCGCGGCGCTCGTGCGCCATCTGCATGCCAAGGGCGTCCTCTCCTTTTACATCGACACGCACGGACACGCCACCAAGCGAGGCTGCTTCCTCTTCGGCAACGCGCTGCCCGAGACCGAGCGCATGGTGGACAATGTGCTCTACGCCAAGCTCGTGGGCGCCAACTGCCGTTGGTTCGACTTTGGCGGCTGCGTGTTCACGGAGCGCAACATGTACGGCCGCGACAAGCGAGACGGCCTCTCCAAGGAGGGCTCGGGCCGCGTCGCCGTCTACAAGATGACCGGCCTCACGCACGTGTATACGCTCGAGTGTAACTACAACATGGGACGCACAGTTACGCGGCTGCAGCCGCCGCACATCCCCAAGGGCATCGACAAGGGCGCGCTCTCGCCGCCGCCCCCCCCTCTCAAGTCCGTCGCGCCCAAGTACACGCCTGACTCGTGGCGGGATGTGGGCAAGGCGCTGGCGCTCGCCGCGCTCGATATGCTCGGTGTGAACCCTTGTTCACGCCTCGGACCGCCGAATGCGGGGGGCATGGCGAAGCTGCGTGGCATCGTGACCCAGTGGGTCCTCACACAGGCGAAGAAGGAATCGAAGCGCGCGGCCGCGCGCGCCGCACGGCGCGGCGACGACGACGACGAGGACGACGACGGCGAGGAGGAGGACGAAGAGGAGGCCGAGCCCGAGCTGCGAGGGGAAGAAGAGGCCGGGTTGAGTGACAGGGAGGAGGGCATCGAGATGGACGACGAAGATGCTGGTGGGAGAGTCACGAGGATGCAGGACGTCGTCGACGCACTGCTGTCCGCGTCGCACGACGCGGCCAGTGCCAGGAACGCAGCGGCCGCGGCCGCTGAGGCCACCTTCCATGTCGCCGCAGATGCGAAGGACGAGGAGCCGTCAGCGGCGGCGGCGGCGCTCGGTGCCGCGACGTTGCAGCCATCGCCGGCGCGGCTTGGACGAACGCTCGTGCGCCACGCGGGCGGGCGCAGCGGCCCCATCCACGTCCCGTACGAGGAGGTGACGAAATCCCCGCCCGCGACGGCGCTCAACGACGGGCGGTCGGCACCCCCACCAAAGCTCGTGGCGCCGGCGCCGGCGGCGTATGCGCCGGCGTCGCTGCTCGCGACCGCGGCCCTCGCGGCCCTCGCGGCTCCACGCACACGACCCCCTCCAGATCTCGACGAAGCTGACGAAACCGACTACGGCGCCATCGTCAGTGCGGCCAGTCAGGGGGTGGGCACGCTCCGGCTCGCAGGTACCGGTAACGAACTCGCCGCCCGCGCCGGACGTTACGCCGCCTTTGGCGCCCCTGGCGCGAGGCCAGCCCCTTCTACGTTTGCTCTCGCGCCGAGTGGCGCGGCCATGTCTAGCGGCCGAGCTGGCGCTGCCGCCGCCGGCGGCGGCAGCGTGGGCAGCGCCGTGATGGGCAGCGCCGTGATGGGCAGCGCCGCGGCGGCGGTCTGCTACTCCGCTGGCTTCGCGGCTGGCGCGGCCGCGGCCTCACGGATGAGCACCCAATTCCACACGGATTCGTCACGGATGAGCACCCAATTCCTCCTCACGGGCGGCGCGGTGTCCGCTTCAGGCTGTACGTCCACGAGCGCCCTCTCGGACACGCCCACGCCACGTGCCGGCTCGGGTGGCGCCGGTCCGACGTTGCAGCCGTTGAGCGGCTCCAGGCGCACGGGCGGTGGCTTCGGCGCGCTGCACGCGCCGCCGCACGCCGCGAGGCCAACTGCGCTGCAGCCGCTTCGCGTGGGCCGGTCGGGGTCGGCATCGCGCGACCGCGAGAGAGGCCTTCAATAAGAATAGTCGCACCGCAAACGGACGCCTCTACAGCTGCGTTGTGCATACAGGCTAGCGTAACACGCGACGCGCACGAGGGACGGGCACAGGGACGACCGCACGCGACTTAGTCAGACTTGACTTGACTCTAGATGAAGAAAACAACATACCCCGTACAGGGGACCCTGGCCACCCGCGTCGCACGCTACACGTAGTACTTCGCCGGCTCTTAAGCCACACGCCACACGGTTGTCGGTGTTTTCTCGAACAGTACCACCAGGCCGACTCGAGCACCACCAGGTCGCTTTCACAAGGCATCCTCTGCGCTGTGCTGCCACCTCACTTCAAGCGCCTCAGGTGTCAGAGTGCCCATTGCGACGGCGAGCGCCGTCCGAAGGTGCTCCACCATGGCCTCCAGCTCCGCGATGCGCTGCCCTTGTTTCACGACCTCGGCGCTGCGTTGCTTGAGCGCCGAGGTAAGCTTCTGATGGCTCTGCTCCGCCTGGTCAGCGCGGTCCACGCGCTTTAGGCTGCGCTGCAGCCGCTCCCAAGATTCCTCCTCGCGCTTTTTCAGAATGCTGTACTGCTCGCGCCACTTTGCATTGAGGTCCTCCACGCATCGACACCGCGTCTGAGCGTCGGCAAGTTGCTGCTCCAACGCTATGCACCTCGCGGTGATAGCTGCATTCTGACGCCGTAGATCGCCGAGGCTCTCGGAACTGTCGGCGACTCCACCACGGCGCAACTGCTGCTCGAGCTCCTGGATGATCTTTTGCTGCGCTGCGATCACCGAGCGCACGTCGCTCTCGGCGAGCGGAGGCGGCGGCGGCGGCAGTTTGGGTAAGGCGCTGAGCATGTCCGAGATGCCGTCGGCTTCCGAAGAAGGACGGCTCGGATCGCGAGCCTGGTTGCACCAGGCGCTCCAGAGCATCTCAAACTCTCCGGAGGCGGCCTTGGGCGGCAGCAAGGATGTGGCGGCCTGCGGCCGTCCGGTGCCGGTACGCGACATCATCGCGAAGGAGGAGTGTGAATTGGCTGTGAATGGCTTACTTTATTAACTCCGATGTCCGAAGAATGCTTTTCCAGAATGCTTTTAGCTCGAAGAACGACCAGCCCACGTGATTGCTATGTACGAACGCGCTCACTTCAGGCAATCATATCAGGGCCGGGCAGCTGGAGAGGAAATTGTGACTCACCAAGTCACACACATCGACACACATGATGTCCCACAGATACAGTTCTACATGTGCATGTACCCCCTTCCCTGCTTCCCATCAAGTTCAAGATCACAACACGCGCGGAACAATCCCGCCCGGTACCCGGTAGTATAGGGCAGCGAGCACCAGAGATCACACTTTTTGTAAACTGTTTGCTGGGAGAGACCGACCTCACTACATGTAGCGAAATTGAATTTTAGCCCGAGCGAGCGTCAGCGTGGAGTGCGAGGACTCAGTACTTGTGTCGGACCGAGGAGAGCGGAGCCGTCCTTTGAGACGACCGGAAACCTGTTTTGGGTGGGTGGTTTCCAAAAGCGGAGGAAGTTTGTTTGCTTTCGATCGTGACACGACTTGCAAGCGAGAGTCCATTCACAATCTGTCACCGACGAGAAAGACCACCTAAGTGGCGAGCGCAAAGACCTGAGGAAGAACGCACATGGAGGATTACGTCGCGCGACTTGTGGCACACATCCGTTCGCAGCCGCAGGGCATTTGTAGGCTTGATTCACTTGGCAGCTGCGTGCCGAAGCCACCCGGAGTCGTCGGCGGCCTGAAGTCTATCGTAAAAGGGCGGCAAGAATTCATTCTGCACGACCCCAATCAGGGCGAGGCTCCTGGCAGTGAGAGGGTGAGCCTCGCTCAAGCGCCAGGCACGCGCTCGACAGGCTCTGCAACAGATACACTTACAACAGCACCAGCACCTCCTCTCCGGTTAGGCGACGCTCTCGAGCAGCTTCAACTGCAGATGGCGATGACGGCTACGAAAGCACCCATTGCACCTCCAGCGCCAGGCACGCGCACTGCAACTTTGGGAATCGGCCAGTTCGATGAGGCGGGAAAAGGCACCGTCAAGTGGTTCGACCGCAAGAAGGGCATCGGTTTTGCAACGCCAGCAGCGGGTGGGGATGACATCTTCATCCACCGGGGCAACTTCACTACGCAGTTCACTCTCGACGAGAACGACGAGATATCCTACGAGGTTGGCGAGCATGCTGGCCGTCCGATTGCTGTCAATATCAGCTTGGCAACTACTGCCGGGGGCCCACGGCGCCCACCTCGAGCGCCAGGCACGAGCGACCCCAACCAGTGCAGTGGCGGTGAGAGGGTGAGCCTCGCTCAAGCGCCAGGCACGCGCTCGACAGGCTCAGCACCAGCACCAGCATCAGCACCAGCATCAGCACCAGCAACGACTGAACACGCGCCAGGCATCGGCCAGTTCGTCACGCTGCTATGCGCGTGGATCCGGACCAGGGGCGAGCAGCGCGTGACTGCCGCGCAGCTCAACGAGTTCTATAACGCGCACCCGTCGGTAGACCGCTCTGTGCTCCCGGCGACCAAGAAGCTCAAGTACCTATGCGGCCACGAGGATGCACGCGGGCGCCTAAAGTTTCAGCCTGACCCTAACGTCTCAGGCGGCGGATGGCTCGAGATCGTATCTCAGGTGGTCGATGCAGTGCAGGCTTGCGAGTCCTGCCAGAGCAAGGCGGGTGGCCGAACCGACACAGACGGCGTCTTCTACTGCAACAGCTGTTGGAAGGGCTGGACGAAGGTGGACGTCGAGCTGACTCTGACGGCCTCCGGCGGGGGCTCTGGCGGGCTGGTTCCTGATTTGGTTCCTCCGGTCGTCACAGCACCAGCAACAGCACCAGCACCTCCTCTCTGGTTAGGCGACGCTCTCGAGCAGCTTCAACTGCAGATGGCGATGACGGCTACGAAAGCACCCATTGCACCTCCAGCGCCAGGCACGCGCGACCCCAATCAGGGCGGTGGCGGTGAGAGGGTGAGCCTCGCACAAGCGCCAGGCACGCGCTCCTCAGGCTCTGCAGAAGACTCCGCCGATGAGTACGCTGCTCGGCTGCTAGACTATCTCCTGCTGCCCTCCAGTCGTGAGGGTCGGGGTCTCCTCCTTGGCGTGCTTGGCAACCTCGTACGCAAGCCGGACCACTTGCGTCAGCCGCTCAAGTCAATCATCGAGGCGCGTCCGCATATGTTTTCGCTCGAGCTAACCAGCTATGGCTCGGTCGTGCGCGCGGTCAGCTCGGAGCCCGAGCCCGATCCGGAGCTCGCAACACTCGAGCAAGTCGCTCGCGCATTCTACGACTGCTTGATGGAGGATGCGTCTCTCCGCCAGCGCTGCGAAACGCGCAGCGAGTTTACGAAAGCATACAACGAGTGGCGGGAGTACCAGCGCGCCCAGGGCCGACAGATGGCGAAGGCACCTCCGAGTCAAGTCATTTACAGCCTCAGCTTCAAGCTCAAGCTCATCACAATGTCGAGTGACACGATCAAGTTCAAGCCCGTCGGCATGTTCCAGAAGTTTGAGCAGCTGCGCGCGCAGCGCGAGAATCTCGAGGCGGACAAGTTTGGCGTGCGTGTGCAACCCGCCCAGGTGAGCTTCGACCGCATCGTTGCTCTCGGCGCCACGGATGATCGCGTGATCACGATCTCGACGGGCCTCGAGGGTCTGTCGCTACAGAGCTTCACGCTCATGCGCCAGGACTTCTTCGTGTGCAGCTTTGTTGCGGCCGGCCCGTCGGTGGTGCCGCTCGCGCTGCGGCCTGGCAGCCCAACCTCGATCAAGCTCACCTATCATCCGAGCGCCGAAGGCATGGCCGGTGATGTGCTCGTGCTGAGCTTCCAGTCCGCTGGCGGTAGGCGCTTCACTATCTGCCGCTTCGTCGAGGCGCGGTGCGGCGACGCCGACCTGCACGACGACCTCAAGCCGAGCGCGCCGTATCAGAAGCCGAAGCGCCGGCGGCCGCCTCGCCTAGAGGAGGAGGGTGAGACGATTCTAGCGCCGCCGGAGCAGGGGGGGATCGGAGGCAGCGGTTCACAGGGGCCGAGTCTGGGAGGGCACGACTTGAACCGCGCGTGGAAGAAGCTGCTGCTTGAAGATCCGAAGGTCGCGGCCGCGGCGCTCGAGCAGGGCCAGCAGATGATGAAGTCCGCACCCGCTCACGAGGCGATGGCGATTTACCCTGTTTACTTCGAGAATCTTCTGTGGACGGAGGAGATCCAGCTGCACGCCGACCTCGCATCCTTCGACCTGGTCGAGGAGAAGAGCACCATCCTGCGCCGCACTGGCAGCAACTTCATGCTGATCGTCCACGGGCTGGCCGAGAAACGGCCGTCGGTCCTGCGTGGCGACACTGTGTGGGTCAAGCTGCCGGGCAACTCGAAGCGGTGGCAGGGCCGGGCAGTCGACATTCAGCGAGAGGAGGTGGTACTGCACTTCCACCCACAGTTTGCACAGTCGTACATCGACGGCATGCGCGTCGAGGTGCGCTTTACGCTCGGCCGTCGCCCGCTGCGCATCTTCTACCAAGGCCTCACCCTCACGAGCGCGCTACGTGACGCCGTCCTCTTCCCGTCTCCTGCGCATCTCCTCGCCCAGCCCGCCTCCTCCGATCGCATCACCGACGCGGACCGCCAGCGTGTCAGTCGCGAGATGCGTCTCATGAATGTCAATGTCGCGGCGAACGATGAACAGGCGGCGGCCGTTCGGGCCGTCCTCCTCGGCGAGAAGCGCCAGGTGCCGTACATTGTCTTCGGCCCGCCGGGCACAGGCAAGACCACCACCGTGGTCGAGCTCATCCTGCAGTTCGTCAAAGGCTTCAAGAGCTCGAAGGTGCTCGTGTGCGCGCCGACGAACACAGCGGCCGATGTCTGCTGCGAGAAGCTCGGGCACTACGGCGCGATCGCCGGGCGTATGGAGATGCTGCGCTTCATGTCGTACATGCGCCATCACAACGAGGTACCTGAGAGAGTGCGGCCGTTCACACAGGGGTATGACGACGAGAAACGCTGTTACCCCTCTGTCACAAGGGAGGACCTACTCAAGAAGCGCATCGTCGTAGCCACTCTTAGCATGGGTGGCTCGCTCTACAATCTCGGCGTGCCCCGCGGCGCCTTCGACCTAATCGTCATCGACGAGGCCGGGCAGGCGATGGAGCCCGAGGCGATTGCTTGCGTCGCAGGTCTTCTCGCGCCGGACGGTCAGATGGTGCTCTCGGGCGATCCGAAACAACTCGGCCCCGTCATTCATCACGGCCTCGCCAAGACCTTTGGGCTCGCGACCTCGTACCTCGAGCGGCTCATGTCGCGTGAGGTGTACGCGCGCGCGGCCGGCGGCGGGTACAATCCCCACGTGCTCACCAAGCTCGTGCGCAACTTCCGCTCGCACGAGGAGCTGCTCCATTTGCCTAATGAGCTCTTTTACGAGGGTGAGCTCGAAGCGTACGCAGATCCCACCCTGCGCAACTGCTGCCTGCAGTGGGATGGCCTTCCCAACCCTCGGGTACCGATGCTCTTCCACGGCATCGAGGGCAAGGATGACCGCGAGGGCAATTCTCCGTCGTGGTTCAACGCGGATGAGGCCATCCAGGTCCTGCGCTACGTCGAGTCGCTGCTGCGCATGCGGCAGAACCCCCTGCAGCAGGAGCACATCGGGGTGATCACGCCGTACAACAAGCAGATGCAGAAGATCAGTAAGCTGCTCAAGGGCCAAGACTTGGGCGGCGTCAAGGTTGGCAGCACCGAGCTCTTCCAGGGCCAGGAGCGGCGCGTCATTATCATCTCCACCGTTCGTAGCAATAAGGACTTCATCGGCTTCGACGCGAAGCACAGCCTCGGCTTCCTCGATAATCCGAAGCGCTTCAACGTCGCGCTGACGCGCGCCTGTTCGCTCTTGATCATCGTCGGCAATCCCTCGGTCCTCGCGCCAGACCCGCACTGGGGCAAGCTGCTGCGCACGTGCATCGAGAAGAATGCGTACACCGGCGTTCCTCCACCACCACCACCGGCACAGGGAGACGACGACCCATTTGGAGGCGGTGACGACCCATTTGGGGGCGGTGACGACCCATTTGGAGGCGGTGACGTAGACGGTGCCAACAACCTCGCGGATCGACTGGCGGAAATGATGCTTGGCGTTGACGTCGAGGACGAGGTCAGCCACCAGCAACAGGAGGAGGGCAACGAGATGCCTAACTGGGGGCAGAGCTGACGACTACAGCCGAGGAATCACAGCTGCATGAGGGCATGGAATACCAGCCGCATGAAGGCATGCAAATTGGGACACAGAGATGTATCGCGGTCACGCCGCCCAGTCGATGGTGCCAAGGCTCAGCAAGCCGGAACGCAGCGGGCACCAGACTGCGAACCACGTGAACGCCGGCTCTTTCGCATAATTCATACAGCTGAGGAAGGACAGCTACATGAAGGTATGCAATCCATCCGCACATAAGAGCATGCAAGCCTTCAAGTGAATTTCCATAACGGAAAGCGGCGTGTCGTAAGTAAGTAAGTTCGAGTTCGTTCTGTGAACGGCGTGAGGTGTGATGAGCGCAAAAATGGAGGATTATTACATGGACGCGAGTGGCCGCTTCGCGGCGGCCGACGCGATCGTCGACGCGCTCCGTCGCGGCGACGAGGCCAAGGCCGTGGGCCTCATCGACAGCGTGACAGGAGTGGGCCACCTTAGCCTTTGCCTGCTTCTTGCATGTGATACTGGTCACCCTAGGTGCACGAGGCTGCTACTCGCCGCCCACGCCGCCGTCGACCAGGCAGACTGCAATGGCATCACGCCTTTGATCGCCGCCTGCAGCAAAGGCTACTACGGCTGCGCGCAGCTGCTGCTCGCCGCCCACGCCGCCGTCAACCAGGCAGCCTGCAACGGCGCCACGCCTCTGTACGTCGCCTGCAGCAAAGGCGAGGGCGGCTGCGTGCAGCTGCTGCTCGCCGCCCACGCTGTCGTCGACCAGGCAGACCGCATCGGCGCCACGCCTTTGATCGCCGCCTGCGTCGCAGGCGACGGCGGCTGCGTGAAGTTGCTTCTTGCCGCCCACGCCGCTGTCGACAAGGCAGGCATCAACGTCAACGGCGTCACGCCTCTGATCGCCGCTTGTGACGCGGGCTCGATGGACATAGTCAAGCTGCTCGTGCATGCTGGCGCACGCATCGACTTGCGAACCTATGATGGGCTCACAGCCCTCGATCTCGCAGAGGCCCAAGGCCATCCCGCCATCGCAAGATTCCTGCGCAGCCGGCGCCGCGCACCTGCGACCATCGCTGCGGTCGCTCCGGTGTCAAGTGCGGAGCGTGCGGCAGCCGAGCGGGCGGCCGAGCTTGCCGCTGCGGCTCTGTTGGCTGAGGAGGAGGCGGAGGCGGCGCAGAAGCTGCAGGCGCAGATGAAGAAAGCGAGCAAGAAAGCCAAAGCCAAGCAGGCAGGCGCGAGCGAGGCGAGAGCGCCGGTTGAGTGTGCGCCCGCGGCCGCGAGTGCCAGCGCCGAGGTGGACAACGAGGTGTTGGCGGCGGCTGGCGACGAGGACTGCGTGGGTCCCGCTCCTTCTGCCGCCGCCGACGAGGCGCTGCGTGTGGCCATGGCGGCCGCGCAGTATGAGGACCTGGTCGCTGCGAGCGAGGGTGTGTTGGCGGAGGCGAGGAGGGCGATTCGCGAGCACCTGCACAAGAAGCGCAAGCAGGAGGGCCAGAATCTGCGTCGCAAGCGCGCGGCGGAGATTGAGCCGGCAGGCTGCTGGATGTACGGGCTGGGTTTGATGCTCGCCGGACCAGCGGTGCTGCTCGGCGCGTACGCTTTCGGGCGCTGGCGCCACCGCGGCTATCACGTGGACGGGCGCACGCTCGTGAGCGGCTTGCTCGCCGTCTTCTTGCCACTGCTGTCACTGCTCGAGGTCACACAGTCGCTGCCTGCCGCAGGCTCAGCATCCGCAGCAGCGGCGCCAGCATCGGAGGCCCCCGAGGCTGAGGAGGACGTGGTGCCAACCGCTGCGGTAGAGGCGGCCGTAGCGGAGGCGGCAGACGCGGAGATGGCCGCCGCCGCAGCCGCGGACGCGGCGGCTGGGCAAGCGGCGAAGGAGGCCGAGAAGGCGGCGGTACGGGTAGCAGCGCTCAAGGCCGCCAAGGCGGAGGCCACGCAGGCAGCCAGGGCTCAGGAGGAGGTGAAGGAGGCTGAGGTGATTAGGCAAGCAGCGGAGGCAGAGAGGGCGGGGGTGAAGAGGGCGGAGGCGGAGAGGGCGGAGGCGGAGAGGGCGGAGGCGGAGAGGGCGGAGGCGGAGAGGGCGGAGGCGGAGAGGGCGGAGGCGGAG
>Ga0210239_101086_pt1 | contig 22443 bp, 13 predicted proteins | sample ChrtobMetP5a_0mM_FD_155451 | JGI IMG/M metagenome (GOLD analysis project Ga0210239, IMG submission 155451) | Chrysochromulina tobin associated microbial communities from unialgal haptophyte culture, Seattle, Washington, United States - P5a_0mM | ecosystem: Host-associated > Algae > Haptophytes >... | reverse complement strand
ATACATTCTTAGGAAGCGGGTGCAACATACGAACACATCTTCTATGAGCTGTGGCTCGACCACGGGTCTACTTTGTCGAGAACTGGGCGCGCGAGGCTCCGCGAGGCAGACGAGCAAAATGGATAAGCGGGTGGAACTCGGACGGCCTTTTTTCTCTCAAACCGGTAGGCTGTTGACTCCAAATTTGGGACGACAGACTGGCCGACGGACGGACACACACACTTGCTGGCCTGTTACCAGTAGTCATGTAAGCGCGCCCCCCCGGGGACGCGCCTGCATGAGCGCCGCTGTACTGTGTGGTCCTGTTTTGAATTCACACACACTGTCGCGCCCTGTCGCGCTCGGTCGCCAGCCTTCGCATTCGCGAGGGCGGCTTCGAGCTGGCGGCATTCAGCGCCACCCGCACCGCCCTCTTCCTCGCTGCCTACGTGAAGTCGCGACCTACGATCACGCGCATCTTCCCGCCGTCGGCTGCCTGCTCCGACAGCCACCACCTTGCCAACGCTGCCGTCTCCGCCTGCGCAGCCCTCTCCTCCACGCTCGATAGCGTGCGTGCGCGCCACGCCGAGCTCGACTCGCGCGAGTACCACTGCGTCGACGGCTCCGTCGAGAGCGACTACCACCCGTACCTGCCCGACGCCCTCGAGCTGCCGAGCCCAGAGTCACTGCGCACCACCCCCACCACGAGCACCACACCCAAGCTTCGCGAGAAGCAGCTCGTCGCGGTCGTGCACAATGATCTCTGGCTCAACACCCTCGACACCGTCAACGCCTTTGACACCGCCAACGCCAGCACCGCCACCGTCAAGCGCCGCGAGGCCAAGCGCTTCATCTCGGCCTCGCAGACGGGCGCCGGCGAGTTCCTGCGCGTCGCCAGCGACGACGCCATCCGCGGCTCCACCATCACCTCCTCCACCCTCCTCACCGCCATCCAATACCGCTGCGGCGCCTTCCTCACCGCCCTCGCGCCTGTGCTCGACGAGATGACGCGCCGCGGCGTCCACGTCGGCCAGTCCGACCGGCTCGGCGGGAGTTGAATCCAAATTTGGGACGACAGACTGGCCCACGGACACACAGACACACACATTATTCACACATTATTCACACATTATTCAACAGCCTACCGGTTTGAGAGAAAAGAGGCCGTCACCGTCCGAGTTCCACCTTATCCATTTTGCTCGTCTGCCTCGCGGAGCCTCGCGCGCCCAGTTCTCGACAAAGTAGACCCGTGGTCGAGCCACAGCTCATAGAAGATGTGTTCGTATGTTGCACCCGCTTCCTAAGAATGTATTTTCATTGCGTCTCGTCCCGACATTGGCCATCACCACTCAAGCACCAAAATGCTGGTCCTGGTCGTTCAATGCTTGTCGCCGACAAGCTCGCCAATGGCGAGGAGCCGATAGAATCCCGGCTGCGTGCGCCCCTTATCGCTATCGCGATGGCGTACCCCCGCCTGGCATCTTTTGGCTCTTCGCCATTGGCGAGCTTGTCGGCGACAAGCATTGCGCGATCAGAACCAGCACTTTTGCGCTTCAGTGGTGATGGCCAAAGTCGGGACGAGACGCAATAAAAATACATTCTTAGGAAGCGTGTGCAACATACGAACACATCTTCTATGAGCTGCGACTCGACCACGAGTCTATTTTATCGAGATCTGGGCGTGCGCTGACTCACGCAAGGAGCCCAATGACATTCAAACGGCAGGCCGCGAAGGCAAGGGAACTTTTTTCTTGAACGGTAATAATTCGAATTCCCCGCATTGTGTCTAAAGTAAGAGCTCCTCACCACCGAAACGAGAAACGACAAACGGGGGTGGGGAAGCCCGCGGTATCACTCTAAACATTAATAACCGTCCTCTGATTTGCCGAAGCACTGCAAGCACGCCGATCGCCCTCGGTCCCCTCACAGCTCACGCTCCGATCGCAAACCATGATGACGCACCGCGGCGCCCATCCGTATCACCTGCCTCACCTGCCCGATGCTGACGCCGACCACTCCGGGCACCGGCCGTACCGCAAGCCGTGGACCGTGGAGGAGGACGAGGCCGTGCGCGCTGCAGTCGCCGCCGTTGGTGTTCGGCAATGGCCGCTCGTAGCAGAAATGTGCCCTGGGCGGACTGGTAAGCAGTGTCGCGAGCGCTGGCACAACCACCTGGACACGGCGGTCAAGAAGGAGCCGTGGAGTCTACGCGAGGAGCGCATGATCGTCGAGCTCCAGGGGGCATTTGGCAACAGGTGGTCAGACATAGCTAAATACATGCCAGGCCGCACTGACAATGCAATCAAGAACCACTACAACAGTGTGTTGCGCCGCGGCGAGAGCATCGACCACCTGCTCGAGCCCGACGGTTCCTTGCCGTCCGCATTTACAGACGGCGTCGTGCCGGAGGTGCCGCCCTCATGGCAGGTGACGGCCACGTCGAAAACCGCATCGACTGGCGCCTCCCTGCCCGCCGCGCCTCTACGCCACCCGCTGCGGCCGACGCAGCAGGAGGCCGACAAGATCAACGCGCTCCTCAAGTGCGAGCCCACCTCGTCGCTCGCCGCCGCGGTCGGCTTCCCAGTCTCATCGACGCAGGCGCTGCAGAACTGGCGAGTGCAGCCCGCCCTTGCAGCGCTTCTGGCAGTTATTCGCGCGAGAAGCAAGCACGATCTGTTACACGCGACCGCAGCACTGCAGGAAGCGGTGCGCGCCGTGCTAGAGGTCTCTTCCGGCGGCGCCGGAGACCGCGAGCGGCAGCCGCGCACGCCACGCTCATCGCATATCGGCGAAGGCGGTCGCAGCGAATGCGGCGACGAGTCCGACGGCGACGAGTCGGAGGAGGCGATCGCGCTTGCGGAGGCCGTGATCAGCATGACGGCCGAGCAGCAGATCAAGCTCACCCTCCAAGAACTCGACAGAACTTGTGCCGAGGCCGTCCTAGATGGCGTGATCCCTCTTCGCCCCCTTCTCCCTCCACGCTCGCTTGCCGCTCGTCGCGAGCGTTTCGCCGCCGAGGGGCGTGTGCTAGCACCGCTGCAACCGCCGACGCTGTGCGAGGCCACCAACGCGCTCGCCATGCGCTCGCTCAGCCCTCGATGCGGCAACAGCTCGTTCAGCGCACAGCCGCTGAGTGCGCGCAGTGCCTGCTCGTTTAGCGGGCTGTTTGCTTGAGTGGCGCCCATTGATGCAGCATGCCTCACCTGGCACCTGCGAGCTGTCGGTGCTAACTGGGCGGGGATGGGGGTGGCCCCGATGGGGGGGGGATGATGACAAACGATATTGATATTGGTTGCCACCCGGACGACCGGTAAACCGTAAAGGGTAGTCGATGTTTCGAGCGCGCCCCGGCAATCTCACGGTCGGCCCTGGTTTGCCCAATCTCGGAGGGACCGGGCCCGCGGTTGTGATTTGCTCACCTGCACCGTGCGTCAATCAAACTTAAGATCAACTTACCGAAGAGTGAGTACGACGCTTTGTCTTTGAGTACCGGCGTAAGAGCGCGCCGGCCGCAGCAGCGCGCTCTAATACAAACACCATCCAACACGCTCAGGCTTCCCTGTCCTGGCTTTAATGGTGGCCTTTGGACCCGCCCGTGATCCTGAGGTAAAACCACTCGCCCGCGCAGTAAGTGGCGAAGATGGCCGTCGCGTAGCCCAGTCCCGGGAACCTGTGAGCAGAACACGGCGGGCCATGGGAGCGTCAGCTTGGTAGAGCCGGGGCGACGATTGCCGGAGCCAAGGAAGCTGAAATGGCAACGGCGGGATCGAGCACATCCAGCGGTGCGCACATCGAGCGGTAGGAGACCTGGAGCATCGGGTGCTTGCGCCATGCCTCGTGGGAAGGGGAGAAGACCTGCGTGTTGCGAGGGGCTCGTGAGTCATTCAGGAACGGGTGAACGAAGGGCGAATCTCGCCATCCCCAGGAAGCGCCACGCGTGCGAAAGGACGGTCGTGAGCGCCGCGACGGCTGGCGCAGCCCCAGCCCCGTGAGCGATAGCTTCTAGGGCACCATTTCAGCGTGCGTGTCGTCTGGGATGATGAGATTTTTCATCAACGCGTCTCCGACAGCGTCCGTGAAGACGGTGACCGAGCTCGTGGCTGGTACCGAACGCAGAATGCAAACTTTTTCGCCTACATACCGACTCATCCTTCGCCGCACCATCACGTTTTGCGCTAAGCAGCCGCGGCCGACAAGCCCGCAACTCTCGAGTCGAGCCGGCGAACCGACAACATGTCCGTGTGGGAGGCGGGTACGGGGCCGAGGTCGTACCTGCTTACTGCCGCGACGTTGTGTTGCCTGCCGCACGCGATTCTCGTTTTCACGGGCGCGACGACCGCACTAATTGATGCGGCATTTTACCCGACGACGGGTCAGCCCATCCTTGTGCTGGCCTTGCTTGGCGCACATGCCGTCTCCGTAGCCCTGCTCGTGTTTTCTATCGCTATCTACAGCCACTGGGTCCGACTCCACTGGGTACGTACATCCACTGGGTACATCCACGCGTCAACCATTGGCAAGGGCAAGCGTGTCGAGCCTGACCGTGCCGTGGAAGCTCGCAACCGAAAGGCTTCTATGAAAGCCGTCGACCGTCAACCGCAAGTGGCAAGTCAATCGCCTCACTCAAGCCTCTCGCCTTCCGTCTTGACCCATCGTCTGCAGTACCAGCGCGCGGAACTTGACAGGCGCCATGAGGAGCCCCGCTCACAGCCCGATTACCGCCAGTCACTAGGCAGCCCACTGTCAGGCATGTACTCGAGCCCAGCCGCGCTCGCGTCGCCGGGTGCGATGGTTAAGTCGCCGGCGCCGTCAAACTCGATAGGCTCGAAGGCCGTCTTCTCTGGCAGCGGCTCCAACTTCATGGGCGCGGGCTTTTCGAACGAGTTGACATTGTACAATGTCTCGTCGCCATTCGCCATCTCCTCGCCGGCGTTCTTAGTGCAAGACGGATCCGGGCTGGCCAAGCGGCGGCTGAGCGAACCCGGGATGGGTTCAGGTGCTAACGGTGGATCTGGCAGCAAGTACCAGCGCGCTATGTGAGTCACCGAGCGCGCGCTATGTTGCGCGCGCGCCCTCAACCCGTGCCGCTGCCTGCGGCTGGCGAAGCCCTTTGCCCTCACGCCTGCGCTGCCCTTGTGCGACTTTCAGGTACGTACCCAGCTCGAGCGACACGCACGAGGACCCGAGTATGATCGCTCGGCGCGCTCTCCTCCTGCGGGCGCACCTGTTCCTGCCGCAGCACAAGCTCCTTCTCCATGAGCATGAAGCCACGGAGCCGGAGCTGCAGCGGCTACTTCGCACGATCGATCACGATCAACAGATGGACAGGTGGCGCGACAACCTGCGCATGTGGATGTCGGCGGTGGTGCTGCAGCCGCTGGCGCAGCTCTTCGAGGCGAACGAGAAGCTCGTGCAGCAGGCGGCAGCCGCTGGCATCGCTGCCCCGGCGGCGGCGGCTGGTGCTGCTGGTGGTGGGCTGTTCGGAGCGATCGGCGCCTCGCCATATGCTAACCTTGGCGGCACCTTCGCTCCCACCGCCCCGCCCCTCTTCGGTCCGAAGCCTGCTGCTGCCCTTCCGGGCGCGCCAGCTCCGGGCCAGGCGATGACAGTCCCCCAGTGGCTGCAGCACGCGCACGCCGACGAAAAGTCGAAGGCGCTCAAGCACCAGCATGGCAAGCTCAGGCGGTTCACGGCGGCATGGCAGGAGCTCCGCGGATTCTCGGCAGAGAGCGCGTCGTATGTGCAGCGGCGCATCCGGGAGCTCGCGGACGGTCACTGCGTCGCGTGCTACAAGTGGGACGGCGGGGGTGCCCAGTGGAACTCGTCCCTGCCCATGGATAGCGAGGTGCTGGTCCACGTGTTTGCCACCTTCTTCGACATGATTTTGTCTTCGCCAGGCGCGCAGGTGCCGGCGACGGCTCCCGTGGGGCTGCCGCCAGCGCCGGGGGCGGCGGCGGCGGCGGCCGCCCCGGCTCCTGCTCTTGGCGGGGGGGGCATGTTCGGCGCAGCCGCCCCGGCTCCTGCTCTGGGCGGGGGGGGCATGTTCGGCGGGGGGGGCATGTTCGGCGGATCGGCGCCATTCGGCGCGCAGTCGTCGAGCATGTTCTCGGGCCCGGCACAGCCAGCACCCAAGACAGCTATCTTCTGGCGCTCAGCAGGCGAGGCCATCGGCTTCAGCTCGCGCCATCTGTGGCCAGTCAGGCTTCCGCAAATCGACTTTAGTTCGGGAGCTCAAGGGTGGTTCACGCCCGACCTCGGCGATTGGTCCGAATGCCAGGCCCTCGGCATCATTCCGCGCCACCTGGGGCCAGCCAGGCTTCCGCAAATTGACTTCAGTTCAGGAGCTCAACGGCGGACCGCGTCCGACTTGACTTCAGTTCGCGGCAAGTCGGACGCGATCATTCTCCGTAAAGACGACATCCCCACGAGCCGCCGCATCCTTTCACCACTTGGCAGCGCCGCCAGCGACGTAACGTCCGGAGCGAGCGGGGGAGCAGGTGCGAAGCGCGCACCGCCCCGCTACTCGCTCCTGTGCGACAACAAGGAATGGGTCGTGGCGCAGGGCGAGCACAACGCGTGGGAGGTGCTCGTGCTCTTCTTGCTGCAGCGCGCTAAGCGCGGTGCGTGCCTCGGAGCGGTGCCTCCCTCGGACCTTAGGCAAGAAGTATTTGGGAACTTCGAGACGGCGATGACGGGAGCCGAGGGCGCCGCGAAGATACAGAGGCCGGAAGGGCCCACCGTGAGCTTCGGTCCACTGTACATTCTGCACCCGTGGTCGGAGGCTCTCGAGGAGCTCTCGCTCGAAGATGTGCACGCCAAGCTCCCGTGACAGCGCGCCTCGAGATGGCTTCGGAGACGGAGCCCGCTTCTGCAACCGTGCTAACTTCGTGGAGTCTGGAGAGGGGACCGGCGACCGCGGGGCTGGGGGGCGAATGTGTTGGATGACGATTGTGAGTGTGCGCACCGGCAACACGGTACACGTTCGGCTACTCCTACTGAGTGAACTGAGTGCCGTGTCGTCTAAATGTACGTCTAAACACATCATCACTGCATAATTATTATCGGATTCGCCGGATAATTAAAAATTTGTGTAAAAACATCAAAATCTACAATCATCATCCTGCATGTTGCCAGCTAATAAAAGCCTAAACATGAAGGGCAACTCCCACGTAGGTATGAATTGTGTTCAGCGGTCGACTGGCCGCCGGGCGGCAGTGACATCTCGACGAAACGCGGCGGTGCAGAATCCGCTGTGTGCTCGCATTTGGACATCGACCTTTGCGACCGTTTGGCCGCAATGGCCTCGCAAGAATTGCTGTACGAGAGGGCGGCTAAGGCAATCCAGACTGGATCTCAGAAAGGGTCTGTTGATGGCGCCGATGCCGAACGCGCACGGCGAGTGAGCGAGCGACGTATTGCAGCCTTTGACGAGCTGCAGCGTGCTCGGGAGCAAGCGGCGATGGTGCAAGCCGAAGCCTACGAGCGCGCGCACGTTTCCGCGCAAGACCGCGCCAATCAGGAGGTTGACGAACGCATGCGGAACATAGCAGCCGAGCGAGCTCGGCGAAGAGAGGCTGAGAAGGCGGCGACCTCGATTGATGCTGAGGCGCTGCGCATGCGCCGGGATGAAGAGCAGAGGCGCCGCACCGAGCTGGAGAAGAGCAAGAGACTGCTGCAGCAGAAGCGCGAGGAGCGCGAGAAGCGTCAGCAAGAGGCAGAAGCCAACGCGGCCAAGGCGGCCGCCGCTGCGTCGCTCGCCAAGCAAGAAGAAGGTCGCAAGACTTTCGTGAAGTGGCTGCAGAAGAAGGAGAATCATCGGGTGAGGCACGCGGAGGAGCGGCAGCGGCGGCAGGAGGTGGACAGCGCGCGCATCGCCGAGGAGCGCGCTCGCTCCGCGGATGTCATGGAGCGAGCCCGTGCGGCTGCGGAGCGTGAGCAGATTGAAGCGCGTCAGCGCTGGTCTGCGGTGGCGGAGGCGAAGGCGCGACGACGGCGCGAGGCGGAGCAGGTACTGAAGGAGGTGGAGCAGGTAGAGCAGGCGGAGCGCGAGGAGTTCGAGTGGCGTGAAGCCGTCGAGCGCCGGCGGCGCGAGGCGGTCGCGCGGCAGGCCCAATGGCGGGAGCAGCGTGAGCGTGAGGAGCGTGAGCGACGCGTGCAGAGACAGGAGGCGGATCGGAAAGCCGAGCTGCACCGGCTGCGAGAGCTCGCTGAACACGAGTGGCACGAAGCGGCCGCGGCGGCGTACGCGGCAGGCGCGCCCTTGCCCGCGCGCCCGGACAACACGGCGTTCGAGATGCCTGCCGAGGCGGCCGCGCGGCGGCTGCGCGAAGACCGCGCAGCCGCCGCGGAGCGGGTGCGCCAGCGCCAGGCTGAGGCGAAGCGGCTGCGCGCCGTTGAGGAGCGGGAGGAGCAGCAGGCCGCTCTGCTTCGGCAGGTCGAGGCTGCCGAGCGGCTGCGCCAGCGGCAGAAGGCCGAAGCGGGCCGTAAGCATGCGGCAGCACGGGAGAAACAGGAGACGGCAAAGGCGACACTGCGAGCGGCGGACGCGGCGCGTGAGGCGGCGGCATGGCAGACGACCGAGGAGGAGGTGTGGCGCGAGGCGCAGGAGCGCGTGCAGCAGCGCGAGCATGAGGCGGCGGCGGAGGCCGAGGCCGAGGCACGCATGCGCGCGGGCGCCAGGCAGCAGGTGGAAGAGGAGAACGCTGCCGTCGCACGCTCGCGTGTGACGTCAGAGAGGGCAAGCAAGTCGATAGCCGAGCGCGCCGCAGCCCAGGCGCAACTGGATGGCGACCAGACGCTGGCACGTGTGCGGCGCGAGGCCGAGGAGAAGGCGCGGCTCGAGTGGACGCGCGGTCAAGGGCGTGCCGAGCAAGAGGAAAAGGATCGCGCCGTCCGGGAGAGAGAGGATCGGGCGCGACGCGACGCTAGTGCTGCCGAACGGCGCGCAACCGAACTACGGCTGGCAGCGCTTTCGGCGGGCGGCGTCGACCCTTCCCGTGAGCTCTGGGAGGCTGCGCGAGCGGGTGACAGCCATCGACTGCGGCCGCTCCTGCACCAAGTCGACGTGTCGTCAGTGCAGTGGCTCGACAGCTCGCCGCTCCACGCCGCGAGCGTGAGCGGCCATGCCGAGTGCGTGCAGCTGCTCTGCGAGGCAGGGTGCGACGTCAACGCCACGAATCCGGGGGGGCGGACTCCGCTGTTTGCCGCATGTGCGTGTGGCGCGCTCGAGTGTGCGACGCTGCTGCTTCGACTCGGCGCTAACGTCGATGCTGTGGATCACTGGGGAGCGACCCCGTTGATCGCCGCCGCCGCCGAGGGTCGACCAGATCTGGTGAAGCTTTGCATCGAGAATGGTGCGAATGTTCACGCCAAGGGCCCTCATGGCACGTGCCTCGATGTCGCAAAGAGCGGGCGTCATCAGGAGTGTGTGGAGCTACTCTTGCAGCATCATGCGGCGATTGAGGCGCTGCAGAAGAAGTACGAGGCCGTTCGCCAGGCTGCAACTGTAGGAAATTGATTATCGAGCCAAACTCAAATACGAACTGCGGGCGCGAAGAGCAGGCCAGGGGATCCAGGTTCCAGCCGCGTCGCACAGAGACCTCTCAGACCTCCAGCAGACCCTGGCTGGCGCCCGGGGTGTTGTCTCGGGGCGCGCGGTGGCGCCGGCGCACGGTGGCGCCGGCGCGCGGTCGCCGCGCGCTTTGTTGTCGCTCGATCACCTTACATCGGTATCGGGGGACCGGCGTTACTTGACGCATTTGAGCTTTTGAGCGGCAGCGGGCGCCCACACGCGCTGCCAGCGGCGAGCGGGCCCCGGCGCCGCGGCGCGCGCGCACCCATCCGATCCCCGCGGCCGCGCACGGCAGACGGGCGGACGGGGGGTCGCGCGCACACCTCCGCCGGCGGTCGATCTGGGGCGGTACCGGTTCCGGGGCAGGATCGCCGGGTTCCCGTCAAGCGCCATCCCGGCCGTGCGGCTGCCGTGTTTTTATCATTTTAGTTTCTACCCCCCAATCAAGGGGAACTAAGTGCACACGCGCCGGGGGACAGTGTCTGTCCGGCCACAGCGCGTGCACACTGGAAATCGCACTTTCTGATCGGCTCTCTGTTCGTATCTCTCGCTGGCGCGGCAAATGGGGCGGCACGCGCCTCACCGACGCCCCTGGCTGCCTTCGCTCTCGCCAAGCATGAAGATCTGCTCGATCTGCTGCACGCTCGCCTTGGTGCCGTCGTTGTCGTCGGACCGAAGGTACGACATCGGCCCATGCAGCAACTTGTTGATGATGCCCTTGGTCACGACGTCCACGGCCTGCCGCTCCTTGTCCCCCAAGTCCTTGAGCGCCTTCTTCTGCGCCTTAGCCATCTCAGACTCGCGCACGGCCTCGTACTTTTTCTGCAGCGCCGCAATCGCCGGCACGTAGCGCAGCGACTCTTGCCACTGCACAAACTTGGCCAGCTCGACGCGCAGCAGCAGCTCGGCCTCAAGCATCTTGTGCCGTCTCTTGGCCTGGTTGGCCGCGACGACCTGCTTCAGGTCGTCGACATTGTACGCGATGACGTTGGGCAGATCGTTGCACTGCGCCTCGACGTTGCGGGGCACCGAAATGTCGATGAGCATCAGTTTGTCGCGCGCCGAGTCAGCGCCCCACACCCCCGCCTCGAGCTCCGCCTTCGTGACGATGCAGCCCGTCGACGACGTCGACGTGAAGGCGAGGTCGGTGTTCTCGAGCGATGGCCAGAACTCGTCCATCAGCTTGACGGATACGTCCATGTCGGGGTACTCGGCCGCCATCTCCTCGGCGCGCGGACGCGAGCGGTTGAGCAGCGTCAGCTTGGTCACCCCGTGCGACGCCAGGTGCGTCATCAGCAGCTTGGACATCTTGCCCGCGCCGACGACGGCGATGCGAAGCTCGGCGAGGGGCTTGCCGAGGTCCACGATCGACTTGAGGATCGCAAGCTCGACCGCGGCCGACGAGATGGAGACGGCGCCCTTGGCGATCTCTGTCTCGGAGCGGACGAACTTGCCTGCCATGACCGCCGAGTTGAGCAAACGGCCCAGCACCTTTCCGCCGCTGCCGCCCACAGGCTCCTCCTCGGAGGGGGGCTGCATGGCGTGCCCGTAGCACGCCTTCACCTGCGAGAGGATCTGGCCCTCGCCCACGACGAGCGAATCAAGGCCGGACGCCACGCGCAGCAAGTGCCACGTCGCGTCCTCGTTCTGCAGCACAAAGAGGTTGGGGCGCAGCTGGCGGTCGTCGAGGCCCGAGTGCTCGCGCAGGAAGGCCATCGCATCGCGTGTTGCGGTGAACGGGTCGGTCGCGACGATGTACACCTCGAAGCGGTTGCACGTCGACAGCACCGCGGCCTCCTGGATCGAGTCGTACTTGCAGAGGGCCGCAGAAGCAGCATTCCACTGAGCCTCAGAGATGCTCAGCTTCTCGCGGACCTCCACAGTCGCCGTCTTGTGCGATAGACCCAGCACGATGGGAGTGCCGTGCACGCCGCGCTCCTTCGGTTTGGCCGGCGCCGCCGCTGCCCCCTTGACGATGCCCTCCACAGCAGACGTGGCGACTGCGAAGACATCTGCTGAGCGCCTCTGCGCCACAGCGGGCCTTTGCGCCACCACGCGCTGCAAGGCTGACGCTGCTGTTGAACTCGCTGCCGGGCCCGGCATCGAGGCCAGGCCCTGCACGGAGCTCGCAACTGCAAGCAGAAAGAGGCTCACAGACATGAAAATGATTAGATCGGAATGAGATCCGGAGCCAATGAAAGCAATCGAGCGCACTCCGACGTCGTTTTTTTTGTAATGTGTTTCTACTCGAGACCGGCCTTCGTTCGCCATATCCGACGTTTGGCTATAAGAGAGACCTAAGAAACAGTCGTAATGTTCGGGTGACTCACGCTTACTGAGCAGCCGTCTTGATGTCCACGGTTGTAAAGCGTGCATCGGGTATGTAGGAAAAAATTACAGAAGTGAAAAATAATATCGGCGTCCCACATTTCTGAGGCGATGGACGTGGCCGGCTGGCCGCTGGGGGGGCATTTAATGTTGTGAATTAAGAGATTGGGCAAACGAGGGTGCAAACAGTGCCGTGAGCGATGGCACAATCAGCTCGACACCAACCTCTCCAAAGACGGCTGGAGCGAGGAGGAGGACCGCATCCTCCTCGAGGGCCAGAATCAGCACGGCAACAAGTGGGCGGAGATCGCCAAGATGCTGCCTGGCCGCACCGACAACTCAGTCAAGAAGCCCCAAAGTACGGCACAAGGTGCTTTGCAGGGTGGGCCGCCGCGCGACTCGCCATGGTCGGGCTTCGGCTCGCTATGGGAATACCTCGGCGATTACCTCGGCGATAACAACATGGACGAGGAGGAGCGACGGCTAGACGAGGAGGAGCAACGCATGCGAGGTGGTAAGCGAGGAGCCGAGGACGAGGATGCGCGCAGCGAGAGCGACGGCAGCGAGCTGGGAAGGGAGCCATTCACCGAGGATGAGATGCTCTCCGAGCTCGACGAGATGCTAGACGCCTTCGGGTCGGACGTAGCCGGGGACGATGGGGCCGCGGCGCTGGCGCCGCCGCGCCCGCCATCGCCCAGGCAGCTCAAGCTGAGCGACTTGTCGGTTCGCGAGCTCATTGTGCTGATCGCGGCGCTCGGCGGCGCGGTGGATGTGGCGAGATTGGCGGTAGAGAAGGCGGAACTGCTCGAGCTTGCCAGCGCGGCGCTCGGCGCGGCGCCTCTGCCGCTCATCGACGAGGTGCTGACCACCCTCGGGCTCAACGGGCTCCAGCCGATGGTTGCACCTCCGCGGCGCACCATTGAGCTCCATCAGATGGACGCGACGCAGCTGCGGGCGCTCATCGCCAAGCTGAGTCACGCTCTGGAGAGGCCGCTCGACGAGCTGCCGGACGCCTCGCTCGCAGCTCTCGTGCAGCTGGCACGCCAACGGCTGCGCGAGGCCCCCCTCGCGCTCCTCGATGAGGTGTGCATCCAGCTGCAGCTCCCGACGACGCAGGGCGATGATGCCCACATGCTGAGCACGCGCGGGTCGGACGTGTCTGATTGGCCGGACGATCTCGACGATCTCGACGCGAATCTCGACGATCTCGGCGCGAGCCTGCAATCGATGAGCGCTCAGCACGCTGCCGCAGGCGCCGGCGCACCGGAGCCCTCGTCGGCGAGCGATGAGTCGCGCCGGCGGCTCGCTCGGCACGTGGCCCGGCTCGAGCGCTTGCGTGCGCGGGCAAGCGGTGTAGCGGCTGCACCTCCGCCGAAGTGGGTGCGCAGAGGCGAGGACGGTGGCGCGCACGAGAGGACGACGATAGAGGGCGCTGCTAGCTTTGATGGAATCGGCGGATCCGAGGGCGTACATCGTATGCATGCAGCCGCAAAGCTGCCAACGATGAGCCGAAGCGATAGCGCCGCTCCCGCCTGCCCGGCAAGGTGCGCTGCCACAACGACGGCGAGTGGGGTGGGGCAGAGAACAGCAGCGCACGCTAGCAACCAGCGGCGCAACGGGTGGGGCAGTGCGGGTGCGGTCGACCTCTTTGCTGGCCTCGAGCGCAACGTCGACGGCACGCCAGTGAGTCTCGAGACGGTGGCCGCCGCTCAGCCGAACAGTGGCCCCACATTCGAATTGAGCGGCTTGAGCGCTGAGCAGCTCCAAGGGTTACTGACGAAGCTCCGTGGCTCTCATGGGGCCGCGGCTCTGCTGGTGGCGCCGGTGGCATCTGTGGCCGCGGGCCGCCGCGCTGAGGGCCGCAGCGCTGAGGAGCGCCTCGCCCAGCTCGTGCGCGAGGCATTGGCCGAGGCGCCCCTCGCGCTCCTCGACGAGGTGTGTGCCCAAATCGACGCAGCCGCAGCCGCGGCGGCCACGGCGGCCACGGCCGCATCCAAAGGGCCTCCTCAGCGCCGATCTCATCCGGACCGCCCCTTGCACAGCCAGCCCCGAGCCCACGCCAACGTGTCAGCTACGGGTGCTGTCCCCGGCGCCGGCGCTGCTGAGAATCTGCCGCCGCGTGGCCGTAGCACCCTGCCGAGCACGAGCTCCGCCGAAGCAGCCGAAGGTCCCGTCGGCGAGGGCCATGCGCGGCGACGGCTGCGCCACGAGCCCCACAGTGGCGGCGGCAACGAGGCTCGAGCGGCGGCGGCGGAGGCGGCGGCGGCGGATAGGCGCACTGCACGGCTCGAGCGTAGCGTGAGTCGGCGGCTCGAAGAGACGCTTGATCCAGATCAGGAGGCCGTCGAGGCGCGCCGTGCGGCCCGCCGTCTCGAGCGCTCCATCGCACACCGGCTTGCCAAGCTGCCCGGGGCACGAGTCGAAGTGCTGGGCGCAGGCGCAGAGGATGGCAAAGGGGCTGGAGCGCCCTATGAGGCGGATGCAGGGCGCACCTACACTGACGGACCGCGGCACGAGCGGCGCGCACGCAGCCGCAGGTCGCGCAGCACCGAGGCTCATGTCAGCACCGAGGCTCATGTCAGCACCGAGGCTCATGGCAGCAGCCAGGCTCATGGCAGCAGCCGGGCTCATGGCAGGCACGCCTCCCACAGCTCTGGCAGCCATGGTGTCAGAGATCACAGCGGACATCACCGCGGCCACTCTCGAGTTAGCAGCAGCCGCAGCGACAACATGCAACACCCTGAGCAGCTTCGCGCAGCAGGAATCCGTGCGCACGCAGCCGCAGAGAGAGAGCCAACTTCGGCCGCTATGCAGATGCCTGCCCCTGGCCCTTCGTTGCGGGTGCCGGTCGTGGTTGCTTGAACACGGCAACACGCACCGGGACCGCGCACTTGGGTCGGCTGCGGCGGCGGCGGGGTGGTCCGGTTCTCGTTGCGCGGCGCGGGTTACCCGTATATCGTGGACTAAGTTCCGATCAAACGTCCGCATGCGCCGACCCCACGCACGAAGCTACCTGGAACTACCTCGACCCACACCAACATACCGCGACAGCAGTGGCTTCCGACTAAAACGGGAGATCGGCCCTTCCGGAAACCCAAACCGGCCACACGGCCTGCACACGGCACAGCACCAGTCAGCACGCTCAGCAGTCACGACCATACCCCTCTTTGGTCCCACGCATCGCGTAAACGCCGACCCTCTTCGCTGGCGGCGGGGTCCGCGCATAGTCTATTGGGTGTAAGGCAATCCATTTCCATATCTGCCAGCCGCTCCCGTACGTACTCCTGTTAAGAGTGCTTCCTTGTGTGGCTGCTCCGTGGTCGACGGCCTTGCCAAGTCGCAAGTGTGAAGTGACTTGACTTGCCAAGTGCGGCTTGCCTCTGCGTTCCTTGCGCACGGCGCCGTGTGGCACACGGCCTGGGCGTGCGGATGCATGAACGACGCGTAGTCGGCTGAGCCCTGCCAGTACCTCAGTGGCCTCTATTCTGCTGTACACGTTGCGGAAGATCCGATCCACGATATCCGTGGATCCGATCGCCGCGGAAGATCCGATCCACGGCGGCAACGAGGCCTGCCCAGTCTACCCCTCAGCTGGCCCTTTCCCACAATCCCTCTCCCTGCTGAGAAACTGGCCTCGCCTGTGGTCTGTTCTGGCGGACGCTGTCACACGGACTCCACAGACTGCTGGGGGTACATGTACGTTGGGTACGAGTGCGATCCGGCGCGCTGACTGAAGACTGCTGCATCTATCACGCTTCCCAGATCCTGCAATAATCTAACCAGCTCCTGCCGTCTCAGTCCTCGGGCCCGGCGCGCACCGAGCTGGAACCGAAGCCCGGGAGCCGTGGGTTGACGGAGGCGCTCGCGCGTGCCGCGATCGATTCCGCGTTAAGGTCATAGCTGCCCGGGCCCACGTTCTCGCCGGTCGTCGTCGACCCCGCCGACCCTCGGCTCTTGGCCGAGCTGGCGAACATGTAGCTGCCTTCCTTGGTGAAGCTCTTCTTGCTAAAGCGCTCCTTGTCGCTCGGGTCGTATTCGCCCACGCCGGGCGTGTCCGATTTGCGGATATGCCCGCCGAGCGGTATCGCCGACATGAAGGCGCTCGTCACCTGATGCGAGCCGTGCCCGCAAGAGTACAGGTGCGCGTAGTCGTGCTCGCCCGGCCCGCCGCGGCTCGAGCGCGGAGGTGGCGTCTGCGAGCGTTTGGACTGCGAGATGAACGATCCCTTGCCCGAGGAGATGTCGCGATTGAAGGAGAACTTGCTGCGGTCCGCGATGCTCGCGGCCTTGCCTGTGTGCACCCCGGGGTTCTCGACTGTGTACTGCTTATCCGTGCCTTCGCCCTTGCTGCGCGATTCGCGCGTCGAAGTCGATCCAAAGTGGGCGTGCCCCGAGCTAGCCGGCGTGTTATAGGTACGCGCGCTGCGGGCTTGCACCGTCTCGTTTGCGGCCGCGTCGTACGCCCCAGGCGCGGGTACGCCGCTGCGCGACGCAGGGCTCGCGCGCACCGAGCTGGAACCGAAGCCCGGGAGCCGTGGGTTGGTGGAGGTGGCCATGCGCGCCGAGATCGACCCCGACTTAAGGTCATAGCTGCCCGGGCCCACGTTCTCGCCGGTCGTCGTCGACCCCGCCGACCCTCGGCTCTTGGCCGAGCTGGCGAACATGTAGCTGCCCTCCTTGGTGAAGCTCTTCTTGCTAAAGCGCTCCTTGTCGCTCGGGTCGTATTCGCCCACGCCGGGCGTGTCCGATTTGCGGATATGCCCGCCGAGCGGTATCGCCGACATGAAGGCGCTCGTCACCTGATGCGAGCCGTGCCCGCAAGAGTACAGGTGCGCGTAGTCGTGCTCGCCCGGCCCGCCGCGGCTCGAGCGCGGAGGCGCACTGGTCGGCCGGCTGCTCCTCGAGATGAACGATCCCTTGCCCGAGGAGATGTCGCGATTGAAGGAGCGCAAGCTGCGGGACGCGATGGCCTCAGCCTTGCCGTGTGTATGCTCAATGTCGTAAGCGCCGGGGTCACCGCCCGCGTCGCCCATGCCGCCCTTGCTCGAACGCTGGGAGTTGGAAGCGAACGCAGCGGAAGGTCGCTTTTCGGGCGAGCCACCTATCGACAGGTGCGGCGGAATGTCGTACGCGCCTGGACCTGGCGTGCGGAGACGGGGCATGGGGAGCTGGAAGACCGTCCGCCTTGAAGCCGAATTTGGCTTCGACGCTCGGAGTCGGCAAGGGGCTGGGAGGGATCGGCCCGGCCTCCCCTAAAATCGCCCGAGAACGACATCCGTCTCAAGGAAATGGCGGTGCAGCCTCCCAGCGTTGTTCGTGCTGCTGAGCCACCGCCGCTTGGGCCACCGGCACTGCTCGGGTCTCAGCCGCTTCGCGTGCCGCCGCCGTTCGCGCCGCCTCTTGCAATGTTCGGCTCTGGTCGCTCCACCCCGCCGGCCTCCGGCCGCATCACCTCGCCGACCCGCCAGACGCTCGAGTCTTCCCTTCGGCTGCGCCCGCTGATTCTTCACCACCTCTCGCAGCTAGACTGCGCGAGCAGTGTCGCTGTGCTTCCAAACGGGCACCTGGTCATATCCGACACCGGCTCACACCAGGTGCTCACCGTCGCACCGGAGTCCGGACGGGTGCTATCCACGCTTGTTGGCAACAATCTGGCGCCCAACCTGCGGCTACGTGGCCCGCGCGGCATTGCCGTCAGCAAAACGGAGATCTTCGTAGCCGATTGCTACAACTGCGCCATACGAAAATTCGCGTATGATGGCACGCAACTGCTGGTCACGGGCAGCTATGGCCATGCTGACGGCCAGCTTCGGTACCCGAACGGTCTTGCTCTCTCCTCAGACCACGGCACGCTCTTTGTCGCTGATAGCGGCAACACGCGCATCGTGGCGTTGGACGCCACGGACCTCGCGTTCAAGTTTACCTTCCTCCTCGAGTGCTCTGCGCCGCCGTCTATGCGACACCGGGCAAGCAGCCCAAGGTTTCCGATGCCCAGCCAGCCGCGGCAGGCGTGCCGGCCCGCAGGTCTTGCCGTGTTTGGTGCGGAACTGTACGTTGTCGATGCCTTCAACAGGCGTCTGCAGGTCTTCTCAACGGCCGACGGTGCCTTCCGCCGCTTCCTCGTGCCAACCTTCGTTGAGGGCGCTACGCGTGGAAAGCCGCTGCTCGAGCTGCCGGACGGCGTCGCCGCCTGGGAGGGCCGGCTCTACGTGACTGATCGGCGCGGCGACGCTGTCCACGTGCTTTCGGCGGAGGACGGCTCAGTGGTGCAGACCATACCCTTTCTCATGGGGCGGCCGCACGGCCTCGCTGGCATCTGCTGCGACGGCCACCGCGTGGTCGTCATCGACGAGATTCGCAACGAGCTGCACGTGCTCACGTGCCTGCAGGCGGACAGCGAGCGCAAGCAGAACGCCATCGCCGCCGCTGGAGGCGACAAGTTGCAACAAGCCACGACGACGCGCTCAACACCTCGATGCTCAACACAGCGCTCCTCGAGTACGACGCCACGCGCCGGGGCCACCCCGCGCACTAGCGCCCCCGCCACGCCCCACGTGCGCACGCCTCGTGCCCACCCGAAGTTGCCAACCTCAGCACCAATCTCAGCACCAACCTCAGCGCCAACCTCGGCACAGCCCGATACATCGAGCGGGCCCTCTGCCGCAGCTCCGGCGTCAGCTCGATCCTTTGATGGTTCTCGCACACCGCGCATGTCGGACTCGAGCTGTGCGGCAGCAATGGCTCCAGCTGACGCCTCGCCGTTTGCCTCGGCGCATATGATGCCCCGTCACCTGACAGCCACCCATACCACCGCCGAGTTCAAGTTCGGTACCTCTGACCTCACCTTGGTCGGGCACGACCTGCCAGGCGACGACAACCGGCTCCTCGAGATTCACACCATCGAGATTCACACCAGCCCGCGGCACGTCGACGAGTTGGAAGCGGTCGACGGCGGCGCTGCGAAGCTTCCGAGGGATGCGTCGACGAGCGCCATCGCACGAGAGCCATCATCGGCACAGCTACCCACCGAAGCTGATGGCCAAAAGGGAGATGATGGCCGAGGCAGCGGCGCCCATCTGTCGGCCGCCGCGTCGATGCCTCGTGTGCTCTCTCGCTTCAGGGTGCCGCTGCAGGCGACGCCACCCCCACCGCTCTTTCCACCCAGGCTCTCACAGCGACGGATGGCTGCGGCGAATAAACTGAAACTCGAAGTGGTAGTTTAGCGCGTTCTGCCCGGCCCGTGCGGTAATCAAGCCGTGCGCGGTGACCATTCCCGGTCGGTGTGTGTTTCCGAACGGAATCGTCTAACGAGTAACGTAAAATAAAGTTCCCCTATCTCAGTACCGATCGACACGTTTTCACCAATGGTTTTCACAGGACACAGCCAATGTTTAAAATTCGACACCCAAGACACCGGACCGGCGTACATACGGATGCGGTTACCATTAGCTCGGGACCCCTGGACCCCCTATTATCACACTCGATCAGCCGCTTCACACGAAGGCCCGGAAAATGCGGGTCGACAAAGAGCACGAGTACTTCACTCCGAACTCGACGGACGAGCTGATTGCACACAGCTTGCGGTGCGCCGTGAAGTTCGTTACCCAGCGAGTGATCACTGTTCTAACGGTTATCATCCTGTTGCTGTGGCGCAGAGATGGCGACGTGATCCTGATCAACAAACGATGCACGAGCCTGCCGCCAGTGCAAGCTCTGCTGTGCTTCGCTTCAAAATACGGCCTGAGCGGTGACGGACGGCACGGGTGGGATCATGCCGCGATTGTGTACCGAGAACCCAAAACCAACGTCCCGATGCTACTCGAAGGCGGGCCGAAAGGAGTCAGCCTTCGAACTTTTGAGGAGCGTCTGATGCAAGGCACGGACCATCAAGAGGTGCTGCTTCTTCCACTTCGTGGCGCGGACGGCCAAGCTCAAAGCGATAAACACCAGAAGCTGGCCATTTTCGTAAAGGTCCACGGCAACCTCGACAACCTGGTAACGGCCAGCTGCTACTCTGCTCACCGGGAGCGCGATCGAATCGCACTAATCCACAGGAACTCGGGCTTGCTCGCACTCCCGACGGCTATGATGGTCTTGGAACGTGCTGTGCAAACGCATGGGCCGTGTATCGCGATTTGCGCTCCACTGTGCGGATGAGGGCTGCCACAGTAGCTAACGCGGCTAGCGCTGCGCCGCAACCTCCGGCCCCACCATGCCGATACGGTGCCCCTCTGGTTGCTGCCGCCCTACAGCAGCTGGGCGTACTCGACAACCCCATCGATCAGGCCAGCATCACTCCCACCGGCATACCTCTATTACACCTGCGCCATCCTGCGATCTTCGGTCGTCCAGTGACCATTCGCGGGCTTTGATCGAGCGTGCAGTCCAGATGAACGTTACGGGCCGCCGCATCCGCGATCCAATAGAAGCGAAATTACAAAGGGCCCGGCGCGGCGGGCGGTGAAGTTCGGTAAAAGTTCGGTAAACGACGCTAAAGACTAAACGGCTCCGTTACTTTGTCCGTCGGTAGTCCCTAGGGCTGCCTCCTGGCTCCTCTCCCTGCAGTACCGCGTCGTACCGTGAGCATGCGAGGCACAGGCAGCCAGGAGCAGGACCCCGGCGGCGGCGCGCCCGGGCAGGGCGGATCGACATCGAGCGCGCAAATTCCGCTTCGAACGGCACGTACACTCAGCGAAGATCACTACACCTTTTTCCAGAGTCTGACGTGCGGTGGGTGGACGATGTGGGTGAGCAGCAAGTTGTTGACCTAGGGTAGCCATGTCAGCATTGCGTGCCGCCAATGCCTCTCGTGCCTCCGGGCCACGGAAAGGAGATCTGTTTTGATCGACCGTTTTCTTGGGTCATCCCGCGAATAGAAATCGCGCCCATGGAGTGCGGCCCTCCTCGGTAAGTGGCGCGTTTGCCCACGTGCTCACCAGCTGCGGTCACCAGTTACTGGCAAGCGGGAGGAGCGAGAGAATGGGTCCTTGTCACTCGCATGGGTTTTTGTGCACTTTCAAGGCGAAGAATCGGTTCGAGAAGGGATCAGCGCACAAGACGTTTGAAGGCGCTCGTCGCTCCTCGGCATACGAGAACTTGGGAAGGAGCACACGTTCGCTTCCGGGCGACGGGTGTTCCTCGTTCCACACGCCGAGCTGTGCATCCGCGTTCACACGCGCGAGCTCGACAAGGAGCTGCTGCGCGACGGCGACGTTTTCTGGCTTGCCAGCCCAGGCATTGAGGACGGGATCCTGCAATGCACGCCCGTAGGAGAAGCTGAGTGCCCATGGCGAGTTGGGACATGCGCGCTGCAGCGCCTGCAGGTTCCGCGTGGCCTCCTCCGCGCCCATTCCGCCAGAAAGGAAGTGGATGCCCGGGACGGCGGGCGGCACGGTGCGCTTCATCGTCTGCACGGTGTAGCGCGCGACCTCATCCTCGTCATTCTCGGCGAGGACCGCGTCCAGCCCGGGCAGCACCATGGATGGCTTCAGCAGCATCGCCTCGAGGATGACATCGTGTGCGTTGAGTGCGCGGAAGACATGGGAGAGCACTCGCTCGGACTCGTATGCAGCGCGCTCGACTGAGTAATCGCCTGGCCCGAGCGCCAACTCCGGCTCGACGATCGGCACGAGACCATGCTCCTGGCAAATGGACGCGTAGCGCGCGAGCGTCTGCGAATTATGCTGTATGGCGCGCTCCGAAGGCATCCCGTTTCCGATTTTGAGCACCGCGCGCCACTTTGCGAAGCGCGCACCTTCGCGATAGTACTGCTTGCACCGCTCAGCGAGCCCGTCGAGGCCTTGCGTCGTCGTCTCGCCGTCAGTTCCGCCAAGGGGCTGGAGGCCCGTGTCGACCTTGATGCCCACCAGGATGCCCTGCTCATGCAGCAGCTGTGTGAAGCGGATGCCACCCGATGTACTCTGATGCAGCGTCTCATCAAACATGATGACTCCAGAGATGTACTTGGCGAGGCCAGGCGCCGCGTAAAGCAGCTCGCGGAAGGCGCGGCGGGACTCTTCGGTGTTGTCCATGCCAATGGTACTCAAGCGCTTGCCGGCAGTTGGAACGCTCTCGTCAGTCGCAAGGATTCCGTGGCCACGGCGCGAGATCCTGGCGGCTGTGGCCTTCATCTCGAACACGTACGGATTTTGGATCTCAAATTCTGACAGCATCGATATCTCGCCCAGCCCAGCTACCGTTGCACTTGCCCAGCTGGCTGACGTTGCACTTGGGCTCCACATCCCTAGCATCGCCAGCAAGTAGCAGGCCAACATCGGGGTTCGCTCGATCTCCCCTTTCGTCAACTTCCTAAAGAAGATTGTCTCTACTCACATATATGAAGATGTGTGTGAGTACAGGAAGCCTATCGAATGTACTCTCAAGATGAGCAGAGGGACTACAAGTACAGTGAGTCTCCGCGACATTGCGACGGGGGGGGAGGGGGAGGGTGGGGGGTCCTGGAGAAAGTGCAATTCTGCGCAATTGCTCTTTTTCATGCGCTATTTTTCTTCATGCAGCGGCCTCGCACCGTCGCGGCCCCTGTGCAGTGGGCATGAGGCCGCTCA
>Ga0210239_101085_pt1 | contig 22452 bp, 8 predicted proteins | sample ChrtobMetP5a_0mM_FD_155451 | JGI IMG/M metagenome (GOLD analysis project Ga0210239, IMG submission 155451) | Chrysochromulina tobin associated microbial communities from unialgal haptophyte culture, Seattle, Washington, United States - P5a_0mM | ecosystem: Host-associated > Algae > Haptophytes >... | reverse complement strand
GCCGTGACCGCGGTGGGGTCGCCGTCGCCGAGCAGATCCTTTTCGAGGTCAGCAAGCGCCTTCTTCTCTTCGGAGGCGACGAGCGAGGCCACACCTGGCACTGCCGCCGAAAACAACGCCAACAGGTGGCCGATGACGCACTTGTACACGCCGAGCGCGCCGACCCGGCGGAAGTGGGCCAGCAGAGCTGAGAGCTGGTGGAGGAGCAGGATGAGCAGAATTGCGCGCTCGACGGAGAATTCGACGGGGTTATTTGATAAGAGAGGTGGCGGCGGTGGCCGCGGGAGTGGCGCGTGGGCTGACTGGTGAGCGCCCATTGTGAGCAAATGTGTGAACGTTGACACGATACACGCGACAGAAATGTACGGGTCAGAGACGTACTGTTCGAGAGTATGTTTTCAAGTTTTGCCCCAAACACACTCATCACTTGTCGCGCATGGGTGGTGTGCCCTTCCTCGCCGACGCCGCTGCCTGGAAGGCCGCTCATGTGGATGCTGGCAACAAGCTCGTCGCCGTCGACTTCACCGCCAGCTGGTGCGGCCCGTGCAAGATGATCGGTCCGCAGTTTGAGGCGATGCAGCCTCAATTCCCTCACGTGGTTTTCGCCAAAGTGGATGTGGACGACAACCAGGAGGTGGCGGCCCAGTGCGGCATTCGTGCGATGCCCACCTTCAAATTCTACCGGTGTGGCACGCAGGTGGCCGAGTTCACCGGCGCGGACGTCAGCAAGCTGCGCATGCTGCTGCAGATGCACGGCGGGCCACCTGTGGACATGAAGGCGAGCACGGAGGTCATTGCGTTCGGGCTCAAGGCACGCCCGGAGTGCAATGGGCGACGTGGCGTCGTTCGCTCGTTCGACACGACCAAGGGCCGGTACGCAGTCGAGCTCGGCGATGCGGGCGACATGCCCGCGGAGACGCTCGCCCTCAAGCGAGACAACCTGATGCAGGCACTCACGGTGGCACTTTCGGAGCCGACGGACGGTAGCCCAGGAGGCATTCCGGAGGCCTTGAGTGGCGTGCCCACGGTAGTTCTTGAAGGCTACGATCCGGACACGAATACGTACTGCGTCAGCTCGGCGAAGGGGTCGGTGGACCATGTGCCGATCGCATGCTGCTCGCTGCCGGTAGGCGCTGTGGCGGTAGTCCTCGGGCTACAAAACGGGCAAGAGCACAATGGCAAGCCGTGCATGATCATGGGTGTCGCGGCGGATAGTGGGCGGCTCGAGGTGGCCGTTGACGCGGCTACGACGCTCCGGCTGAAGCGTGCCAACGTGCGAGCTTGAATGGGGCCCAACGGCGAATGACACGCGGGCACACCCTGTGACACCTGGGGCACACACTCGTTTACCAAGTTAACAGGCGGCGCGAACCCGGGGGGTGAGAGAACTTGTGAGCTGGGGTTCGCGAGATTCGGTACATTCCGAGAATTTTCGTACCGAATGTTACGAGATTATAAATCACGTTGCAAAATCACGTATAATCTCCGATCTCTTTTGACCCCACATGCTGCTCCTCACACTCGCGGCGTCGGCCTTCCACGCGGCGCCTCATGTCTGTTCGGCGCCATCGAGGATGCGATTCACAGCATCAATTGCGGCGGTGGTGGCTGATGAGCAGGTGACGGCTCTTGAACCGCAGCTAGCTGCGCTCGAGGCAGCCGCCGTAGCTTTGGTTGGCAAAAAGCTCGACAGTGAGTCAGCCTCCAGGATCCGCGGCGTGTCCACCCTTCTTGGCAATCTGGCTGCAGACGACGACACTGCAGACGAGACGGAGAGCCCCGCCGCTAGCGACGACCTTCCAACGGATCATTATCTATGGTTGCAAGCGGCGAGCGGCTCTGATGCACAGAGACGCTTGTGGCTGCGGGCGGACGCGTTCTTTGAGGCGATCGACGATAACGGCGACGGGCAAATAAGCTTCGATGAGCTTGAGCAGCATCTCTCCGGCCTGGGCTTCAAGGCCGGCGCCATTGATCACATCTTCGATTTGCTCGACATATCACGTGACGGGCTCATCACGAAGGAGGAGCTACGACAGACTCTCGTCACGTACGAAGACCCGGCGCTGCGCATGGCGCTGGGCCTCGGGGCTCCGGACGCTGACGACGTCTTTGATGAGGTCGATGTCAACGGCGACGGCGAGATCTCGAGGGCAGAGCTCGCCGCGTATCTGGAGCTCAACTCATCATCAGCCGCCGACGTGCCTGCGTGCGCTCGGACTATCTTCAAGGCGTTGGACATTAACGGCGACGGCAGCCTGTCTCGCGAGGAGCTCCGGGTCGGCTTCGACGAGTATACCGAGTTCCGCCGTGTACTCGGCTTGTAGGTCCCACGAGCCACTCAAGCCTCTCGATCGCTGCGGATATACTTAGAACGGAGCGCGCGGACCACGAACTCTCAACTCAGCGCACTTCGACTGGACGTCTGAGCTCTGACCGATTGGGTTCGGTTGGGAGTCGAGTGGACAGTGGACCCGAACCCGTACCGTACTCACTCGACTACAGTTGGGAATGGGCCATTGGAACGATGCGTTTTTTGGAGCCCAATGCGATGTGAGTTAAATTTAGATGCGGCATCTAAGCGAAAGAAAACGTAGCAAAGTAACGGATAACGTAACGGTCCGCTCTGGCCCTCTGGCTCTCGTCTGCCCAGAGCAGCAGCACGCACGGGCGCACAGCCACGCACAGGTGCACGCTCCCGCACCCCCCGTCTCCGTCTAGCGTCTTAGTTGTGGAGCTTGCATGGTGCTTTGCGAAGGCCCAAGCCTAACTTTTTCCATGCCATGATGAACAATAGGTTGCATGCGTATGAACTTCTGGTTGTGGCCACGAAGCCGCGCTCCGCACAATAATGCCCGCCGCTAGCAAGGGCTTCGTCTAGGCTTCGAACTCGCTCTTGTAAGAGCCAGGGCCCGTCGGGCCTCCTTTCGAGCTGGGCGCCGCCTTCTTCTGATCACGTAGCGTCTTGGCCTGCAACATCTTTTCGCGAACTCCGCTGCCTTGGCTGCTGCCACTCAATTGCGGCGAGCGCTGGCCGCCGTTGTCCATCCGCTCGTCGAAGACCTCATCGATGCGCTCCGCTTTGGTGTTGATGGCCAACTCCTTCTGAGCTCGCGGCTTCGGAAGGACGTCTCGCGCGCTCACACGAGACGAGCCCAGTGGCGTGCTGTCTCCCTTTCGTGCCGTAGTGTCACCCTTACTCTTCTTCTTATCGCCGTCATGACGGCGCGCCGAGATGACGCCCGGCGGAAGGTTGGCCGCGCGCGGTGTCGTGAGCTGGCCGCCCTTCTCGGAGGCTCGCTTGGTCAACAGGCGCGGTGAGATGGGAGCGGCCGCGCGCTGCTTCACACCGGCTGGGCCCACCTCGTCCCACTTGATCTCCGAACCGGTCGCCGCCGCCGCCGCCTCGGCCCACGCACCGGCCGCAGTCCAAACTGACGAAGCCCATGAGCCCACGGCGGCCGTTACCTCCTTGACCCTCGCGGCTGCGCCCTCGATATCGAACAGGCGCGCGGCCTGCGTCTGACGCGGCGACAAAAAGTCGGGCGCCAGGTTGTCGATGCCGTCCTTGCCCGTGACACTGACCCATCCGAGAGGCTTGGAGGGCTCCTCTTCTTTGGCCACGCACACGCGCTGCGTGCCGTCCTCGAGATCGGCGCGCTGCAGAACGACCAGGCGCGAGCCTGCCGCGAGCTTGCCCGCCACAGCACTCTCGAGCGACGAGCCCTCGCGCATCTTGAGCTCGACACGGGCCACAAAGACTTCGTCCGTCGTGGGCCGATAGAGGAGGAAGAGCTCGTGCTTCGGGTCGAGGTTCTTGTAGCCCGCCCGTGTGAGCTCGGCATGCGTCGCCTTGAGGAAGATGACGAGATCCTTCCAGAAGAAGCCTCCCTGGCACATGTCGCGCAGCGTGTAGCCGGCCGCGCGCAGCTGCTTCGAGGTGAAGCCGGCCACGCGCAGCGCCCCCGCAGTGAATCCCACCGCCCGAAGCTCCTCTGCGTAATAGCGTGCGGCCTTGAGCTCGGTCGCAGTGTAGTCGCCCTCGGCGAGCTCGTGTAGGTGGAATCCCACCTTGCGAAGGATCTTAGACTCGTACCCGGCATGGCGCAGCGCACGCGTCGAGCGACCGTCCACTGCGAGCACCGCGTGCTCCGGGATGCCGCCCTCGCGCAGATCCTTGAGGCTGAAGCCCTGGTCCTTGAGGTCCTTGACCGAGTAGATGCCTCGCATGTCGGCCACCACGTAACCGTACTCGCGGAGCTCGCGCACGGCGTAGCCCGCCTCCTTGAGCTCGTACACCGCGCGTCCATCGACCGCCGCGACAGCGCGTGCCGTGAAGCCCGCATGCAGCAGTTCCTCCAATGAAAAGCCAAGCTCGTGCAGCTCCTTGATGACGGCGCCAGTGTCCTTGAGCTGCCCAGCGCCGTAGCCGTACGCTTTGAGCTCCGCCAACGAGAATCCGAGCTTGCGCAGCTGGATCGCGTCGAAGCCCGCCTCTCGCAGGGCGCCCACGCCGTAGCCGCACGCGATCAACTCGGCCGCGGTGAACCCGGCCACGAGCAGCTCCTTGGCGGTATAGCCTGCCTCGCTGAGGGCCTTGGCGCCGATGCCCGCGAGCTTGAGCTCGCCTGCGGTGGCGCCGATGGCCTTCAGGTCGATGATTGCAAACTTGGCGTCGACGAGATCTTGCACAGAATAGCCGGACTTGCGCAGCTCGAGGCAGAGATAGCCGCAGACCTTCATCTCGTACGCGGAGTAGCCGCCCTCACGCAACTCCTTCGTCGGCCACGCGCCGTCCCTCCACTCCTCTATCCGAAAGAAAACCTTGCCCTTGCGCAACTCGGACGCAGTGATGTGCGGCGGCGGGCCGCCGCGCATCTCCTTGGCCGTGTAACCGCCAGTGTCCTCCAGCACGTCGCCCGTGTTCAGATCGACGCGTCCGCGCGCGCCGAGGGCAATCTCGGCGGCCGTGTAGCCTTGCTGCTTGAGCCGCTGCGCCGTGTACCCAATATCTTTCAGCGAGATCATGGGCGTACCCGCCGCCTTGAGCTGCACCAGCGACGTGCCAGCCTCCTTAATCTCTTGCGCCGTGTATCCCGCCTCCATGAGCTCCCACGCCTGGAAGTCGGCCCCTTTGAGCGAGATGAGGTCGTAGCCCGCCTCCCGCATGAGGACGGCGCTGTGGCCCGCCATGCGCACGCCGCGCGCTGCGTAGCCCGCCTCGTACATCTGCTTGATCGTGTAGCCCGAGTCGCTCGCCTCCTGCGCCGAGTAGCCCGCGTCCAAGATGCGCGTGCACTCGTAGCCAGCCTTCTTCATGTCCTGGGCCGTGTAGCCCGCGTCGCGCATCATCTGCACCGAGAAGATCAGAGCCTTGCGCAGGTCCATGGCTGTGAATTGGGCGGCGCGCAGGTCGGGGATCAGGTAGCCTGCCTCGCCGAGCTCGAGCGCCTTGTACCGACCCTCACGCAGCTCGTCGAGCGTGTACGACTGCGAGTTCTTCATCTGCTGCGCCGTGTACCCGCCGTCCTTGAGCTCGCGCGCATTGTACCCAATCTTGCACATCTCCTTGGCAGGGATCTCTGCCTCCCACATCTCCTTGGGGGTGTACCCGAGGTTCTTGAGCTCCAAGGGCGTGAAGCCGACGGCGGTCAGCTCCTTGGCCTCGAAGAAGCCCTCCTTGAGCTCTTTGGCGGTGAAGCCGATGTCGAGCAGCTCGCGCGCGCCGAAGCTCACATTCCGCAGCACCTCGGCACTCATCACGACCCTAAAGTGAGCGCGACGGCACATGCCCTTGGACATGAGCTGCGCGACCGCCTTTTGCCAGTTCTCGCGCTTGACGCGGCTGTTGCCCGCCTTCTGCGAGTCCGAAAAGATCTTGACCACCGGCGTGTACGAGACCTCGAGCTCGGACTCGCCCGCCTCCGGGTTGCGGTTCTTGCACAGCAGCTCGAACATGGCGTGCATCTCCTCGCGCTGGGGGCCGTCTTTGGAGAGGAATGGGGTCGCCATGAGCGTGGCGAACGCCTTCTCAGGCCCCGCGCGCAGCTGGAGCACCGGGATTCCCCACTTGGTCTTCTGCGAGATGATGAAGGTCTCGAGCGACTCGAGGGCCTTCTCATCGGACTGCATTACCGTGAGCAACGTCGAGAGCGCCGAGCGCTCCTCCCGCTTGATGGGCGGCATCCACTCGAAGCCCGCGAGCGACAGGTTGAGGCGCACGAGCGAGTCGTTCTTGCCGAGGGCGTCGACGAGGGAGACCGCCTCGAGGTCCGAGATCTCGTACGCGCACGCCCATGACGTGATCGAACCTGCCTTGATGGCATCGAGCGGCAACCCAGCGCCCACGTTCCACAGCTGGATGCCCTTGAGCGCGACCGAGATGCCGGCCTCGCGCGCCTCCTGCACGAGATCGTACCATGTCTTGAGCATTGTGAGCGACGAGATCAAGATCGACTTGGGCATGAGCTGGATGAAATTGCCGTTGTCGAACGTATACAGCAGATTGTCCACTTCGGAGGCGGTGCCGTCGCGCACATTCCTGCTCACGATGACAAAGATGACCGACTGCATGATCCACTGTGGAAGCGCCTCGACGAGCACCTCGGCGATCATGCGCGTCGCGCCGTATGCCGGCACGAAGAGGCGCATCGCCTCGGGCATCGGAGCATACGGCAGCAGACCAAACGGGCCGAGGAACATGAGGAAGTCGAAGAAGAAGCAGCCGAGGGGCATGCCGAAGTACAAGAAGACCTTGTAGAATGTGGAGTCGGTGCCGTACGTATTTGAGAGGTACGGGAGGACGCGCAGCCACACGACGAGGAACTGGCCGACGAGCAGGGACGCCGAGACGGCCGCGAATTTGTACGCATGGCAATTGTAGTAGAGCTGGGTGACCTGGAAATCGGAGATGAGATCCATAAAGTAGAGATAGATGGTCAGGACGCCCGAGATCGTCTTCTTGAGGATGGTCACCAACAGCTTGGTCGTATCGGCACAACCACCCTGGCGCGCCTTTTGCGCCTCCGCCTCTGCCGCCGCCGCCGCCTGCGCCTCAAGATCAACCTCCTCCGCCTTCTCCGTCTGCAGGGCCGAGAGCAGCTCAGCCAATTTGGCCACCTGCCCCTCGAGCGCCTTCTGACGGTCCTTGAGCGGCTTGCGCACCTCAGGGTCGGCGCCTTCGCCGCGTAGGGTCAGGTAGATGTTGACCTCCTCGAGCTCCTCGCGCGCGTTGCGCAGCATGAGCATCATCGTGTCCGGGTCCGTCTGCGCCTTGGCCACCCGGGAGATGGCACTCGGCTTGGCTCCCACCTTCGAGCCGGCCCTCATGATGATCTTGTACTCTGCCATGTTGACGGTACCATCGGCGTCTGTGTCGGCGGCCTTCATCATCTCTTTCACAATTTCTGGTTCGAGCTTGCCGAACACCTGGGCGATGGCCTCTGCCATCTCGGTCCCGTCAATCTCACCCGAGCCGTCCTCGTCAATGTCGTTGAAGAGCCGCTCAAGTGTCTCGTCAGACGGGCCATCGGGACTATCCTCGAGCTCCTCGTACCCCGCGTCTTTCGCAGCTTGCGCCAGCGCGCGATCCCGGAAATATTTGTCGATATCGGCCTGGAAGAGGAAGAACGTCACGCCGCACGCGAACAGTGTGAAGTCCACTGCAATGAAGCCCCCTGGCTGGTTCTTGCACAAGCTGTTGTACCCGTTGCCAATGGCATTGATCCACGTCTGCGGATCCAGGTTGGCGTTGCCGAAATAGGCGGCGATCGCCTTCATGGCGGTCATGAAGGGCATCAAAAGGATGCCGATCAGCACGTCCAGGTCGAGCGCCTCAGCCAGCGCCGTGAAGATACCAAGCACCACAAGCAAGAGAAGCTTCCAATCCTCGCTGTTGTCTTGCTGTTGTGTGTAATTCCCTTCCTCCTTCTTCTTCTTCTTCGTGGCCTTCTTGGCCTTCTCAAGCTTGGCCTTCTCCTTATTCACACGATCATCGGCCTCCTTCCTTGCCATCGCGTACTTTGGATCCGCTTTCTTTCCGTAGGCCTCTGGCGCAGCGAAAGTGGGCATGTACGACTTCTTGTTCGGCCCAGGCTTCTGCCACACCTCGAGCTTCTTTGGCGCGGCGGCTGGAGCGGCCGGTGCGGCGGACGGTGGCGCGACAGCAGGGGCGGCAGCGGTAGCTGACGCTGCTACAGCAGCAGGCGCCGCCAACGGAGCCGCCACCAAGAGAGGCCCTGACGGATCGCTGCTGCCTGCCTCAAGGTCCGGTGCTGCGTCATTTCGATTCAAATCGTCGCCATCGTCAGGCATGCCACCTCCGCGGTTAGAGGCAGCAGCCACGAACTGTTCAAGATGTGCGCTATATGCGCGCGCTTCTTCCGCTGGCGTCGACGCGCGCCTCTGCTGTCAGAGCCCACACGGAGCGCGCACGCACGCCGCCAGCGACGTTGAGGGCCAAAAGTTTTTTTTGGCCAATCCCCCTCAATGACATCTTACCCCACATTGAACCGTACACACCACACGTCAACAGCAATACTGGACTCCCCCACATGAAGGAATACACGGCATAGCGCGAAAACGCAACGGGGTCACATTCTTGATTCTTCCGACACACTAGGGATCTAGGGTGTTCGCGAGATCAGAGGAGAGAAAGTCTGTAACATGGGGTCCGAGTCACTGATGCCGATGTTGTAGCTGTAGGACCGGAGTAACAGTCCGACAGTCCATCTCGACGTGAACGAGTTTTGCCGAATTCCAAATGTCCCGAGGAAACGACAAATCCGCGGGCCCTCGCCAGCAGCGCTGAAGAAACGCAGAAGCGCACTGCCGAGGCGTTGCCTGCAGGCACCACGTCAGGTCTCGCTGCCAAGAAGCAACGGCGCAGCGGGCAGTACGTGGCTGTCCGCCAAACGTGGGTTGAAAACTTCGAGGACCCGGAGCCGTGTTCGATGAAGCGCCTATGCAACCCTTGCTGCCCAGCGGGCGCCGTGAGCTCCGGCGCGATCGGAGACGCGGAAGAGTACAGGGACGGGGGTACGTCGACAAGGGGCGGCGATTCAAGCAACGACGATCAGGAGCTCGGCCCGCTGCGCGTCCAGCCGTCGTCGAGGACGGCCAGCGGCAGCGGCACCACCGTCTACACCGACCAAGCCTCGATTCCCCAAAACTTTGTCGAGCTCGGGCCGGACAACCCCTGGCTCGTGTGCCGCTCGCCCGCCCACGGCGGCAAGCTCTTCTGGCTGCACCGCACCACGCAGGAGACGACGTGGCGGCAGCCGCTGCCGCGGCTCATGCCCTTGCCCAAGTGGAGCACGGTCCACGCTCCGATGCGCGAGACCGCGTTCGCGGTGATCGACCCGATCTTCTACGGCGCGCCCGCGGACCCGATCGACCCCAAGGCGCGCACGGGCATCTGCGGCAAGCAGCCGCTGCCCGCGCCGCTGCGGAAAACGTGCGATACGCTCTCGCCCGAGCACCAGCTCTACCCGAAACGCTTCTTCGACCGTGTGGGCATCAAGCGGTTCGTCATGTGCGAGGACCTCAAGTATAACGGGCAGCGCCGGCGCGACGTGCCCGACCTGTCGAGCGGCACGCTCTACATCGACGTGGGCGACCGCGCCGTGCGCCGCAAGCGCCACTCGTTCCACCATGAGCTCTGGCATATGGTCGACTACCATCTGCTCGGCAATGCCTTCGAGTCGCACGATGCGGAGTGGTGTGAACACAACCCTCGGGGGTTTAATTACGGGAATGGCGGCAAGTTCATGCGGACCGACTCGAGCTCCTCGCAGCTCTCCTCGTCGCCCTCGCCCGAGTTCCTCAACCGTTACTCGACCTCGTCCATCGCCGAGGACAAGGCGGAGGTGTGGGCGTCGCTGATGTGTTACCAGCAGGTCCTCAAGACCCCCGCCCTGCAGGCCAAGGCCGCGCTGCTCAAGAAGAGGGCCCTCAACATCTGCAGCGAGATGGACGAGAGATGGTGGGCGAAGGTGGTGCATGCCCAGCAGCAGAGCACCGATCATTGGGAGGTGCACTACGCCGAAGCGCACCGCGGGCGCGCCTTCTGGTGCAATTGGGTTACAGAGGAGAGGAGATGGGAGAAGCCGGCAGAGACAGCTTCGACCGCTTGAGGCGACGGCCAGAGGTGATGGCCAGAGGCGACCCTATTCGTGATGCAGCCTGCACACATACCGCATCTCGAATATTATTCCATTGTGTATTTACATAGTGTATGCTATACACAGTGTGTCTCAAACACGCTGATCGCTGTATTCTGTAAGCAGCGCAGTGTCCTTATTATAAATCACAAACCATTCACCCTGGTCCCACAGACAGTGTGTGCGCCCGTCGTGTGAAGATGTGTGTGACGCTCATGGGATTTCATGGGTTCGGCCTGGAGCATGCCCAGGCTGGGACCGGAGAGGAGCACGAGTGAGCGCGCGCACGACCTCTCATTATTGAGCATTATTGAGCATGAGCTCCCACACATGGCACACATTGGCTCAATAATCGCATGTTGACATGTATTGAGCTTTGAGCATGTTGAGCTCCCAGTGCTTTTGTTGACCGAGGGCAGCGGAGCCACCTTTGAGACGGAGTGTGGTGGTGTGGCCGCGGACCACGGCGATTGGCTTGTAGAAGGTGTCAATTCAAGTCAACTCTTCAACTTGACTTGACTTGATTTTCATCACAGTCACAGGCTTCCCTGCGTTTTTCATGCTGACACCCGGGTATTCTTGTCTCCCGCCGCACGACGTGTATGCGTTCTGCAACGTCTCGCTTGCAGAGTCCACGCGTCTCGACGATCTCATCGGCAAGCTCACTACAACCGAGCTCATCGGTCAGCTCTTCATGGATGCAGACCTCGCGTTCGGCAACACCACGTATCCAAACAGCAGCAAAGGCGATCTCAAATCGACGAGCGTGCCACGCCTGGGCATCGCCCAGTTCTCACACCTGGGCCAGGGCAGCGTCTACCGTGGCGCGTCTAACGGGTGCAACCTCAACTGCTGCACGGGCGGAAAACCGCCCTGCATCTTCGATCGGCCATACGCGACCGTCTTCCCACAGGGTACAGGCTTCGCGGCTTCCTTTGACACAAAGCTCGTCTTCGAGGCTGCAGTCGCCATCGCCGACGAATCGCGCTCGTTCCAGCGGTACGTCTCGAATCGCACGGTCGAGTACCGCTCCGGCGCATCGTCGGTGATCAACATCGCGCGGGATCCTCGTTGGGGCCGCGTGCCGGAGACGTACGGCGAGTGCCCAACCCTCACGGGAAAGCTCGCGGTCGCATTCAACAAGGGGCTCATGGGCTTCGCGTCGGCGACGAGCCGCGAACCACCAAGCGTGCTCAAGCTCCTCCCCGTCATGCGCCACTTCGCCGCGTATGCGGGGCCGGAACGGACCCGGTTCAGCTTCAATGCGCGAGTCAACGAGAAAGACTTGGAGCTCACGTACTTGCCTGCGTGGCGCCGGCTGGTGCGTGAGGGCGCGCTCGTGGGCGTCATGTCGGCCATCAGCGCCCTCAACGGCGTCCCTGGCATCGCGCATCGGACGCTCCTCACACACGTGCTCCGTGACACGTGGCTGTATGAAGGCTTCGTCTTGTCGGACTGCGACACCTTCCCTTCGCTGCTTCCCGACACCTTCCCGTCGTGGGACTGGGCGGGTTCGGCCGAGCAGGCTGCTGCGGACGCGCTGGGAGCGGGCAACGATATCAACTGCGGCCCGGGCTTTGGAGCGCTGCTCAACGCGACGCGGCTGGGCTTCGTCAACCGATCCGTGATTGCACTCGCTGCGAGGCGCGTGCTTCGCATGCGCATGCGGGTGGGCGACTTGCAGCCACCGCAGACGGACCCGTGGTGGGAGCACGCGCCGCCGCTCTCGGTCGTAGGCTCGCCGGAGCATGGGGCCATTGTGGACGCTCTCGTCGCCGGAGGCACGACGTTGCTGCATCACACGCCCGGCACGCTGCCGATCGGTCCGCCCATATTTGGCAGCAAGGCGCGCACGCGAGCACGGGGGGCGGACACGGGGAGCGTGGCGGCAGCTGAGCCGACGGCCTCGTACACGATCGCTCTGATCGGCCCCTCGGCCGATGACGTTTCGATCCAAGCGCACACGTACCACGGGACTCCGTCCGAGTGGATCTCGCTGCGCACGGCGATGGAGGCAGAGCTCGGGGGACGTGCGACGCTCACCTTCGCGCCCGGCTGCGCGATCGACTCGCCGGAGACCTCGGGCTTCGCGGCGGCGCTCGCGCTCGCCCAGACGGCCGATGCGGTCGTGTACGCGGGTGGGCTGAACAATGCACTCGAGGAGGAGGATACAGATCGCATGAGCTCCCTCGGTCTGCCCGGTGTGCAACTCTCGCTGGTCGAGGCGCTCCGCAACGCGACCGCCGCTCGGCGCGTGCCGCTCGTGACCTTGCTCGTGTCCGGAGGGCCCCTCGCCGTCCCTAGCCTCGTGCCGCCGAGCCCGACCGCCGTCGATGCGCTCCTATGGACGAGTTACTATGGCCAGTCCGCACGGCCGCTCGCGCGCATACTGCTCGGTACGGCGCTGCCGACGGGGCGGCTGCCGTTCACGGTGCCCTACAACACCAGCAGCCTGCCCCCGATCGAGGACTATGACATGAACGCGCCGCCCGGCCGCACGTACCGCTATCTCGATGCCGGGCAGGCACCGCCGCTCTTTCCATTTGGGTTCGGGCTGACGCTCGGGCAACCTTGGGCACTCGAGCCGCTCCAGCCCTCGAGCCTACGGCTGACTCTTTCGGCTCTGCGCGCCGCTGCCGCCGAGCCTTGCACGGAGACGAGCGGGGCGGGCCTGCTGATCAGCACGCGCCTGAGCCGACCACGCTTGAGCGGGCTAGCAAACGGGCTAGCTGCCCATTCGACCGACCTGAGTGGTCCCGTGGGCCACTCCTTGCTGCTCTTTGGCGCCCTCCACAACCGCACAGGGGCGCGCTCCCCCTACCCGCGCCAGCAGCTGCTCGATGTGGTGAAGCCCCTCCTGCTTCCCGGCGACTCAACCTTGGTCACTCTGCGGGTGTGCGCGAGCGAGCTGCTCGAGGAAGGCCTCGGGCTCGATCGTCAGCCGCTGCCGAATACTCTCCGGCTTTGGGTGGGAGACGCTGCTCGAACATCGCTCGATCGTCAGGTCGATGTGCACATCGACTTGGACGAGTTCGAGGACGCGTGCGATTGAGGTGGCAGGTGCGAGGGGGCACATGTGTGTGATCGTGCTGACGAGAGGCTGCATGTCACTGTGGTCGAGGTTAGAAAGGAAGGAGGTGAAGCGCGTTTTTCCATGAGTTGCACGTCCTGTGAAGTGCACCGTCGACCTGGATTGACTGAACTGCTCAGAAATCTCACCAAATCACTCATCATAAAGTGGCCAGATTTTCTTCGTCGATTTTCTTTGAGATTTTTGCAACGCATTCTCAGATTACTGACGCGCCACAAGCAGCGCCCATGGTGCTGCCGCCCAACCTGGCTGCTCTCCTTTGCCTCGCGTTGACGTCGTCGCCGCCCAAGGTCCATACGACGACCCCATCCGCGCGCCGCCCCTTCCCGACCAAGACGCCCCGCGCCGCCACGCTCCAACTGAGCGCGCTGGGTCGGTCGGAGGATGCCAACACTCGCCGAGCCCGTGTGATGGCATCCGCGGCCAACAACGTGACGACGGCGCCGCCCGAGCTGGCGCCTTTCATCGAAACCCTTGCGAACCAACTGCCCTCCGCGTGGGCGTCGCTCCCCGAGGCCCTCCGCAAGTTCCTCCCCGACTATGAGCCCGACGAGGCGCTGGCGGGGAAGGACATGGCAGCCAAGGCGGCCGCGGAGGAGGCCGAGGCTGCGGCGCAGAAGGTGCTCGCGATGCGCGCCAAACGCATGGGGGCTGAGAGCGTCATGGCCGTCGAGACGTCCAAGAAGGAGCAGCACAACAACATCCTCACCACCTACGGAGCCGACTACGGGGCTGAGGCCCCCGCGCCCACAAGGGAGTATTCGAGCTCCTACGGGGTCGACGCTGGCGCCGGCGCGGGCGCCAGTGCTGGAGGGAGCACCCGTCAGGGCGGACCTCCCATCGACGAGGAGCGTCGCAATCGCTCGCCCGGGCTCCAGCGCAACTTTTACGACGTGCCTACTTCGGACTTCAAGCGGCCGCACGGCATGATGGGTGGCGTCGTCGGTGGCGGCGGCGGCGGCGGCGTCGGCGGCAGCAGCATGCCACCTGCTTCTCAGGCGCCTCCCTCCGACCAGGGGTCTGCGACGCCTTACGGCGTCGATTACGGCTTGCCGCCCGGCACCCAGTTCGGCGCGGAGACGCCGCTCGAGGGCCAGGCACGCGAGAGAGCGATGGCGGCTTTCAAGGCGCGAGCTGGCTCCGAGTCGCCGGCGGACGTGTCGGCGCGCGTGCTGTCGATCCGTACGATGTACAGCGCGCTCAACGTGCCCGTGGACGCGTCGATGACGAGATGGACGGACGCGGAGCTCGGGGAGTACTTCGCGAGTGGAGGCCTCAATCGGCCAGGGATGCCCAAGCCGCAGCCGGGTCAAGCCCCCGAGGCGGCCCCATACGTGCCGCCACCCATCGACCAGGATCGTCGCAGCCGCTCGCCGGGGCTGTCTCGCAACTTTTACGAGATTCCGACGGCGGATTTCAAGCGGCCGCACGGCGTGAGAGGGCCCCTGCCACCGGACCCACCGCCTCCGGCTGCCGCGCCACCGTCGATGGCCTTCGGGGCCGAGTCCCCTGCGCCTGGGCGCGAGAGAGAGTACCAGGCGTATCAGGCGGCGCAGGGCGGTGCTGGCCAGAGCATGGGGGGGGGCTCGAGCTTCACACCGCCAGCCTCGAGCTTCACACCGCCCCCGATCGATCAGGAGCGTCGCAATCGCTCTCCCGGCCTCTCGCGCAACTTTTACGAGATCTCGACCTCAGACTTCAAGCGGCCGCACGGCATGAGAGGTCCGATGCCACCCGAGGCGCCACCGCCATCGGCTGCCGCGCCGCCGATGACCTTCGGGGCACAGGCGCCTGCGTCGGGCTACGGCTCATATCAGACGGGCGGTCCCCCGGCTGCCCCGCCACCGCCGATGGCCTTCGGGGCCGAGTCCCCTGCGCCTGGGCGCGAGAGAGAGTACCAGGCGTATCAGGCGGCGCAGGGCGGTGCTGGCCAGAGCATGGGGGGGGGCTCGAGCTTCACACCGCCAGCCTCGAGCTTCACACCGCCCCCGATCGATCAGGAGCGTCGCAATCGCTCACCCGGCCTCTCGCGCAACTTTTACGAGATCTCGACCTCAGACTTCAAGCGGCCGCACGGCATGAGAGGTCCGATGCCGCCCGAGGCGCCACCGCCATCGGCTGCCGCGCCGCCGATGACCTTCGGGGCACCGGCGCCTGCGCCAGCCTTTCCTGGCATGGGGGGTCCAATACCAGGCCAAAACTACCAGGTTGAACGAGCCACGTCATATCAGCCGGGCGGTCCTGGTCAGAGCATGGGAGCCTTCCCCAGTGGAGCCTTCCCCAGCTTCACGCCACCGCCAGTCGACGAAGATCGTCGCAATCGTTCGCCAGGCATGCAGCGCAACTTTTACGACGTGCCTACTTCGGACTTCAAGCGGCCGCACGGCATGATGGGCCAAACGCCGCAGCCGCCAGCAGCCCTCGAGGCGCCGCCGGCTGCTGCGAACTATGGCGCCCAGCCAACGAATGCACCCTCGCAGTATGGAGCCACGAGCCCGACGGCTCCAGCCGCACAAAATGGCGCGTCGATGCGCTTCCCAACGTCGGCAGCGACCAGGCGGCCCGTGCCACCGGCGGCAGCGACCACGCTCCCGGAGCCGGCATGGGCAGCGGCCGCTCCCTCCCAACAGCCAGCAGCACCGCTCAACGGGCCGGCTGTGCCCACGTGGGAGGCGTCGACGCCGCCGGTGCAGGCGGCGCCGGCGACAGCGCCTGGCGTGCAGTCGGCAGCAGCGGCGACTGCTGCGGCGGCGGCCCAGGCAGCGACTGCGGCGGCGGCGACCGAGGCAGCGACTGCGGCGGCGGCGACCGAGGCAGCGACTGCGGCGGCGGCGGCCAAGGCAGCGGATGCGGCGGCGGCGACCGAGGCAGCGACTGCGGCGGCGGTGGCCAAGGCAGCGGATGCGGCGGCGGCGGCGGCGGCCGAGGCAGCGACTGCAGTGGCGGTGGCGGCTGCGGCGGCCGAGGCAGCGGCGTTGCAAGAACGGGTGGCGCGCCTTGAGGACTTTATCATACAGCTCGAGCGCTCGAACGAGGCGCTCGGTACGGCGTTGACGGACCTGCGCACGAAGGAGGAGGAGGCGAAGAGGGAGGCTGTCGAGGCACGTGCGAGGGAAGAGGCCCTCGCCCAACGGCTCGCGGCCCTCGACTACTACATCGCTCTCGATGCCGCGGTAGCTCCGGAGAGCGCCGCCGGCGGCGTCGTCACGATGGCCGAGTCGAGTGGGCGAGTGGGTGCCGGCACCGCAGCTGTGACCGGTGCCGCTTCCGTCGCCACTCCGGCAGTCACCGCCGCCGATGGCGACCTGTTCGTCTGGGATGCGAGCCACGCGACCGCCCACGACCACGCGACCGCGGACGAGACCGCTGCCGCCCCTGCCACCCCCGCTGCGATGCCGCCCCCCTTGGCTGCTCCGACGGCCGCGCCCCAAGCTGCCCATCCCCAAGCTGCCCATGCCGCTTTCCCGGATCGGCCGTACGCGGGGTGGCAGCCGGGAGCTACTTCTCGGTGGCGGGCTGTGACGCCGGTGACGGCCGCTCCTGGCCCCCTGCCCAGCGCCAGCGACAACAGCGCGCGTGCGGCCGCCGCCAAGGCGGCCTGGCTCGCCTCACGGAGCACCGGCCTGCCCAAATTTGGAAAGCCCAGAATGAGTGCTTCGGACGACATGCCACCGGAGGCTCCGTACCTGCCGCCGCCGCCCGCCGAGGACATGGTCGAGGCATCGATGCGTGCGATGCTCGATCAGCGCGGTGCACAGGCCTGGGCACAGGGCGCGCGGGCGCAGTACCATCGATGAGTTCAAATGGCTTCACCTCGCAGCGCACCTCTCTCCAGTGTAGTAGATGCCATGCTCATGGGCGTGTGCTTGGGCAGTGACCTGTCGACTGTGCATGCGCCCGGATCTTCATCACGTTGCCGCGCGTTTTCATGTTAATAGGATCTCTGGTGTCTCGTGTATGTGGCTTTTAAAACTTGGATGTAGGGAAAACCCACACCCATAATAGGAAAACGACCCATAAAAGGATCGCAAGCCCAGTTCTCGTCCACCCAGAGCGTGCTCGCGCGCGTCGCCGAGGCCGAGTTCCCGGCTGCGGACATGCCAGCCGCTGTGGCAGCGCTAGCACTGGCGTCGTTCCTTGGAGTCGTTCCCTGGAAACCAGACGCATCTGCTTTGCAGGAGGCGGCTCATTCCTGGTTCGAGCAGAAAGCCCCGGTACCAGTGGCCAAGAAGGGTCCCCTGTCGCTCGATGATAAAGCTCCCAACCCGTATACGGCGTCAACGCCCCGCTATTTTTCTAACGCAGTGGACGAGGCCAAGTTTTACGAGAAAGTGGAAAAGGATAAGGAGGAGGCAGCGATTGCGGCCGAAAGAGCGGCGCAAAAGGCGAAGGCCGATGCGGCCGAGGAGGTCTTGATGGCGTCGTTAAAGGCCATCAAGGATGAGACGGAGGCGGCAAAGGCCAAGGCTAAAGAGGAGGCGGAGGCGTTGAAGGAGAAGGCGTTGAAGGAGAAGGCCGATGCGGAGGCGCTGAAGGCCGATGCGGATGCGAAGAAGAAGCTCTGGCTGGAGGAGAAGGCCAAGAAGGATGCGGCGTGGGAGGAGAAGAAGGCGGCGGCGGCGATTCAGGGCAGCTGGCACTGGCCCGGGCCGAAAGGTACCGACGATGACCCGGAGGCCTCTCCGGGACCCGAGGCGGAAGCCGAGGCGCCCGAGGACAATGCTCCCGAGCCGCCTAAGAAAGAGAAGAAAGACTGGGATGCGGAGAAGGCCAAGAAGGACGCTGCGTGGGAGGCCAAGAAGGCGCCGGAGAAAGCTCCCGTACCAGTGGCCGCAGCGCCTGCCTCCTCCGAAGAGACGGGCCGCGCGCAGGTGCTCGTCGTCGTCTCTGACCATGGAAGCGGCACCTCGACCTTTGGGAAAGCGCTCCAGACGCACCCGTGCATGTTTGACCTGGGGGAGACGTTCACTGCGAACTATCCGTGGTCGTCGACCAAGAACCTGAAGGCGTGCGGTGAGTCGCAGGACCGGAGTGCGATCTTCGACGCGGAGTCCGGTCTCCTCCTAAGGAAGAGTAACGATCAACTCTCGTCCAAGTTCGCAAGCAGCTTCGACGACAAGGAGATCCAGGTCGGGTCCAAGGCTGCGGACGGCGCCGATCCTTCTCTGTACGCGAACCTGCCCTACGACCTCGGCGAATACTTTGTCCGCATGCGCGATCTCATCTGCAAGAACGTGCCCGAGAAAATGTGCGCCCCGTCGGAGTGCTCGATCACCGTCAAGATGTTCCCGCAATTCTTCGACGGCACCACGGGCGGATTTTCGGATGCGGATGACAAGCCCTCGGAGTGCACGATTGCGCGAAACGATGCGGCTCTCAAGGCATGGAAGAAGGAGCTCGCGTCGATGACGGCCAACCCCAAGGTCGCGACGCTGGCCCTCATTCGGTACGAGCGCGACAGGCAGTTCTCCACCTTTCACCGGTTCACTGCTCCCGGCACCAAGTTTGACTGCAGCTTCCCGCGCAAACCCTACGACTTCGCCGTCGTGGCAAATCAGGTCGCCGACGGCCACATTCAGATTGAGAACTGCTGGACGGGTGCTGCCGGGGCCGCCGAGTGCCTCAAAAACGCGCTCAGCCTGGTCGGTCTGACGCCCGAGTTGATGGGCGACAAGGGTACGACGCTGATGACGGGTGGCACAAAAGAGAGCATCAGCAGCAAGGCCTCAAGCTGCTCTACCGACCCTGACGCCACCTTCGTGTCCGAGAAGAATGACGAGGTGAAAATGATCCATGGCGAGCTCACTACATTCTACTACGTGAAAATGGTCGCCAACGTTGATGAGGACGAGGCGGTCGCGAGCCCAAGCCCTGAGGCCCGTGAGGCCTGAGAGGGCGCTTCGAGGCGACAAGACCGTCGCACACACACTCCTGCACGCGAGGGCACTGCATAGCGGAAGAGAGCCCATGCGTTGAGGGATCTAGCAGCATGCATGTGGGATCTTAGCGGGAAGAGCCGTAAGCGGCTCTGTGGGGAGTCTCGAGTCAAGGGGGACTACGCCCCTTTGCGCAGCGTGGTGACGTGTGGCCTGTGCACGTCTGGTCCTCGCGGCCCCGGGCGCGGGCCAGCCAAGCCGCAGCACGGCGGCGACGCGTGTGAGCCGTGACTTGGCGCGTGAATCTGAATGTGTGCGTAACGACAGTCGAGTGTAGGTATTTTCACTTTCTAGAAACCCGGGACCGCGTCCAGGTCCGACCTAGTCCTACTCCTAGAGCGGCGTGTGCACGCAGGGGCGCCACACCCACACCCACAACCCGACCCCTAGCTTTAACCCCTTCGGCTTCGCGCCTTCGATTCGGTCGTGGATTCGGTACCAAGTTCGGTACCGCGGACGTCGATCCTCTAGCTCTACGCGGTCATGCTCGTACATGAAATTCGTGATGTGTCTTGAGTCACATCGGTGCGGCCGGCCTGGTATATAGCTGAGTGTTCAATCAGATCGCCAAGAAGCAAGATCGAGCCGGGGTCTCCACCTCCACCCCTCGAACACGTGAGATTTAGGGAACATGCGCTCACGCCCGACCAGCACGCGGGCCTTTCGTCAAGACCGCAGACGTCTAGTCGTAAAGGCGAACCTTTCCCGCTGGGGCGAGGAGCCAGGAGGTGCGTGCGTAAACACATAGTCGGTTCACGGTAGATATAATATCATCGATTTTTGATATAAACGTGGCGCCGGGCGCGGCGGGTCCTTATAAACTGTGTAACTGTGGTACTCATCGAAAAATCGAAAGGCGTTCCCAGGCGTTACGAGAAAAACGAAACGCCACAGAGCCATACGCGCAAAGCCGCTGCTCCACGTGTGTCCTCTACTTCGTTCCGACTCAGATCCCACACACGCTCAGACCTCAGTCCTCCCTCGCCTCCGTGTTCCATGCTGCCTCTAGCTTCTCGCGTGATGCCGGCTCACTCGCGTCCCCAGCTAGAGCTGGGCCGCTGGCATCCTCTGCAGCGCCTGAGATGAGACGACCCACCGCGTCGTACTTGCGCGCGAACACCGCCCTCCACGCCGCGAGCGATGCGCGCTGTGCCAGGTTCAGCGCAGCTCTCGCCTGCACAGGGTTCTCGGGCTCGATGCTGTTACGCGCGAGGTAGCGCGTGGCATCTGTGCCGGCCATGACTTCGTACTCGCCGCCTGGACCGTAGAGATGGCGCGCACTGGCAACGTTGTACACCAGACCGTCCACAGCCACCAGAATCGGCCCATCCTCCCTTAGATCGCCAGGAAATCGCGCCAGCTCCGAAGGTGTCCAGCATTCTTGCGGTCGCACGTACGCCGGACTGTCCGGCGAGATACGACTACCCACGCCCACCACGGGTGCTTTTCGTCGCGCTCGAAGCTGCGAGACTCGCCACTCGCCCCATGCCCACGATGCGAGTGGCAGCACAAAGGCGATTACCACAAGGCTCGCTGCCACTGCAGTGAGGCGAAACGCGACATCGAATGCGTCCGCCACCAACATTGTCGAATGGCAGTCTGCGAGAGACAGTGCAGCAGGATGTGCCTCCGCTAGCTGATTCGGCGGCGAAAACCGCGGCGACGCGGCGAGAGCGAACACGGGCTTCATTGTGGGAAGGAGTGCTGCGTGACGCCCAAAGTTACGCAGCTGTGAACTCAACGTGAAGGGCCAGGTCACAGGGACGGTCTCCATCATGGAACCAGATCGGGGGGGATACGGAGAGCCCTGGGTATGGGGCGTCTCCGCCGTTTGGGGGAAAGGGAATGCCCAGGGGAAAGCCTTATAGGCACCCGGGTATGCGGTTCGTATGCCGCCCGCGCGCGGGCTGATGCTGCTCTATTCGGCGAGTGAAGTATTGCCGGTCTCTGCGGCATACTCCGAGAATGTGCCGACGGTCTCCGGTCGGCGCTTTCGAATATCGATGCGCGTCAGTTCAGGGAGTGTGATGTGTTGCGCCGGCCCGAGTGCTCGCGCGCTAATGCTCCTCGCCCTGTCCTTCGGTGCGATCACGTCGAGTGTCGCGTTACTCCCCCCTAACGGTCAGGCCTTCGTTGCACCGCGTGCTGGTGCGGGGCTGGTGCTGGTGGGGGCGTTCGTCGACGACTATCTGTTCGCGTCTGACTCTCTCCCTGGTCTCGAAGTACCCGAAGACGGATACACCGTGACCGACATGCTCTACAACGTTAACAAGTGTGAGGTTTCATCGGATATGTGCCTCTCGAGTTCGTCGGTTGTTTCAAATGAATGGCAACCAATTTTAGCCCAAGTTGGGATGACTCTGTTGCTTCGCGCACGGTCCCCTTCGGCAGCCATGCTGTCGCTCTTCGTTCACTCGCTGCCGGGCGTACGCGCCGTCTGCACTCACTGCAAGGACACGATCACGCCCGCCCATCTCGATGCGGCATGCCCGCTGGTGGTCGGCATTGCTGCCAATGCGCAGCTGTTCGCCACCAAGTCGCTCGCCGGATCGCCCACGCTCACGTACTCGCTGACGCACGAGATGGCGGCGCACTTCACTAGGCCCGTCGTCGACGCGATCATGGGCATCGCATGCGCGCCGTGCCAAGGAGCCCAAGTTGATCTCAAGTCGACGGCGTACACGGCAGCCAATGCAGTCGTCAAGGCGGCCGTCTATGGGCATGCCTCGTTTGCAGAGGCTTCTGCAGAGTTGGCGGAGCGCATGGATGCGGCCACGACCGACCTCGAGGTCAACAAGATCAGGGGCGCGTTGGACTCCCTCAAGCTCGGTGTTGAATCGGCCATCCATACCTCCTCGGGCGTGCTGGCGTTCTGCTGGGCGAAGATCTCGACCGTCTTGTCCAAGCGCAGTGATCCTACCTTCAAGCTGGAGGTGGGCAAGGGCAAGGCGGCGAGCCACACGGCCACGCTCGTACGCCCTAAGAACGAGGCCGAGTTCTACGAGATGATCCACCTCTTCATCATGCTGACGGTGGCCCTCGGCATGGCCTCGGCGACGATCGTGTCGAAGTTCTTGGACGACGTCGTCTATAGCGCCATCCGGATGAAGGAGTCCTGGAAGGTGGCGCACGAGCTCCTGATGCTGTACTTCCGCGAGATCGACCTCGACCCGATGCGCCTGATGCACATGGGCAACGTCTATCGTCGCGGTGGCCAAGATACTTTGCTCTCGGAGGCGCGGCGTAATGCTGCAGCCTTTTTTCG
>Ga0210239_101074_pt1 | contig 22713 bp, 20 predicted proteins | sample ChrtobMetP5a_0mM_FD_155451 | JGI IMG/M metagenome (GOLD analysis project Ga0210239, IMG submission 155451) | Chrysochromulina tobin associated microbial communities from unialgal haptophyte culture, Seattle, Washington, United States - P5a_0mM | ecosystem: Host-associated > Algae > Haptophytes >... | reverse complement strand
CTTCGGCCGCCGGCAGCTGCGCCGCCTTGACGAACGCGTCGCCAAACGCCGCGCCACCCGCCTGCACGCCCATGAGAACGGCGTTCGTCCACCACACGCCCCACGCAAACGACGGCAGCGGCACGCCACCCTTGCCGATGGCGAGCATCGCATAGTACTCCTGGAAGGAGAGGTGGAAGGCTTGCATCTGCAGCGGCTCCGCCTTGAGCAGGCGCACGAGCGGCAGCCCGTCTCGCGCCACCAGGGCGCGCAGCTCGTCGGCCGCGCGCTGGGCGGCGGCCATGCCGATGCGTGCGCCGATGCGCGCGGCGGCGGCGCCGAGATGCGCCTCGGTGATGATACGCTGCTCGGCGGCGTGCGCCTCGAAAAAGGTGGCTTGCAGCAGCACCCGTGCATCGTCCGACACGGCGGCGCCCGACCGTTTGAGCATCGCGCCAGCCGCCACCTCGTACAGCTCGGCGGTGGTAGTCGGCATGTCGATGCCGACTCGTAGCTGCGCAATGGAGCACACCATCGAGAGCATGAGGGGGTTGGCGGTGACGCGGCGCTTCGTGCCGGCCTCGCCTCCAGCGTCGTGCGGCACCTTGTCGCGCAGGTAGGACTTGAGCGCGGACGCACGCTCCTCGCCGAGCCGCGTGGCGAGAAAGGCCTCCTGCTGCGCGTCGGTCAGCGGGGCGAGGGTCAACCTGTGGAACCCGGCGAAAGTCGCCTCGTCCAGGCCGGCCGGGCGCGAGGTGCACAGGACCACAAACCCCTTGGGCGCGAGCACCTCGGCGACGTGCTTCTCGATGCGCGCCCGTTGGGCGCCCACCTCGTCGAGCCCATCGAGCAGCAGCAGCACGCGCCGCTCGTGCATCGCCGTGCGCAGCATCGCGTAGTGCGGCGGCACGCACGTGAGCTTGAGGTCGGCGTCCACCCAATCGTTTGCCGCTTCGAAGGCGGCCCCTTGCTCGGCGAGCCGCTTCTGGAGCTGCTCGGCGCGCACGAGCACGGGCACGAGCGGCTCGCGCCCGTCGTCCTCGGCGCGCCCGTCGCCTTGCCCCAGCGCGTGCATGATGAGCTGCGACATGAGCCACGTCTTGCCCGCCGCCGGGCCGGCGGTGAGCAGCGCGCACGTGCGTGCGCTGGAGCGTAGGTCGTGCAGCCACGCACAGAGCGAGCGTGCGTCGCGCACGGCGAGCGGCTTGCCGTCGGCATCGTGCCCCTCCACGCCAATGGGCACGCACTCCGTGAGCGTGCTGAGCTGCTGGCCGGAGAGGGCGTCGGGGATGTACGCGTGCTGCGCGAGCAGACAGTCGAGGTGCCACGCGCGCATCGACGCGAATCCGGTGTCGGCGGGCATCGGCGGCAGCACCACCTGCGTGCCCTCAGTCGATTCGAGCTGAAGCTGAAGCGTCTTCTCCAGCGCGCCGACGGTGTTGTGCACGTACTCCTTGTATAGGCTGATGACCTTGGGCTTGTCGCTCTTGCTCGTGAACTTGGACTGGTTGATCCGCTCAACGTCGGCAGCAACATCCAGCTCGATCGCCTTCACCTCAATAGGGGTCGCGTCCGCTTTGCTGCTCAGCGCGAAGACCTTGGGCTGCAGCTTATCGAGGTGCACCCGTAGCGCGGGGTAGGCCGTCAACCTCTTGATCAGCTCCCGACTCAACGAGTCCTCGCAGCAGCACCTGCGTGTGTGGGACAGTGTGGGGCACAGTCGCGTGCAAGGGATGAGGAGAGGGGATCCCATCACATCGGTGCAAATAATAGGATGCTGTGGGCAGCGCTCACCATCCACGTTTAAAGTACGGCGTCTCGTTGTAAAGCGTGTCGAGACCCACGCAGAGGCCAGGCGGTGCACCCGCGTCCTTGGCCGCGACAGCCGACTCGTGCAAAGCAAAGCGCACGATGGCGGGGCTGCGGCTGAGGTCGCAGCTCTCGATGGTTCCGAACCTGATGAGCGCCGCGCGTACCACGCTCTCGTCTGCGTTTGAGCTCAGCTCGAACAAGCAGACAACCCCATCAAACTCATCTGGCCGGGGCGGGATCTCCTCAATCTGGAGCACGGTCGTTGCAAGGATTGACGCATACAGCTGATTCATCGCCCCCCCCTTGAGTGCGATCTCAAAGAAATCCTTCTGCTCCGGTGTCCTGGGGGCCTGATACAATGATCCAAAATCCCAGAACAAGGCTTTGATTGCCAGCCTCATCAGAGCGCGTCGAAGCACGCGGATGCGCGAGCCGGCCGGATCTGGATCGCCTGGACTGAGCCAGCCATAGGTAAGCGCGCCGATGCTCCGATCTCCACGACGAACGAGCGCTGCGGCCGCTTCACGGCTCAGCAGCGGCGATGGCGAGGCCCCGCTCTTTTCCAATGCCTCGAGCGCCTGCCGATTGGGCATCTTGAAGTTGTCCGGCTGCATCAGGAGCCACTCCACGCATAGCAACCGAATCGCTCCACACAAGAGGACTTGTATGACGATCTCGTCGAGCTCTGTGAGCGCCCGATGCAGCTTTGGCGGCAGCGGTGTACGGCGCACAGCGTCGTCGTCGATGTCGTCGAGGTTGGCGTCATCCCCGTTGTCCGAGGCATTTGGCTGCGTGGGGCCATTGGACGGCCCCGATGAAAATAGCCCACGCGGAGTGAAGGCTAGCACAATCGCCTCGATTATGGAGTTGCCGATCTCGACAATCGGGTTCTTCGTCTCGGCCGCCGCCTCTGCCGGCGCAGCCTCTGCCTGCATTGCCGCTCCGGCCGCCGGCTCCACAACTTCCGTAGGCATGGTGTCGATCGTCTCGGTCCCTGGTTCGGGATCGTTGATGTCTTTGGGTACTGCCTCAGGGCCTGGCTCGACAGCGAGAGGTGAATTCGAGGGCAATTCGAGGGGCAAAAAAGAGCGACTGAAGGGGATGGTGCGCATCCGGATGGGGGACAATCCCAAAGGGCCGTCCAGGTCCTGGATGAATGGCTCGGCTTGTGCGCGAGGCTTGCTCGCGGAGCAGCCGCCCCCTCGGATGCGCACCATCCCCGTCAGTCGCTCTCCTGCCGCCTCCGCCTGCGCCTTCGCCTGCGCCTGCGCCTCCTCTGTCTGAGCTGCTTGGACCGGCACTGCAACGGCGTCGTCATTGTCGTCAAGGTTGGTGTCGCCCCCGTCATCCAAGGCATATGGCCGAGCGGGGCCAAGTGAGTGGCGGTGCGGCTGCGGCGGCGCCAGGTTAGAGGCGGCGGCAGATTTTTGTATGAGCGTAAGCATCTCAACCTGAATGGGCGTTTCTGAGATCGTCGGTTTCGCAGCCGCCTGTACACTGCGTGCGCTCGAAAGCGCGTCCGCGAGTGCGTTCGACGGTCCCGATGAAAACAGCCCACACGGCGTCAAGGCCCGCACAGCCGCGTAAATCGTGGTGTTGATGCCGACCTCGACGATCGGGTTCTTCGTCTCGACCGCCGCCTCTGCCAGCAATATCTGTGCTGCCTCCGTTGTCGCTGCGTCGGCCATATCCATCCCAGATTGTGCTGTGTCTGATCGTTCACCGTGCACACTCGCGTCGAACTTCTCGTCCACCTCAATGTGCACGCCTCGCCGCCATGCCCTCTTGAACACGCCGATGCAGTAGCACAGCGCGACGAGGCGCTCGAAGAAGACGCCCGTGTGGCCCCGGCGACGCGTGGACCCGAGAGCCGCGTGCGTGCGTGTGGGCCCGAGAGGCTTCGAGCAGACCGCCCAGACGAGGGACGCGAGCCTGAGCAGCAACACTAGTGCCCCGTCAAAGCACTCAACCCACTGCAAGGGCACAGCGTCCACATTCGTCCAGAAGGCATTCTCGAAGGGCTCGCCTGCAGTGCCCTCGCTCGCGTTCGTCTGCTCGTACGGGAACGAGTACTTGACGTCGGCGTCCCCGATCTTGCCCTTGATGAAGAACTCCTCATCGAGTGCGACCTCGAAGGCCTTGCGGTCGCCCTCGCGCAGACCGTCGTCGGCCGTAGTCGAGTCACGCCCGGAACGAGTGCACGCAGCACCGGGGCAGATGGCGCGCGGGGCAATGGTGGACTTGCCAGCCTGGGTGCGGTAGGGGTCAATGCCGCCGACCGCGGTGAATGGGCAAGACGCCGAGTTCGAGCATGAGCCGTCGTTGCCGCGCTGCGGTCCGTGCTCGATGATGTTCGCCGTGAGGCGGCCCGCCAGTGGCGTGGCCGCGAGGAACACAATATCACCGTCAAGAGGCGAGTCGGCGGCCCAGATGCAGACGACGGGTTCATGACTGTAGCTGAGGTTGCAGGCGAGCTCCGTGCCCACGATCGCCGACGCATTGGGGCGGGGGCCGCAGTCGGTGCAGTCGGTGCAGTCAGTGCCGAGGGCGCAGTCGGCGAGGTAATCTTCCGTGCCGGCGCCGGCGCCGGCGCCGTCGCCGACGAAGGCGTAGAAGCAGGTCTTGCTGCATGCGAGGTCGCCAAAGCGCCTGCTGCACCCGTTGAGGTAATTCCGGGTGCTGATGCTGTGCACGTAGATGCCGCCAGTGCTCTCGACGCGAATGGACCCAAGGCCGATGCCCGTGGCCGTCATCATGCCCATGGCAACGCACTCGGGTTCGGGGCCCATGGCATCCGAGCGCCCGGCCATGGCGGGGGGTGCGCCAGGGAAGTGCTTCTGCTTCTCCTCGAACTCGACGCTCCAGCTGGTGAGGTTCAAGGGATCACCTGCGATGGTAAACATGGCCGAGGCGACGAGCGCGGGAAACCCACCGAACCCTTTCGAAGCCGCGGCGGCTTGATGAGCCGCTTGGTGAGCCGCTTGGTGAGCAGCGAGGTGGGCGCGCGGCCGTCCGCCCATACTCGCGGCTTTTGGGCCACGAAGTTCGAGGTGTGAAATGGCTGACAAATTCGTGAACATCCTTGTGAAGGATACGGGCAGGTCAGTTGGGTGTGGTGTGCAGCACGCACGCGCGAGCCGAAACCATTCGTGATCTGAGCAACATGTGAGCAAGTGTGAATGGAAGGACGGCAAGGATGGTCAGCCTTATCTTCGAAGCTACCCTCGCCGTCGCCCTGCGGGAGCAGCCGCAACTCTCTTTGGACAGCCTATGTTGGCACAAGTGCTGGGGTCACGGGCTGTGCGATCCGGCCACCGGCCACTGCACGTGCGACCCCGGATACTCGGGCTCAGATTGCCGAGAGGGCCGGTGCCCAAACGGCTGCTCTCACCACGGCAACTGCGTTCATCCGACGGTGCCTCTGCGCGGCGTATCGGCTCCATACAGCCTCACACTGCTAGATTCGATCGAAAATGACGGCAAGCTCTCCACAGCGCCATCGGCTGGAGGCTGCGAGTGCAACAAGGGCTGGACCGGCATCGACTGCAGCCTCGCAGCGTGCGTTGGCGACTGCCATGGGCACGGGACATGCCTGAACGGCACGTGCGCCTGCGAGCCGGGTTACGGCGGTGTGGGGTGCACGCACGCAGTGTGCCACCTCGACTGCCTCAACGGCGGCGTGTGCATGCCGGGCGTTGGCTGCCGCTGCCCGTCAGAGCGGTTTGCGGGCGCGCGATGCGAGCTGGCTCTGAGCGCTGCGGAGAGGCCGGCGCGGCCGCCCCCGCCGCCCGCGTCGCCCCCACCTTCACCGCTCCCGCCGTATAGCATCCGTGCGTACGAGCCTCCGTGCGCGGGCGGTGGCACGTGCTCCGGTCACGGCGTCTGCCTGCGCGGCGGTACCTGCGTCTGCGCCGAGGGCTGGGGTGGCGTCGGGTGCGGCGAGCGTGCGTGCAGCGCAGTGGCGTGCGTGAGCGGGCGCGGCCGGTGCGTGCGCGGCCAATGCCGGTGCCGCTCGCCGTGGCTGCCGCCGCTGTGTGCCTACGGCCGTTGCCCGGCCGACTGCGGTGGCGCGGCGCGAGGCTGGTGTAATGCCACCCGAGCGGCCTGTGTGTGCAAGCCTAGCTTTGGCGGAGTCGATTGCTCGGCGGTGCGCTGCCCGTCGAGCTGCCATGGGCGTGGCCGGTGCGATGCGGCCACTGGAGAATGCGTGTGCGAGCCCCCATGGCGGGGGGTGGCGTGCGATGAGCTTGGCGACTTTGGCACCGATGCGTCGGTGCGTGAGAGGCTGGACTGGCGCACTTGGCTGCTACCGCCGCCGCCGCCGCCGCCGCCGCCGTCGCCGCCGCCGCCGCCGCCGCCGTCGCGATTGCCGCTGCCTGAGCCTTCACCTCCTCCTCCGCCGCCGCCCTCGCCCTCGCCGCCTCCGCCGCCCTCGCCGCCCTCGCCGCCGCCCTCACCCCTGCCAAGCTCTCCGCCGCCCTCGCCGCCAACACCCGGGCTGGTCGAGGTGGGCGACGAGGGGGAGGGCAGCGTGCACGCGGCCGACCCGCTGCGCTGTCCGCTCGGCTGCCACGCCCACGGCCTCTGCCGCCACGGCCAGTGCTTCTGCTCCACCGGCTGGACTGGCGTCGCGTGCCAGCTACCCCTCGCCGCAGCCGCCGTACTCGAGGCGGCGGGCGCGCATGGCGGGCGCGTTCTCGGACGGGAGGACTAGAGGCGAGGTGGGCCGCGCCCCTTTTCACAAAAGGCGCCGCGGGCGTTTTGTCACGTACGTAACAGCGAAGGGAAACAACACGGGAACATCCAAAACGGCCTTTGATTATTTCTTGTCACCGCTACGCGACGCGTAGCTCCTACCGTGCCTGCGCACGCCCCGGTCCGCGCGGTCGCTCGCTGGCCTCGGCCGGGCTGGTGCGCGGATCACACGCCTGCCTCCAATCTCCGCTCATCGAGATCCAATCTCCGCTCCTCGAGATCCTCCTCAAGCCCAAGGACCATCGTCTGCAGCACGTCGTCCACGTTGAAGACGCCACCCGACAGCTGCCAGAGCTCCTGCGAGGATGCATGCGCGTGGATGCATGCGCGGTTAGGGTTAGGGTTAGGGTTAGGGTTAGCAGCTGCCAGAGCTCCTGCGAGGATGCATGTGCAGCACGAGCAGAGGCACCCCGAGGTATTCAGATGGCGACGAAATGATGATGAGATGGTGGTCAGAAATGGTGGTCACAGAAATGGTGATCAGATTGTGATGAGAGGGCATCAGAGGTCATCACGCACATGGATGATGCTGGTCATCAGAGGTCATCAGAGGTCATCAGAGGCCATCAGAGGTCATCAGAGGCCATCAGAGGTCATCAGAGGTCATCACAGGCCATCAGAGGTCATCAGAGGCCATCAGAGGTCATCAGAGGCCATCAGAGGTCATCAGAGTTCATCACGCACCTCGGAGGCAATCAGAGGTCATCAGCGAGGTCATCAGAGGCCATCACGCACCTGGATGATGCGCAGCACGAGCAGCAGGCAGCCGCAGAGCGCCGAAAACAGGACGGACTGCAACTCGAGTATCGAGACCGTCGGTAGGTCGGCGATCCTGTGGGGAAACATGATACCGGTAAGTGCCCGAGCAGCCGGCAGTCGCCATCGGTGGCCATCATCCGCGGCAATCCAAGGCCATCCACGGCAGTCAACGTCAATCAGCAGCCATCAGCTCACTCACCTAGTGGTGCCCGCAGTGCCAGCGCCAAGCAGAGGGAACGCGAAGAGCTCGAGAGCCGCGAGCACGTAGAGCAGCGATAAGCCGAGCACAGGGAACTTGCGCTGTAAGGCGCCCAGCCGTTGGCCACGCGCCTGTCGCAAGTCCCGACATGCAATTTCGGAGGCAATCAGCATGCAAATCGGGGGAAAGGCGTCCACAGCCGTTGGCCACGCGCCTGCCGCAGGTCCCGACATGCAATTTCGGAGGCAATCAGCATGCAAATCGGGGGAAAGGCGTCCACAGCCGTTGGCCACGCGCCTGTCGCAAGTCCCGACATGCAATTTCGGAGGCAATCAGCATGCAAATCGGGGGAAAGGCGTCCACAGCCGTTGGCCACGCGCCTGCCGCAGGTCCCTCACAGTCTCATAGACGACCGAGGGGACGCCAATCGAGGTGAGGCCCAGGATACGTTCAAGAGGGTCGTCCACGGGCTTGGCCGAGAGCCGTTCCACAGGACTGATGTCGAGGCGGCGCAAGTCCTGATGAGGGAGACCATCAGTGCCGATGAGAGGCATTCGGAGGCGATCAGACGCAATCAGACGCAATCAGACTCAATCAGACGCAATCAGACGCAATCAGACCCCATCAGACCCCATCAGATGCAATCACGCACCTGCTCGAAGTACTCCTGCATCGAGTCGAATCAGATGCACTCAGATGCACTCAGATGCACTCAGATAGAGAAAGATGCGCTCACGCACCTCCTCGAGGTACTCCTGCATCGAGTCGAGCGCGGACGGGTACCATGGGCGGGCACGACCCACGAGCGTCAGCTGCTCGAGTAACGACTTGGCAAGGCTGACCTCGTTGTAGAGGGCAAAGTAGATGCTCTCCTGCTGCTGGTAGAGCTCCGCGTACGCATTGCCCGCGAGGATCGCGAACAGCAGGTCGATGACGACGAGAAAGTTTTGGATGAATTGGCCTGTGCTGTTGTCGCTCGCGAGCACGCGCAGCGTCGCCGGGTCGAGCGTCTGGGTCAAGGTGTAGGACAGGCTGTCGAAGTAGAGGAAGCCGGCGAGCGCACTCAAGGCTGACGGAATGCCGATGCGCAAGATCGAAGAGAGCGCCTGCTCGGAGCGTATTTGGGATATCCGGCGCTCCCCTCGCCGCTGCCGCAACTCGGCCTTCCAGCTCCTATCCAACCTTCCAGCTCCTCGACCCGCATCCTTCGACACCACCTTGGGCAGTCGGAACGGCGACGCGGCCCGTTTTACCAACCTGCTGAACCCAGGCGTCTTGATGGCGGTGTCGACGACGGCGCCCGTGCCGATGGCGACCGAGATGACAAGAAAGGTAGAGGCGAGGGATATCAAACCATCTGTCTGGTCGTTGAGCGTCGCTCCGAAGTCAACCCATGCCGACATTTTAGGCACGGCCGCGACACGCGTGTGCTCATGCGCGGTCGTGCGAGGGAATGCGAATGCCGGCCCGCGCCTGCGCATTGCGAGAGTTGACGAAACGCGAGCGCAGTTTTACACTGAATACAATGTAGACAGTCCGTGAGCGTTCACACATCGACCCGTCCTAGGGATCGTTGCACAACAGGGACGCAAACCCACGTTGATTAACAATGATATTAGCGCGCCGCGGACAAGTCCTCCTCGACCGACCATTCAGCGTCCTTCAGCTTCGCGCACTCGTCACTTGCTCACGACATTTTTCGGAGGGGCAGCCCCAGCGCAACCTAGAACTCCGCATGCAAGGAGAACATCAAGTGTCGTTGCTCACGGCCGGAACAGAGGCTGCTCAGTACCAGGAACAGCTTCGCAACGTCGGCAAGCCAGCGGTGACCTTTGCCACCGATGACAGCCAAGCTACCCACGTCTCTGCCAACAAACGACAAGGCAGTGCGGGCATGCTCGCCAAGCTTTATCAGGCCAGCTTGGCGCGTCTCAGCTTTGGTGGGAAACCCTCAGTTCGTGTCGATGAAGACGATTTCGATGAGTCACAGGTTGGTGATTCGTCCTGGCAGTCTTGCAACACCCAAATACCCTCTGAGTTGCTGTGGCGTGCTTGTTGTGTCTGCACAGTTCGAATCTGCTTTCGTTCCTACGAACGGCACACGGGGCGCTAAGGCAACAGGAGCCTAAGAACATCCTGGATGTGCCAAATGCAGATGCACAAAGATGTGCGAAGAGAAGTGGAGGGACGGAGCTCGATAAGTTTAAGTACGACTTCTGTCTTCTCCGTCCGGGTCCGCGGCTGGCGGCTCGCGGGGGGCGGGACCGCGCTCCGCGGCGGTCGGACGTCGCGTGCCCGTGCGCTTAGCGCCGAGGTATAGCGCGCCGGTCAGGGCCAAACCCCGTTGCGACGGTGAGCCGCGGTACGAGTCGACCCTCGACGCTCTATTCGAGTTCGGACCGTCGCGCGTCGGAGTCCTCGGTCCTCGGAATCGTTATTCGTTAACCCTGCGGACGTGATACCGCCGTACTTAGTCCGACCGTATCAATAGTGAACGTCCTCAGTCCACCGCCCACGCGGCCTCCTACGCGGTCTGCGGCATCCATATCTGGCACACTAAGCGCGGTCACACTCCGTCCTATACACCAAAAGGATACACGCCTTTTGCGCGCGTTGCACGCGAACATCTCTCGGCGGCGCATTCTGCGGCGGGCGCACCAGGAGCCTCCGCGAGCCCTTCGCCTTTCGCACTCCGCACGCATCGCGCCTGCCTCTCGGCCGTCGTCGACCTCTCCTCGCCGTCGTCGTCATCATCCGTTCATCAACGAGGACAACGAGGACAGCTCTGTAATTCAGTAGTTCCAATTCTGGAAGGGCGTGCGGCAGAGCGCGAACTCCAAACCCTTCCTTCCGGGCGCATCGTACACCCCAAGCGTGTAGACAATCTTGCGGTTCGTGTCGTAGCACGTGAGCACTGAGGGCTTCCCGTGACCCGCGCGCCCGAGCGGTTGCGGCAGGTCCGCGAGGGCGACGCGGGCAAACGGCTGCACGGGCAACGGTGTGGAGCGCGGCACGAGGAGTGACTCGGCGCGCCCGAGGGCCTTGTCCTTGTAGTCCAGGCACGATACGGCCGTCTGCTTCGTATCCGCCTCTGTGAAAGTCTCCAGCTCGACATTGGGAGGCGCACCTGCACGCCACAAGGGAGGCACTCAGCATGCAATGAGGGGAGGCACTCCACATGCAATGAGGGAGGCACTCAGCATGCAATGAGGCACTCAGCATGCAATGAGGCACTCAGCATGCAATGAGGGGAGGCACTCAGCATGCAATTAGGGATGCACTCAGCATGCAAACCAGGGAGGCACTCCGACATGCAATGAGGGAGGCACTCAGCATGCAAATCAGGGAGGCACTCAGCATGCAATGAGGGAGGCACTCAGCATGCGATGAGGGGAGGCACTCAGCATGCAATTAGGGATTGGGCGGCGAACCGAAGCGTTCGCCGAGAGCAGTCATCAGGTCACTGAGGGTGAAGGTAGCGCAGTCGACGGTGAGGCTGAAGTCGAGACGCGCCTCGTCGCTCACGCAGTGCGGCTGCCCGCAGTGCTTGCACTTGAAGCCGACGAGGGCTTTATGGGCACCGTCGACCTGTGTGCCGCCCACGAGGGGCGAGGGCGAGGTGAGCAGGCCTTGCTGCTCCGCGAGCTCCGCGAGCTGCTGCCGGAAGGACTGGTTGGTGAGCACAAAGGGGCGGCGCTGGAAGAGTCGGCGCACCACGTTCGGCAGCGGCGTCAGCTCGAAGAGGAGCGTGAGTGCCACCGCGAGTGCCACCGAACGGTTGCGGCCCGCGTTGCAGTGCAGCAGCACCTTCCCCTTTGGTGCGTCCCGGCCCTTCGCGAGCGTGCTCGACTCGAGCACCGGGCCCACAAACTGCAGCAGTGGCTCCAGGTGCCGTTTGAGGATCGGGTAGCCCTCCGCGTCGTTGGCGCGCAGCGCCAGGTACTCAATGCCCACCTCCTCGAACTCGTTGACGGGCCCGCTGCAGTCACCGGCCGCGCAGTTGACGACGTGCGTGATGCCGAGCCGACGCAGCATCGGTACCATGGTCGCATGCCGCACAGAGCCGACGAGTATCTGCCGGCCCACAGGCGTCGGCAGGTAGTCTGGCTCTTGGAAGCAGTACTCGCCCACGAAGGCGAATGCATTGGTCGGAAGGCCGGGCAGTCCGTGGCCGGGCAATCCGTGGCCCGTCGAGGGAGTGATCGAGGGCGCGCGACCGGCGATGTACGAACCCGAGTGCGATTGGGACATCGGGATGCTGGGCATCCCTCTCAGAAGAGGCGGCGTGGCGACGAAGAGACCGGACGGAGGCCGAGAGCGTCCGATTTGGACGAAAGCTCGCTTCTCGGCAATTCGAGACTGAAATGCACACCGTGAATTGAAAGCTGTTCTCAACAAAACACACTATTAGAACGCACGTTGCAGGCACGTTGTGGGAATTTTCATGTGCTCGATACGACGCCGTCGCGTGTGCACATCAATCGTCCTCCGACGCAAAGCACCTCTTTTGCAGCTTACGTCGCGCGATCATGGACACGTTCGTCGACATGTACCACACCTTGCGCGACATGCGTCAGCGGCAGATGGCGCATCAGGTGCTCAACCTCGCAATGATCGTCTGCTCGGCGCTCATGATCTGGAAGAGCCTGATGGTGGTGACGTCGTCCGAGAGCCCGGTGGTCGTCGTGCTCAGCGGCAGCATGGAGCCCGCCTTCCACAGAGGCGACATTTTATTCCTGCACATGGGTTTCACGCCCTTCCGTGCGGGCGACATCGTCGTCTTCAAGGTAGCCGACCGCGAGATCCCCATCGTGCACCGCGTGATCAAAGTGCACGAGAAGCCCGATGGCAGGGTGGACATGCTCACAAAGGGCGACAACAACGCGGTCGACGACCGAGGGCTATACTCGGCGAGCCAAAAATGGATCAACAAGGAGCACGTGATAGGGCGCGCGAAGGGCTACCTGCCCTACATTGGCATGGTGACCATCATCATGAACGACTACCCGATCGTCAAGTACATACTGGTGGGACTGATGGGGCTCTTTGTACTCACTACGAAAGAATAGCACGCGGGCGCGCCCCGCCCTCAGACGCTCTCCTGTACAGATTTGGCATGTATGCGCATACATACGTATTTGTGTGACACGGCCCGCGCCACGGGACTGTGCGGGCGCCCGCGCGCTCGCCGCGCCCCCGCGTCTGCTGCAGAGTGCACAGTGCTACTAACACTTGCCTGCTGCGCGCCGCGCGAAAGAGGGGCGTGGGGCGTCATATAAATGAATGTTGACGCCCGCCCGGCGCCCATACTCTTGTTTAATAAACATTACCTCAGACCGCGAGGACGTAAGCGGTCGTAACCGCCGCGTGCGGGGACGGAGCGATCGCTTCAAGAGAACCATCGAACGGCGAACGCGCGCGTCCGAACGCGGCAGCTGCGCACATTTTTATATCGTTTGGCATCGTTTGAGTAGCTCTGCCAGTTGTCGCAGAGCCGGCCATCTCCGCGAGGGTATTGCGCGCGGCGGGCCCGCGGCCACCGAGCCGCTCAGCGACGATCTCTCGTCTCAGCGGCGGCGGCGACGGCCTCGAGGCGGTTGACTAGCTTGGCGAGGTCGTCCACCATCCATGCGGCCATCGCGTCCGAAGTCGGCGAGGCCGGTGACGGCGCGTGCCGGCTCGGTGGCAGCAGCTGATCGTGCAGCACCATATTAGGCAACAGTGTGAGCCCCGGTTGCCTAATATGGGCATGGCTCTCGAGTTTCTCGATGAGCTGCTCGAGACTCTCTAAGGCCGCGTGCTCATGACGGCGCTCTTCCCGGGCACCGCCCTGCCTAATATGGGCGTGCTCGGTACAGCGCTCAAGGAGGTCGACAAGGGAGCCTAGGTGGGCGGCGACCTCCTCTTGCGTGCACGTGCTCGTGAGCGTCGTGAGCGCGCCCATATTAGGCAGGTCTGTGCCCATATTAGGCAGGTCGGTGCCCGGGAAGAGCTTGGCCAGTCGCGTCGCGATGACGCCCAGACCACTGATGAAGGGCGCCGTCGGCGCGATGACCATATTAGGGATGGCCATCCCTGCCGTCGCCGCCTGCGGCGTCAGGCGACCAGGCGTGCTCTTGAGCACCTCGCCATGCCGTGCGTGATCCGCCCGGAGATCGTCGAGATATGAGCCGTGCCGACACAGCGCTCGCAGGGCTGGAGGCAACTCCTCCAAATGCGAATCGTGGCTCAGCTTCGCCGGAGGCGCGGCTGGCGGCGCGCTGGGAGTGGCCGTTACTCCTCCCAACGGCACCGTCGCGACCACCTGTGGGGAAGGAAGGATGCCGCGCCGTGGTGAGCACTTGCATGCAAGGCGAGTCCATGGAAGCTGCGTACCGTCGCGAGCACAGGAGTGGCCGTTACCAACGGTCCAGGAGTGGCCGGCGGCGCAGGCGGAGCGGCCGTTGGTTCAGGCATTGCGGCCGGCGTGGCCGGCGCAGTGCGCACGGCTGGCCGCTCTGGCCGCGCCGACGAGGGCGACGACTTTGGTGCCGGCGAGTCCTCCTCGGGCTTCATCAGCTTGCCAGTGAGCGCGGCCGGCGATGACGGCACGGCGCTGCCCGCGGGGCGCTCGCCCTTGGCGGCCATCTCGAGGTGGCTCATCCACTCGACGGCCTCTGCTTTGGTGCTGGCCTTGAACTTGGCTGTCGTCTGCTGGCCCTCGACCTCGGTGACCACCTGCAGCTTTTCGTCCGCGCTCGAGAGGGTCGCTCCAGTGAGAGGAAGCCGCGCTCCCTTGAGTGTTTGCACATCCATGGCCTCGTACATGGAGAGCATCGGCACGCCGCTGGCATCAAAGTGGAGCACGCAGAAGCGCTTGTGAAATGTCGAGGCGAGGATGCCAGCACCCACCTTGTTGAGCCAGCCACGAAAGATGATTTGACCCGTGGGACTCTCGTCGACCTTTGTCTTGGCACCGCCGCTGAGACGGCGAATGCGCTCCTTGATCGACGGCATCTTGCGCCGACGTATGGGCGCCGACGCCGATTTTTCCGGATTAAAGGCCGCGCGGATAGGCCGCGCGAAAAAGTTCGACAAAGTGCTAAACAAATCATCTTTTCCCCCAAAACACACCAAGTTTCAAGACAATTGCGCGCGCTCGCGTCGAACTTTCAGTGGTGCGGAATTCAGGGATTCATGATGGCAGCGCCTTTGGTCATCGTGTTCCTCGCGAGCTTCCCCGCCTTTCCGAAGGTGGACCCTCATGAGGAGCATTCGCTCACCTTGATCGAACCGGCCGACGGCGCCATCATCCTCGCGGGCGCTGCCAACTCGGCGAACTTCACGCTGCGCTACTATCTCTCCGCGGGTAGCGTCGCCCGGCTGTGCTTGGAGCTGAAGCGTGCACCGCTGCGCTACTATCGCGGGCCGATGCTGGAGCGTGATCCCGCCTCCTTTGCGGCGTACGCCAAGGGCTGCTACGCGCCAGGCACCCCCGTGACGCTGCAAAACTTGGGTCTGGGCAGCTACCTGCTCGCGGCCTCGGCTGAGAGCTCGGCCGGCGCGACGCTCGGCAAAGCGTACGCGGCGTTCGCGATCGCCCCGCCATTCGCGCTGCCGCCTTCCGCAGCCGACCCCGACCCCGACCTACCTGCCAGCTTTGTGCCGACGTATGAATGGGCCGCTGTCGGCGCGACGCAGTCGATCCCTTCGGGGCTCGAGGTACGGATGCAGTTGCACGAGAGCCACGCAAAGGGCGAGGCGAGCGCCGCCGACGACGACGATGCCGCCGCCGACCCGCCTCGGTACGCGCGCATCCCGCCCATATGGAGGTTGCAGATCTACGCAGGCGTGGGCGTCGGCTTCGTACGTCTCGATGTTAAACGCCACATGAGCCTCACGGAGGTGGAGGTGGGCCTTCGAAGGGCGCTGCCGATGAGCCACGGCGAGCTGCTAAAGGTCAAGTGCGCTCCTCGCGTTCAGCTCTGGAGTGGCGCAGCAGAGCGGCTCGACGGCACACGAACAGTGGAGCAAGCAGACCTGTTCACGCGTCGAAGCACCCTGGCTGTGAAGCTGATGCCTTGCTCGGAGAGCGAGGAGAGCGAGGCGCGTGCACAGGCGGCCAGAGATGAGGAGGTCAAGGCAGCGAGGCGGGTGCAGCAGCAGCAGCAGCAGCAGCAGCAGCAGCAGCAGCAGCAGCAGCAGCAGCAGCATCAGCAGCAGCAGCAGCAGAGCCACACCGCAGACGCGGCAGAGGCGGCAGAGGCAGCACCAAGGTAGCGGAGACGAGGTGCGCAGGTCATGGCGCACAGGGGAGGTGTGGCATTTTATTTTATGGATGATAGGATGAACCAGTCAGTAGGAGTTTCAGTGTAACCTCATAGGCCACTCTGTTTCCGGGGTGCGGCCGTAAATGCGGGCACATGACTGATGTGGGGCAGCTCGCCGTGGCTGTCTTGTACCCCGTCACTGCGTCTCGCCTATCGATTCGCTCGGCACGGCGCGACTGCAACTTCTCCAAACTCTTTTTGGACACTCCGGTGCTTTTTCGTCTTTTTTGCTTTCTCTCGCCGGGGGTTCGTGATACGGGCAGGCACCTCGCGATCCGCTGATGGGATGCGCCTCGTCCAAGCGGAAGCCTGAGGTAGAAGCCGAGGTAGTCAAGGACGAAGCGGCTGGCGAAATTCAGACGGGCGCGGCAGCCTACCTCGCCAGGAAGCGGGCGCAGCAAAAGGCAGCGGAAAAGGAGAAGGAGAAGGACCTTGCCGCGGCTGAGATCCAGACAAGCTCGGCAGCACTTCTGGCCAACCTGAGGGCACGCAAGGAGGCGGAGGAGCCGGCCGTCGATGAGGGAGAAGGCGAAGAGGGAGACGCCGATCATGTCCCCGACTCGAGCAGAGCATACACACGTCACGGTAGAGCAGTGCAAGCGAAAGCTCGCATGGCAAAGGACGCGGCTCTGAAAAAGGCAGCGGGAGAAACCGACGCCAGTGAGAACCCGCTCGTGCAGCTTTCGCATCGGCTCTTCGCATCGAGCCCAACTGGAGGAAGCGGCTGACGCCCTGACCGCCAGCGCGCCACAGGCCACACGCGGCTTCACACGTACAATCACAACTTCGTATTATTTCCTTTTAATCCCAGGGCGCGTTAATGATGTCTGTTGTTCTGATGGGCATGAGTGAGCACGAAAGATTACAGACACTCGAGCATCGCCGGGCCGTGTCTTGTGTCTACCGCTTGCTACCGCTCTACCCGTACGACGCCAATGACGTGCCGTTCCTACGGTCACCGAACGGTCGTAGAGTGGGCACTAACGCGTAACGGTGCGCGCGGCGGGACTTTACACGTGGACACGGCGCGCGTGTCTCGCTCTCGGCGGGTTCCGGCGCGTCGGGGGCGCGTTCGCGCGCCGATGCGGGCCCGCGGTTGGTACGTATCATGGGCCTCTGCTAGGCTCTCACTCTCATTCTAGAGGTCGCGCGCGCCTCAGCGGTGGTCGCGCGCCCCGTACGAGCGGTCGATCGCGAGCTGCGCCGCGATCTCCCCATGATCTCGCGTCGGGTCCCAATTCGGGTCGTGCGAGTTCTTCGCTCGCTGCACCGTCTTGTTCTTCTTTGAGAACTGACTCCAGTTCGAGCGCCGGTCTTCGGTCGACTGTTCCTCGCGCCGCTTCTTATCCTGCCGCTTGTACATGTTCAGCTTCCGCTTCTTGCGTGCCACCTCCTCCGCGGAGTCATCGGCACACAGCTCGAGTGATTTGGGTATCCGGCCTTCGCGCACCGCCTTCGCCTCCTCGGCGGCGCTCATCATCTCGTCGCTCGCGCGCTTGGAGCCGGCCGCGCCCGCGCCCGCGCCCGAGGAGGACGCGCCCGCCGCACCGCTCGGCGTCGGCAGCCGGATCGAGTCGAGATCGAGCTCGACCGTCTCCGCCTCGCCATGGAATCTCACTTTGGCAGAGGCAGGCCCAACGCTGATGAGCTTGGCGGGATACCAGCGGCTGTCGGCGACCGCGAGCGCCTGTACCTCGGCACCCGGGCGCCACTCGGACGTGTCGGGCCTCAGGTACGGGCGCACCTCGTTGAAGTCCACCTGCGCCGTGTTGCCAAACCCGAGGTACTCGACGAAGTAGCCGTCCTCGACGAGGGCGACCACCTTGGCATTGTACCAGTTTCCGTCCCCCTCAAAGACTGCCTGGCACTTGTCGCCGACGGCGTAGCTCTTGAGCTCCGTCGCGGCCGCGGCCGCGGCCACGGCGCTCGAGATCGCCGCCTCGCCGCGCACCTCGCTCAGCTGCTGCGTAAGCCGGATGACCTCGAGCAGGTCCGACTTGAGTTTGAGCCACTCGTCATTCGTCGGGTCCTGCGCAATGGCCGCCTCCACAGCCGCGAGCTGCTCCTCGTAGACGCGAAGCTTCTCGGCGTTGCTCGACATTGTGTTGCGGCGGCGGGGCGCGGGCGGGCGCGGCGGCGGAGGCGGGCGTGGTCGACGTCCGGAGTTCTCGCTGCCGCAATGCACAAGTTTGAAGACGACGCCGACGCACGGCGGCGTAAGAGAATCCATCCAGCCACAATGCGCACACGTGGCGATCTTATACGCTGACCGAAACTTGACATTTTGAGCGACGAAACGGCAGGTTTTTGATGCAGCCGACTCTCGAGTCAATCGCTTCCGACTCCGTAGTCAATCGCGCGTGGGAGGCCGTAGTCGCGTACGATGGCCGCACGTATTACTGGAACTCGGAGACGGAAGAGGTGTCCTGGGAGCCGCCGCCTCGAGAAAAATTGGCTGCACAGCCGGCGCCTGCCGGTGGCTCGATCACTCCCGCAGCGGAAGTCGTGGGTGAGGCATCTCTTGAGAGGCGAAGGCTCCATCGCAGCGTGCTCGATAGGAGCTTGATAGCTTTGCTCATGCAACATCTCGCGTGCGCCTTCACGCAGTGGCGGCTCTGCCTGTACGCGTCCATGCAGCCGGTGGCGGGGCAAGCGCGGCTCTTTTCCGGTGTGGTTGGCAGTGAGGAAGAGGAGGAGGAGGAGGAGGAGGAGGAGGAGGAGGAGGCCGGTGACGGCGGCGGCATTCGTGGCGGTCTCCTCGCGAGCGGTGGAAGTGCCAAGAGGGGCGTCGGCGACGACGGCGACGACGACGGTGACGTCAGACGTCGTTCGAGCGGTGCGCTTGGCTCGCTCCGTTCGCTCCTCGGACCGCAAGCCCTGGACGCCCTGCTGTCCCGGGGCAGTCTCGCACGCTCCCTCGAGTCGACCAAGCAGAGCCTCGAGAGGGAGCGGAGGCGCCGGCGCCGGTGCGAGAAGGAGTGCGTCGCCCTCGCCGAGCGCTTCGATGAGGCGGTTCGTCAATTGGCCTTGGAGCGCCGTCGGCTGTCGACGTTGATGCGCTCACATGCCACGTGGAGGGTGGCGCGTGAGCTGAGCTTGCGGGCTGGAGAGAGCGGTGGGGACGCCTCCGCGGCCGCGCACGCCGCCGCCATCGCCGTGCTGGGCAGCAAGCACGGGGGTCGGCTGTGGCGCCTGGAGTCCGTTTCGCGCCTTCAGCTGCTCGAAAAGGCTCGACTCGAAGCTCGTACCTTCCTCCAAGCCGAGAGCCTCGCCGCCGCCGCCGCCATGGAGAGTGCCCAAGACGGCGCGGGCACGGCGCGCTACCGGGAGGCGTTGAAGCTCGTGGAGCGGCTGGAGCGAGACTCGGAGAGGGACTTGGAGAGGGACTTGGAGCGGGAGGACGAGGCACCGGCAACGCTTAACGACAACGACTGCGGCTCGGGAGCTCCGACGAGAGCTCCGCCTCCGACTACTTGTCGGCATGCAAGTGCTCACCACGGCGCTCTCTCCCCACAGAGCGGCTCGAGAGCTCCGCCTCCGACAAGCCTACCTTTGAGCACGGCGCCCGGTACGGCGCGTTCGCAACCTCACTTGCAACCCGGCGGTTGTTTGAATGGGCACCGGGAGCAGACTCGTCTTTCCACCCTCGAGGCCCAACCCACGCCGCAGCCGCCGCCGCCGCCGCCGCCTCCACCGCCTCCGCCGCCACGTTCGCCGCCATTGGGGCTCTCAGCTAGTGCAGCCAAGACGGCGCCGAACGCAGCGGCGGCGGCAGCGAACATGGCGGCGAATCCGTCGACACCGACCCAGCGGCCGGCTACGTCGACACCGACCCAGTGGCCGGCTACGTCGACACCGACCCAGCGGCCGGCTACGTCTGCTGCGGGGGCCATTCAGCCTCGGATGACACGACACCGCGGCAATCCAGCTGGCATGCCCTCCGCGCCGGCAGCGGGTCGTGGAGCGTCCCCACGAACATCCTCCGCCTACGTGCCGCTGGACTCGCTGCAGCTCCCCTCGCTCGCGTTGCCCGTGGCGGCGCTCGCCTCGCGCCCCGTCACCAACGGCGGCAGCTCGAGCGCCGTGTCGAGCGCCGGGGTGGCCACGCCCACCCGTGGCGCGCCCAGCACGGCGCCCACCAATGTGCCTCTCTTGCCGCCCACGCAGGGCTTCACGAGCTATCGAGGGCTCGAGGAGGCTTTTCAATCTCAGAAGCTCGAGATCGAGAAGCTCACGGCGCTCTTAGCCGGCCGCTCACCGCAGCTCGCGCCTCCGCCTCCGGCAGAGCTGGCATCTCCATCAGGCGTGCCCACACCATTCACGCAGGCGAGGTTCACAGGTTCATTCACAGGTGCGGACAAGGTTCCATCGCCGGATTTCGAATTCTCGTACTTGTGAGTGCACGCTGCTCATTCTACACCGGACCGGACGCGGGATGCACATCCCAATTCCCATCAACACGACAATCAAACGAAATCAAGTTGGGGCACGCTACCGCTTAGCTACCGCTATGGCTGAAACTTTTGGTCAAACTTAGGGTGCACGGCTTGTGAACCTGGTCCGTCGGCAGCCGGAGGAGAGTGGCGGACCGAGAGGCGGAGAGGGGGAGACGTGCGGGGAGAGCTCGCGACGAGGACGACAGACGCGAACGGGACCGAGCGAAGCAACCCAGAAATCCTAATATTAAGGACCAAACAGAAACACCCCGGGAAGACTGTTTAACACTAACAACATTGAACATAACCGAATAATAGGGAGGTTATAGGGAGGTAGGAACCATCGTTAACAACAAAACTCAAAAGGTGATTTTGTCCCTAATCGAAATATGGACATCAGGTGCTCGAAATCAGGGTATCTCCCTTGGGGTATCTGGTCATGAATCAGGTAGCCGATCTTCTCTTTTAGGCTGTTTCTCAGCTCTCCGCCTGCATGTGTCTCCCTTCGGGGGTCTTCTTTTGTTTTTCTGCACGTGTACCGTATTCATATGAATGGGGGCTCCCACGCCCGAGCGTGAGCCCCAAACAACGCTGCCCCTGTGTGGTCACTCGGGCAGTCCTGCACTGCCGTCGCGAGGCCCGCCGTGCACGTCAGGTACGTGGTCCCCGACCGCACTCTCTTCGCAGTTCGCACCGCCTACATGGATACGACCGCCAGCGACCTTTGGTGGTCGCGCCGCGGCCTCATCTCACGCGTGGATTGTCCGCCATCAACCCTGTGCACAGGCACGTTTGAAGCTCATCGAGCACGAGTCGACGCCATGGAGGACCCAATGGATGAAGGTGCGAATGCCCACACCCCTGAACCATACCTCGACGATGGCGAGCATCGGAGCGTCCAAAACCGCACTGCACATCGCCCGCAATCCCTTGCCACCCTTCAAACGCTCGACGTGCTCTCGCATGCCGAGCCGCCCTGTGCGCAGATGCTTGTCGCCCGTGATATGGGCCGCCTGTGTTTCTCGCGTGTCGCAGGCACGCCCGACAACGCGCCCGCGAGCCCACGTGTCGTTGGCGTGCCCGCCGAGTGGCGCGCACTCTCCGAGTACACGTTGAACGAGGGTCATGAGCAGACCATGGGCGGCAATGTGCTGTCGCGCCAGCCGACGGGCTGGGGCAAATCCTACACCTACTTGCTGCCCGCGATCGCGCAGTGGGCGGCAATAGCGAGGGCGAGGGCCCGCTGCGCCGACGAGCGAACACGCGACAAGCTGCCACTCCCACCAATTTGCATCGTGGTCGCTCCGTTTCGTGCGCTTTGCGAGGACGCGGAGTACCAGGCGTCCCTCTTCCTCGCAGGCCTGTACGAAGCGGAGCTGTTGCCGACAGTCAGCGTGCTAGGCCGGCAATCGTGCGCACGCGCACTCTTCGTTGATCGATTCGTCGATGGGGGGGGGGTTGAGATGCTCGCAAGCACGGTGGTGTCGGACTCTTCGTCCGCAGTCGTGGAAGCGGCGGACGCTGCGCCGACCGTCGATTCGCTCCCGTGCGGGCGGTGCTCCTCCTGCACCGACGGCGATCCCGACAAGTGCTGGTGGTCGTGCCGTGTCGCCTGCCCAGGCGAACGGCCCGATGCGCGCTGGTGCCGCTTTTGCAACACCACCAAGGCCGATGGTCGTCGCGTCAGTGGCTGCGAGATTCATCGCGCCGCTGCGCAGCGGCGCGCGAGCGGCGCGCCGACTTTTCCCTCCGCCAGCCTACCGACCCGCCGTCCGATTACCTCCGCCGCCGCTACCGCCGCTACCCACAACGCCGCCGAGATGCCGCCGACGCCGCCGCCGCCGTCACCGCGGCCGCTGCGGATGGAAGACCTACCCATGGACGCGCCAGAGCGAGCCATTGTTGAGGATGCGTCGCTGGCCATCGTCTACGTCACACCCGACGCACTGCGCGCCACGAGCGACCGGGGGGCACTGCTGCGACACGCGATTGCGCGATCGGGGCGCTGCTCGCTGCTCGTCGTGGACGAAGCGCTCACGTGCCTGCACATCAGCCAGGGAGATGGTCTAACATCAGCCAGTCCCTCTTCCTCGCAGGCCCGCGCCGGGCCGACTCCCCTGTGGGGAATACGGGGAGGAGTGTGCTTTGCCTCGGCGATGGGGTGCTGTGCCTCCAAGCAGCCGCCGCCGCCCTTGCCGCCGCCCTTGCCCCCAAAGCACTCGCCACCGCCAAAGGATCCCATCGGCAATGGCCAATCCGTACGCAATTGGTCATCTCCGGGACATCTCCGTACGCCGAAGGATCCCATTGGCAATGGGGACCTGAACGGCTTGGACAGTGAAGAGATCGACAAACCGACTTTCAACTACATTGTCAGCGAGCTCGGACTTCAAACGGCAGGCATGAGTGAACCTGATCTCAAAGAGCTCGAAGAATACATCAACAGCCTTAAGGAACGCCAGAC
>Ga0210239_101068_pt1 | contig 22817 bp, 19 predicted proteins | sample ChrtobMetP5a_0mM_FD_155451 | JGI IMG/M metagenome (GOLD analysis project Ga0210239, IMG submission 155451) | Chrysochromulina tobin associated microbial communities from unialgal haptophyte culture, Seattle, Washington, United States - P5a_0mM | ecosystem: Host-associated > Algae > Haptophytes >... | reverse complement strand
CTGACCCCTCGCTCCCCCTCGCCCCCCCTCCCCCGCTCAGGTCGGCATGGAGCACTACGAGGTGGCGCGTGGCGTCCAGAAGACCCTCCAGGACTACAAGGCCCTCCAGGACATCATTGCCATTCTTGGCATGGACGAGCTCTCCGAGGAGGACAAGCTGACCGTCGCGCGCGCTCGCAAGGTCGAGCGCTTCCTCTCGCAGCCCTTCCACGTCGCTGAGATCTTCACCGGCAAGCCGGGCAAGTTCGTCTCGCTCCCCGACTCCATCGCTGGGTTCAAGGCTCTGCTCTCGGGCGCGTACGACGACCTGCCGGAGTCGGCCTTCTACATGGTGGGCGACATCGCCGAGGTGCAGGCCAAGGCCGCGGCCATCGCGGCGGAGTCCAAGGACTAAATCCGCGCGTGCGCGCGCGACCCAAACCACACGCCGCTGCGACCGCTCCCTCTCGGGGTGACGCGTGCCCTCTGCTTGCTGGTGTGGGGAGAGACGGAGAGAGAGGCCTCTATTGCTATTGCTGCGCCGGCCTGCCGGTCCGCGGGGGGGCCGCGGCGCCATGATTCTGTGACTTAGGGGAGGCGGCCTATGGGAGTGCGCTCCGCCGCAACATGTGTGTGCTTGGGGGGTCGACCGTCCGTGGGCGGGCGGGGCATGCCCCGCATGGCTGTGGGCGATCTGGCTTGATGTGGAGTCTTTCTTTTGCGGGTAGAGAGCGTGACTGCGACAAGAGACACAATGGTATCGTAATGGTGTGGTGTGGGTCTGTGGGACCGGCCGCACTCTAATTCGGGGCTTTCAACCATGGGCGCGGTGCGGCGGGTACCGGGGAGCGGCGGTTTGCTCCCGACGGTAAATTAGCGCACGCGCCACCGACAAGAACACAAACGATCAACTCGATGGTCCGCGCGGCGCGCGGTAACCGCGCGGATTGGGATTCGCCCCGCGTCGCTCGCACACGCCTTCCCTGCACCCCTGCCTTGGCGCACCTTCCAACCGGATCCTAAGTCGATCGCTACCAGGGGGCGTCCGCCGTGCCCGTGGCGCCCTCGATGCACCGTGGCGATCCTGAGGTCGATGTTCACGCGCTCATGTCGACCTCGAGCAATGCAGCCATGTCAATTTTGGTCATCGTGCCACTCAAGCCGAAGATCTCATTGAAGTCGACTGCGAGCCCAAAGTCCTCGATCAGCTTGGCTTGCACGTTCGTCGTCTCCACCACCGATTTGGGGTCCTGTGCGACGGGGGCACCATCACGAGGGGCGTTCAGCTGGGGCGACGAGGGAGCACAGACGAGTTTTGGACGAGTTCGAGAGCGGAGCAAGTGTGGAGTGGCTTAAGGGGCTGTCGGGGGGATGCGTACCTTGAGGTCTCCACCGAAGCACGCGAACACATTATTCACGTCTGACTTATCCACTTTGTTGACTTTCTTGCCGGTCGCATCTATCGCGTCCGCGTACAGTCGCAAGAACTCGCGCAGCTGGATCTGGCCGTCTGCTTCGTCACCGTCGGCGCCATCGACAGAGTCGATCAGGGCCTTGAGCTCCTCTTCGGTGGGATTCTGACCGAGCGCGCGCAGCATCACCCCCAGCTCGACCGCATCGATCGAACCCGAGTTGTCTCTGTCGAGCGAAAAGAACATAGCTTTTGCCGCCATCATCGCTTCGTCGGGAATCTTCTTGGGCAGCTTGTGCACTGTTTGCACTCCCCAATGGGGCTCCTTATCGAAGGGCTTACGGGCGTACGACACCTGCGAGGACCCTGATCTGCCGGCTGGGGGCCGCGGTTTTGCGCTTCCTCTCCTGGACATGCCGGGCCTCTGCTCAACGACCGCACGGATCGATGAAACATTTTGATAGTTTTCAACGGGCGTGTTGTTGATGCATGTTTCCATTTCCATAATAAGACCTTTCAGACTGTGACATGCATTGCTGTCAGTAGTGAGAGGTCCCTCTCTCCAGCGAGCAGCCGACATGGCAGCCGAGGAGCCGAGCACCCGATCCTATCCTGCTTTCCCCTCGTGGCGGGCGAGCGCACGCCGCACGCGGGCAGCAGCGGGCGAGCGATCGTGGATCGATGCATATGAGGCACTTCCACCGCGTTATCGTGCAGTTATCACACAGCGTAAACCATGGAAGTTATAAACCAAAGGGGATCGACTCCTACCCACCACGCCCCAGTCAGCCGCGCAGGAGGTAGATGACAACCGTGTCGCCTTCCTTCGCCTCGGCAACGGGTGCCTCGCCACCCCAATACAGACCGCACTCGGCACATATCTCGGGCAGCAAGCTGCGGGACGGGCGCAGTGGTGGGTCGACGAGCATTGCACGTGGCTCCGGCCGTGTACGGTCTCGAGGGTGCGAGAGAAGCAGGGGGGCAATTACGTCGCGCACCAGCACACGAGTGAGCGCCTTGTCGTACAGGACGTCGGAAGCCACGACAAGGTCGTACGGTCCGAGGCTGGCGAGATCTCCAGGGTGGTTCCAGTCGAGCAGGCGGGTGCTGAAAATCGCGCTGCTTACGCCGTTTGCCTTCGCTGTGATCTCGGCGAGCTCGAGGCTCTTGGGCTGGAAGTCGGTGAGAGTGACTTTCTCAGCTCCAGCGAGAGCGGCAGCCACGCCCACCACACCCAGGCCAGCTCCAAGTTCAATGACACGGAGGCCCTTGACACTGGGCACCATCGAGCCGGTCAGCATGCGTGCAAACGCCACGGACGCGGGCCACAGCTTCTGGCCTTCGGCGTTGTCGTACGACGCCAATGCCTTTCGCTGTGCCTTGATGGCATCCACAGCGATCCCAAGAATTTCAGCCACTGCGGCGTCGGCAGCCGCGACATTCTCCTTTGGTTCCGCGACGGACATGGCTCGCCCACCGCCAAGGTCAATTTTGCGCATCGATACGCTGTCCATCGTCAGCGCCGCCGCGCCGCCAACGATGAGCAGCAGCTTCAGGCCCCGCCGCATTTCACGGAAATCTTGCTCTGAAAATCCCCGAATTCACCGCGCGTATCTCCACTTGGCTTTTTTGTAGGCAATTCAAGTGCAACCCGCGGCGCCACACTCCTTTGGTTCATGAAGCACCACACTCCCCCCCCCCCCAACTCCCCCACTTGTACAGACTCGTCATAACGACATCACTCAAACAAACCCCTCGAAGACCCACCACCCACGCATCAGAACACTATAATCTACGTCACCACCCTCCCCCACAGGGGGAGAGTGGGATCACCCCCCTCTTTAAGGGGGCGGCCACGACGTCCAACACCGCCCATGAACACCGCTACAGCAAAAAACGAAACCTCCCAACCCTCCCCCCGTCGGGAACAAGCGTGTGGTTCGAGGTGTGAATTCTCCCTGAGGGGGGTCAGTTTGTGTCAGTAGTTAAGTCAGTAGTACTGCAGACCTCTACAAATACTGTATACTACTGAATGGTCTTACCACACCACCTGTAGACGCACGCGCCCATGTCGTTCGGGCAGGTATACGTCCTTGGTTCTAACGTTTTTCTAACGTCCTTCCCGCTCGTAGAGCTGTAGTGAGCGCGGGGGGACCGCGACGAAACTGACGCTGACTGACTGGTCCTGTGCGTGCGTGCGCTCAGTCCTGTGCATGCGTGCGCTAGGTATGGTCCGGTCCGACCAAGAGCGCAAACTTTCCTTCTTACTTTCCTTTGCAACGCCTACTATACTACTACTCAGCATGTACTCTGAACTCAACATAACGAGCCTACCCAAGCCTACCGCAAGCCTACACAAGCCTACCGCAAGCCTATACACAAGCCAAACAAGCCTTCACACACATGGTGAGCGCCGACAACGCCTACACAAGCATGGTGAGCGCCGACAACCCCGGTCCCTGCTAAAGCTAGACCAGAGGCTTAACATCGCGGTGGGTGGGAGGGAACACATCCTCTGAGGTCACATAAGTACTGGCGGCCTGACAAGAGGTTTGCAGCTGGCTCACACAGGGTGCGTGCACCCAGTGCTCAAATCGCAAAGTACCAGGGCTTGATGAAAATAAGGACGCTATCGATGAACGCGGCCAAGATCTGGTAGAGGATGTAACCCGCGTAAATGGCCAAATAGATCCTGCCGGCCCACTTAGGGACTTTGCCCTTGCAAACTATCAGCTGCAGAGTGAAGATGACCATGAAGATGAGCGACAGTAACAAGCATCCCTTGGTCGAGCCAGGCGCTGCGTGGAAAGCGCTGCCAGTCCCTTCCCAGTATGGGCAGAGCGCCTGGAAGCCGTCCGGGGCGTAGCAGCCGTTGCAATCCGCGTAGTTGTTCCCGTGAGAGCCGTAGCTACAGTTGCCCACATGCAGTGTGTGCATCAGCCAGATCAGGCCGAGGCCGATGCACAAGTTAAACGTGTTCGCCGCAATTGCCTGCACGCAAGCGTTGCTCCCTTGCCCAATGCGGGCCAAGTACATCGAGGCGATCATATTCGGGAAGGACGTGCCAGCGGCACCAATTGAGAGCCCCAAGAGAGAGCCGGTCAGCCCCCAGGCGCAACCCACGTAGTCGACGACCGACGTGAAGATGTAGGCAAAAATCGCCATCCACAACATTGAGAAGACCATTGAGACGAGCCAGTACTTCTGTTTGCCCGGCTGCCGCACGTCAGGCATGCACGAATAGACGAACATACGGATTGGTAGCGTGACGAAGAAGCTCACCTTGGCCAGCCTGCCGCTCGGGATGCGATACCACGCCTCGTGATGCACCTCCTCCTCCATCCCTAGATGGAGCTTCACGCTGTTCTGCCGCGCCTTCGTCGAGCGAACTTGCACGCGGTGCTCGTCTATCTTGAGGACGAAAAGGTCGAAGCAGAGCTGCATCGTCTCCTCAGGCTCGCCTGGAGGCAGCAGCAGCCGTATCTTCTGCTTCTGCCCGTCACGCTCCCATTCGACGCGCAACTCCTGTTGACGGACCAGCTTGATCTTGCTGAGTTGGCCGATCGGTAACGTAAAGAACGGCGACTCCGGTGCAGCGTCGGTGTGCTTGTATCTCACCGGAGCTGAGGGTTCATCGTCGATCACGAATTGGCATCCTTGAAAGCGCGCCCCGAGGCCGACCAGCTGCACCCTGCTGTAGTATGGCCGATACCTGAGCAGCGTGCCGACGAAGCCTTTTAGATGCTGTGGCCGCTCGAGCAGCCGCGCTCGGCAGTCTTGCAGCAACGTACGGAACTGTGGGTGGTCTGTGATTGAGAGTTCGGTCCGGATCGCCCCATTCGCCTTCTCGTCTGAGGGGAGAGGAGGCGCAGCTTCTTCTTCGCGTAGAGCGCGAACGTCCTCGAACGGCATGTCCGCTGTGCTCTCCGTGAGCCCATCCACCTGGACTGTCTTCGTTGCCGTCTGACGGGAGCTGAAGCAGCGCTCCAGGCGGGCTTTGATCTTGGGGAAGAGGGCGAGAAACGGGACGTAGATGAGGAAGTAGTAGAGAACCATGACGAGGGCTTCCCACCAGACGATCAACTCGTCCGCCATAAAGAAGTAGTACATTAAGATTGCCACCAAGAGTGCTGACAGCTCGCGCCCCATCATCCAAGGGTCGACGACGATCCCGCCGGCAAAGACAGTAGCCGACGCCCCCACGATGCAATACAAGTTGAACGGGGTCGAGCCGACGACCGTGCCTATGCCGACCGTCGAGTCGGCGACGAAGACGCTGATGATCGAGGCGAAGAGCTCGGGCGCGTTGCACCCCATCGCGAGCAGCGTCGCGCTCGCGATGTCCTCCGGGATGTGGAGCCTCTCGCAGACGACGGTGATCGACGGGACGAAGAATTCTTCGCAGACCAACGCCATCGCGTAGAACATGTAGACGATCACGATGACCCAGACGATGCTCAGCTCTAAGTCCTGATACTTGGTCAGCGTGGGGATAATCTTGATCGCTTTGCATCCCTTGGGCGTGGTCGGATCTCCTTCGTCTTCGTAGAGCTGCATCGGAGGGGAGGAGGGGGGACACGACGCGCCCGCACACGGGGCGAGGTCTGGCGCCAAGCTGACGCTCTTGCAGATCTTCTCCAGGTTGTACCCTCGATAGTTCCGATCAGCGCGAGCCTCGAAGAGTGTGCTCCGCAGCTGACCATCAGATCCGGTCGCCGTGAAGTTGTATACGCGGGGCACGCTAAGGTAGTTATCGTTCATCTGCGCCCATGGCGCCGCCTTAATGGCGGGCGGCGCTTCGCAGAAGCGCGGCACGCACAGCCTGCCACCGCCATCGGCGGCACCGTAGCTGCAGTCACCGGCCAGCATCGAGAACAAAGCCTTTCGAGGATGTTTTCTTGGATATTCTGAAGGAGTCTCCGGCTGGATAGAGGAATCTCGGCGGATTCCGATGTACAAATCTCCGAATTCACCGAATTACTAATGAAAAGGCTTTTTTTTGTTTTTTTTCATTATCCGCGACGGGGCGGCTGGGGCGGTCGGGGAGCTGCTGCTGCAAACCCGCTGCTGCTGCTGTTCAACACAACGCGCACAACCTCCGGACCCCCAAGCACGAGGGCCTCTATCGCTATGGACGGAGGTGTGGCCGACACAACCTGCTATTACACAGGCCGTTAATCGGCGGCATGGGGGGAGGCGCAGCCTCCCCCTCTAGAGTAAACCGATAGTACCGATCGGACCGCTGCTCGCGGCGGCAGCCGCCGCGGCGGCGCGCACGCGCGCACGCCGCGGTGGCGTCTCCCCCCGTAGTAGAAGTGTCACCTGTCTCACATGCACCACGCGCGGCAAACCCGGGTGCTGCTGTTCAACACAACGCGCAACTCTCCGGACCCCCAAGCACAGGGGCCGCAATCGGGTAGTTATCCTCGGCGCGTGAAACCAGATTTTGAGGAAAACAGCCGTCTGCGGTGTGAAAAGCTGTCTGCGGCAGACGAAACAGGAATTCCTAGTCATAAAGAAAGGGGTGAACGTATACACGGCAGACGCGACAACCGGTCGGGCAACCCAACCCCCCGGTGCTACGGCACTTCTGTTACTGCCCGCTCAGAATACGTGTGTGGCCTTTGAAACAGGCCCAATTGCTGTCGTCATCGATGGTCCGTCAGGACACGACGGCACAGTGCCTCTGTCGTGTTAACGTTCACACGCTCTCTCTCGCGATGTTGAGCGCATTTTGGTAGGCGAACATGGGGCTGCTTGCGGCGACACTCCTACTCCTCGTCCCCAGCGCATCGCCGCTGAGAGAATCCGCGCCGCCATCGCTGACCATCGTCGACAAGCTGGGCCTTTCTTTGCACGGCCACCTCGCTCGCACGGCGGGCGCGGTGACGGCCAAGGAGTGGACCGAGACGGCGGAGCTGTTGCGAGACTCGTGCTGCGAGCTGGCTGCTGCCAGTGCGAGCGCAGAGGGCAGCAGCACGCTGCTGCACAGCCGCGCCCCACACGCCTGCGCTCGCCGCATCGCCGAATCGCTCGTGGCGTCCACGAGCGAGGACCACCCAGAGCTGCACGCGGTCGCCAAGCTCTCTCTCAAGCGCAACGGCAACCTGGCCACGTCGGCGCGCGCGTGCGAGCGGTGCCTCGCCGAGCTCGGTGTGCTCATGGGCACGTATGCGGTGCTCAGTCCGACCGAGCGCGCGCGCCTCCTCAGCGCCGCGCGGCCGATCTCGCAGACGACGCCCACTGGCGCACGGCTGCGCTCGCTCATCGTGCTGTGCCGCGGCTTCCACACCCCGGGCTTTGGCAGCGGACCTCACGGCTGGCGCATCGGCAAGGGGACTTGCCAGCAGCTGCTCGCTGCGCGCACCGACTCCACGACGCCATGCACCGCCGACACAGCGCTCGAGACGGCGCTTCGGTCGGCGCCAGAGTCACTTCGACGGCATTCGAGGCTGCTGCGCTCCTCGCTGCCGCTGCTCCAAACGCCTCTGTGGCTCTGGCTCGAGGGGTGCGACGCCCAGGACGGCGCGTGGCCCGCGCACACGCTCGCTCTGGGCCGCCGTCTCGCGGCGCTTGAGACGGCGCTTGACCACGCTGTCGACGCTTCCAAATATGGCAAAGGCGACTCCGCCGCTGCCAAATATGGCAAGGGCGACTCCGCTGTCGACGGCGGCGCAGGCGCGGCTGCCAAGGCGTCCGGCGATGGCGACGAGCGCGGCGGCAGTGAGCGCGGCGGCGGCGGCGGCGGCGGCGGCGGCGGCGAACGCGGTAGCGAAAGCGAGCGCAGCGGCGGCAGTAGGGTTGGCAGCAGCGGCGGCAGTAGGGTTTGCAGCAGCGGCGGCAGTAGCGTTGGCAGTAGCGGTGGCGGTAGCGGTGGCACTAGCGGTGGCGGTAGCGGCGAGCTGGGAGGAGATATCGCCCGCCACGGCGCGTCGGCGCTGCTCTGGCTGCTCGTGTGCGAAGCCGGCGATGAAGGTGCCCGGGTGGGGCAGGCGATCGCACGCTGGGCGGTGGACGCGTTGGTGGAGGCGCTCGAGTTTCCAGAGGGCACTAGCGATGATCCGAGCAGTATGATTGCCGCTGATGACCTCTGATGACCGCTGATGACCGCTGATGACCTCTGATGACCTCCCTCATCAGGCTCGAGCGATGCGCCGAGCAGTGTGCTCCCATACCGACCGCTGATGACCGCTGATGACCTCTGATGACCGCTGATGACCGCTGATGACCGCTGATGACCTCCCTCATCAGGCTCGAGCAGTGTGCTCGCGCGCGCGTATGGGAGCGAGGCGGCGCGGCTCCTGCTCGTGACGCATGCTCCCCTCGTCAAAGGGAGCAGGTGAGTCTCGTCAATTGCCTCTGATGGCCACTGATTGCCTCTGATTGCCACTCTGATGGCCACTGATTGCCACTCTCATTGCTCCCCACGTGTAATGGAGCAGCCGGCAGCAGAAGCGATGGCTCGGGGCTGTCGGGCGGATAGGGCACGCGGTCTGGCTGATGCTCCTTGCTGCCGAGACGGCGCTCGAGGAGGCGGAGAGCATGCAACTTCCGCCCGAGACGGCGCGCGATGACTCCCCGCCAGCCACGAGTGTCAATCGAGGGGCGAGCAGCGCGCCGTCGCGGGCGGCACTGGTAGTGGAGCGCGTGCGTGCGGTCATGCTGGCCTGCTCCTTGCTCGAGCGTTCGGAGCAGGTGAGTCTCGTCAATTGCCTCTGATGGCCACTGATGGCCACTGATGGCCTCTGATTGCCACTCTCATTGCTCGATCGTTCGGAGCAGCTGCGCCCGCGCTATCGAGAGGCGATGGCGAAACCCCACACGCGACCTGGCGTACTGTGGAAGCTGCTCGGCACGGCGCTTGCGCTTGAGGTGCAGGACGATGCGGCGGAGGCGGCGGAGGTGGAGGGCTCGGTGGAGGGCTCGTCGTCGTCGTTGTCGGAAGGCGAGTGGAGTGAGTCGCGAGTGGCGGCGGCTGCCTCGAGGTTGTTGCGATGGGAGCGGCCAGAGCTCCTGTTTGCCTATTTAGGTAAGCGCGTGCTCACGGATCTCCTTTGCATGCACCGGATCGCCACGGATCTCCTTTGCATGCACCGGATCGCCACTGACCGCCACTGATGGCTCCTCCGTTTCGGACGCAGCCATGCACAAGGCGAATGCCGAGCAGTACGTGTCGGCCTCAGCGGCCCCCTACTCAGAGGGGGCGTCGGAGGTCGTGCGCCTCGCCCGGCGCTGGCTGGTTGCGCTTCTCGGCTTGGGGCCCGAGTCGATGCATGCATTACGATGCCACGCGCGCGAGAATGCTCATCACTTTGAATGGCTTGAGCAGGTACTTGAATGATTGCACTTGAATGATTGCAGGCATCACTTTGAATGGCTTGAGCAGGTACTCGCGGATGCTCGCGGTTGCGCCCACGCTGATGGCCTCCTGAGCGCCTCTGATGGCCTCTCGATCAGCCGTGATGGCTGCTGACCATCCCATGTGATCGTGTGCTCGTGCGATCAGAGCGGGCCGGCGGCGCTAGCGGCGGTGGCGCGCTGGAGGGAGGCGGATTGCATCGGGCTCGACCAAACCACCGACGAGCTCGCGGAGATGGAGACCTTGCGCGGAGATGGTGATCTCGCGGAGATGCTCGCGGAGATGGGGAAGGTTGATCGCATGGCGGCGGCGACGGCGGACGCTACCGGGGCGATGGCGGCGGCGACGGCGGACGCTACCGCGGCGATCATTGGGTCTACCGAGGCGGTTGTTGGTTCTACTGGGGCGCCTGTTGGGCCGTCTGGCGCTCTGCTCGGCGTGTGCGACGCGCAATCCCTCTTTATGATGGGGCACGAGCTTCGCACCTGCATGCGGATCGATGTGCAGTGCGTGCGCGAGAACGCGGCGCTGCTTGGAGTCCTAGCGCAGGGCTGCGTGCGAGTCCTCTCGGTCTACGACGATGAGCTCGACCTCGCGGGCGGCAGTGCGAGCAGCAGCGTGAGCAGCGGGGAAGATAGCGCTGAGAGCCGTAGGAGGAGCAGCGCTAAGGACGGCGACGAGGGCAGCCGCCCCGACGCCCACCACGGCGCCCGGCGCCGCACGGCCTGCCGCACGGTGGCTCGACTTCTCGGGGCCGAAGGCACCGGGGAGCCGATTCTGTTCCTCGACCAGCCCATCTTTGGCCACCACCTGAGCGCGGGCGACGCGGCCCAGGACGCGGCGACGCGCGCAGCGCTCGGCGCTCGGCTCATACAGCGAGGCCGGCGGCTCGCCCGGCAGCTGGGTGTGCGCTTTGCGCCTTGGACGGTCTGCATAGCACCGCCCTCGGATGGCGCGGAGATGGGCACTGCCTCCGCCACTGACGGCGCGGACGCCGCCGCGCGCATTGGGCGCGTCGCACTGCTCGAACTTGATGGCGTGGCGCCGCAGGTGTACTCCAACCTACGCGGACGTGGCTTGCATGCATGTGCTCACCACGGCGTCCTTCCATCCCCACAGGTGTACTCCAACCTACGCGGACGTCTGATACGAGGTTCGGATAGGGCGCGGGGACGTGCGCCCAATGGACAAGGGCCGCCCTCGAGCCTCGTGCAGTCTGCCGCGCCGCAGGGAGCGGAGCGGATCGTCTTGCATGCGCTCGCGTCGCTCGAAGGAATGGCTGCAGTCGCGTCGGGGTTGTGAACTCGAATTGGAGGGCGTTGAAACGAGCCTTAAAAGACAAAGTTGAAAGTTAGTAACCTCCGGGCGGCGCTCATGGGTGATGCGTGGTAAAGACACAAATTCACACCATACAAGTGTGAATTGATATCAGACATGAGAACACTCGTCCTGGTCGGCCTCGGAGCCTCACTGCCGCTTCTAGCTGGCTATTCGGCATTCGCATCGTGCGCCCGATGTCTGAAGAATCCAGCACGATCAGCACGATTCGTCTCATCCGCGAATCCCAGTAAGGAGGAGTTGCTCGCTCGGCTCGCAGAGATGGAGCAGGCCAAGTTTGCCGCGGAGCGAGCGGCGGCGCCACCGCCCGTAACCCGAAAGAGTCCGCTCGAGAAGCTGCGGATCGTCTTCGGCGGGAAGCGTAGCATTCCCACAACGGCGTCGGCTAAGCTCTTGGTCATACCTGAGGATCCTCCAAGGGAGCACCCGACGGTCGCGCTGCCTCCGGGCTTTGCGCCGCCGCTCGCGAGGCCGTTTGTTCCGACGGGCGACTACATGACGCTGCTCTCGGCGGTAGCTGCGCTCCTGATCCGCTGCCTCGCGGGCCTTTTCGTCGTCGGCTGGAGGCCGCGCCTCTCCTTTCGCCCGCCGCCAAAGGGCGAGTACTGCCTTCGTCTCGGACCTCTCTACCTAAGCGATACGAGTGACGTGTTGCGTGGCGCTGTGGCCGGCCGACCGCGCGGTCGTCTGATCCTCTACGAGTTCGACAGCTCGCCCTTTTGCCGCAAGGTGCGCGATGCATGCACGCACCTCGATCTCGTCGTCGAGATGCGCCCGTGCCCAGGCGCCGGCATTGCGCCCCCGAACTTTTTTGGCAACGAACACCTCGCGCTACACGGGCGACGCACGGTGCCCTTTCTGCTGGACGAGGGCGCGGGCGTTGGTCTGTATGAGAGCGAGGAGATCGTCACTCACCTGTACGAACGCTACGGGCCGGTGCCTGCACGCCGGCCGCCCTTGAGTTTGCGAGGCACGTTTGCCCTCATCTCTTGCGGCATGGCCGCCATTGTGCGCGGGATGCCGGCGGATAAGTTACAAGTGGATGCGCGGCCCGACAACCACTTGATGCGCCCGCTCACGCTGTATGGGCATGAGGGCAGTCCTTTCGTGCACCCGGTACGTGTGAATCGTTGCTGTGAATCGCTGTGCCCCAGTGTGCTCCTGATGGTTCATGATTGCAGTGGATGATTGCAGTTGATGTGCTCCTGATGGTTCATGATGGGCTCCTCTGATGGCCTCTGATTGCCTCTGATTGCATGGTTAATGATGGGCTCCTCGGATGGCCTCTGATGGCCTCTGATTGCATGGTTCATGATGGGCTCCTCTGATGGCCTCGAATCGCGTGTGATGGCAGGTGCGTGAGAAGCTGTGCGCACTCGGCCTTCCGCATTTGGTCGTGCCTACGGGCCGTGGCTCCGCACACCGCGCGCCGCTGGCGGCACGCACTGGGCGAGCATTCCAGGTACCGCATTTGGTGGACCCGAACACGGGCGTTGAGCTGAGCGAGAGCATTGAGATCCGCATGTACCTTGACCGCGTGTACACTGCCTCCGGATACACGCCGCTCCGCGGAGGCAGCTACGTCAGGGAGCTGGCGGGCGCGAAGGCACGGGCATAGCGAGAGACCCAGGAGAGGCCGGAACTACAGATCTGGAGATGGTGCTACCGGTACCCGACGGTTGAGCGTTGAGCGTTGCCATTGCATGCGAGTGCTCATCGCTCAGTATCGTAGCTGCGGGGTCCGGCGGACTGACGGACCGACTGACCTTGTTTGGACCTTGCGGAATTGAAGCGAAGGAAAACCAGAACGGCGCCCCGGATGCGCCGAATCTTTTCTTGAAAGGCGCCCGGACGAAGCGTCAACCCTCAGAAACTTGCTCCGTCACAAGCGTCGCTGGTCGCCGGCGCGCTGCGGCCCATGCCGCCGAGCACGATGGGCGATCGCTCGCCGACGAAGGTTAACAAGCCGCAAAAGGCGCCCAGCTTGATTTCGAGCATCTGCCTGATGTTCGGCTGCAACGTCAGCGAGATGGTGGAGGAGGTTCAGATGACGGCCGCGGCGGTCAACAAGCCGGCTCCGCTCTCGCTCGAGCCCGGCCACGCCAACGAGGAGGGCGAGCGACGCGGCATGGCGGCGCCCAAGTGGGGCTGCGTTGAGATCGTCAACAAGAACAAGGATGACGAGATCATCGCCGTGATCGTCGGCCAGAATGTGTTCGAGCTCGTGGTGACCGGGCGCGATCCGAACGGATACGTGGGCACGGCTCTGCGCAACAACGGGTGCATGCCCGGGCAAACTGTGGTGAACAGTACCTTCGAAGACGGCGTCGAGACGATGCAGATCGCCCTGTACTACGGATCCAAGTACAAGTCAATCGAGAAGGCGCGCTCCGGCAACATCGCCGACAACTTTGAGTTCGTGAAGGTGTACGAGACGAGGTGCCTGGGCAAGAACGTGCTGCTCAAGTACAAGAAAGGTGACCTCGAGCCGCAGCTCGGCACCACCACCTCCCTCATGGGGAGGAAAAGCTCTGTGGGCGGTGGCATAGATATGGCGACCAATATCAAAGATCTCAAGGTGCTTCACGGGTAGTAGATCCGGGTGTGAATCGTATCTAGCTGAGTTTTAGAGCTGCCAAATAGCTGATTGAGGGCCGCGGCCGTAAGTGCGCGCCGCGCACTGTGAACTAAGCATGTGTGAACGTGGAAAACGCGAGCGTCGTTTTTCCGTCGCGGCTCGGGGCGGCTCGGCGGCCCGTCCCTCGCCGCAGCTGCTCGTGGCCCCTTTCGTGAGCGGCCATGATTACTGGTGAAAAGGTTGAGGACTTTCATGGGCTGGTGATGCCGCCGGGTGAGGAGAAAAAGATCCTATACCAGAGCCAGCACCGCATGATCGCCACGTACGCCATGGCCGTCGAGGCACTCGACCACGAGCTGAAGCATATTCTTGAGAAGCGCGGCAGCATCATCAAGGAGGACTCGCGACGCAATTGTTGTGGACAACGTACGCATGCGCCCCGTCTATAACGACTAGCCGCTCGCTAGTGACCTTTCATTTCTGACTGCGCTGTGTCCACTCGCTGTCGGTTGCAGTCGAGGTTGTTACCAAGGGAAATAAGGTGGTGCACATGATGATGGACAAGTGCAGCGGCAGCTCACAATTTGTGCAGCTGAGATATTGGGTGGACTTTTGAGGCACCCACTGGCTGGAGCTGCGCGTGAGCAGCCATCTTTCATCACATTGGGCGGCCGCACACTCACACCCGCGCAAATCGACTGATGGTATCATCGAATGACGCAGGGCTGCCCGTCTGCGGATGCCGCGCGCGCACGTGTCCTAATGATCACAAGCTGCACGACGGACACCGTCAACAGGCAAAGCTTCTGCTGCTCATGGCTAACGACACTGACGAGAGACGTGCCTCCTGTTGGGCCAACGGCTCAAACTTGCATTGAGGCGTCAGCCGTTTGTTCTTGCTTCAGTCGTTTCTTGCTCAGCATAGTACAACGTAGATGGTAGGCAACGTAGATGTAGGCCCTGGCATTGATCCCGAAATAGAAACTTGCGGATTTTGGATGCAACGAGTTTGAAACTGTGACGCTCTCGGTTTGGGAGGAAACGAAGCGAGTCCAGTCCAGTCACGTCGCTGGACGATGCCATCACCTGCAAAAGACGAGGCAGAGGAGGTTTCGGAGCTGCTCGCGCTCTTCGGTCATCAGACAGATGTGCCACGTGGTATGCTGCTCAAATTCCAGGTGTCGAAGGCCAATCGAGAGAAGGCGGACGCTGAGCGGAAGGCGAAGGAGGAACGGCAGAAGCTCTTGGAGGAGCGCATGGCGGAGCAGCATGAGCGCATACAGAAGCTGCGCTCAGCGACGAAAGATCTTGATCGCGAGGCGACTGCGCGGCTCAAAGCAGCCAACCGCAAGAATGCGAGCCGGATTAAGGCTGAGGAGAAGGAATGGGAAAACCTCCGCCAGTTGAAGCACAATGCGATGGTGAAGGATGTGCACGCGCGCGGCTCGGCCGACTTCCACAATGCGCGCATTGGTGAGATCGAGGCTAAAATGCTCAAGGATCGGCGCGACAAGCAGCAGAAGGAGCACCACGCGTTCCTCGAGCGAGAAAAGAAGCGCAACGCTGCCAAGCGCAGCGCGATCAACCAGCAAGCCGGGCGCGTGCGCGAGGAGGTGGAGCATGCGAAGAAGGCCGCAGCCGAGAAGCTCGAGCATCTCAAGACCTCGATGGCCAACGAGGCACGCGAGGCCAAGAGCGAGTGGAAGAAGCAGTTTGAGCAGAACGAAAAGGAGCGCTTGGCGCGAGCCAACGCCAACCGTCAGCATGCAGAGGAGGTTAGGTCGCGAATGCGCAAGAATCTAGAGAACCAGAAGGCCCATCGGCTAAAGGAGGGCGATGCGATGAAGGTTCGCAACATGGCCGCCATCAACGCGACGCGCTCTGCCGACCTCGAGCGAAAGCGCCAGATGCGCAAGCATGAGTACGGTCGGCGCTTCGCCTCGGCCTCGGAGGCGGAGGCGCTGCAGAAGAGTACATTCCGAAGGCTCTATAACCTCAATGGGGTGCTCGTGGACGCCCGAAGCCCGGAGGCGATCGCACACATGACCCAGAGGGCCAAAGATGCGAAAACCCCCTTAGAGCGAGCTGCCGCAGAGCGAGAGCTCGCAGCCGCACAGGCGGCGGCGGCGGCGGCTGAGGAGGCGTCCAAATCTCGTTCATGGGGATTCGGATGGTGAGCCATCATCAAATCACGTTCATGGGGATTCGGATGGTGAGCCATCATCTGAGCCACCAAAGCCACCAAAGCCACCAAAGCCATCAGTCCGCACGCACGCCTAGGGCGCTCGGCTTCTCGTCCAGAAGCTGCTCGGGCTCGAGCCACTCGCGACTCGCCACTCGCGACTCGGGCACTCGCGACGCACACAGACGGCTACCTGTCTGGCGCACTCAGTGAACGCGACTCGTCACTCGAGCTCAAAATTCCCTATTGCCTACTACAACTGTTACCGATCCTCATATCCCTTAGGTCCACTGATTAGCGGCTGTTGCTTTGCATGCGTACTGTGGGTTTACAAGCAGGTTTGTTTCTGTCATCACTGTACAGACGGCATCGCCAAAGTTCCGCGCTGACCACCGAGCGGCGCCGCGTGATGACGACGACAATCACTGTCCCAAATTCCTCATCCAACTTCTGGGTAAAACCGCGGCCCGCGATCCCGGCTGGTTGGACTGCGTGCACAGCGTGCGCGATGACCATCCAGTACGACGCCGAAGCGCTCGTGGGCTGGTGTAGTCTGACGACACTCTTCTGCCGCTGCAGAGGCACCATCTTCATCGGGGTGTTCTGCACGCCGGTGTTCTGGATCGTGAACATCATCCACGGCGCTCTCATCCTATCTCCTTGGTTGGTCAACGAGTACAACAGGCTCCGTGCCGAGGGATCTGGCTCCGGCGAGGGCTACGAGGAATTTGAGCTACCGCCGCTCGACTGGGGCGTGTCGATCGTCGGTCTGGGGCTGCTCTTCTTCTTCATGTACACTCCGCCGCCACATGTCATCTATCCATGTGTCCCCATCGACCAGCAGCGAGCGCGAACGCGCAAACGACCAGCTAGGTGCTCGTAGTCCCTTGCACCTTTAGCTCACTCATGCCTCGCTGTTGCGCTCCGCAGTGTCTTCTACAACAACATCTCGTATCAGCGCTTCTACACGCTCTATGGCCACTGCGTCGGCGTCGGCGGCACCACGATGGAATGGACTGGGCTCGTCCGCTCCTTGCTGCCGAAGGACAAGATCTCGCAATGGAATGCCGTGCGGCTGATCCTCGCGGCGCAGCACATTCTATTCTACGCCTTGCCGGGGCGCGGCGCGAAGTTTGAGGACGATGAATGGCAGGTCGTGGTGGATCGCTGCATGCTCAGCAGGAACGAGGTCGCGGCGCTCAAAAAGTATGGCGGCTTCAAGCCTTACATTGCGATCACGTGGGCGATGGAAGAGGCAAGGTCGCAAACAGAAGCGCAGAGCCGCTCGGACGAGAGCTTGAATCGCGACCTCGGGCAGGGCATGCGCGAGGAGATCATCCATTCGCAGTTCCGTGAGGTCGCCTTCCGGTTCCGCGCCCACTGCGGCCAGATCATCAGCCTGCTCCAGGAGCCTGTCCCTTTTCCGTACTTCCACTTGCTGAACGTGATGATCTTCATGCAGCTGTGCCTCACGGCGTATACCCTCGCTGCAAGGTTCGGACCGGACGAGTGGTACTTTGCCACAGCGGTGATGGTCCTCATCTCGATCTTCCTTCTTGGCATTCAAGGGCTCGCGGTGCAACTCTCAAACCCCATAGGCGACTTCAACCTCGAGAAGTTTATGGCGGCCTCATTCAACGACGCCGTCGCATACTTGAAAGAGGACAGCTTCCGTCCCACGGGCGACAAGGTCGCCGAACCCGAGGCTCGCATCCCTCTGTTCACTGCCGACCATCAGGTGGGGCAGTCCCAAGAGGAGGCCAGTGCTGCTTGGTGCAAACCCAGAAGCGCAGCGCGCCGGAAGGCTCTCAAGGCGCTAGCAGCGAGCACGAAGAAGTCCGACACGCTGCCGAGCCCGGCTCTGAGTCGGCGCACGCCAGCACGAGAAGCGGGGACCGTTTACGACCTATAAGACTCAGGTTGAGACTTGAGAGTGGAGGTGGAGTGCATGATGGAGTGCCGCCGCGCGAACGTACTTTACTACATGCCTCGACGCGACTTCTCGGGCGGACGGACACGGTCAGGGATGGCGACGCACACGCAGAGGATCGCGCCGCGCAGCGCGCGCGGTGGTCCTCTGTTACAACCACATACAAGTTACGTTACAACGCGGCGCCTCGGCGTGCGTGCGCGGCGCCCGCTCCCCGGGACCGTTTTCGTCGTTCCTCACTTAAATTATACGCCGTAACGGGTCCGACCGAACAGTGGACCGAGCATTGACACATGCCACCCGGCAAACATCTCGACATTGCGAGTCTATCTTTGTACAACGTCCTACCGTAACTCCATGCGGCAGAGTCGCCCATCCGCCATCACAACGGGACGGTCGATGCCAATGCGTAAGTTCAAAGCTGCGTACCACCATCATGTTCATGAATTGGCTGTAGGAGAAGCAGACGCAGGAAAGGCAGGCCGCACGCGAGCGGAGAAGTCCAAGCGCCGCATTGAACGACTGAGCCCGAATTCGTGTATGCATCCGGATGCTGCGCGCCGGGACGCGCGAGATCTTCGCGCGGATCCTGCATCTTTGATGTCATGCGCTTGCCTGCGCGAGCATCGCGACAGCTTTCTCAATGAATTCAGGCTTCAAGTGCTTGATGGTCGCCTGGCCATCGCTCGCCTTCCGGAGCCAGTGTTTTCCCATTTCAATGTCCTTTGGGAGTCCGACGCTGCCCTCGATGAATGCTCTCCCGAGCAACCAGGCTGCTAGATCCGAGCCGAGGCTTGCCGCCTGACCGAGAAAGACGAGCCCAAGCGCGGGCAGCTTCTCGCCACCTTTGCCGCTGATGAGGTAGATACTATAGTGAGTCATGCACTTCGGATGCTGCAGTCTCGCACCGCGCTCGAGCCACGCACGCGCCTGCCTTGAGTCCCGCGTGAGGCCGTATTCAGCAACATCGGACGTGTACGCACGATACATGGAGTGCATGGCGCCAGCATCGCCTGCCTCGGCCTTTTCCCGCAGCTGCTTGAGTTTCTTCTCACCCTCGAGCTTCTTTTTCCAGCTCGCTGCCTTTTCGCCCTCGATGGCGCCGCTCTGCACCAGCTGCTCGATCGTGTTACGTGCCTGGGTCGCAGGCATCAGCCGCGTCCCCATGGGCAAGCCTGTGAACGGGCTGCGCTGTTGCTTTCCTAGCCATTCCTCGATGGCCCCCTTTTCGTACACCTTGCCGTCCTCCGCAATCACCGGCTCGATGGGCAGCTCCTGCGTGATGGGGCAAATGTACTCGTCTGCAAGGGAGTTCATCACGCTCTTGCATCGCTTGGCCTCGAGTTGCACAGTCTCGAGCTCCTCCGTAGCTTTGGCGGCTTCCAGCCTTGCTTCGAGCTCGGACTTGAGGCCCGTGGTCGACAGTTTGCGCTTGCCCAGCGCGCTTCGCAGCTGGGCCACGGTGCCTGGCATGAACAACTTCCGATGTAGGATTCGCGCCCACGCTCTGGATGCTGCTGCTGTGAAACACACACGCGCACAACCTCCGGACCCCCAAGCACGAGGGCCTCTATCGCTATGGACGGAGGTGTGGACGCTCTGGGTGCTGCTGCTGTTCAACACAACGCGCACACGCTCCGGACCCCCAAGCACGAGAGCCACTATCACTATGGACGGAGGTGTGGCCGACACAGCCCGTGCTAACACAAAGAACTCGTGTGAACACAAGCCGTTAATCGGCGGATCTTGGGGGAAGGGAGAGCACCGGACTAGCATCTGCGCCAGCCTGGTGCCACCCTTCCCCCGAATGTATAGTAGAGGTACCAATAGGACCGCTGTTCGCGGCAGCCACAGCTGCCGCCGCGCGCACGCGCGAGCGCCGCGGCGGCGTTAGCCCCGCGAGCCGAATCCGCACGCGCCACTCGTACCCCATCCGAGGGGGGGGCCCGTGAAGTCTCCGAGCCAGCACCCCTCTGCGCATGTCGCGCGCAGCCGTGCGCATACGCAGCACGATCTCCTGCACCGCGTGGCTAGCGCCCGCCACCTCGCGGCGCAAAGCCATGTAGCTGGCCACGATCGCCGATCGGCGGGTCGCCCGTAGTCGATCGTCGAGGCTCAAGACGTTCGCGCGACACCTGCGCGCAGCAGCGCGAGCCCGATCGACCATGTCAGCGGCTCCCGGGCACGCATCGAGGCGTCGTTTAGCGAGAAGAAACTGGACGGTTGAGTCTGCCTCCTGCTCCTCCCTTCGCCGCCGCTTACGCTGGACCGTGAGCACCCGGCGTTCCGCAGGGGTGAGGCGCGGCGTCGCCGCCGCCCTCGCCGCCGCGGCCGCTTTCTGAGCCCGATGTGATCGAACCGCTGCACGTTGGCTGTCGAGAATGATACCGGAGACATGTTGGGCGGCGAAATACGTGAAGTCCGAGACACGATGGGCGTGCGAATCGAGGGCACGATAGCGGGCGTCCGCCGCGTGACGTGTGCGTTCCTGTAACTTTCGACGAAGAGGACAAGTCTTCCTTAGTACACCTCGAATGCAAGTCCACCCTCTTTTTTCCACTCCCTCCAGCACAACCATGCGGCATGCGCGGCCGTTCACACGAGGCATTCCGGAAACGCCGCGCATGCCGAACGCGGCCCCACATGTGCGTGCGACGGGAGCCCTATCGTGCGAACATGCATGCGATGTACCGACAGAACGCTGCGCATGGCCATAGGAATCCCGATCGCGCTTCTGGGAGGAGCCAAGCTGCAGCTCGACTAGACCAGCCGAGATCGAGGCCTGGATGCAAAAGCCCTTGCGCCTAGGGACGAGCCCCTTTTCATGGACCTGTGGACGTGGTCGCTTCGGGAGGCGGCCAGGGGGTCGGGAGTGCAGCGCCCCGCCCCGCACCACTCAGAACGCGTGCCTCCCCCTCTCAAGCCGCATGCCCACTCTTCCCCCCATTTCCTCTCAACCATGCGCGCGGCCGCTCACACAAGGCATTCCGGGAACGCCGCGCATGCCGAACGCGGCCCCGCATGTATGTGCGTGCCGCGGGCGCCCTCTCGTGCGAGGCCGTGTGTGGCGCCACCGGGGAGCGCGTGCTCGCGACGCCTGTGTCCCGCCGTCCATTGGAGTGACCGAGCCCACGCCGCCGCGCGGGGCAACCCCGATGAGTCGGTCGCGGCTGATGCCTCTGGGGCATCGCACGGCGCGCGGCGGGCACACGCCAGAGAGAGATGTGGGGCCTGCTGGTCTTCCGCGCAGCGCGCTCCAGAGCCGGCCTATGCGCGGGTGACTTGAGTGTACGCGCTGAAGGCCGATGGGTCGACGACGGTCGATGATGGGATCGTAATAGACAAAAGCGAGGTGCAGTTGTAAAAGGCGCGCTCACCAATCTGCGTCACCGACGCGGGGAGCGTGATCGACGCGAGCGAGGTGCAGTCGTTAAAGGCGAATATACCAATCTGCGTCACCGACTCGGGGAGCGTGATCGACGCGAGCGATTTGCAGCCGTCAAAGGCGCCCTTACCAATCTGCGTCACCGACGCGGGGATCGTGATCGACGCGAGCGATTTGCAGCCCTGAAAGGCGTCCTTACCAATCTGCGTCACCGACGCGGGGAGGACCGCCACCGACTTGAGCGACTTGCAGGCTTTCATCGTGAGCTCTCGCAGCGCCGTCAGCCTCGCCACAGACGCCGGCAGCGCCTCCCCCTTCCACTTCCCCCAGCTCAGATTCAGCCCGCACACGCGCCCCTCCTTGTCCGCCGTGAGCACCCAGCAGAGCCCGTCCCGGCCGCCCTCCACCCCCGCCACCCACTCGGGATCCTCCAGGATCCACGCGTCCTCAGACGCCCCGATGAGCTCCAGAGCCATGAAGGTGACTTGAGTGTGCTCGCCGAAGGCCGATGGGTCGACGAGGGTCGCCGATGGGATCGTGATCGACAAAAGCGAGGTGCAGCCCTTAAAGGCTTCCTTACCAATCTGCGTCACCGACTCGGGGAGCGTGATCGACGCGAGCGATTTGCAGTCACGAAAGGCGTCCTCACCAATCTGCGTCACCGACTCGGGGAGCGTGATCGACGCGAGCGAGGTGCAGCCGTGAAAGGCGTTCTCAACAATCTGCGTAACCGACGCGGGTAGCGTGATCGACGCGAGCGAGGTGCAGCCGCGAAAAGCGTTCTTACCGATCTGCGTCACCGACTCGGGGAGCGTGATCGACGCGAGCGAGGTGCAGTCGCGAAAGGCGTTCTCACCAATCCGCGTCACCGACTCGGGGAGCGTGATCGACGCGAGCGAGGCGCAAAAGGAAAAGGCGTTCTCACCAATCTGCGTCACCGACTCGGGGAGCGTGATCGACGCGAGCGAGGCGCAAAAGGAAAAGGCGCTCTCACCAATCTGCGTAACCGACACGGGGAGCGTGATCGACGCGAGCGAGCGGCAGCCGGAAAAGGCTTCCTTACCAATCTGCGTCACCGACTCGGGGATCGTGATCGACGCGAGCGATTTGCAGTAGTAAAAGGCGCGCTCACCAATCTGCGTCACCGACTCGGGGAGCGTGATCGACGCGAGCGATTTGCAGTTGTAAAAGGCGCGCCCACCAATCTGCGTCACCGACTCGGGGAGCGTGATCGACGCGAGCGATTTGCAGTCGTAAAAGGCCACCACACCAATCTGCGTCACCGACGCGGGGAGGTCCGCGACCGACTTGAGCGACGTGCAGTCTGTCATCTTGAGCTCTCGCAGCGCTGTCAGCCTCGCCACAGACGCCGGCAGCGCCTCCCCCTTCCACTTCCCCCCGCTCAGCTCCAGCCCGCCCACGCGCCCCTCCTCCTTGTCCACCGTGAGCACCTGCTTGCTCAGCACGTCCCGGCCGCCCTCCACCCCCGCCGCCCACTCGGGATCCTCCAGGATCCACGCGTCCTCAGACGCCCCGATGAGCTCCACGTCCGTCGCCCCCGCCGCCACCATGCTCCGCACCGCCTCCCGGCGCAGCTCGCGCTCGCGCCCGCACGATTCGATGAGCTCCATCGCGCTGCGCACGATGCCGTAGAT
>Ga0210239_101061_pt1 | contig 22888 bp, 17 predicted proteins | sample ChrtobMetP5a_0mM_FD_155451 | JGI IMG/M metagenome (GOLD analysis project Ga0210239, IMG submission 155451) | Chrysochromulina tobin associated microbial communities from unialgal haptophyte culture, Seattle, Washington, United States - P5a_0mM | ecosystem: Host-associated > Algae > Haptophytes >... | reverse complement strand
TCGCGCGACTCCAAGAAGCAGTAGGGCACCGCTTGAATGATAGCCTTTACGCGCGCATCAAGGGACTTGGCGGCTCCCACCACGCGCGCGGACGCCATCTCGACCCGCGCGTGAAAGACGCGCACCTGCTCACGGTGCCGGCGAAAGAATCCGTCGGCGATCTCGGAATGAATCTCCCCGAATGTAACGTAATTAAATACTATTTAATAGAAAATTAGTCCTCGGTGAGACGGAATTTCCTCTCACGAGTCGGAATCTTGGCTCACTGAGTGAGAATTCTCACTCAGTGAGCGGCTCACTGAGTGAGAATTTCTGCCTCAGTGAGTCGGAATTCTGCCTCACTGAGACAGTTTTCTGTCACACTGAGGTGGATTTTCCCACTCACTGAGACAGATATCCGACTCAGTGAGACAGAAAACTGTCTCAGTGAGGTGGGCAGTGAGTCGGATTTCTGTCTCAGTGAGGCACAAAAAACGTCTCAGCGCACGCCTCAGTGAGACGTGCATTGAGTCACTCTGACTTGGTCTGTCACTCTGGGTTGGTACCTCCGACCTTCCTAAGACCCCTCACGCAGACACGACCTCTTTCAACTGTGAGTTGGACTGCTGCTGCTGTGAAACACACAACGCGCACGCTCTCCGGACCCCCAAGCACGAGGACTGATTTGGAGCCCTCTCGTTCGGGTGCAACCAAGCTCCGGCTCCAGCCGTTTCACACAGAGCTGCACGCGCCCGAACCGCCGCGACGACGCCGAAGTTTGGATGCGTTTTCTAGATTCAGAGTGCGTGAGTGAGTGATCTTCGACCTGTTACCCCGTGTTGTACTACGGTGTGTCTAGTGTCTCAATTTAACTCACTCACTCGACTCACGAAAGTACGAAACACACGAAGCGATGGCCAAGGGTGGCGTTGGCCAACAGCACAAGGTCAGGTGTTCAAGACCGCCGCGTGCGCGCGCCCTACACGGTCCAACACGGTCGCAAGGGCTCTACTGGGATCTGGGAGGCGGCCAGAGGCGCATGCAGAGGCGGCGCTTGTTTCGTCTGGCTTCTGGAAAAATCCATGAAAATCCTGAAATGTGGTGCTCAGAGTAGTGTATACTCATAATCAACCCTCGAAATGGGCACCATGAACCTCCATCCCCGCGCGGCAAACTTGAGAGATTTTCCAATAAACTATAAAGGGGGCGTGCTGGTCTATGGACTGTGCCGTGCTGTAGACGATGTCTTGAGTCGGATTCGTATTGACTAGTCGCAGATCTCGCCGTCCTCCCCATCAACATAATTAGCCTCGCATTGCACTTCACGCTTGCGCCGTTTAGCGGATTTCTTCGCCTGCTTCGCGTCCTTCTCCCGAGGCTTCGCCTGCTTGACGTTCCTCTCATCACCTGCATCAAGCGCACGCTTTCGCGTCGCTTCAGTCCTCTTCCTATTATCGCTGCCGCTGGCGAATACAAGGTTTTCCACCCGAAGCCGGTCATCGAGTGAGAGCTCGCCCAAGCCGTGAATTGTCATCTTGGTCGCTCCCACGAGAGTCAGGAGCGTAGGGACGAGGGTGAGATGAACGTTCTCCACATTGTATGTTGTTGACTCCTTCTTGTAGCCTATCAGCAATCGGATTGATCCCTTCGGAATGTCAGTCCCGTCTGCCTTGCACTTGGCCCGGCCAGTTGGCGCTAAATCAACACGCAGGCAATGCTTTGCGAAGCAGGTGGGATGGCACCAATGATAAACTGTGACTCCGGCCGCATGGCCTGGAATGCCCACCCGCATGCTGCCCTGCTCGATGGTGGGATTGCCCTCCCCAACATACACGCAAGCCTTGCACTTAGATCGGCCAGATGGCGCTTGCACGATGACGGGCTGCTCTGCCATGACCGCCGACGAGCCCGCCACACACGAAGTGGTGAAGCCCGACACGAACGAGTCGAAGTTGCGGAGAAGTTTCCTCATTCAGTCAGTTTCGTCGCGGTCTCACCGCGCTGTGTAGTGAGCACATACCTCACGAAACGCGTGTGATCTTGCGAGCTTTGCTCTACCGGTACCCAACTTTAAGATACACTCAGATTGTTATGCGTGCGGCGTGGGACCGTGGGTTCTGGGTACGGATTCGTGCGTATTCCGTAACAGACGTCAACAGTACCTTGTAAAGAGCCACTGCCTCTTACCCCACCCCCCTCCCCCCCCACTGCGCAATACGCGCACACGCTGAAGGTCCATGAAGGTCAGAGTATCAGAGTTGCGTACTTCGCTAGCGATCCGATCTACGACGCTGTTCCGTGTTGGCCTTTACAGCTGTGACCGTCGTCTCACTACTACCGCTGCTGTCCAATGTTCCCGCCGAGCACCAGTTTCTTCTCGCGAGTGGATAGCGGGACTCTGTCGGTGTACCGCGCCTTGTCCATGGTCTCGTGCCGCTTCGCTATGAGCGCAGTACACTCTTTCACGCGGGCTAGCCATTCGGGCGTTGGGGGAGGCAGGCCTGGTGGATGCGCCAGTGCCTTGGTCTCGCCTAGAATCTCCTTCGGAAGCACTGCGCTGATGAGTCGAGTGTTGTGGCCCACGATACCCTGCAACATGAATGTGTCCTTTTGGTCGTAGTTCCAGCTGGGGTTGACAATGAACTGCTGCCACACCCCGTCCAGCAGGCCCAAGTACCACGCATGCGTCTGCAGGTGTGCAGAGAGACCGCTGTGGCGCAAGGGGTTCTGCGGGGTCAGCACGAGACCATCATCACTCACGATGGGCTGAACGTCCAGCTGCCCCTCGAGGACATTGTCGGTGCAGTTGATGATGAACGACCCACGCTCGAGTGGTCGATACTCAACGGTGTGTCCGTCGAGCGCTCGCAATTTCATTCGGAGCCCGGCTTCGGCGCTCTCCTCGACATCCATCAGATGGCACTTGAGCACGCGCTCGCTCGCAGGCGTGAGCGCCGCTTTGCACGTCTCGATCTCGTCCTTGGAGGCAATGCCCGCCACAAAGTTCTGTGCGTCGGCCACAAAGGAGTGAAAGAAGCCCTTCGCGGCCAAAGCCTGATACACGGCGCGAGCATTGCGGCCGTCGAACATGGCGCACATTTCAAGGAAGTAGACGGGAAGCAGCTTCCCGTCCGCATCGACGGGGTTGTCGACCATATTGCGATCCATGAACCATGTGCCGCGTCCGGAAATGCACCGAAGGCGCGAGAGCCAAGTCGGTTCCTGCCTACTAAGGACGCAGATGATGTCCATGGCGGTCTTTCCACTGCCGACGATCCAAATCGGCTTGTCCGCGTCCTCGGAATACTTCATGATCGGATGCCATCTTGGAGAGAGTATATCCGCAGGGCACAGCGAGTGCACGGAAGCGGACACGGGCGTCGAAAAGTCGATCGGAGGCTTGCGCGGGATGTTCACTCCCGTAGCTACGATCATCCTGTCCGCAACAATGGCGATGGGCGGCAGCGCCGCGCCGCCTTCAGACACGAGGGATTTGACAACCAGGCGGACCTTGCCATCCTCCACAGAGTACCCGTCGTACTCATAACGGAAGAGCGACACGAGCTTGAGCTCCTTCTCGCTGATGTTTGCTGCGACCACGTCCTCGAAATGCTGAAGCACCTCCTTCTTGGTGGCGAGGTAAGACCACGGTTTTTTCCCGCTGATCGACCACTCCCGCTCGCCAGCAGTGTACAGCGGGTAGGCTTGGTGCAGGCGTACAAAGTCGTACTGCTCCACCCATTGACCACCCCAGCAGCTCTGCTGAGCGACCACGACTACGCGGCTTCCTTTCGGCAAGTGCTTGCTCGCTGCGTTGAACGCATTGACAGCAGCGTACCCAGCTCCGATGATGCAGAGATCGCAAGTTTCCATGGTGGTGACGCGGCTCGCGTCTCGTGTGGGCCCTGTGTGAACGTTAACACGACAGACGCGACAGCCGGTGCTGGGCTCGTGCTAACTTTCGGGATCCCAGAGACGCCGCTCCGTTGGTGCGAAAGCGCCGTTCGCCCCTGTGAACGTACGGGTATAGGTCGGGTACCTGGTTCTGTACTCACTCCCCCACTGCCCTATTAACGCTGGACGATGTGGTCGACCCTCTCGACTCCCAGCCACAGGCGGACATCGGAATGTCTACAATAGTGAAACATGATCGGGCATCATCGATCCGATCCGATGGGTGAACTGCTGAACTCCACAACAGTGTGTGTTTGTGTGTTGAATGTCTATCACACTCACATGCGTTCTCTTCATATCACAAATCCTTCTGCCTCACAATCTCCTGCGTTATGGTCGACAGCCGTTCTCCGAGCGCACTCTTCTCCGCGTCAGGCAGCTTGCCGATCACCACCATCCACTTATCCGGGTGCCACCGAAGCAGCGCCTTGCGCAGCAGCTTCTTACGCTCACCCGCGTCGCCACCGCGCAGCAGCCCCTTTTCGCACAGCCCCGCAGGATCGCTCGAGGGCGGGAAAGGCACGTCCTTCAGCCGAACGGCTGCCTCGTTGGCGGCCCGGGCCTCCCATGCAGCAAAAGCTGTATCAAAGGCATCCCACGAATCAAAGGTGCGACCGATGGGGGGCGGTGTCATAGGCCGGGCCATTGGCGGCGGAGGCTGAGGGCCCTGTTGTGGTGGTGGCTCTGGTCTACGAGGCGGTGTTGTCCGCTGGTGCTGCTGGTGGTGCTGCTTCTGCTGCTGCTGCTGCTGCTGCTGCTGCGGCCGCTGCTGCTTCTGCTGCTGCTGCTGCTGCCGTTCCGCCTCGCGCTCCTTCTGCTTCTGTTGGTGCTGCTGCCATTGCCGATTCATATCCAGATCCGCCTCCTCGTCCTCGCGCGCCTCAAACTCGTAGCGGCCGGGAGAGACGCCACCGGCGCGAGAGCCCGGAGGACGCGCCTGCCTCTGAGCCTGGCGGTGGACGTCGTTATACTCGGCTTCGTTGCGCGCAGACCACCGGCCGATGCCCGCGCGCTTCGCCTCGGCCTCTCGCCGGGCGTGCTCGGCGAAGCTTGCAAGCCCTCTGAGCTGCTCGGCCCATCGGCTCTCCCATGTGTCCCAATCGAGGCCCGAGCCGTCGCCGCCGCTCGAGCGCCGCCGCGCCGCCTTCTCGATCTCGGTCATCCTCGGAGTTGTCCGACGCGCCATACCGGCACCTGCTGCACACGTCGCACCACCGCCAAAGGCAACGAGTGCCATGCTGCTACAAGACGGGGGGTACGCGTCGATCGCAAGCGGGCAGCCGGTGGCAACTTGCCGAAGCAAGCTGAGTTGCGAGAGCCGCTCACCCGACCTGTAATCGAGAGCGCCGCCACGGACTCGCCGAATGGGATCTGCCCGCCGTCGCGACGACGCGCTTGAAGCTAAATCTTGCCACATCGGTCGCTCCACAACGCGGCCGTTCGGTAGGCGAATGAAGCCTGTCTGAACGATCTCTTCCTCATCCTCCGGTGGCGGAGTGGGTGGCTTTTGCCAGGCATTCTTCAGCAGCTCGAGATCTTCGTCGACACCCGACGCGGCGAAATCATGCAGCATAGCGCGCGCAGCTTGACGCTGGCGGCCGATGCCAAAGGCCATGTGCTCCATAACCTCGCAACAACACCCTTCTCCTTGGACTTCTTTGTCTCTATGGCCGCCCCTGAATGCTACGGTGTGAATTGGCTGTTAATACACGACCGCTTCCTAAAACGAGCCCGCTACACCCCGGACCTCAAGTACCCTCATTCACAGCTCCTCCTTGGGTGCGCTCGAGCCCTTCCTTCTCGACGCCTTCTTCTTCTTCGCCTTCTTCTTGTCTTTGGTGCGCACCGTGCGGAGCACGACCTCTTCACGAAGCGCGCCAGCATCGTCGGGGCCCGCTCGTCTCCTCATCGTGACGGGCGCCGTGCGGGGCGTCGTGTCGGGCGCGGCCTCTTGCGCTTGCGGTGGCTGTCGCTCGTCTTCGTACCACACGTCCTCCTCGTCTTTGTCGGCAGTCTCACCCGCGGGCTCGGGCGCCTCCGATGGCGCTCGAGACGGCGCGTGACCGTCGTCATCGTCGTCCGCTGCGAGCGTCTCCGAGCTCTGCTCGTTGCCGCTGGCGACCTTATTCGGCACGGCGAATAACACGTCGTTCAAGTGCTTGCCGCCTTCGCCGATGCTGCCGCCCCATACGACGAGCAGGCTCGAGTTGACCGCGTGCATGGCGTGGCCCATCCGGCCCTTGGTCTTCGGCTGACCTACTGCTCGCGGCTCGGTCCATCGCCATTCGGTACTGCCAAGGCGCAGAAGCCACAGCTTATGCTGCCGCTCACCGCTCTCGCCCCGGCCCTCGGCTCGAATGCCACCGTAGCCGCCGTGAAGGGCCAGCGCCACCTCACCTCCCGCGCGCGAGGCAGGCACCATGTCGCAGCCGTGCTGCGACAGCGCGACCGTCGCATTGCTCACGTTGGTCAACCGCTCCCAGTACAAATCTTGCGTCCGGAAGACGTAGCTCGCCGCAAAGTCGGTGTCCCCGTCACCGCCGCCATGCAGCAGCAGCCGCGGCTGCGGCTGCGGCCACGCCACGAGGCATGCGAACGACCGTGGATATGGCGCGAAGCCAGTGACCTCCAGTCGCTCCCATTTTGCAAATCCACGTCGCGCGCTTCCCTCGTCCTCCGCGTCGAGGTCGAGCCGATGCGTAGTATCGGTCCACTTCTTGCCGTCAAAGCCGCCGAAGCTGTACATGTATCCATACATAATGGCCAGCGACTGACGCATAATTGGGCCCGGATCATCGCCCTTAACCCTCACCTTTCGCAGCACACTCGTGCGCGCGTCAAAGCTCATCACGTCGTGATACATCTCGTTAAGATTCGTGGGCTTAGCGCCTCCGTGCACGTACAGGACGCCATTGGGCGACACCGCCTTGCCAAAAAAGATGCGCAACTCCATCGTACCATCGCCGCGTGGGCTGAGCGACCGCCACTTCAAGGTTTCAAGATTCAGCGCGTATGCGTCCGTGAAGGCGGTCTTGCCGTCCCACCCGCCTAAAATAATCAGCTGACCATCCTGGATGCCTGACGCAGCACCGGCGCGCGCAGTAGGCGCTTTTCCGGTTGTGGTGGGCTGCGACCAGCGCCAGGCGCACATCGCTCGAACTGCGTCGACCGACGCTACGCGTTCTTGTCCGTGGACATAGAGTGCCAAAAAGGGGCAAGTGCGACTCGAGGCCACGTGGCGCCCGCCGCAGCGCGACGGCGCTCGAACAAGTGGATAAGTGGATCAAATGACGAGAAACAGAGTGCTTTGCTACGTATGTTACCGGTGTATTTTTGTACACCCGTCAGTGGCATAGCCAAGAAGATACCGTACATGTAGCCAAAAGCGAATACCGAATAGGTGCAACGAAAGGTTCAACCGCCTGGACGCCTGCTCGTCCAGGCCGTGGACCAGTCTTCAGATGCAACTTCAGGTTGACGTCAATCAAATAAGCCGATGCAGACGGCTCACAGCGCTGTGGTGGGCCGGCGATGACATCCAAGACAACGTGAACGACATGCCCAGCGTCTTGCCACACATCATGTCAGATATCGGCGACCTCTTCATCATCTCCTTCGGGGCTCCTCTTCGGCTCCTTCTTGTCTCCTTCCTTCCGCTTCCCCCAGCTCTTTCTGGGTTGGCCCGCATGGGCGAGGGCGTCATGCTCAGCGTTATTCGGTGCTGAGGCCCGAGAGGCTTTGGCGCGGGTCGGCTTCTCCGACGCTGCCTCGGCCTCGTCCTCGTCGTCGTCGTCGTCGTCGTCGTCGTCGTCGTCCTCGTCTGCAGACGGCACCTCTTCGGTGTTTAGCACCGACGGTTCAACTGTTGGCAAGCGTTTGGGCTGACCCTTAGCGCGTCCTCTGGACCCTTGGCGCTTGGCGCTCGGCCTTTGGGAGCCTTTCTTGTAGAGGAGCAGCAGCCCGACTCCAAAGATGACCAAGCCGAGGCCCACATGCTGCGTCTGCTGTACATCATACCCAAAGATCATGGGCGCTAAGGGCGAGGGCGGCGGCTGAGTCGGGGCCGGGGAGGGCGGTGGCGGCGGCAACGGCGGCGGCGGCGGCAGCGGCGGCGGCGGCGGACGAGAAGGGGGCGGCGACAACGGAGGCGGAGGCGAAGGCGGCGGCTCACAGGGCGACGGCGACGGCGGCGGCTGCGATGGCGGCGGCGGCGGCAGCCGTGGTGGTGGCGGCCTGTTCGGATTGGTAGCCTCTGCAACCACCAAGTCGGAGATCGTGAAATGCGCGGAGCTCAGATGGCACGAGTGACAGTCGGCATCCAACCAGCTCATATCCTTAGCGGACCACATCGAAACCACGAGCGCAAGCTTTCCCTGCGCCTCCTTTATCGAAGCGAGCGCGTTCTGAGGCACACCCGAACCTCCCGGGTTGCCCGCGCTTCGAGTGTCGAATGACGTGACCGTATGGCTCCCCTGCTTCAGGGTAATCGTCAGCGCACCTGCATGGTCCACCGTTGTCACTACTTCAAAGGGCTGCGTGGTGTCGATCGTCTTGCCTCTGCCGTAGAGATTCTGCCGGTGCGACGGTGCTTGCGGCCCGCCCGTGCGCTCGTAACAGCCGTTTCGGTCGCAGCGGCCGGAGCCAAAGCTGCCGCCCGTCTCGGTGTGTATGGCCGTCTGCATCGCGTGATTATTGGCCTCCAGAATGTCCACTTCGGTGCACATGCCGCCTTGCCAACCGGGAGCAACGTTCTCAGCCATGTCGCAGTAATTGCTGCTCCCGGCCGAAGGGTCTCTCATGGCGACCAGATAAACGCACGCAAGGCAACCACAATCCACATTCGACAAGTCGATTGTGAACTTAAGCGGGGTCGTCATCATGTTGCTGCGGACGTATCTGTGATCTTCCCAATTGTCGCCCGCCTCAAAGTCGTGCACGAGGTAGGCGCGGGTGTCCCCGTTAACGCGCAAGCTGCCTTCGTTCACGATTGGCTGAGCGTCTTCCGCGTGGTCTATAACCCAGCCGGCGTTCGGGTACTCGGGGCTGACGGTAGGAACGGGCCCAAGAGGCCTGACGAATGCGGTGGTCAGCAGGCTCAGCGACACGATCATCGAAATGCCCGCCAACAAGGGCGCACTTGTTGTTTTCGAGACAGACCCCGCACACGACGGGCGCTTTGCGATAAGTAGCTTTGTGGGTCACGATCCGCGACCTATAAACATGATGGGAGTTTTGATGGCTTGCATGCATTCAGCCGTGATTTACGGAGGAGCCTCGCGCGCGCGCCGCGCGCGCGTGTACCCGCGCTCTCGCGGCAAGCGTTTAATTAAACACACGGGAAGGCCGTGTTTTGGACTTGTCTTGACGAGTTTCTTCTTGACGTGACTCACATGCTTCCTCATCAGACCATCCGGACCATCATGAAGGCAGCACGCACCGTCCTGCGTCGTTCCCTCTCGACCCGTGCCGCGTCGCCTTTGGACGTGTGTATCGTGAGTGCCGTGCGCACGCCCATCGGCGGCTTCAACGGCTCGCTCGCGTCGCTCTCCGCACCCGCCCTTGGCGCCGCCGCAATTAAGGGCGCACTCGCCAAGGCCAATGTGAATCCGTCAGCGGTGCAGCAGTGCTGGATGGGCAACGTGCTTTCCGCGGGCATCGGACAGGCGCCAGCCCGCCAGGCGGCTCGTCAGGCGGGGCTGCCCGACTCCACCCAGTGCACGACCATCAACAAGGTGTGCAGTAGCGGCATGAAGGCCATCGTGCTCGGAGCGCAGCAGATCCAGCTGGGCCTGGCGGACGTGGTCGTTGCCGGCGGTTTCGAGTCGATGTCCAACGTGCCGTACATCATGCCCAAGGCGCGCTTCGGCGCGCGCATGGGCGACGCCAAGATGGTGGACGCTATTGTGGCCGACGGGCTGTGGGATCCCTACGGCGACTGCCACATGGGTGGGTACGCCGAGCTGTGCGCGGAGAAGCACACGATCACGCGCGCCGACCAGGATGCGCACGCCGATGAGAGCTACCGTCGCGCGCGCGCCGCCACCAAGGCCGGTCTCTTCGCCGCCGAGGTCGTGCCGGTGAGCCTGCCCGGCAAGAAGAAGGGTACCAGCGTCGAGGTCACGCTGGATGACGAGCCAGCGACGCCAGAGCGTCCTTCCAAGGAAGCTCGGCCGGCGTTCAAGAAGGAGAACGGGACCGTGACCGCCGCGAACGCCTCCACCATCTCCGACGGCGCCGCGTGCGTGCTGCTCATGTCGCGCGCCGCCGCCGAGCGCCACGGGTGCAAGGTGCTCGCCGTCATCAGGGGCTATGGCGACGCCGAGCAAGAACCTGCGTGGTTCACAACGGCACCGGCGAAGGCGCTGCCGGCGGCAATCGCGCACGCGGGCGTGACTCTCGACCAGGTCGACTTCTTTGAGATCAACGAGGCCTTCTCCGTCGTCTCCGTCGCCAATAATCGGCTCCTGAGCCTCGATCCTAATAAGGTAAACGTGCATGGCGGCGCGGTCGCCCTCGGACATCCTCTTGGGGCGAGCGGCGCGCGGATCGTGGTGACGCTGCTGCACGTGCTCGAGCAAAAGGGCGGCAAGATCGGCGCTGCCGGCAGTACGTGCTCGAATGTCTCGAACCTTCGCTCTCCTCCCGCTCACCCCCACAGTGACCCCCACACTGGACCGATCGGTGTGCCTTGAACGCAGTCTGCAATGGTGGAGGCGGCGCGAGCGCGATCGTGCTCGAGCGCGCGTGAGTCTCGAGCGACGCGTCCACCGCACACGCTACGTACATGTGTGGGATCGTGGTGCGGTCGTTGCGCGCGTTTTACCGCGCGACGTCCTTGCCGCCACTTACATCGTCTTCCCGGGCCGGGGCCCGGGCTAATCTGAGTGTCGGGCAGGTAATGTCGGAAAACTGAATGGCAATGCGTCGATACGGTAGACGGGAGGCACACGCTACACGCGGTACACATCTCGGCAACAACAGATATCGAACAGAACTTTAGCCGACACGGCCACACGCAACGGTCGCTCACCTAGACTCAGTCTACACCCGTCACCCGACCTGGCAGCGCGGTCTCAACGTAGTCGTAGACGAATAGGTGCGCGCCTCGTCGTGCAGTAGTCCTGCAGTCACGCGGTCCGACGCGGACGCGGTCGCGAGCCCACCTCGCCACTCACAGCTGCTCTCACACGCTCACAGCTGCTGCACACATACTGGGGAACTACTGGGATACTCCGGCTAGCATTCTCACCCACTGCCCGTCCCGTCCGACGACGAAGCAAGCATGCATCTGCCTGCACATGGCGTCGCCATCGTGATCGTCGTCGATTCGCTCAAAGCAGATTCTTGGACGTGAAGCAGAAGCCCGCGAGCACAGCGCCGACGAGCACCGCCGCCGCCCCGGCCCAGGAGGGCATGCCATTCGACGCGCGCGACGGCTCCGGCGTAGCGGACGCAGCGTTGGTCATCAGAACCTCCGAGAAGAGGCCGTAGTATGTGCTCTTGCTGGGCTTTGCCTGGGCCGCAGGGCGCGCGCACGGAGGGTAGCGCACCGACGCCTTGCGTTCCGCCGCGGCTGCTAGCTTCGCCTCGAGCGCCGCGCCGCGCGCCTCGCTGTCGATGACGCGCTTAGCTTTGGCAGCCTCGACCTTGGCACCTTCGGCGGCGCCCTTGGCGGCCACCTTCTCGATCTCCTCTAGATGGTTCAGATGCGCCTGGGCCATCTTGACCGTCATGTCGGCGCCCTTGGACAGCAGCGCCTCGGCCGCCGCCTCGACGCGAGCGGCGTGAGCCTGTTGCTTCAGGTGCATGTGGGCAATCGGCGCCGCCAGGAGCTCAACCTTGCGTTCCTCAGCTGCGTCGAGCTTCGCCTTGAGCGCCGCGCCGCGTGCCTCGGCCTCCGCCTGCAGCTTGAGGGCCGCCGCCTCCACCTTCTTCGATTCGGCTGCAGCCTTCGCCACCACCTTTTTCAGCTCCTCGGCCCGCTTGATAGCCGCCATCTGCTCCTCAGCCTCCATCAACACGCGAGCCGCCCGCTGCTCCATTTGCAGCTTCTCGGCCGCGGCCTCGACCTTGGCGTTCTCGTTGTGCGCCTTGAGGGCCTTCGCCTGCAGCTGCTCGGCGCGGTTGACCGCCGCCAGCTCCTGCTCCGACGCAATCTTCGCCGCGAGCTCCGCCGACTCAGCCTGCAGCTTCGTGGCCGCAGCCTCCACCTTCTTAGACTCGGCCGCGCCCTTGGCGGCCTTCTTCGCCAACTCCTCCTCGTGCTTGGCAGCCGCCAGCTCCTGCTCCGCCGCAATCTTGGCTGCGAGCACCTCCGACTCAGCCTTCAGCTTAGCGGCCGCAGCCTCCACCTTTTGGGACTCCTTGGCACCCTTGGCGGCCTTGACCAGCAGCTGCTGCTCGCGGATGACAGCCGCCAGCTCCTGCTCCGACGCAATCTTCGCCGCGAGCTCCGCCGACTCAGCCTGCAGCTTCGTGGCCGCAGCCTCCACCTTCTTAGACTCGGCCGCGCCCTTGGCGGCCTTCTTCGCCAACTCCTCCTCGTGCTTGGCAGCCGCCAGCTCCTGCTCCGCCGCAATCTTGGCTGCGAGCACCTCCGACTCGACCTGCAGGCGCTGCTTAGCGGCCTCCACCTTTTGGGACTCCTTGGCGCCCTTCTTCGCCACCTTGGCCACCTCCTGCTGGTGCTTGAAGGAGGCGAGCGCCTCTGCAGCGTACTGCCTGCATGCTAGAACGTCCTGCGCGTCGTATAGGGCCGCAACCGCTGAGGCCACCTTGTTCACCTCGACCGTGGCCTTGATGCGCGCCTCCTCAACTTTCTCCTCGTGGCGCTCGCTGGCCGCCGCAAGCGACTTCTCGACCATATCGCGTTTCTCCTGAAGCACCGTGGCCGTCTTCTCGTCGAGCGCCAAGCGCTTCGCGGTGACATTGTCGTTGTGGGCCTTGGCGGCGTTGGAAACGTTTTCGATGTTCTCGGCAGCGCGGAGGGCGGCGGACTTCAGGCTGGCGTCGACCTTCTCGGCTATCTCGGGGCCACGCTGCGCGGGCGAGCGGACGCTGAGGCGCTCGATGATCGATGACATCTTTTTGGTCTGACAAAAGCGCTCGCAAAATGGCAAAAAACCGAAAACAGAAAAGCCAGTCTCCAGGGCCAGCCTATTACAGTCGATTACCCCCCCTACATGTACCAAGGCACTCACACGTAAAGGAATTGGCAGTCAAGTCGAGAAATACTGCTATTCATGGATCGTGTTCAAGTTGTCAAAGGAACTTTTGGGGGGGCGCAGTTCGGTCTCACGTCCACCTCACGACCTCTCATTACCACTCGTCGGTTTGTGCGATATTGACGGGGGGGTCGCGATATCGTGGGATTCCGCGATTTCGTAGTCCGGTTAGCAATATCGTAGTACACGCACGATATCTTGGGAGGGCGCCGATATCGTGCCCCCGTGCCGATATCGTGTGAGAGGTTGCGCTATCGTGGGTATTTGCGATGTCGTGGGCCGCGTGGTAATATCGTACGCAGGCCCGCGATATCGCACGACGCGGCGTGGTATCGTGCACACCCGCGTTATCGTGAGCGCGACGCGCGATATCGTGGGGCGGGACCGGATATCGCCGCGCGCACCGACGATATCACGCGTCGCGCTCACGATAACGCGGGTAGGCACGATACCACGCCCCGGCCACGATATCGTGAGGAAGCGTACGATATTACAACGCGGACCCGCGATATCGCGCGCACCGACAATATCGCGCCCCGCGCACGATATCGCACACACACACGTTAACACGATCGCAGCACGATATCGTACTCGCGTAGTAATATCGTGGGCGGGCTCACGATATCGTGCCGGCACGATATCGTGGGCGCGCCCACGATATCGTGGGATTTCACGATATCGTGCCCCCGCCCAGGACAACGCACGATACCGTAAAGTGCTATGTCTGTTTGATTTACCATTTGATGTGTGCGGGGCCGTGAGAGGTTGAGGTAACCTGTGAGGTATCCGGATTATATCTGGCCGGGGCGACGCTCGGCGCGCGAGCGCGAGATGGCGACGACAATCACCACGACGTCGATGCGCGCTTGAGCACGGGCGGCTTCGGCGTGCCGCTGTCGGCGCCGCCCGCCTCGGCCTCGAGCGCGTCTGGTCCTCTCGCGGAGGCTCGCGACGGCGCGGGTGAGCCGCCAAACGAGAGCCACGAGCTCCGCCGTGGCGAGTCGGGGGTGCCGAGGGGGGCCTCACTCGCCTGCCGCTGCAGCTGCTTCGCCTTGCCCGCCCCGACCCACACGCGAATCTCGGAGCACTTGGTGCGGGCGAACGCAAAGGCGGCCGCCTCGTCGCCAAAGCAGCCGTTGGGCTGGGGTGGTTGCGTGAGGAGCAGGACGAAATTGACGACACTGCGAACGATGGGGGAGGAGAGGACGATGGCGACACCCTGCAGCTGCACGTCGAGCAGCGGTGCATTCTTTCCTATCCAATCGAGAGCAATCCCGATCTGCTTGCGGCTCGGGATGGGTGCCGTGCGAAGGTCATACGCGATCGTGAGCGGATGGCCGCGCGCGAGCGCCATGTCCAGGGTGGCGAGTACCTGCGCGATGCCCTCCTCGTCGATCTTGCCCATGCGCGTCTTGATGAGCAGCCGCGGCACCGCGAGCTCCTCAAACTGCTCAAGCGTTACCGTGGCGAAGGGCGTCTCGACCGGCCCAATCAGCCTGAGCGGCACCGATCGGCTGTCGCTATATGTGCTGCTCGATACGCTGCTCGTGCTGGAGGTGGCTCTTTCTATCGCCGGGATCGACAACCAGGGGAGCACCTGGGACTCCAGCTCCGGCACCACGGCTGGCGCCGGCGTCGAAGCCGACGCCGAGGACGCTGGCAGCGGTGTTGTGGGCTCCCGGAGAGGAGTGGACGGCGCTGGCGGCGGAAAAGAGCCACTGGTTGCAGACGGTGACGAGGAGCAGCCACCAACTCCGGCCGTCGTGGCCGTTGCGCACGAGCGAGCGGGAGCGGCAATTCGTTGAGGAACGCCACGTGTAGGCGTTGCGGGGGATGCTATACTGCCGCCTGAAGAGGCGAATGGCCACTTCGACTCCTTGCGGCGGCGCCCGATGAAGTCCGTGTCAGGCTTGGGGGCTAGGGGCGCGGGGCTCGGCTTGGAGCGGAAGGGGGCTGGGACAGGTGTCGGCGGCGGCCTCGGTCCGAAGCATATGTTTCTTCCGATGCATTGCATGTTCCGCTACGCCGCATCCACAAACGCTGCTCAAGACGACGCGTTCGCGAAGGGGATCAGGTCCTCTGCTACATGTAAGGAGTCCACGACCAGACCTGGACCCCTAAGCGCAGGACCTCGACCACGTTGCTCCGAATGAAACGCCCAAAACGACGGCGCGTTCGAATCGTTTCAAAAAAGGTGTCGTTGGAGGACGAGCGCTCGAAAGCGGCTCGCGGAAAAAACGCCTATCACTATGGATGCTCTGTCGACTGGCCAAGCCGCACTGAGCAAGCGCCCATGGACCGAGGAGGAGGACGCCGCGCTCACCGCTGCAGTGAACAAGTACGGCGCGTCGCGCTGGAGCATGATCGCCACCCAGGTCGCCACTGGCCGCATCGGCAAGCAGTGCCGTGAGCGCTGGAACAACCATCTGTGCCCTGAGGTGAAGAAGTGCGAGTGGTCGGAGGAGGAGGACCGCGCCATCATGCAGGGCGTCGCTCTTCTTGGCACGCGCTGGTGCGAGATCATCAAGGCGCCCGAGCTCTGCGGCCGCACGGACAACTCGATCAAGAATCGGTGGTTTGCACTCGACCGCAAGAGGAAAGCCAAGATGGCGGGCGGCACGAACCGGATGGGCCCGCGCAAGGCGACCGAACCATCGAGCACCGAGACCATGCCGCCTCGGTCCGACGCCAACATCGTCGCCATCGCGACCGAACTCGCCTTCACGACTGACGAGTACGACCGTGACTGTCTCATCGAGAAGCTCACCGCCGCGCTCCGGGTCAAGGAGAAGGAGGATCAGGCGAAGGCGCTCGCGGAGCGCGCGACTGCTACACCGGGTGCCGCCATCATCTCGAACGTCCTCTCCGCGGAGGAGCTCATCGACGCCCCGGACGACCTGTTCGAGCGCCTCGACCTCGAGTTGCAGCCCGAGCTCCGGCCCGCCGAGTTCAACTCGATTGCAATCTCCGAGATCGCCATCTCGCTCTCGGAGAGCCTGTGCCTCCCGATGGCCAAGCCAGCCGTGCGCCGCGTCGTGTCCTCAGAAGGAGGCGCCTCCGACCGCGTGTCCGACGACGAGGACACCAGCGAGGCTACAAGTGTCCATGACCACGAGAGCGTGCGTGGAAGCCGCAGCTGCGGTGGCAGCTTGGGCAGCAACCTCCATGATGATGATTCGATGCCCGACCTGATCGGCTCGTCATCGGCGGGCAGCTCGCCGCGCTCGTCGCCCATGCACTCGCCGACAACCTCGCCAAGGACGGCAGCAGTGATGGCGTCGCCTCGGTGCGACCCGAAGCCAACTGACGGAGCGACGCCTGCGTTCGGGCGCAAGTTGAGCGTCATGGCTGTGCCCACGTCGCCGCTGACTGGCGCTTCGCCCCGTCGCGCCGCACTCGCCGACGTGAGCGCCGCGTGCCTAGGCGGACGCCACGCTTACAAGGCCTTCCTCGCGCCCCTGAGCCTACCGGTCGTCGAGATCGGCGAGCTCGACTCTCCGAAGCGGCTTCGCACCACTCCTGGCGGCGGCTACGCTCGAGTGTTTACGCCGCAGGGCTCGCTCGACTCGGCGACACGCCGCAGCGATCGTGCTCCCTCGCGCCTCGGCGGCAGCCCGTTGAGCACCTCTGCTGGTGAGGCGGCGGCGGCGGCGGCGGCGGCGGTAGCGGCGGCGGCAGCGGCGGTGGCGGCGGCCTCGCCTCTTGGCTCAGGAGGGTTCAGGGGGTGGCACGTCAAGACTGGGACCAAAGAGCCCAGCATGGCGCGTCACGCCGCGGCGCCGTTCTCGGAGTCGATCTCGGAGGAGCTCTCGGAGGTGTTCTCGGAGGAGCGTATCACCCTTGACGATTTCCTCAATCTCCTTGGCGAGGAGCTCATGCTCCCTGTGGAGGAGGATTCCTTCGCACCGAGGAGCTGCGCGATGCAGATGCGCACGGCCGGTGGCGAGTGCGGGACCGAAGAGCCCGCCAGTGCCGCCAACCAGCGCCGCAGCAAGCGCTGCCTGGCCTGATCGCCCACGGGCCGGATCAGTTCCACCCAGATGGCTGCGCATGCATTTCGCATTGCGCATGCATTTCGCAATACGCATGCATTACGCATGCACCGATCGAGCGGAGGAGAGCATGTGTGCCGATCATGTGCGCCTTAGCAGGCGCTGAGCCACCCCAGCATCAGGCCCGCGGAGAGGTCGCCGGCGGGTGTGACCTGAGATGTGAGATACAACGATGAACTGAGATGATGGGCAGAGATCGAGATGTCAGATGAGCGTGTTGAGATGTGCATATGGTACCCGCGTGTCGGCGACGCGCGAGGGCGCTGAGCGAATCGATGAATCATGCGAATTGCGAAAGTCGTGGTCGAGATGCTTTTACTTCAGGTTCCACAACGTGACGATCATTCCAACATTCGGTTCGGCGCGCGGCGCCACCGGCACCGCGGCCCCAGTGCGCGGCCCGCGCCGCATGCCGCGCCGCCGCCGGCACGGTCGACGGTGCGTCGGACATCACCGATCAACAGATTGGAAGTGCGGTGATTGCGCAATTTTCATGTAAAATACTACCCTTCTTCCCGCGCGCGCTGCGCCTCGCCGCCGCTCGGCCATGAGCCGCGGTGAGCCGAGCGTGAGCGCGGTTTCATGGTTTTGGCGCGCACGGGGGCGCGCCACGCTCGCCGTTGGCCTCTAGCGCCTCGCCCCGCCCGCAAAAAGCCGCCTCGTCGTGAGGGTCATCAAACGGCAACTCCGTACCGCCCGGACAGCTACCAGCAGCTACGAGCCGGGCCGTGCTGGTGCGCAGCGTCGACGGCAACTGAGCCCGCGCCGTCAGGCGTATGAGCATGTGCGCCGAGGGACAGAGGGTGGCACGGTCCTCCCAGGCAGCGCCGATGGCGACAAAGGCGCTGCCCGCGAGGCGCAGGTCAATCTCGCGCCCGCGAGATACGGGCACGCTACTTGTACGGGGCGCCGCGAGGCGCACGCCTACAAAGAAGCAGCAGCCGTAGCCGGCACTGCTGTGGATGGTCTCGTCGCACCCAACGGCACCGCCCTCGGCGGCGTCCTCGGCGGCGAGCGTGCACATGGGCCACGTCAGCGGATGGACCCACTCGACTCCGGCAGTCCCTTCGAGTAAGAGGACGAGCCGGCGCAGCCGCGAACGCACGAAGGCACGCCAGTGGGCCAGTTCGGCCGCGCTCGCGGCGCTGAGCTGCACGGCCACATAGTGGCCATACGCACCGAAAAAGTCGAGTGGCGCGAAGAGGGCGCCCCAGAGATCTCGATCTCGATCTCGATCTCGATCTCGATCCACAGGTGGATCCACTGGAGATCGAGATCGAGATCTCCGTGGATCCCAAGCGTCGGGCGCGCCGTGTTGAGCCTCGGACGCCTGCGCTGACAGGGAGCTGAGCCGCACCTCCGCCCGCCCGCACTCGTCCACATCGCCCCCCGCCTCGTGGGCTGGTGCCTCAGCGCCCGTAGCGCCCTCGGCAGCTGTAGCGGCTGTAGCGGCTGTAGCGGCCGCGGCCAGCGTCGCGGCGGCAGCAGGAGCTGCGGCATCGACGGCGGCGGGGGTGCTCGGAGGGCGCACGTGCATCGCGGCGCCGACCGCGGTGCTCACGAGATCGTAAGCTCGTTCTATCTCGGCCTTGAGCACCGCGAGCGTGGAGCGCGTCATGGAGTGCGTCGCGCACAGCCGCGGCCTGCACGGCGTGATCACGGGCAAGAGGTACCCTTTGTCCCTCGGACTCCAGTCAGCAATACGCAGGTGCGCTGGAGGTCCCTCCATCTCGGTGGCTGCATCGTTGGCTGCCTCGGCGGCGTCAGCGGCCTCGTCGAGCAGCACGGGGACCGCGTTCTCGCCGAAGCGCCACACGTGCCACGTCATGAAGAACTTGTGCAGCAGCGTCGATGGCGACGCGTTCGGGTGCAGCTGGCACACCCTCGCCGTCAGCAGTGCCCACCCGACTCCACCAGGGAAGCCGCTCGCATGTTGGTTGATGCCGCGCCGCTGCGCCCAGAGCTTGACCGCACGCAGCGTGGTCTGGAAGCGCGCCACGTGCGGCACGCGGCGCAAGATCGCCGCCGCCACGCGCGCGCCGTTGAGCGAGTGCACGTCCTTGTCCTCGATGCACTTCGAAAGCAGGCCGGCCGTGTCGGCCGTCAGGATGCAGCCATTCGGCCGCGGCAGCTGCGGCAGCTTGAGCCGTGCGAGCAGCAGGTCGACGGGCACGCCGCGCAGCGAAAACTTGACCACCGGCACGAACGCATCGGCCACCGAATGGATCGAGCCTGGCTCGACGCCGTCCGCAGCCTGCAGCCGACCGACGAATCCCTTGCCAGCATCAAAAAAGTGGGCGCGCTCCACAAAGTACGGCACGATGGCGACGAGGTCAATGTCCGCGCCAGCGCCGGGCACGCCGAGGGCACACGATCCGAGCGTGAGCACGACGCTGCCGGCGTCGTTCGCCTGCTGCTCGCTCAGCCCGTGCGCGATGCCGACCGCACGCACCCACTCACTCAGCAGCTGCTGCACCTGTGCACAAGCAGCACCGCGCGAGCTCACGAGCGCCGGATGGCCAGCGCCATGGCTGAAGAGCGCGGCCTCGAGCGCGACCGTACTCCGCAGGTCCTCGGACGTCGCGTGCGCTTCCGACACTGACGCCAAGCGGGGCTTCTTCGTGGGCAGCATTTTCTGACAACACCCTGAAGCGTGAATGTAAATATAAAACCTGGAATTGTTCCTCGTGGTATCTCGAATAGGACGTCTCCATCGGAAGAGCTCACGTGGTGATTTCACCGTCCCGGCTGTTTTGTGTCTTACTCAGCTGCATGTAAGCGTGCGGCCTAACAAAGGAAACTCCATGATCATGCATGATTCATCTTATTCATCACGACTTCACGAGGGCTCTTTCTTCATCGGGCGAGGACTGAGGACCTTCGCGGTGCTACCATCGATTGGCAGTGTTTCAAGCTTTGGCTGCTGACGCCCGGGGCGAGGGGGCTTCTCGCGGCCCGCTGCAGAAGGCTCGAGAAGAGCTGGTGAGCCACCTCGAGCTACAGCTGCGGGGTTTTCGAGCTCAGTCGCAGCTGGAGACCAAATTGGCGCGGTTTGTGGTGCCCTTGGTGACCTTGCAGAGCCTGGTGACCTTGGGCTTTGTGGAGACCCTGAAGAGCCTGGAGAGCCTGGCGACCTTGGACCTTGGAGACCACCATGGGGCGTATTATGGGCCGTGGTTTCCAAAGTAGCGACGCTCGCGTCCTTACCCGCGACCCCTCCATCCGATCCAGCTGACGGCTCGGCGGTGCTCTTCTTCCCGAAGCTCTCCAAGATCTTGAGCTTCCACGTGGTCTTCAGAAAGTCGGAGAGGCTCTGCTTGTCATCATCTTGTTGCGGCATGAGCAGCGTCTTCGCTGCTGGCATTTCGTTCGCAGACGGTGCAGACTGCTGCGACGGTGCAGCAGCGGCATAATCGGGCTTGGTCGGTGTGGTGAAGGCAACGCCCACATCTGGGCATCGGCTACCCACACAGGTGGCGCGCTTGGACACCTTCGTTTCCGCTACCGCCGCCTGTGTGGTCGTCTCCGTTTCTGCCACTGCCGCCTGTACCATTGCTTCCGCCTCCGCCTCCGCTTCCACTTCCGCCTCAGCCTGCGCCTTTGCCTGCGCCGCCCATGCCGCCCAGGAAGATGAGGAGACGCCGCCCATAAAGGTGACACCAGATGCCTGACCAGATGAGGCTTCGCTGGCGCAGCCCGAGGCCGTTGGCAGCTTTGAGGCCCAAGCCACACTCACGCTGTCGTCCGGCCCAATCTCGTCGTCATTCTCGAAGTCCGAGTCCGCGTGCACATCCGTATACAAATCTACCTCGTCCGTGGTCGCCTTCGTTGCTGCCATTGCAGCCTGTACCATCGCTTCCGCCGCCGCGTCCGCCGCCCGTGCCTCCTGCTCCTCCGTCTTCGCCTTCATCCTTGCGTGCGTGGAAATCAAGGTGGTACCAGAAGAGGCTTCGTTAATTGCTTTGTTGGCGTCGCCGGAGGCTGCTGGCAGCTTTGGGGCGCAAACCTCTGCCGCCTCTGCCGCCCCTGCCTCGGTCGCCTTCATTTCGGCTGATTCGATCGCCTCCGCCTTGGCCGTCTCTGCTATCTCGGCCGCCTCGACAGCCACAGGCCCCTCGGCCACCTGCTGCGCCTCCACAACCAGCGCCGAAGCCGAGACCGCCCTCAGCTCGACAACCTCTTCTTCAACCTCCTCCTCGGCCTCCGCCACGGCCTGCTGCATCACAGCATGCAGAGCGCCCTCTTCCAGCTGTGTGAGTCGGCGAATGCCTGGAGGGAATGGGGAGTCAGGCGCTTCATCTGCCAGCTCCCGCTCCGCCGCCGCCCCATGCTCCACCTCGCCCTTTGCCACCACTGCCACTTCGCATCCCAAAGCCCCCTGCTCCTCGTAGTTTGCCGCCTTCGTCGTCGTCCGCGCCGCCGCCAGTTCCGTCGCCTCGATTTCCGCAACGATTTCCGCCACCGCCGCCTGTGTGCTCGCCTCCATGTCGGCCACTGCCGCCTGTGTGCTCGCCTCCGCTTCCGCTTCCGCCGCCGCCTGCGCCGCGGTATGCGGCGGAAAAGGGGACGGCGGCGGGGGCGGCGTTCGCGGCGACGGCGACGGCGGCGGCGATGATGGCGGAGGGGGCGGCGGCGGCGGCGGCGGCCGCGGTGATAGCGGAGGGGGCGTCGTCGTCGGCGGCGGCGACGCTGTGAGGCGGGTCAGTGTTGAGATGTGGACCGCCGACCCTGCCTCCTCCTCCGCCTTCGCCTTCGCCTTTGCCCCTGCAAGCTTCTGCAGCACCTGCTTCAGGAGCTCCTTGCGCTTCAATCGCGAGAGTAGGTCGCGCTCGCCCTTGGGCGGCTCCTTGGCCGACAGCTCCTGCTTCGCGAGCTCGTAGTACTCAAATGCCTGCTGCAGGTTGCCGAGCTTATCATGCACGAAGGCAATATGGCTGTAGCACCGAACGCACTCAGTCTTCGACGGCGGCAGGTATCGTTGATTGACCAAGAGCGAGTGCTCGAGTAGCGAAAGCGCCTCCGTGAACGCGCCACTCTTGAGCTTTACGAGCCCCTCGGTGAAGAGCGACGATGCGATGTGCAGGGCTTCGGACACTTGCTTCGCCGTGGGGGTGGGTGGGGGCGGCTTTTTCGTGCTGCTCGTTGGTGAGCTTCCTTGTTGCGGCTTGGGCGAGTCCATGCTGCTCGCCTCCTCTGCAGCCGCGCGGCGAGACGGTCCTCTCATGCTGTAATTATTTGTCTCAAAGCAGGCACGAGGGGGGCAACTGTCGCGAGACAAGTGGGGAAACTCACCTGATCTCGACTGAGGTCCAGCAAGACCTCACATATGAGTAGGACCAGTGTGGGCTTAGGTCAGGGGAGGGGTCGGTACATCTCTTAGTAGATGCATGCATACTGTCTTACCATGTTTGGTTAGACTCCCATACCATGTATGGTCACACTATCGTGATACCCTTCTTTGGGTTGTGTCGGACAAGCTTGTGTAAGCGGTCTTCGCCCACTTCTTCCCTCTCGATCGCCTGTGGGGGATCCGAGGAGCTACTCTCGAACTTTCGCAACAAGTGGAGCCTCTACCGAGGATACTTTACAACGTTGCCCAATGAGTTCGGCAGAGTCGCAACCCCGCCTCATCGCAGCCAAGTTCGCTGGTCAGAGGGGGCCCCAATTCACTCAGTGGGC
>Ga0210239_101057_pt1 | contig 22943 bp, 13 predicted proteins | sample ChrtobMetP5a_0mM_FD_155451 | JGI IMG/M metagenome (GOLD analysis project Ga0210239, IMG submission 155451) | Chrysochromulina tobin associated microbial communities from unialgal haptophyte culture, Seattle, Washington, United States - P5a_0mM | ecosystem: Host-associated > Algae > Haptophytes >... | reverse complement strand
CATTCGCGAGGACGGACGCAACGAGCGGACTGGCGAACAACTGCGCACCGAGAAGCGCCGAGGCAGGGAACGGAGCATCAGCGAACGGAGAATGCGCTCAGCAGCGAAGGGAGGGCCGTGACGCCCAAGGTGCGCGGGCGGGGGCACGGAACGCCACGATACGCGGCGCAGCACGCAATGGGCCAGTGAGCCGCGTACCACCATCGTTAAGCAGTTGAGGCCGATCAGTGCCAGCACGCAGCGGTCGAACCACACGTTCTCGATGATAGCGATGCACTGCTTCCGAGGGAAGCGGTCGCGATGCAAAAAAATCCAGGCCTTAGGCGCGTACTTCTCGTCGGTCAGTCGCTCTCCACCTGTTGCAATTTTGGCGACCATTTCCATTATGCCGCGCCCACTTGCCTCGGACCTGGGTGAGTCCTGATGCCCGGTCGCCACTGATGCAGCAGCAGCAGCAGCATCACTAGTGTCGGGCTCGTCATCAGCCAAGCGTGCTGCCTCGACCGGCTGCGCACACGGAAAACGGCACAGGCGCTCAGCATGCGGGAAGCGATCGGCAGTGCAGCATTCTTGTCGCGCTCCCATTCCCGTGGGCCTAAAGGCCGGCTCGGCCACGAGAGCCTTTTGAGCAAATATCACATCCACGCGCGCTGCAGCCGTCAACCGTGACCGGGCGCGCGCGCCCCGGGCCGGCTGCTAGGGCGGCGCAGGCGGCACGAGCGGCATGAGCTAAGCTCGACGTGCCAAGGCCACCAGGCCGCGCAACCAGGCCGCGGCGCCCTGTCAGTGCAGGCTGCCAGCTCCCGAGCGCCAACATCGAGCTCTGCCCTGGCGCTGCCGCCGCGCTTCAATGCGCCATCGGCTGCGGCTCCGGCGACGGTTCGACTGTGGCTGAACCGACTCGTTTGGGCTGCCGCGCACCTCCTCCATCGCTCCGGTGCGTCGTGACAGCGGCGCCTCGAACCGTGAGGCCCAACCTTGAGAAGCTCCTTTTCCTTGAGGAGGACGATTGTCCCAACTGTTTGATGCAACAGGCGGTTTTCCCCACAGTTTCTCGTTTCTCGGGAATGTCGACGGTCGTGGAGCGCCTCCTGAGGGCGCCGACCACAGACACCACGCTATGCGAGATGCTCACCCACCTAACGCGTGTTGCCACCTTCGTGGGCATCGCCGTCATAATCTATCTGCCATACGACGGCGATGCGTTCAACCAGCCGGTCGGCGGTTGGGATGAAAACCGGACGGACGAGAGCTGGGGTACCTACGGATGGACATGGGATTGGATCGACTGCATGTACTTCGCGATGGTCACGATGGCGACCGTGGGCTACGGCGACCAGCCCACGCTCCCGCAGGGGCTGCGCCTCTTCACGATTTTCTTTGCCGTGCTCGGCGTCATCTTCGTGGCCAGTTCCATCACGGTCATCGCAGACTGGATCTCCGAGCAGGGGCGCAAACGCTTCATCGCGAAGCAGCGCTTGCTGCTGCTGGAAGCGCACCGTGCTGCAGAGTTCGTCCGGAATCGGTCGAAGGCAGGCGCGCAGGCCTCGGAGTCGGCCAAGGGCGCCAGCGTGAACAAGCATGCGTCTCCGGGCGAGATTCACAACAATCCGGAAGGCATGCAAAGCCTGCCGCCGTCGCCGTCGCCGCCGCCGAGCCCGCCCGCGGGCTTCACCGCTGCTGCCCCTCCTGCCCCTCCTGCCCCTGCCCCTGCCCCTGCCCCCAGCGCGCTCGCCTGCGCTGCCGCCGCCGCTACCACAGCCGCCATGTGCGATGCGCGTGGCGCATTAAGCGCCGCGTCGGCCGGCGCAGGCTGGCCAGCACCTGACGAGATAAGGGGCGTGCAGCAGGTCGAGCGATGTGCAGTTGCCGCAGTAGGCTGCGTGGCACTCTCGAGCGTGCCCAGGGCAGACCCCACGCCCGCGCACATGCGGCCGTGGGTGAATTGGACTGCTGCATATTGGGGCGCCAGCGCTGACGAAGCCGCTGCCGATAGGGGCGCCAGCGCTGACGAAGCCAGGAGCGACGTTGACGAAGCCGCGAGCAACGTTGACGACCTCTACCCCTCCCGGGGAAGAGGCTCATTCGGCGCGCGGCCTTGCAGCACACCACCCCCCAGCCCCCCCCCTTCGCCGGGCCTCGAGACAGCCAGGGTTGCTCCCGATCCGGACGCCGTGGCGGCGTATCATGGTCGGACCAGCCCACCCCACCCCTATCCTGACGCCGTGGTAGCGTATCGTGGTCGGACCAGCCCATCCCTTCCGGACGAGGACGTGAAGGTGACGGACCCTGTCAAGCCGAGTCGGACCAGCCGTGATTCGGTGGGCAAGGACTCAGACAAGTCCAACGGACGCACATTCGATGAGGCAGCAGGCGAAACCAAGAGCAAGGGCCTGAGCGGACGCCTCCCGAGCAATAAGTTCGCGTGCCAGTTGATCAAGGCACTGCGACCGACGGGCGTGTACTTTTGCTTGTGCATCATCCTCGGCGAGCTCGAGAACGCCCAGATCGAAGGGTGTGGCCACTTTGGCGCCGGCTGGGCTTGCGGCAGCCCCAGCAACTGCGAGGCCTGGAAGCTGAGCCATGAGCTCGGCGGATTCTGCTGGTCGTGGGTCGATCAGTTCTATTACGGGCTTATCACGTACCTCACGATTGGCTACGGCGACGTGAGTCCGCACACCAAGGGGGGCAAGGCGCTCGCGACGTGGATTGTAGTCATGGGCATCTTATGCTTCACGACGCTCATGGCTGAGCTCAACGACATTCAGCAGGCCAAGCGGCTCGGCGCCGAAAAGACCCTGCGGGAGCGGCTCGCCGAACTTCACGAGGTCATCGCGCAAGATAATGACGGCAAGGTGACTGCCGAGGAGTACATCCTCTTCAACCTCAAAAAGATGGGTAAGGTGGAGGACGAGACCCTCGCTCTGCTCAGGGACCAGTTCAAGGCGCTCGACGCGGATGGCAGCGGCGAGCTCGATGCGGATGACATCGAGATGCTCTCGCTGGCCGCCGCGAAGATTGCGCAGGAGAACCTACAGACATGAGTCGTCGCGTGGCAGACGAGCTGGACTCTGAACGTAAGGCCGCGCAGGGAACGCTGCCTTGCCGATCCAACCGCAGCCTTGCCGTTCTACCTGGACGTAGCGCCGACGCACTTGGTTCTAACCCGTAACGCCTGGGGACCCTCTGATTACGTTAGCGCACGGACGCTCCCCACAGTGCGTCCAGGGCACGCTCCCTCGCGTTCGGAAGTACATGCACTGCATGGTGATTTTGTGTTAGTCAACGAATAGTACGACGCGATTATTACCAGTAGAATCGGTGAGCGGTCGGCTTGCAGCGCTGAACAGCTGTCCCCCGAACGCCAAGCAAGCAAGCTCTTGGTGAGCGCGGACGCGGACGCGGCTCGCGGGCGCGAGTCGGCCGACGGCGACGCCCGCTCGCGCCTGCTCGCCGCTCGCGCGTCGCGGGTCGCGCGCGGAGTCGCGCGCGGACCGGGGGCGTGGACGACGGGCGGACTCGCGGGACTCTGACTCGAGGTCTCGAGCGTCGATGGGACGAGGCGCTCCGCGACGACTGTCTCGGCTCTCTCGAGAGCCTCTCCGTCCGAACACCCTACGACCGATGTGCGATGAGTGCGCTTTGCATTCAATACATGATTACATGTATTTCCCAAACAGCTAACAGGTGTAGCCTGTATAGGGATGGGGCCCTTGAATTAAACTCACTATTGTCTACAATTCAACAGACGAACGTTTGCGCTCGTTCATGTGTTCAACGTCTCAAACACTTCTCAAACACGAGTACAGTACAGCATGTATCTATGGGGGTCGGACAATGGGTAGGTACCACTTGTCGCGGACCGACGGGGGGGCGCGTTCTGGAAGGGGTAATCAAGTTGCCCCTTAGCCCGCCGCAGGCGCGAAATTTTTGGCTATATTGACTGTTAATCACTACATTTAGGCCCTGAAATTGATGCCACTCACACCATGCACTCACACACTATTGACTGCGACGTACATGTGTGTACCTACTACAATGACAATCTAGCCCACAAGAACAAAAGCAACTGTCTCGCTCCCTTATCCGCCCGCTCTCTCGACTGCATGGCTGGGATCCATTAAGGGATCCATAGCGAATTCGAGCCTGAAGTGAAGATATCTTTGACCGAAAGCTGCATTGTAGCCTCAAACCACCCTGCGGAGCACACGAGAGCCAGCAACAAGCACAAGCTGAGTCGTCATCTGCGTGAAGTCAGTCGAGGCACACAAGGCGGGCATCACACTGTTTGCAGCTGATTGCTGGTCGACTGCTGCTCATCACTGTGCTTGGCCCACTGCTTCCAGCGGTTGGTGGCCGCCGCCTTGCTGCCTCTTCCTCTAAAAATTCTTTTGCTTTTGCTGCAGCCTTTGCTGCGGCTGCTGCGGGGCGACGACTCTTCTCCTGCCAGTAGCCGGTAGGCAGGCCAGCCTTGCTGCGGTCGCCGCCATTGCCTTGCGGATGTATGTCCTCACCATGAGACGGAGAGAGGGGCGGCAGCCAAGGTGCTGCGTCGCACCGGAAGCGAAGGTGTGCGCGAGGGGTTTCGTGAACAAAGTTGGAAAGGCCGTTTGCGGGCTTCGTTTTGATAATTCTGAGCGGATTATTGCGGATCTGGGGCCTACGTTCCGAGATCTGTCGATTGGTACCCTTGCATTATGTGCATTATTTGACTGCCTTGCTGCTGCCTAGTTCGTAATCAAGTTGCCCCACGAGGGAACGCGCCCCCCCGTCGGTCCGCGACAAGTGGTACCTACCCATTGGGGTCGGACGGATGCAAGATACATGATACATGATTTACATGATACATGATTCATCAAGTCGATACGGAGGGACCCATGATCATTCCGACAAGAGCGTGGGTCATTCCGACATGTTCATGAACTTGTCCGACATGTTCGATGAACAATACAAAGTCAGAATCACGTATCACGTATCATGTACATATCATTCGCAAAAAGGCAAAATATCAACATACATGATCCTCGATGCACCATCCCAACGGATGAAATGATACATGATACGTGATACGTGATGGGTCCCTCCGTATCGACTTGATGAATCATGTATCATGTATCATGTATCATGTACTTGCATCCGTCAACCCCCCTATGTAACGGCATGATTGACGAATGCGTGGTTGGTGAGGCGCTGCGCTGGCTCCGGTCATGATCTCTTGCATTTTCGTCTGCGTGACCGTGCTCGCGTATCAGGGCGCGAACGCCGCCGTCGGTGAGAGTGCCGCCAGTCCATCGTGCAGGGACGCCGAGGATGTGCCGTGCGCCGAATGGGCCGAAGCGGGCGAGTGCAAAAACAATCAAGCATACATGCACGCAATGTGTTCTGCATCGTGTGGCTGCCCCGCGCCCACTGCGAGCGGCTCTGCCGCCACCGTTGCAGCTGCCTCCACTTCCGCGCCGGACTGCGTCGACCGAGACAAGACAGGCGCGTGCACTCATTGGGCGGCAAGCGGCGAGTGCGAGGCCAACCCGTCATACATGAAGCTGCGCTGTGCGGCGTCCTGCAAGACGTGCGACATGCTCGACTACGGCAAACGCTGCCCGATGCTGTCCAACCGGACGCCCGCGGTGCCACCAGGCGCGATGGTCGACTCCTTTGAGCGCGCACTCAGCGGCGAGTTCGCCGCGCTTGAGCCGCGCGCGCTCTCACGCGACCCGTATGTCGTCTCCTTTGACCGCTTCCTCGATCCGGATGAGATTGCGGCCGTGCTACGCCACGGTGAGGATCGCTACGCGCGCTCGACGGCGTCGGGCGGGCGTAAGGACGACGAATTCGTGCCGCTCATGTCGGATATCCGCACGAGTTGGACGACTTGGTGTGACAATCGCACGTGCCTCGACGATGACGTGATGCGGCGCATCACGCAGCGCGTGAGCGACGTGACCCGGGTGCCAATGGAGAACTTTGAGTTCATGCAGCTGCTGCGCTACATGCCGTGCGCGCACGAGAGCTCGCCCGACTGCCAATTCTATCGACGACACCACGATACCATCCCAGAGCTTGTGACGATGCAGCCCGGCCCCAGAGTCTACACCTTCTTTCTTTACCTTTCCGACGTCGAGGAGGGCGGCGGCACCAGGTTCGATGGTGGCTTCACGGTGCAACCGCGTGCGGGGCGCGCGCTTTGGTGGCCCGCGACACTGCCCGATGAGCCCTTTGTCTCGGATGACCGCACACACCACGAGGCACTGCCAGTGCTCAAGGGCATCAAGTATTCCGCAAACTTCTGGCTGCATCAATACGACTACGTGTCGGCGCATAACAGCGGGTGCACCTCGTAACGGCGGGGGTCATCGCGAAGAGGGCGGCTAGAGGACGGCCGACGGGGTCAGCGGCGCCATTCCGTTCAGTTCGGACGGTTCCCATTACGTTCCCATTACGCTGCCTCCGGCTTAGTGTGTTGGCTCTAGTATCGGCTTGGCCTCACTCGAGGCCTCACGGGTACGTGCCACGACCGGTCCCGCGCCGGTCTGTAGCGGCACGAGTGCCGTTTGAGACGATTGAGCCGGCGCGCGGTAGTGTCTGGTGATTAGAGAACCACCAGGCGGTGTGGGCGGCGGCGGCGGCGCGCGCCGCGCGGGAGCGCGCGGCCGCGGGGGGGTCGCGGACTCGCGGTCGCCGCCCGGCGCCGGGACCGCCGGAGACCCGGCGCGCCGGCCGGGTCGTGCGGCGCGTTGGCGTTTTGCATGGTTAAAACCGTTAACCCTCTTTATAACCCTCTAACCCAAAAACGGCGTACGGCCGTTCGGTTAAGGTTTACGAAGGTTTAACCGACCCGGCCGCGCGCCGGGGGACGGCGGGGACGCGGGCCGGGGAAACAGGGGCGAACGACGAGACGGAATAGAGACGGAAACGTCAAACACATGACGAAGTCAACGACATTGGACATACGACCATACGACCGACGTTTAACTTCGGAGCCCTGTGGCGCCTCGACAAGACGACAACTCCTCAACTCTCGACTCAACTCGACTAGCTAAACTCGACAGGATCAGGAAACTAGACAGCTACTTGAGAACTTGACAGGAAAAAACTCGACACACGACAGCTACTCCACGACAGGATAACTCGACTTCAGCTACTCGACAGATGTGACCTCCACCTCGACAGTGACCTCGTGTCGACTCAGACCTCGACAAAACACAGGAACCCCCTGACTGCATGCGCCTGGCTAAGTACGGCCTCGTGGGCGTCACAAGGTGTCACTCGACAGAGAGTCAGAGTGCTTCATGAAAAATTTAGCAAAAGCGCAAAGCTACATGCCAGGCTCGAGCTCGACAACACACTCGACATATAACTCGACAGCCTCGACAGAGAAACTAACAGAGAAACTCGACAGATGGACAGAAACTCGAGGACAGCTCGACAGCTACTCGACGCGCCCCACGAGGCGCATGGAGTCAGCCTCGACAGGCACCTGTCGACAGGATCACAGGAACTTGACAGGAACTTGACAGGCTCGACAATGAGGCTCGACAGCACGACAGGCAAGGCCTCGACAGCCCCTCGACTGTCGACACGAGCGGGCTCGACAGCGCCTCGACGGAGCCTCGACAGCTCGACACGGCTCGACAGCCAGGGCTCAATAAGGGCTCAAGACGTTACGTATTACGTTTTACGTCTGGATACGACTTACGAGCGCAGGTGCGCAGCTTATCACCGCTATGCGCTAACCCGTAAGCGTAAGCCGTAACCGCTATAACCAGGGGGGTGGGTTTAACGTTGAGACGCTGTTGAGACGTTTGTATTAACACTTAAGCTCAGGAAGTGTTAGCCTGTCTTAACACCTGTTTGAGGAGCTGTTGAGACAGCATGTCTCAACACCTCTTCAGCCCGTCTCAACACCTCGAAAACACGCCCGGTACGGGCTCAGCGACTCTCGACTCGCCACGCGTTGCGACGCGCCCGCCCGCCGACCTCTATGTCATGCCCGCCCGCTCTCTCCATGTCACGCTCCTCTGCCAGCACCTCATTCCTCATTCGTCTGCGGCAGAGGAGGCGGCCGAGGTGGCCGCCTTCACAGGTGCACGGTGCTTCTCATACTCGTACTTCGCGAGCTGCTCGACGTGAGAAGCATCAGACCAAGGGCCACGTATACGCACTCGAGCAGCGTGAACGCGTGCAGCAGAAGCGCACCGGAAGGCGACCTGAAGGCCAGGTTGGCCTCCTCGCTTCATTGTTTGGAAAAGAACACGAGGCTCCTGTCGGTGCCGAGGTGGCGAAGAAGCGACATGCGATGATGCCGACGTCAGAGAGAGAGATGGCCGCGAAGAAACCACGCTTCGTTTTTGTCCCCTGAACTTTGCGCCAACATGACGCCAAATACGAAACGGAAAAATGTCCGAGATTGTTGAGGGGTTCTACATTCAAATAATATCCGCACTTGACGATCGTCCATTATTTTGACCCCGATTCGGCGCTCGATCCCTGTCTCAACACCTGTCTCAACACCTGTTTTCCTGTCTCATCACTTGGTGTCTCAACACCTGTTTTGGTGTCTCAACACTTGATACTTAACGAAAAAAAGTGTCTCAATGTTAAACCCACCCCCCTGGCTATAACCGTCGATTCAGCCATTACCGACCCCGTCCCCGACTAGCGAGTTGTTCCGCGTTAACGTGGCGCGACCGCCGACCGCCGACCGGCAACGCGGCGTGCGTAAGTGCGAAAGAAGCCTCCCGATCCGTCGAAGCTCGAACGAAGTGTCACGGAAGTCGACAGCTCGACACGTGTCAGCGGTGTCGCACGTCGGATGCGTATCCCGAACAATACCGTACAGAACTAGAATCGCTCGAACGACACCCCGGCGACCGCCGACGTCCCGGTTCGCCCCGGAGGCGGAGCCCGACTCTAGCCGGCGCGGCTGTGCGGCGGCCTCCGCCGGCGGCGCTGGGCGAACCGGCGCGGGGCGAACCGGGGAGGGGCTTCCTCTGAGCTCTGTGGCCACCTCCGCGCTCTTCTCCTGGCGGCCCAAGAGCGTACACAAGCCGTAGCAGGCGCGTGACAGACCGGCGATCATCACTTGACCTTACTCGCCAGCGTCTCGCTGTCGTGCCGGCGCGCGTAACGGCGGCCCCACATGTCAAAGTACACGCTGACCGCCGACTCGATGAGCGACACGAGTGGCGCGAGCAGCGCCTCGCAGCACGGAAAGGCACGCGGCGAGACGCCTGAGCACGAGGAGACGAGCAGATTGATGCCCGGATCGGGCGCTGGCAGGTGGTAGAGGCCGCGCTCGGCGCCCCTGAGCATCGACTCGGCGACGCTGGCCGCGGAGTAGATGTCCACGGGCACCATCTTCAGGGTTTCGATCGGCTTGGACTTGTTCTCGTGCTCGAAGCCGGGGGTCTCCGTGTCGGGCGGGTACGCGATCTGCACGGCCACGTTGAAGCCGACGAGCTCGTTGCGCAGGCAGTCGGTGAGCCCACGAAGCGCGTGCTTCGCGGGAGCGTAAGACGAGTAGCCCATGAAGCCCACCACCGACATGGCCGAGCCGACCACGATGATGTGGCCACGCCGACGCGCCACCATCGGCTCGACAACCGCCTTGATGGAGCGCACCGTGCCCACATAGTTAAGCTCCATCGCGCGGCCGTAGTCGTCAGCGCTCGTGTGCAGGAAGAGGCCCGGTTGAGCCGCGCCCGCGCATGCGATAAGCACTTCGACATCGCCAAATGTCGTAGACGCCTCCGCAACGGCCGCAGCCAGCTGAGCGCTATCGGTGATGCTCGCGCACGCGTATTGACAGTATCCCCCGGGCTGATCGGCGGTGAGCTCGTCTTTGGCCTTCTGCAGGGTGGCCTTGGTGCGCGCGAGGATTGTGACTCGCGCGCCGCGTGCGAGGAGCCTTGCGGCGAGCGCCTTGCCGATGCCCTGCGATCCGCCGGTGATGAGCACGTGCTTGTTTGCAAAGGAGTGACGAGGGAGGAAGTACCGGCGGACGAGGTCAAAGGTGAGCGCGCAGGCGAAGAGACCGGGGAAGAGCCACAGCCAGGACGGCATCGTGTGCTCGTCCTTCGAAATTCCGCAAATTCAAAGCTCCAGTCCCGCCCATCGACCATCGCGGCAGACAAGGAGATGGACGACCTCCAGTCCCTCCCATCGCTGACAGACACATCGCTGCTCGAGGCGCTGCAGCAACGGCACAAGAAGCGCCATGTGTACACGTACAGTGGCTCGCGCGTCGTCGTCTCCGTCAACCCGTTCGACTGGAGCACCTCGCTGCCACTCTACGCGGAGGAGGTAAGGGCCCAATACCGCAAGGCACCCGAGGGCGACCTTAGCGGTGGCCGGCGGGTGCTGCCGCCGCACCTGTACGCGGTCGCCGAGCAGGCCCGGCGCCGGCGGGCTGTCCTAGGCGCGTCGCAGGCGCTCCTCATCGGAGGCGAGAGCGGCGCAGGCAAGACGGAGGCTGTCAAGATCCTCATGCAGTACATGTGCAAGGCGAGCATCGCGCCGACACCCGCCGAACGAGCGGCTGGTGTCCTCGCCACGAATGATGCAAACGCGCTCGTCGAGCGGCTCGTAGAGCTCAACCCGCTCCTTGAGGCCTTTGGCAACGCGACCACAGCGCTGAACCACAACTCGTCTCGCTTCGGCAAGTTGATTACCCTCGAGTACGCAGGCACGGAGGGGGTCGAAAGCGGGACGGAGGGAGGCGCACTCTCTGCAAACATCGTGGGCGGGCGGGTCAGTTGCTACCTGCTCGAAAAGGTCCGCGTCGTCCACCACGCTGAGGGCGAGTCTGGCTTCCACATCTTCTACCAGCTGCTCTCCGGTGCGAATCCGCAGCTGCTCAAACGCCTAGGCCTCGGTGCGCCGGCTGAGCATACGTACTTGCAGCCACGGCAAGCACGCTTGGCTGCCACGACCGACCAGGTGCAGCGTGGGAGTCGCGCGGCGTCGGCGTCGGCGCGGGAGTCGCTGCTGTTGCGCTGCCACGGAGCCGAGGCGTGGCAAACGACTTTAGCCGCGGCGCGCGCTGTCGGGCTGAAGGCTGAAGAGATGGAGCACGTGTGTGAGCTGCTCGCGGCCGTGGTCCACCTTGGCGACGTGCGCGTACACGAGCGTGAGGAAGGGCTTGCCGCATGCTCGCCCGCCTCAGACCGCTCGGCTCGTCTCGCTGCTGAGCTCCTTCAACTCCCACGCGATAAGCTGCAGCGTGTTCTGTGCATCCGCGTGGTGGAGGTGGGTGGGCAGACCCTTGAATGCGGTCGCAGCGCCGAGCAGGCGCGTGCCTCGGCCGACGCGCTCGCCAAGCGCCTTTACACGATGCTCTTTGGATGGCTCGTCACGCGGATCAACGAGCGCATCTCGACGGAAATCTCGATCTCGACGGAAATCTCGTCGGAGCCACTCCCCAATGGCGCCGGCGTGCCGCGCCTTTGTACGCCGGGCGCATCCGACGCTGTCGTGCTGCTGCTCGACCTCTTCGGCTTCGAGAACCTTGAGATCAACTCCTTGGAGCAGCTGTGCATCAACTACGCGAACGAAAGCCTGCAACAGCTGTTCAATGCTGACGTCTTCGCTGCGGCGGCGGTGGAGGCGCGCGCCGAAGGGCTAGACCTCGGCGCCACGGCCTACGCGGACAATAGCGCGTGCGTCGCGCTGCTCGACGCTCGTGGCCCGCCGCCCGGGCTGCTACCCTTGCTCAACGAGGAGTGCGCGCTTGGAGACGGCACCGACGCCAATTTCCTCCTCAAGTTGAGTCACGCACACCGGAGCAACCCGTACTTTCGCATCCCGGGAGCGGGCGCCGCCGCCGCCGCCGCCGCTGGCATCGCACGTGCGCCCGGCATGCATGGGGCCGGGCGGAAGGCTGGTGGGCAATCTCGCATGCCGCATGCCGAACGGATCGTCTCGCCGCCGCGCCGGCCACGCACGTCAAATGAACTGCTCGGGCGGCACGGTGGCGGCGGCGCCGGCAGGCCAGGCGCGCGCACGCATTTTGCCATCAGGCACTATGCGGCTGAGGTCGTGTACGACTGCGAGGGATTTCGCGCCAAGAATGCCGACGTGCGTGAGCCAGCTCACTTCGAGATGCTGCTCGGTGCCGGCCACCCTTTGCTCGCGCAGCTCGTGAAGCACGAGGCGCTGATTGGCGACGGCGCGGGCGCCACCGGCTCCTTTGGCACCATGTCCACCTCCTCCGAGGACTCGACCCATAGCGATGACGCTGCGGGCTATGGTCGTCGCGCTGGGTGCTCACGCGACGCGGCGGCGTGGAGTCGCACAGCTCGCGTCACCTCAGGGGGTCGGCAGGCACAGGCCGCGCTGATGGGCTCTGCGCACACGCGGCGAAAGACGACCCACACCATCAGCGGTCAGTTCGTGCGCCAACTGCGGTCGCTCTGCGAGACGCTCGGTGCCGCCGAGTGCCAGTACGTGCGGTGCATTAAACCGAATGCCCAGGCAGCCGCAACTGCTTGGGACGCATCCTTCGTGTCACGTCAGCTCGCGCACGGTGGCATCTTCGAGGCTGCCCGCGCCGCGCGGCGCGGCTACGAGCATCGGCTTGAGCTTGCCTTCTTCGTAGGGCGATACCGGTGCCTCGAGCCGACCAAGAGGGTATCCGCAGCTGGCCGCTCGCGCACGCAAATCGCAGCCGCGCATCGGGGCGTGAGCGGCGCCAAAGTGATGCACGTCGAGGTGATCCGCGATGAGAGCGCCGAGGCTCTCAGGCAGCGTGCGAACGCCCTCTGTACAACACACCTGCGCCCTGCCTCCGCGCACCGCTCGGATGCGAGGGCGCCCTCCTCGCCCATTCTCGGGCTCAGCTGGGTGCAATCAGCGATGCAGAACGTCTTCGCCTCGCCTTCACGCCCAGCCACGTCATCTCGCTCGAGGGATGGTTCACCCTCGTCCCTTACCACACCTGCCCCAGCTCGCTTCCTCGTCGGGCTAACCAAGGTCTTCCTGCGTGCCGAAGCGCTCAACTCTCTCGATGAGCGCCGCCGGTACATCCGAAATCGCGCCGCGTTGTGCGTGCAGGCTGCCGCTCGGCGTAAGGGAGCAATGCGTGAGCGGAGGGCCCTGCTAGCTCGGGCCGCTGCTGCCCACGGCGCGGCCGTGGCGATGCAATCTGCTACCCGCGGGCATCGCGCTCGTCGCCACGTTGGAGCAGCTAAGGTGGCTCGAGCTCAGGCGGCTGCGAAGGCTGAGGCTGCCGCGAAGGCTGAGGCTGCTGCGAGGGCTGAGGCTGCCGCGAAGGCTGAGGCTGCTGCTAGGGCTGAGGCTGCTGTGAAGGCTGAGGCTGCTACGAAGGCTGAGGCTGCTACGAAGGCTGAGGCTGCTACGAAGGCTGAGGCTGCCGCGAAGACTGAGGCCGAGGCGCTTGCGGCGGCTGAAGCCGCGACCAAGGATCAGGCAGCGGCCGAGGATCAGGCGGCGGCCGACGTGAAGACCAAGGGAAAGACCCGAAAGGCTCTCTCCACGCAAGACTCTTTACTCATCCAAATGGAGCGAGCACCGTTGGCGGAGCAGTCCTCAAACCGTGTGAGCGTTGGCACCTCCCCTTTCCCGCACTCGCGGTTGACGCAACTGAGCTCTCATGGCATCGCCAACGCGGCCGCCGACCGTGTCAAGGCGCTCATCGCTGAGGGACATGAGCTGCAAGCCGAAGCGGAGCAAAAGCAGGCGGCTGCACGGGCGACGGTGGAGGCGCAGGCGACTGCCAGTACGCGTCGCGCTGCGGCCGAAGCACGACAGGTCGAGGCCATCTACCGATGGGCGACCGCATCGGCGGCTAGGACGGCCCAAGCCCCCTCGCCGATGCGCAGCCGTGCGGGCGTTGTGACACCTTCGCCCCTCACATTCGGCTCGGCGGTGGCCTCGCCCGCGTTTCGAGGCCACGGTGGCGGACGCCGCAGTAGCGCCAGCGAGTGCGGCGGGGTTGGCGCAGTCAGCGGCAGTGGTATGATCATGCCACTGCCAGGCTTGATCTCACCGAGCCGCGCGCATCTCGCTGAGGTTGCGCACATATGCCGTCAGCTCGAGAACTGGCCCATCGATGCGCCGCGAGAGCCTCGGCTGGACAGGCTGCTGCGCCGCCTGCACGCACTCCGTCGCGAAGTTGCCAACGGCCCCGACGCATCCTCAGAAGTGGACTGTGGGCGCGAGCCGTATCTGCCAAAGGAAAATACCTTCAGAGAGGGCATCGACAAGCTTGGCAAAGACCTTTCCAAAGGGCGCCTTTCAAATCTTGTCAGCGGCAGCACACCAGAGAATGGCGCGAGCGAGCCGGCTTCAGTGGCGGCGCCGAGAACGCCCTTCACACCTCAACCGCTGAGTTCCGGCACGGCGGACGCCAAGGATGGGGCTCCGCCGGTGCGCTCGATGCTCCCCTTGCTAGCAGAGCTCGCCGTGACCGCAGCGGCCGCCGCTTCGGCGAGCCCGATGGCGGACGACCCGATCGTCCGAGCCGCAGTGCGCGCGACTGAGCTCGCAGTGCTTCAGATAGCGCTTGGCAGCCGTCACTCGCTGAGCCCTTCAAAGGAGCCCTCGCCGTCGGGCGAGACGTTACGCGCCTCCATCGACGCGTCGACGACTTTAGGAACCCCCATATTGGGCAACATGCCTCGGAGCCGAACTTCGGAGGGGAGCGTCGGCTCTGGCCTCGCCGCCTGGAACGAGGCCGAAGCGCTGACGCAGGCAGGGCGCGTGGCGCAAGCTGTATGTCAGCTCCACTGCGCACTGCGTTCGCCCCGCGCCCTCGATGGCTGTGTGGACCAGCGCGTCTCGGAACCCGTCACGAGCGGATGCACCATGCTGCCAGAGGATGAGGAGACGTCCATTCGTGCACGGTGCGGCCCTCCTCGGTGGCCAGAGGCTGCGGGCCGCAGCACGACCCACCCCGCCGATGACGGCCCCAGTTTCGACCAAACGGGCGAGCCCAACGAGCTGGCGCTCGCCGCACGCACTATGCAGGAGAGCCTTGCGCAGGTGGAGACGTTGTGCGCCCGACAGGCCGAGCAGCTCGAGGCGCTGCGTGAGCAAGCAACCGTCCAGTTATGCTCACAGATCGAGGCGGCAGCCGCTGACGCGACCGCCCTCGCTCAGCCCTCGGCGTCTTCACAGACCCTCGACGTCTTCGCACTCTTCGACGTCAACCGCACCGGACGTATCACCCTCGCAAACCTGCGGCAGGTGGCGACGATGCTTGGCATTCCAGTGGAGAACCATACGCTGCAACGCATGATCAGCAAGGCTGACGTCAACGGAGATGGTTCGGTGAATAGAGGCGAGTTTGCACGCCTCTTCGAGAGCCCCGCTGTGAACCTCGACAATAGCGACCTCTGCGACCCCGCGGCCGCCACTGTCCATGGCGCCGCGGTGCTTTGCACACCTCCCGCTATCCGCGAAAGCGACAGTTCGCATGCGGGGGTTTCATCGGCTGCTGGCACCGCCGGAGCTCGCGAGGATGCCATGCGCTCCGCCAGCTTGCTCCCTCGTTGGTTGCCGTTGGTTTTGCCGGCGCTCCTGCTGCTGCTGCTTTCGAGCATGTGGCTGCTATGCTGGCTCGGGTCGCGCTGGATCGGGCGGTCCCTCGGTAGCCTCGAGGAAGTAGTGCCCTCGGCGGCCGTCGGAGAGGTCGGAAATCCGAGCCTCGGGTTAGAACTTCGCCAGCCTTCTCCCCTCCAACGGCCCCTTGCGTGGGCGATGAGCATCGCTGGTTCGAAGCTGGCGCGAATTGGCCGCGAGTTGAACAAGGCAAGCTGGGCACACATGCTGCAGACCAGGCTGCAGATGCGCTCGATCAGCTCAGCGCGTGATGGTGCCGCGGCCGCGGAGAACGAGCAGCAGCGCCTCGCGCACTTCCTAAGGCAGCTTGGAGGCCTCGACGGGTGGCCAAGGGGCATGGATCGAATGCCGGCGGAGCAACCTCCGATCCGCTTGTCACAGGCAATCTTGGAGATGTACGGACGGCGCCTCGAGTAAACAAGGGGTGAGGCGGATAATAGCTCGAGCATCGATGGACATTCTTGTCATATTGCATGCAATGACTATGACAGTCGTGGAAATCAAACTGGGATAACAGCTCACAACTGCAGGAGAGGAAGTGAAGGATAATCAGCAAGAGGCGTGTTTCTGCCCGCTGCGGCGTGTGCCGGTTCTGCCGAAACTTTAAAAAGCGGTACGGGCAACCGGGGGAGATCGATAATTATTAAATTCCTATGATGTTTGCTTATACGGAAATACGTGAAGCGCATAGACCCTCTCTTAAATACACGATTCACATAACAGAGCCCGACAGGTAGTCGGTCTTGCGCCCGGCCTCCACGCAACCACGGGCCGGCCGTACCGGCGCGAGCGGGCCACCCCGGTGAAACACGACGGACAGTTGAAGCTGATACCGACCAGCGGGCGGCCCAAGCTTGTCACGGGCGACACTTCACCCCAGGGGACAGTCACATCGAACCAGCGCGAGCATTACGACTTCGGTGGTTTGCACGAGGCGATGCGTCGCAAACGTCATCAACGCACTGAACGCATCGACGTACGTGAGCACGCACAAGGGCAGTCAAAGCAGGCCAGGCAAAGCTCTGGTGGAGTGCCGTCTACGTGCCGCACACGCAATGAGACGGGCAGTTTGGATCGCCGCACGTTGGCGGGATCGGGCGGCGATAGAGAGCCGAGAGCAGCCACGCTAGAAGCTATGGTCGCGTGGCGACGATCATCTGCTGGATCGGGCGATGATGCGAGCGGTGAGCGCGAGCCGGCCACGGCAACGGAGGACTCATTTGGAAGCTGACTCAATTGCCTAATTGCCACTGGCACCACCGTGAGTAGGTTCAGGTCTGCACCTGGCACCGCATTCGTATGATTGTCGTCCACTTGAGCTCGGACGACCGATGGGCTTTCAGTCTGCGGTTCGACCTTCGGCTCCAATTTCCGCTCTTGAAGTTTGCTCCGGAGGGATGAGGCTCGCTGGCGAACTCGATTAAGCGCCTGGTTAAGATTGGCCTCGCGCTGCAGTAAGTTTTGCAATTGCTCCTCCGGCGTCTCCTTTGCGTCAGGCAGCGAAGCGTCAAGCTCCAGCTCCATCGCGCATCGACGTCGAGGCTTTTTCCACACACACCACCATGTTGCCTGGAAAACAAGTCCCAATCCGAGGAGCAGGAGCAACCACGCCGCGCAGATCTCTTCCCATTCCAACGGCATGTCTTTCGGCGCGGGTCGTGCCCTCATGTACGAGCGTGAATGCGCCATCGCGCAGCAGGCCAGGCGGAAAAAAGTTCGTGAGCTGTTACGCGTCAAGTTCTCTAGTCAAGTTCAAGTAACGCTCGTTTTCAGATAGATGTACGCGGAGGGGCTGCGGAGCGCGCTGTCGGCCAGCCGACGCTCACCCGCTGCAGTGTTCTAGTGTGTTCTGCACCACTGCGTGCGTCTCGCGGCTGAGACGGCAATGGTGGTGCTCCTTATGGAAACACCGGGGTCCTCACCCAGGCGGCGTCTTTGCACGGCTAGCCCGTCTCACTTCACCAGCATCGGGCCCTTGACGGCCTCGGCTTTTTCTGCACCCGCGAGGAGTGTGATGAGCGTGAGTGCAAACTCGATGGCCGTGCCGGGTCCTCTCGAGGTGACGACCTTGCCGTCCACAATGACTCGCTCCTCGGAGTAGCGCTCTGCGATCGTCTCCTTCATCTTGTCGGCAAAGGCAGGATGGCTCGTGGCCGAGCCTTCGCCGAGCAGACCGTGAGGCATGAGCACCACTGCCGGTGCGGCGCAGATGGCGCCATACACCTTCCCGGCTTCCTTGTGCTTCTTGAGCATAGCAATGAATGCCTCATGCTCGCCGATGGTCTTGGCGCCCGGCATGCCGCCAGGAACCGCGATGCAATCATACTCTTTGGCCTCGCAGTCAGCAATGAGCGTGTCGGCATTCAGCATGACGCCTCGGCTGCACTTGACAGTCGTCTGGCCACTCACCGAGGCGAGCGTGACGGTGATGCCCGCGCGCACGAACGTGTCGACGATGCACACGGTCTCGATCTCCTCAGAGCCGTCCGCCACCGGCACGAGCGCTGTCAGTTTTGCGGCCTCAGCCATCTCGACGCTGATGTCGGGACTGTCACATTTCGGCGAGGGCGAAAGACCTTGCGTAAGTGCAGAGTGTCAGGAAGAAACGCGGGGGGTGAGTGGTGGAGAGAGAAAGGGGGGGTCGGAAAGTACTAACGTTGGTCTGAGCCCACTTTGGGCCAAGCTTTTCAACCACGCGCCGTAGTGAACACCTCGCTCTGCTGTTCCACTCCCTCGAGGGCGCAGCGACACTGCTCGCGCCGAGACTCCATGCTTTCAGCTCAAGCAGTTGTCCACCTCTCCTCCAGCTACCCTATCCTCCAGGTCAGGGAGACAGAGAAAGGTTCAACCTCGAAAAACATCAATGAAGCCGCGGATCTTCCTGCACCACCGCTCCAGCGGCCGATGAAGGTGCACCTGAAGCCGGCGGACCCCATCTCGGTGAGTGACTGCCTCCAGGTGCACTGCTTCCAGATCGAGGAGCGGCAGGCAGAGCGCGTGGCGGCTGTGCAAGCCGCGCGGCGGCAGCACATCGATGACATGCGGGAACTCAAGGGCCGCGTCGCAAACACGTTTGAGGAGGTGGCGGCGCGCCGCTCGTGGAACAAGCAGGTGGCCAGGGAGCAGCTGGTGCAGACGGAGGAGAAGATGCAGGCGGAGCTCGAGGCGTACAAGGACTCGCACGCGCCCACCGAGTACTGGCCATACGAGGCTGCTTCCGACAGGCGCGGCTTTGCTGTCCCACCGAAAAAGGTGTATGGTGCCGAGCTGCTCCTTGCAGCGCAGCAGAAGGCGAACGCGATGGCGCTGCAGAAGATCGCGCAGCGGCGCGGCACCACCACCACAATGCCGCTGCGCCACGAGCGACAGCTCGAGCAGGCCGCGATCGACGCCAGTACTGTACGAGAGGTGCCACCTCACCAGGTCAAGTCAGCTCACGCGGTTGCCGACCAGCGGCGACGTGAGGCGGTGGCCGCTCTGGCGGCGCAGGCCAACGATGGTAAGTTGGCGGCGGCCGAGCGATGGGAGGAGGCGCCCAACCTGAGCCGCTTTCAGCTCAAGGAGGCACAGCGCGAAATCCGCGAGAAAGCGAACAAGGAGCAGCTGCGTGAGATCCTATCCAAGCAGATGGCGGAGAGGCAGCTGCGCGAGCTCAAGGAGCACGCGCACACGTACGGCGAGGGGCCCAACTACCAGTCGACCTTGGACCGAATGGTAGAGAAGGCTATGGGTGCACAGCACCTCTCCCGAGACCAGCAGATACGCAACGGTCAGAAGAGACGGATGGAGCTCGAACGGGCCATTCAGGAGAAGCAGCGCGAGCGGCGCGAGCTTCGCAAGCTCGCTCAGCAGAAACAGAAGGAGATCGACGACACTGCCGCCGCGACTGAGGCGCTCATGCACGAGCGAGACCGCATGCGCAAGGCCGAGACGCAGACCAAGATGCAGATAGACATGCTCACCGCGAACGAGCACAAGAAGCACGGGGCCAAGTGACGTGAGGCACATGGACCGATTGGAACAAGTGATGTGAGCCCCCAACACTATGAGGCAGACAGCTCTGAGTTCAGGCTGCGTGCGTGTCTCTCCCGTGTCGGTGTGGCCTTCGCCCCTCCATTGCCCATAGGCTAGAGGCTCAGTACTCGTCACTCTATAGACCACACTCTATTCGAGTTGTTGAACCGGTCGCATGACTTGACTTGGTAAGAGCTGGTCTGTTCAACACAACGCGCGCGCGCGCCCCGGACCCCCCAAGCACGAGGGCCTGGTTTGTGCCGTGGATACTACGCGCCCTTGCGGCGCGCTTTCTCCAGCACTTATACGCATGATTCTATTGCTGGTGGCCGTCGTCGCCACCTCTTTAGCCGCACCCAGCACTTTTCCAGATCCACCTCCTCTCCAGCGTGCTCCGTCGGCACCGCCTCCATGCGAGGACGACCCCAATTTCTGGCAAACCGGCCTTTGGTTGCAAAAGCCGTGGAACTTCACGTGCAGAGATTGGGACGGGTACGCATGTGCAGCTGGCGGGTACGGCATCACCGAGCCGAACGATATCGCCGCTCTCGTCAGGGCGTGCCCTCTCTCCTGCAACGACGGTCCGTGCAGTGGGGACTCGTCGTTTAGCTACAGTGGAGAAGACCAAAGCTGGTCGCCGTCTTCGGGGCAGGCGGACGAAGGCGCGAGCGTGTGCGCGTGTCCGATTGAGTGGATCGACGATGGCGAGTGCGATCGCCAGTGCAACGAGGCCGCGTGCTCGTGGGACGGGAACGACTGCTTCCACAGCGATACCGGCTGCTACCAACACCCGACAGGTGCAGACTACCGGGGCAATGTGAGCCATACCATCGATGGCCAGCCTTGCCAGTACTGGGAGAGCCAGTGGCCGAACACACACGATTACTCGGTCGTCAACTATCCCGACTCCAACCTCGGCGGTCACAACCACTGCCGCAATCCCAATCCCGACGACGGCTCACAGCGGCCGTGGTGCATCGTCGACTCATTTGATGCGGTTTGGGGCTACTGTAACGTGAGCACACCGAGCACGACACCGTGCCCGAGCCCCCGGCCATGGTCGCAGCACAACCACACCGAGCTGGCTCTCAACGAGTGGCTCCATGCATCCGTATACGAGCATCGGTACGACTACTACAGCGTGCGGCTGCCGCCGCGTCTCTCTGGCTTCCAGGTGGTCGTTGTGCCTATGACGGGTGATCCCAGCCTGTTTGTGGCGTTCGATGTGCCCTTCCCCACTGGCCACAACTACACGTATAAGCAAGACGAGGCCACCCAGGTCGAGGTCTTCTACATGACCAGTGGCACGTATGGGTACTGTGCGGCCGCCTCCGACGCGGCCACCGCCGGCTGCATGCTGTACCTCTCTGTGACTTGCCAAGAGACGTCGGATTACCACCTCGTCGTCTTGGACACTGCGAATCCGAACGGCACAGCGTGCTCGGCGGGATGCGCTTGGAAGCAGCTCGGGGACGGCGTCTGCCAGCCGCAGTGCAACAACAACGATTGCTTCGAGGACCGCGGCGACTGCGCGGGGAACAGCTCTGCGGTGCATTGTACGAGTGCATGCAACACTGACTGGATCAACGATGGGTACTGCGATATGCAGTGCTTCTCAGCCATGTGCGGATGGGACGGCGACGATTGTGGGGGCGTTGGCTGTGCGGACGACTGCCTCAACGGGCTGCGCGACAATGGCGAGTGCAACGCCGCATGCAACGTGGAAGCATGCGATTGGGACGGCGCCGATTGCTTCCACACTCATCACGAGTGCTACAGGCGCCCCGACGGTGCCGACTACCGCGGCACCGTCTCCCACAGCCTGTCGGGGCAGGTCTGCCAGCGCTGGTCAGATCAGTTCCCACACGCGCACACGCGCACCCATGCCAAGTATCCGTTCGCGGGCTTGGGCGGGCACAACTTTTGCCGCAATCCGGACGGGGAAGAATCCGTCTGGTGTTACACGACGACGACCGAGGACTCAGGCTTACCTCGCTTTGAGAGATGTGATGTCGGACCACCCCGACAAACATGCCCGCCGCCGCCGCCGCCGCCGCCACCACGCGACGCCCCGCATCCTATGCCGCCGCCGCCGCCGCATCCGAGGTACCCGCCGCCCCACCCACGCCCTCCGCCTCCGGACCCGTCGCCGCCGCCGCCGCCCTCTCCGCCGCCGCCATTGCCGCCTTGCCCTGCCGAGTGCGTCGCGCTCTTCGAGCAGGGCGCCTTTTCGCACGCAAATTCGTCCGAGTGCCTCTCCCTCGAGAGTTGCGCGCCGCTGTTCCACCAGCTTGGCAAGTACATTGACGCGAAACCGTCGAGCATTCCCCTCGCGATGAGCTTCGCGTTCGGCGTCTCGATCCCGCTCGCGATGATCTGCCTGTACTGCACCCGACGCTTCCTGAGACGCTGGGGTGGCAGCAAGGGCGTCTATACCTTTGGCGAGGCGGACACTGCGGACGAAGTCGAGCTAGACGAAACGACAGACGAGGTTGTGACAGCTGGGTTGTGAGCGCGCGACGGCCGCGGCCAGGGGCAGGTGGCGATTGCTCATACAAGTGTACTCCGCTCGTCGAAGAAGCGTCGTAATCGTGTAAGCCAAGGCGTCCGAGGCCTTACAGTCGCCTGGAAGGCTGGATGCCGGAAACGCTCCCCGCGCGACTAGAGCTCAGTTCGTCGAAACAAAAACCGCGTAACAGGAAACAGCAAACCCGGCGGCAGCACGGTCTAATATTATAATCGGACGCCACCGGCCGGTCCGTGGACTCACGGTGTAGAGTGACTCAGGACTGTCTAGAAGGACTGTGCACTGTCGGAGAGGCGCGGGACGGGAGCTCACCAGGGCATATCTTGATTCAGGAATAACTCATGAGTTAAGATCACACAGGCACTTGCATGAGGTACTTAACTCAAAGATCACAAAAGACCTTGTAACTCAAACTCAAGATCACACAACACCTCGTGACTCAAAAGACAAAGTAACTCAAGATCTCAACTCAAGATTTTGAGTCGACCACGTGTCAGGACTCAGGAGCTCCCCCCGCCGGCTTCGTCTGCCTCTTCTTTGTCCTCCTCGAGTCCCTCCCCTCCCTTGCCACGAAAGAGCTGGAAGTACTTGGCCTTAATGGCATCACAGCTCGGCTTGAATGCAGACTTATTGCAGCCGACCACGACGAGGGTGGCAAGGTAGTCCTGGTCGATGTTCGGGTCAGTGAGCCCCCCGGCGCGTGAGAAGATCTGCTCCACGTTGGCCTTCGAAGAGCGGTCTGATCCGGAGTGTCCCTCTTCGCCCGACGGACAGAGCGCATCATGCTCATATCGAGTTCAACATCCACGAAGCGTGCGCCGCC
>Ga0210239_101032_pt1 | contig 23525 bp, 18 predicted proteins | sample ChrtobMetP5a_0mM_FD_155451 | JGI IMG/M metagenome (GOLD analysis project Ga0210239, IMG submission 155451) | Chrysochromulina tobin associated microbial communities from unialgal haptophyte culture, Seattle, Washington, United States - P5a_0mM | ecosystem: Host-associated > Algae > Haptophytes >... | reverse complement strand
CATCAGGGCTCATCAGGGCTCATCAGGGCTCATCAGGGCTCATCAGGGCTCATCAGGGCTCATCAGGGCTCATCAGGGCTCATCAGGGCTCATCAGGGCTCATCAGGGCTCATCAGTGCTCATCAGGGCTCATGAGGGCTCATCAGGGCTCATCAGGGCTCATCGGGGCTCATCAGGGCTCATCAGGGCCCATCAGGGCTCATCAGGGCTCATCAGGGCCCATCAGGGCTCATCAGGGCTCATCAGGGCTCATCAGGGCTCATCGGGGCTCATCAGGGCTCATCAGGGCTCATCAGGGCTCATCAGGGCTCATCAGTGGCGCTCACCTCGCGCGAGCTCCAGGGACGATCACCCAGCCGATGTCCACACTTTTGGAAGCTCACCACGCGCCCCGGCACCCAGACGCCGAGCGACGGGGCGCTGTGTTGGGCGTTCGGGGCGCGCAGGCGCGTCTCGGCAATGGTTCCCACAGTCCAGACGGTGCCCGCCACGAAGGTGGGCTGCCCGGGCACCCGGGCATCCTCCTCATTGACGCACACCTCGAAGGTAGTCGCCCCGGCGGGCAGCTGCATCCCGACCGGAGCATGCTCGGCACCCACCTGCAACACCAGATGCTTGCCGTAGCAGCGCACCTCGGGGAATTCGACCTCGCGCCCAGATTCGACCTCGCGCCCACCGGCGTGATGCGCGCGCGGCGGGCAGCGCTCGCACCGCCAGTACTGCACACGCCGCGTCCGGAATTTGGTCAGCTCGGAGTTACGGTACTTGCCCCAGAACTGTGCGACTGCATCGTCGCCGAAGCGCAGGTACAGAAAGTGCCCTAGCTGGTCGAGCATGCGCCGGCTCTCCGCATAGACGGCGACGCGCACCGGCCGGCCGTCGTAACTGCCCTGGTCACCGCCAGTGCCCGAGGGGCATCGCCCCTGCTTGAGTGCATGCACCGCTTCCCGCTCAATTCGTCGAAGAGAGGCAATCGCCTCGATAATGTGCGCCGCTTTGGTATGGGTTTGGGCTTGGTGGTGACAATTGGGTTTCGTTAACAATTGGGGTTGGGCTTGGTGGGGAACGACGCTGCCGCTGCCGCCGCTGCCGCCGCTGCCGCCGCCGTTGCTGCCGCTGCCGCTGCTGCTGCTGCCAACGGCAGCATTGTCGCTTTTGCTGCCACTGCCGCCGCCGCCGCCGCCGCCGCCGCCGCCGCCATTGGCGTCGTCTGCAAAGGCGACGCGGCGCGATGAAGACGGCAGCGCGGTCGGCGCCACCTTGGCTGCGGCCCGCGCCTCTTCCCTCCGCTGCAGCTCGTATGCGTGAGCGAGAGCCCGCGCCTCGGCCTCTCGTAATGTCTCGCTCCACTGCAGGTCGATCATCAGAGGTCATCAGTGGTCATCAGAGGTCATCAGAGGTCATCAGAGGTCATCAGAGGTCATCAGAGGTCATCAGAGGTCATCAGAGGTCATCAGAGGTCATCAGTGGTCATCAGTAGTCATCACCTGCAAGTCAAACCCGGGCTGCACGTAAGCGAACGCGTCGAGTGGATGGGCTTGCGTGAGCACGCGCCGCTCGCCGTGGCTGCACACGACGTCGTCGCAGCGCGGGCACTTGAGGTATTCGAGCTCGGGGAGGGCCTCAGCGCATACGGGGCACGCGCATAGCTCGCGAACACCCTCGGCGTGACGGGCGCCTCCCCGAAGAGAGGGGAAGTCGTCGTGACGGGCGGCCTGCTCCCCGCCCTCCTCCGCAGCTGCGCTGCTAGCTGCACTCGCCGAGTCAACACACTCGGGGCAGCATAGGTGCCCGCACATGGGCATCAAGAGCTGGAGCAGCAAAGGCAGGCCACACTTATCGCAGGGCGTCGCGTCACCCGACTGGGCAGCCGTCATGAAGGCGCACGCCCGCTCGACGACCCGCGAGGGAGCCCGATATCGCTCACTGAGCCACGCGCAGCACTCTCGAAAGTAGTGAGGCGAGAGGGTAGCGAGCTGCTTGCCACCGCCGTTACTCGCCAGCCGTACATTCTCAACAGCCTTGCGCGCCGATTTGAGGTTGTTGTGATGGAGCAGTGAGACGTCCGCGCCAGCGCCCGTCACGGCGCCTTGCAGGCCGGTGAGCACGAGGTTCGCCTGGAAGAAGGCCACGAGCGAATTGTACGCGAGACGTTCCGCGGCAGAGCACTCGAGGAAGCGTGTCGAGCGGATGGGGTGGGGCACTGCGATCTTGCGCTTGAGATTGCGCACCATGATCGGCGCCAGGAAGGCAAGCGCCGCGTCCTCCGCGCCCTCGGCATGGGCGAGCAGCCGGCGCGCCACGCCTTTCCACAGGCTGTGCTTCGGGTGGCGCAGGAAGCTTAGCAGCCCACCCAGGGTCGCACAACCGTCCGCATCGCTCGTCTCCTTCGCCGGCGTGCCACTCATCACCCAGCGCCTCTCGACTGAGAGCTCTTGCAGGAGCACCTAGAGAGGGGTCGGGCAAATGGCAGTGGCAGTTCGTGGGAATCAGCGGCAATCAGATGGCAATCAGATGGCAATCAGATGGCCATGAGTGGCGATCAGCGGCAATTCGTGGTAATCAAGAGGCCATCAAGAGGCGATCATGAGGCGATCATGAGGCGATCAAGAACACCTTGGTGTGAGTGATCGCGCCGCCACCCAGTGAGCAATCACCGAGATCACAGTGAGTAATCACAGAGAGTAATCACAGAGAGTAATCACAGAGAGTAATCACCTCACCTTGGTGTGAGTGATCGCGCCGCCACCCAGTGAGTGGCCCTCGTCGCAAATCAGGCGCACCCACGCCACCTCGCAGAGCACCGACGGCCGGCCATCGCCCCTGTGCGCGTGCCGGTGCTCCTGGGAGAGTCGCTCGGAGGAGGTCACCACCACAGCCGCCGCCGCAAGCTCTGATGCCGAGTACAGATCACGCAGCTCCGCGGGCCCGTGATCGTCGACGATCACGGGGCCGCCAAGGGCCCCCGTGTGCACGTGCCACTCGAGTTGCTCACGCCAGTGCGGTACCAGCGGCCGCGGCACCACCAACAGCGTTGCGCACGAGCGTAGCGGTCCGCCGACAGAAGAACCAGCTGACCGGCTCTTGCTAACTCTCCCTTGGATACCTAATTTGGATCCCTTGCCTGATTTGGATCCCTTGGGACCATGCGACTCAAGGACCGTCTCCAGCACGTCCTGCAGCTCCTTGGCGACCGAGGCGAGCTCGGCCGCCGCGGCGGGCCCGTGTGGGTGCGAGTGGCTGGCCACGTGGCTTGACCAGTACGTCAGCGCCGCTTGTGGAACTGCGCGGACAGCCTCGTCAAAGGCCGAGCGCGAGGGGAAGGCGCCGATGGCTGTATCGCTCTTGAGCGCGGCAAAGTCGGGCGGCGGCGTGGGCACGAGGGCGAGATAGCCCTCGAGCTCGGCCGCCGCCTGTTCACCCGAGCTGCCAAAGAGAGCAAATCCTCTCGGGCATCGCGTGCGCACGTCCTTGAGAATGGCGTACGCGAGCTCGCGCTTGAACGGAAGGGCGAGCGAGGCCCACTCCTCGTCCGCCGCCTCGGCGCGAGCCTGCGCCACGTTGGCTGGCGCGCGCGATCGCAGCCCTGCCGTCTTGCAGAGGAGCGAGAGAATTGTCACCGTCTTGCCGGTGCCGGGCTCGTCTGCCAAGATGCCGCCGCGTTGACAGCTCGCCTCAGCGGCCATCATAAAGGCAAGCGAAGCTCGCTGGTGCGGAAACAGCGTGAGGCGTAAGCCGATGTAGGAGCATGCGGCGAGGGCGCGTAGTGAGGAGCAAGTTGAGCCGAGTGCCGCGAGATCTTGACCGAGCAAGCGCGCCACGATGAATTCGAGCACATCGTGGTCAAGGGTGGCGCCCGTCGGAGTGGTCCAACCGACGCGCTGCGTGGGTACTGGGCGATCGATGTCGCCGAGGCGCTCGAAGAGTGCGGCCAGGCGACCCGATGACATCCGAGCTCACACAAAGGAGAAAATGGCAATGGATGTGTGTGAAGAGCAAACTTGCGAAACATGCAGAAAGCGAACGAAAACAATCGATGTCGGATCCTCGCACGGAACATCTCTAGTACCGGTACCGGGTATCTGGTTGCCACAGCATCGATCTGACGACACAACATCGACGACAGCAGGCAATTTTGTCTCTTGCGAGCACACATGTCTATAGACCCGCGTCGACAGCGAGACTTTCCGTTCTTGGGACCGGTGGTTGGAAGACGAAGTAACGTTAACGAGACTTTCCGCTTTTGGATTTGCTCGCGCATCACGCCTCCCTGCAGCAGGACTCCAAGAGCCGGCACCACAGAGGTCGGCGGCCTTCCATGCCTCCGCGCGCTACCAGCGCCACCACGCCACGCCGCCGCCGCGGGCCCTCGCCACCCTCATCCGCACGCCGGCCGGCTGGCGGCGGTGGTCGTGGTGGCGCGGCAGGCCGAGGTGGAGCTGCAGGCCGCGGCAGCGGCTCCACCTCCGGTGCACGGACGGCTGCTGCCCCGGAACGCATGGAGGCACTGGTGCGCGAGTTCGTCGAGCTTTGCGACCGACCGGAGCCGCGTGCGGAGGTGGCGCGCCGTGTCCGTGAGGCGCCACGTGAGCGCAGGCTCGATCTGCTCGGGATGGCGCTCATGGGGCTGCCCGCAGGCCTGGGCAAGCAGCTGCCGATGCTCTCGGCGCTGCTTGTCAACACGAACTCGATCAGGACGCTGCCCGACAGCGTGGGCGAGCTGCGCGCGCTCGAGAGGCTCAATGCTCGCTTCAACGTGCTCGGCGCGCTGCCGGCAACGATCGGGCTCCTCGGACAGCTTCTGAGCCTCGACGTGAGAAGACACGTCGAGCTGCCACTGACGGCTACTGATGGCCACTGATGGCCACTGATTGATCGCCACTGATCGCCACTGACCGCCACTGATCGCCACTGATCGCCACCGACGTCCCTGATGGCCTTGCATGCAGGTGAGCAACAACGAGCTCGTCGAGCTGCCCGAGGCACTCGGCCAGCTGCCGCTGCTGCACACGCTGGACGTGCATGAGAATCAGTTGACGAGTCTGCCTGCGAGTCTGATCCAGCTGCGCAAGCTGAGTCTCCTGGACGCGCACCGGAATCGACTTGGCGCGCTGCCGGAGCGGCTTGGCGAGCTTCCCGCGCTCACGTCGCTCGACATCTCGACCAATCTCCTTCGTGAGCTGCCTCTTGATTGCCTCTTGATTGCCTCTTTGATTGCCTCTTGATCGCCTCTTGATCGCCTCTTGATCGCCTCTTGATGTATCTTGATTGTATCTTGGTTTATATATTGATTGCCTCTTGATCGCCTCTTGATTATCTTGATTGCCATTGTCCCCCCACTAATGGCCGTATCGCTCCGTGACTTGACTTGACTTGACTTGACTTGAGTTGTTTTGACTTGACTTGACTTGACTTGACTTGACTTGAGTTGAGTTGAGTTGAGTTGTTTTGACTTGACTTGACTTGACGTGACGTGACTATGGATTCGCTCGATGAGGACGACTATGCACTGTTTGCGTTGCATGCAGGTGAGTTGCCCGACTCGATAGGCCACCTGAAGACGCTGATTACGTTCGACGTGCATGCCAACCAGCTGGTCGCACTCTGCGACTCGATTGGGCAGCTCGCATGCCTACAGAAGCTGCATGCGTCGGCGAATCGTCTGGTGAGCCTGCCCTCGATTGCGGGTATGGTCTCCTTGCGCCATCTGGACATTTCCGAGAACGTTCTGGCGGAGCTGCCCACCGTGACGAACGAGACGGCGCTGTCGTTACGCGAGCTGCTGTGGAAGGGCAACCCGCTCCAGCGCCCGCCCGTCTCGGTTGCCAACCAGGTGAGCGACGAGCTCGAGGCCGCTTGATGGCCTCTGATTGCCTCCCTACTTAGATTGATTGCCTCCCTCATCAGGGACTCGAGGCCGTGCGTCGCTACTTTGACGAACTCTTTGATTGCCTCCCTTCTTAGATTGATTGCCTCCCTCATCAGGGACTCGAGGCCGTGCGTCGCTACTTTGACGAACTTGAGCGCGCGGGAGCTACAATCTCGTGGTCCGCACGGCTTGTGCTGCTCGGCGACGGGATGGCGGGCAAGACGAGCTTGCAGCGCGGCCTGTTCTATGGCACTCCGAAGCCCACGCACGTCGATGCGCGTACGATCCAGGTGCGATCTCCCTTGATTGCCTTTGATCGTACTTGATTGCCAGCCCACTTGATCGTACTTGATTGCCAGCCCACGAATGAGCTTCGTCGCGTCGACTCGCGTGCGACCCAGCTCGACATCACGACGCTCACGCTGCGTGCTGCCTTTGGGGGCGCCCGACACGGCGTCGGTGGAGGAAAGGCGAGCGCGGAGGGCGCCCGACACGGCGCCTTCGGAGGGGCGAGCGTGGAACGCGAGAAGGTCGGCGCCCAACTCGGCGCCAAGGGCGGGGGCGGGCGCAGCGGTGACGGCGTGGGCGGCGGCAGTAGTGCCAACAAAGGCGTCAGCAGCCACGCAGTCGGCAGCAATGGCGCCAGCAATGGCGCCAGCCATGGCGGCAGCCATGGCGGTTACAATGGCACCGGCCACGGCGTTGGCACCAGCCACGGCGTCAGCGGCACCAGCGGGCAGGCCACTGACGACGCTCGCGACGTCACCATGTCAGTGTGGGATTTGGGAGGACAGATCGCCTATGCCGCCGCGCAGCAGCCTTACATTGTGCCTGGGTCTCTGTACATCTTGGCGGTGGCGGCGCCGCGCGCCTCGGTGAGTTGTGATGGATGCTCGCTTCTGATGGCCCCTGATGGCCACTGATGACCACTGAGTGCTTCTGAGCGCCTCGATGAGTTGTGATGGATGCTCGCGTTTGACTGTTGGTGGCCTTTGATGGCCACTGAGTGCTTCTGAGCGCCTCGATGAGTTGTGATGGATGCTCGCGTTTGACTGCTGTTGGTGGCCTTTGATGGCCACTGAGTGCCCCTGAGTGCTTCTGAGCGCCTGTGAGTGCCTCTGGTGGCAGGACGCTCACTACCCTGACGTCCTCGGCCGATGGCTCGACTACTTGCAAAGCAGCGCACCCGGTGCCGTCGTGCTCCCGGTGCTCACGCAGTGCGATAAGCTCCTACCGAAGGCGGTCTCGCCACTGGAGGTGCACCATTTGGAGCGCGTGGTCGAGGAGCAGGCGTCGTGGGTGCGCCGTGCCATCTACTGGCATCAGGTGTGCTGATTGCCTCCCTAATTGCATGCAGGCAGGGGTCGTGGGTGCGCCGTGCCATCTACTGGCATCAGGTGATTGCGGCTGATGGCGGCTGATGGCGACTGATGGCTATGCGTGCAATTAGGGAGGCGGATTTGCATGCAGAATCATCAGGTGATGGCGGCTGATGTCGATGCGTGCCTATGATTGGCCTGGCGTCGCGGGTGCGGCATGCCACCGTACCCTGATCCCGATTGATTGCGTCGCATGCAGGTGCGCCAGCCAGCGGGCGCCGTGCGGCTGCGCATACGACCTCGCGTCGCGTGCGTCTCGTCAGTGGCGGGCGGTGAGAAGACCCTCGAAGCCCTCCGAGCTCAGCTCGAGGAGATTTGCTCGTCGTCGCCGCCGCTGCTGCTCTCCATCGGTCAGACTATCCCACGCAGCTGGTCCTATGCGGGCTCCATGCTCCGGGCGCTCCGTGATGGACGAGATCCGCTCGCGACGGCGCGCCACGTGGCCGAGCTCCTTGACGGCGCCCGGGACGGCGCGGTGGGTGGCACGAACGGTCGCCACCGGCCGCCGCCGGCTGTCTGCGAGGCACGCGCCCGGCCGTACATGACGTGCGTGCTCCCTGATGGCCATGATTGCTCAATCTGGCTACACTGAGTGCCACTGTGAGCCACTGAGTGCCGCGGAGTGCCACTGATTGCTTTCAGGTACGCGGAGGCTCTCCAGTGCTGGCTCACCATGATTGCCACTGTTTGACATGATTGCCACTGATTGCTTTCAGGTACGCGGAGGCTCTCCAGTGCTGGCTCACGGCCGTGGCGCCGCCGCTGCGCGTCCCTCCAGACTCGCGTGTGCTCGCGGACGTGCTGCAGCTGCTGATTAATCAGGGTGAGTCTCTTCGTGAGCTATGAACTCATCTTCTTGCACTGATGACCTGATTGCAATGATGGCTTCCTTAATCAGGGGAGCTCTTCGCGAGCTGCGGTCTCATCTTCTTGCATCCGGATTACGTGACCCAGCTACTCAAGCCGCTCGTCGACCATCGGGTAAGCCATGACTGCTACTGATTACTGTTGATTGCGATGGATCGGCACTGATGAGTGCCACCATTGCATGAATGCCAGCCGCGAGTGGGCGATCCCGCGCCTAATTGCATGCTGATTGCCTCCCTAATTGCATGCAGGTGAGCCGCGAGTGGGCGATCCCGCGCGCATACGAGCACACGGGCGAGCTGTTCGAGGAGTCACCGGGCGTTCGGCTGCTGCTGCACGCGACCGCGGTGCTCGTTGGCTCGGGGGAGTTACGGGAGGAGCTGCTGCCCATGCTGTGGGAAGATGTGGGGCTCCATGCGGACGACTACGGCGATGTGCGCTTGATTGAGTGTGAGTGTGAGTGTGAATGTGAATGTGAATGTGAATGCTTTGGGGCTCCGTGCGAACGACTTCGGCGATGTGCGCTTGAGAGTGATTGCGATTCATTGCAACTGATGGATGGCACTCATTACGTCCTAATGAGACCCCCAGGTGCTACTGATGTTGAGCGAGAGTGCATGCTGATTGCCTCCCTAATTGCATGCAGGTGCTCCTCATGTTGAGCGAGAGTGGCGTTCTCTTCCTCTCCGAGTTCACGCCGCTCGGCCGGCGCTGGGTGATGCCCCTGCGCTCGCCCGAACGTCGGCCTCTCGAGCTCCTCTTGAATGGCATGCTGATTGCCCCCCTAATTGCATGCAGGTGATGCCCATGCGCTTGCCCGAACGTCGGCCGACCTCCGTAGACACTTCGTGGGCCGCCGCCCGACACGGCGCGCAGGTGAGCGTCTCAGCGGACGTGTGCTTGAATGCCACCGTTGGCGTTTCACAACTCTGGTTGCCACCCTGAGATTGGCTCCCTTGATTGGCACAGATTGCGCTGCGTGCGCCCTCCCTTGATTGGCACTGACGGCGCGTCCCGCCCGGCATGGCGCACGCAGGTGAGCCTCGTCTACGCGCTCGGCCGTATAGCACCGCCCGGTTTGACGGAACGCTTGATGGCGTCCTGCTTCGGGCTCGGCGTGTACCATCAATTCTGGCGCAAGGGGGCGTTGATCCAGGCGCGCGTGACGGATGTCGCCGAGCGTGAGCGCCATGCTGCTGCTGCTGCTGCCGACAACGACGCCGACGCCGACGACGACGACGACGACGACGACGACGACGACGACGACGACGACGACGGCCTCGGGACGACTCAGCCCGGGACGACGCGTCTGCCCGGGACGACGCTTCTGCTGATTGAGCTTGAGAGCACTGAGGCCGTGGCCCACGCGTACAGCCATACGGCGGGCGCTCCGGCGTGGACTTTGGGCTTGACGAACCCCGAGCCGCTTGGTGTGAACGAGGCCGACATGCACGGCGCGCCGCCGGCGCACGTGACGGCGGCGCCCGAGCACACGCTTGCATGCACGCTGCGCGGGCCGGCGGAGGCCATCGAGGAGTTGTGTGAGCTGCTCGCGCAGGTGGCCTCGGAGCCGCTGACGACACCCCGGAGTGCCTCTGACGTCACCTCGGAGTGCCTCTGACGAAACCTCGGAGTGCCTCTGACGACACCTCGGAGTGCCTCTGACGAAACCTCGGAGTGCCTCTGACGACACCTCGGAGTGCCTCCCTCATCAGGTGCGCGCCCGTGCCGACCAGCTGCTAAGCGACTTCCCCGGATTGCATGCGGAGGCGCGCGTGCTCGGCGTCGGTTATGACGGGCTTCGTCCCGCCGACGCTGTTTCGTCACGCCCGCGCCTGTCGCTCGCCTTGCCACGTACAGCGGCGGTGCGCCCGCCGGCTCACGACAGCGCTTCATGGACGAACCAAATTAGGCAGGCCGAGCGGTTCGTCGGCCAATTGCGCTTCGGCAAGCCCATCGAGGCTGCGCAGCGGGTGCACCGGCTGGTAGGACTGGAGGCGGAGGCGCTCGCAATGCATGCAGCGGCGGGTGAGAGAGCCATCGTTGCGGAATTTGCGGCATTTGCGGCCTGCGGCGCACCCAGCCGTGATGCGCTCGGGTGGACGGATCTCGATTGGCTCGAGTACGTGAGCCATCAGTCCGCGACGGAACGCCCTCTACCCCCCGGCATGCCCTGCGGCGTACTCGATCTGGGCCATCAAGGGCGAACCCTCGACGACTTCCACAGCGCACCGGCGGCGCAGGCGGCCAATCTGAGCCGGGCAGATGTGCTCGCGCTGCGCCTGTACTCGGGTGAGTCGTGCTGATGGCCTCTGATGAGCTCTGATTGCAATCTGAGTGCCCCGGAGGAGGGGCTCTAATGAATTTCGTGGCTCGGGCCCGTCCGCAGGCTCGACGCACCTGAACATCAACGGGCCATTACGCACCGGGTGCACACCGGAGGCTCCACATCCATACGCCTCTGACGAAACTGTTGAGTGCCTCTGACGACACCTCGAAGTGCCTCCCTCATGCAGGTGCACACCGGAGGCTCCTCATCCTTATGCCGCGACGGTCACTGTGCTCATCCAAGCGTGCAACAAGCTGCGCAAGGCCGCTGGCGCGGCGGCGGCCATCAGTAGTCCTTCGGCTGCCTCGGTGGCTGCCTCGGCGACTGATTCGGCGGCTGCAGTGCCGCTGCAGCCGCCGCAGCCACCGCCGCTGCGCACCCTGTGGCGAGGGGTACGGGACATGGCGCTCAGCACGGCGCTCACGGGCGAGTTCCTGCAGCGCGGGGGATGCGAGCTCGGATTCTTATCCGCTTCGACGGAGCGGGCGGTGGCCGAGCGCTATGCTGCGCGCAGCCATGCCGCGACGCCATGCGCGACGAGCCATGGTGCGCTGCTGCTGCTCAAGCTGAGCGCCCCCGACTTGCCACAGCACAGGGGCGCTGTCGTGGGCTTCCTAAGCGCCTTCCCGGGCGAGTCCGAGTGCCTCTTCCCCCCGGGCACGTACCTCCGGCCGGTGAGCCGAGAGCCGAGTTTAGTCGTCTCCGCGAGCGCCGTGCCGAGCGGTGGCGGCGGCGTGCGGTTGGTTCTGAGGCTGCTCAAGATTGTCGAGGTCCTCCCAATCGTCCAATGCACAGTTGTGTGAGGGCAGCGAGAGGGTGAGAATACACAGTCACGCTCACCGGCCTCATCCACGAGAACACTACATCCAAGGACTCTCATTCGAAGACAAAGACGCGGGTCCTGAACGGATACTCCGCTCGGCTCGTCATATGACTTTTTTTCAATCACTGAATTTACCCTCTATTATATATATTTTTATCGGCTTCATTCTTCCATGCCTACTATGAGGCCCAAACCCCCGAACACCCGTCCAAGAGCGTCTCCAACAGATGCATCACTCCCGGCACTCAAGTGGCCGTGCCTCGTTGAAGATCGGTGACACATGGTGTCTGATGCACACTTCCGCCACGCGGTGCTGCTCACCCGACCCAGACGGGAGAGCACATCTCGCACACAGCTGCTCGCTCTAAGCGGTCCGAACCCACGGCCTGTCCTATCCCACCGGCTGGTGCTGCAGAGCGCTCCCCATCATCACATTTCTGAGCTCCGCATTTCTGAGCTCCCCCGTTCCCAGCAGCAAATCCCTCCTAGCTTTCTCGCTCCCAGCACATCCCTCCATTCTCGCCGCTCACGACACCCACACCAGTCAAGCCCACATCCGTCGCAATGGGGCTGAGGCTCGCCCCCGCCTCGTTGCCGAGTCATTCGACCATGCTGTTACACACTTTGCATAAGAACATCTGTGGCTTCCGCCATGGTGTGATGCTCACAGAGCGCGCCTCTCAGTCTGCTTCCAGCAGACGGATGGGAGACACTACACCCTGCTCTTGCTGCAGGTCAAGCCCACTGCTCTTCGGAGTTGCGTTCATTCGGCGCAGCTTCCACGCCAGCCCGCAGAGGCCGGCCAGGAGAAGGAGACCGCCGCCAACACCTCCTGCGATACGGCCAATGTCCATGGCCTTGTCGGGCGGCAGCGAGGGCGGCGAGGGCGGCGCCTGGCAAGTTGAGACTGTGCCAAGAACGCCGATGAGGGTCGTTGCCCAAGAGCAGACTGTGGCTCCACAGCAGCCATCGACAAAGACGTTGGGCCCCTGCGCACGGAGCGCGAGGTCACAGTGGTCACTTCGGTGCTAGGTTGGCACGAGAATCTCTTCACCACACATGAGGGCATGAGATTATGAGCATGAGCACGCACGAACGTAGCTCGATTGGAATACACTTGGGAGTTCACGATAGAAACTGTGCCTTCTTCGACATAGACACCGCCTCCCTGCAAATAACGAGCAAAATGTGAGCTCCCATGAGGGCGGTGGGAACTTTGGAAGGTCTCTGCAGCACTCACCCACTGTAGTTGACCGAAGCGCTCGCAGTTGTGCAAGCGAGAATCAAAGCAAGCGCGTCAGCAATCTTCCCATCGGGCGATGGGAACTTTTGAGTCTCTGCGGCACGTACAGAAGCCTGTAGTTGACCGGAGCGTCGGCCGCAGTTGTTTGAGCGAGAGTCGAGGCAAGCACGTCAGCAACTTGCCCATCGAGGCGATGGGAAGTTTTCAAGTAGTTTTCAAGGTCTCTGTGGCACGTACTACATTATACTGTAGTTGACCGAAGTATTCGCAGTTTAGCAAGCGTGAGTCGGGGCAAGCACGTCAGCAACTTTCGCATCGGGGCGATGGGAAAATACAGGTCTCTGCGGCACATACATAAGACTATAGTTTATCAGAGTGTCGGCCGCAGTTGTGCGAGCGAGAGTCGAGGCAAGCACGTCAGTAATTTTCCCATCGGGGCGATGGGAACCTTTGAAGGTCACTGTGACACGCACGTTCTGTAGTTGACCAAAGCGTCGTTTGCAGAAAGAGTCGAGGCATAAGCACGTCAGCAATGTTACCATCGGGGCGATGGGAAAAGTTCAGGCCTCTGCGGCACGTACATACTGTAGTTGACCGGAGCGTCAGCCGCAGTTGTGCGAGCGAGAGTCGAGGCAAGCGCGTTAGCATTTTTCCCATCGGGGCAATGGGAACTGTTGAACATGAGCGCGCACTTTGGCAGCTGTGTTCCCACTGATGGTGCACGATGAGATGGACACTGTGCCACCCACGACATGGACACCGCCGCCCTGCAAACAACGAGCCAAACGTGTCTCCCATAGGGCGATGGGAAACATTGAAGGTCTCTGCGGCACGTACAACCTGTAGTTGACCGGAGCGTCGGCCGCAGTTGTGTGCAAGCGTGAGTCGGGGCAAGCACGTCAGCAACTTTCCCATCGGGGCAATGGGAACTTTTGATCATGAGCATCACGCACATTGCTCGCTGGATTCCCGTAGATCGAGGAAGACGTTATCGTGACCGTGCCGGAAGAGACGTAGATACCGCCGCCCTGCAAACAACGAGCAAAACGTGAATCTCTTGGGGTGATGCGAATTTTTTTAGCGTTGGCACGCACATTGCCAGCTGTATTGCCAGTGATGGTGCATGATGACAAGGTCACTGTGCCATTGTTGATATAAACACCGCCGCCCTGAAAGCACAATCGCAAAACATATCAAATCCCATCGGGGCTATGGGAACCTTGCAAGGTCTCTGCAGCACGCACCACCTGTAGTTACCGAAGCGTTCGCAGTTGTGCAAGCGTGAGTCGGGGCAAGCACGTCAGCAACTTTCCCATTGGGGCATTGGGCACTTTTGGGGATGAGCGCGCACAGCGCTAGCTGTGTTCCCACTGATGGTGCACGATGAGATGGTCACTGTGCCTCCGAAGACTGCGACACCACCGCCCTGCAAACAACAAGCCAAACGTGAGTCTCACATAAGGGAGATGGGAAACATTGAAGGTCTCTGCGGCACCTACATTCTGTAGTTGACCGAGCGTCAGTCGTAGTTGTGCAAGTGTGAGTTGAGGCAAGCATGTCAGCAATTTCCCCACCGGGGCGATGGGAAACATTGAAGGTCTCTGCAGAACATACTTGCTGAAGTTGACCAAAGCGCCGGCCGCAGTTGTGCAAGCGAGAGTCGAGGTAAGCACGTCAGCAAGGTTCCCATCGGGGCGATGGGATAGTTGCAGGTCTCTGCGGCACGTACCCCCTGTAGTTGACCGAAGCGTTCGCAGTTGTGCAAGCAAGAGTCAAGGCAAGCACGTTAGTCATTTTCCCATTGGGGCAATGGGAACTTTTGAAGTTTCAGGCGCAGATGGCACGTACTGAATACTGTAGTTCGAGGCAGCACCCATCATAAAAGATGAGAATCGAAATGCACATGTCAACAAGGCATTTCCCCATCGGGGCGATGGGAAGTTTGCAGGCGTGGCTGGCACGTACATTGTCAGCTGTGTTTGAGTAGATCTGGGAGTTCACGATTGACACTGTGCCTCCATCGACACGAATACCACCAGCCTGCAAACAACGAGCCAAACGTGAGTTTCACATCGGGGCGATGGGAACTTTTGAACATGAGCACGCACATCATAGTTAGCTGTGTTGCCGGTGATTGAGGAAGACGTTATCGTGACCGTGCCGGAAGAAACGTAGACACCGCCTCCCTGCAAACAATGAGCAAAACATGAGTCTCCCATGGGGGCGATGGGAAATATTGAAGGTCTCTGCGGCACGTACAGTCTACTCGTATAGTTGACCGGAGCGTCGGCCGCAGTTGTGCAAACGTGAGTCGGGGCAAGCACGTCAGCAACTTTCCCATCGGGCGATGGGAACTTTGCAAGGTCTCTGAGGCACGCACCCCCTGTAGCATTCGCAGTTTTGCGAGCGAGCGAGAGTCAAGGCAAGCACGTCAGCAATCTTCCCATTGGGGCAATGGGAAGTTTTCAAGGTCTCTGTGTGGCACTTACATACTGTTGTGGACCGAAGCGTTCGCAGTTGTGCAAGCGTGAGTCGAGGCAAGCGCGTCAGCAGTTTTCCCATGGGGGCCATGGGAAATTTTCAACTCTGCGGCACGTGCCGACTGTAGTTGACCGAAGCGTCGGTCGCAGTTGTGCAAGCGAGAGTCGAGCAAAAGTGCGTCAGCAATTTTACCATCGGGGCGATGGGAAATATTGAAGGTATCTGCGGCACATACATTCTGTAGTTGACCAGAGCGTCGGCCGCAGTCGTCCAAACGTGAGTCGAGGCAAGCTCGTCAGCAACTTTCCCATCGGGGCGATGGGAACTTTTGAAGATGAGTGCGCACAGTGTCAGCTGTGTTGGAGTAGATCTGGGAGTTCACAATTGACACTGAGCCTCCATCGACACGAATACCACCACCCTGCAAACAACGAGCCAAACGTGAGTCTCCCATCGGGGCGATGGGAACTTTTCAAGGTCTCTGCAGCACGCACCCCCTGTAGTTGACCAAAGCGTCGTTTGCAGTTGTGCAAGCGAGAATCAAAGCAAGCGCGTCAGCAATTTTCCTATCGGGGCGATGGGAACTTTTGAGCGTTAGCACGCACATCGTTCACGTTGCCTCCCGTGATGTTGAGCCCAATCAGTTGCACGACGCCCAACGAGCCCGGCTGGATGTTCAGCACACGGCGCTTACTCGAGGAGCTGGCTTGTGCATCCAGCACGACCGAGCCTGCCACCACCGCCTCGAGGACGACGCTCCTGGTGACGCTGAGCTCGGCGCTGAGTATGTACGTGCCGGGGGCGAGGACAATGCGACCGACGGCTGTGTTGGCGAGTGCACTGAGCAGTTCCGCGCTGGTGCTCACCTGGGTCTGCAGCTCGCGGCGGTGGCTGGGCACCGCGAGCTGCAGACCTCGGTACAACGCGGGAACGTCGCTGGCCTCAGTGCAGGGCAGCACCGTGCACGGGAGTGCCATCAGTGGCGACCATGGAGGTGGAGGGGATGGCACCCGAACGGGAGGTGGCGGCGTAAGCATAGATAGCAGCAAGAATGGGGGCGATGGCGGCAGTGACGAGGACTGAGGCAGTGTCCGACCAGAGCTCGGAGGGTACAGGGACGAAGTGGGTGTGGCCTTCAAAGGGGGGGGCGAGGGCGGCAGTCGGGTGTGTGATAGCCATGGTAGGAGAGGCGAACACGTGTCGCACGAGACCGGGCAAGTGGCCCGCGCGATTGGATAGGAAGCGCAAGCAGAGGGCTGTGCAGAGAAGTAGGAGCACGGCATGGGTGCGCCGCCTGAGTCGAAGGCGCCGCTGTCCACATCATCAGCGCATAATGGAGTGAGCGGCGGCGGTCGCAGTGGCGGCATCTGCGCGCCCGACTCTACCTGATGCGCGCCAGCCTCATCACGACGATATGCACCAGTCCCATCGCCATCGGGTGGCGTCGTCGTCGTCACCATAGCACTCACCCGTGGGACCAAGAGCACAAGCAAGGCCAGTTTGAGCCATTTGTTACGGTAGGAGCGATTGTGCCTCGCCCAAATCGCGAAACGCCACTTGTTCCGGTAGGAGCGATTGCGCCTCGCCCACATTGCAAAGCACTTGTTTGGTCCGGACCGTTCCTGCTCCGAGCAAACTGCAAAGATGAGCAACCCGAGCCTGAACAGCACGAGTGCGCCGTCCAAGCACTCCACCCACCGCAAAGGCACCCCGCCCTTTTCGCCGCTTCCGGGGTCCTCCTTCGAGTTCGTCTGGTCGTATGGGAACGAGTACTTGATATCGGCGTCCCCAATCGAGCCCGCATCGAAGAGCTCCTCGAGTGCGATCTCGTCGGGTGTGCCCTCGCGCAGGCGCAGTAGGCCGCCGATGTGCCCCGGCGCCCCACCTCCAATGACGGCCATCGAGGAGAAGGCTGGGAGCGACTTTGTCGTGATGTCATACTTTGAGCAGAAGGCTGGGAGCGACCGTGTAGTGATAGAAAACTTCGAGTCCATCTCCGTGCCACGGTTGTGCCACGGTTGTACCATTGCGAAAGTGTCGAAAGCACCGTTGCCCATGGAGAGCACCACCGACAGGTTGCTGCCGAAGACGTCATCAGCGTTGTACGCAACCTCGCAGCGGTCGATCACCGTACCGGAGCCGACGCCACCAAAGGTGACGTTGGACTTGTTGGATGCCTTCAGCACGGGAGCCCAGAGCGGCATAGGATTGAGATCGCCGAGCACGGGCGCATGCACGATGTGCCCGGGCATGAACAAGTGGGAGGAGGGGTCGGTGCCCCCCTCCCCCAGAGCCCCCACCACCCCGACAGCAATGGCGGCGGATAGCACACAACGCAGCCAAGCAACGACCAGGCCGTCGCGCGAACGGAGGAGCCGCGAAAGCAGACCGGAAGAAACCGAGCGCACCAAAACAGTCAAGTCAAGTCAAGTCAAGTCAAGTCAAGTCAAGTTGACCCCTGCTGGCTTCCGGAGCACATTCGATAGGCTTCCGTATGGTTGTCTGTTGTTTCTATAGACTTGACTTGACTTGACACCAAAACACCGGGGGTCAGTTAGTCAGTCAGTTTCGTCGCGGTCCCCCCACCGGGGGGAGCCGGGACACACACGTGTTACCGGGTAATGTGTATGTGTGAATGTGAATGTGTGCCTGTGTGACTTCTAACACGCTCACACTTGAGCTTCAAGCTCACCATGAGCATGTCGCCCTTCTAAACCGCCCCCGCGCGGTACCCTCCATGGTGTAAATGTGTGTGCGTGAATGTGAATGTGTGTCTGTTTGATTTCTAACACACGGGACACACGGGACACACTAGCACACGGATCACAGTGTTCCGGTACAAGATACGGATTCGTCCGAAAATTTCTGACGGAACATCAACATGATGGGAATAGACAATAGTGCGGAACAGATGGAAGATCCTCTGACAGAAGTCAAGTTGACTACGACTTCGCCACCGAAGCAACTACTTGGGATGGCCCGCGGAAAAGACCCCAGGCCCTGTCAAATTGCAGTACCGATCCTCGGCCTCTGCTCTCTTTACCCGCCCCATCAGGTCAGGTGCCTCCTGCTCTTCTCACCTGGACAAAAGGCATGTTGAAAGGGTCCCAAAGACCTCCGGCCTGCGTGTCAATTGGGGCTGCACAGCGTGGCCATGGGCGTGGCCTCTTCAATCTCGGCATCGAGCTCCTCCTTGACGCGCGAGACGTCGGCGGCCAGTACAAGCTGCATCGCCTTGATCTCGGAGACGAGCGTGGCGTCCGCCTCCTCGAGGGCGGCGATCGCCCTGCGCATGGCGATCAGCTCGTCCTCTTCCTTGTCGAGGTCCTTCAAGTAGCGCTCGGTGAGGACATTGGTGCCAAACTTTTCAAACGAGCGGATATTCTCGCGCAGCCGGTCCTGGTTGGTGAAGACCTCCTTGATCTGCGCGATGCGCGCCTTCGTCTGCCGCTCACCGGCCGCTCGCTTGGCCTTGAGGGCATTGAGGGCGTCGAGCGTTTGCAGGAGCTCCTTTGGGAGAGCGCCCTGTTCACGCCACGACTGAAGCTCAGTCTCGCTCACGTCCTCGCCCATCGGCTCGGAAGCACTGACGAGACTGAGCCTCGCCTTTCGCTCCCACTTGGACACCATCAGCTCGAGCAGTGAGCGGTCCGCGGCCGCCAGGATGGCCTCATCATACGTCTTGGCGAGGAGCAGCCGAAGCTGGGGCAGGCTCGTGAGGCGCACGCAGTACGACGCGCGCTCGTCGACGGTGAACGTGACTTGCTGCTGCGGCGCGAGCACGTACCTATAGCGCGCGAAAGCGGTCGTCTGCTTGATGGCGTGTGCCGTCGTCGTGATCACGTAGCCCTCGTGGCGAGCGTCAGCCTCGTGGTCGATGTACAACGGTAACGCGCGCGGCGATGCGACCGGCACAGCGCTCGGTGGGCCTGAGAACGCGGCGCCGGCGCGGGCGCGAGCCGCCTCTGTGGTGATGCCCTCCGAGGAGGCGCCCGGCACGGCGCTCGGCGTGGCCGTTGCTCGAGCCGTTGCAGCCGCCTCGTTGTTCGTCACCGTGTACGTGGTCGCCTTGTGCTCCTCGTGCTTGCGACTCGCGCCCAGGAGCACGCGCCGGCCTCGCTCATCGATGCGCCACAGGAGCTGGACGGCGCTGACCGAAGAGGCTTGTTCAACGGAGCGTTGAATGGAGAGTGTACCGTCCTCGCCGTAGCAGATGAGCGCCTCGTCACCAGGGAGCATCGGCGTGAACTCCGACTGCGACACGAGCCGGCCGCCGTCGGAGACGGAGATCGTGCCAGGCGCGAGCACCGTGCTCGAGGTATTATGCAAATGGATGGCGCGCTTGGCGCACGTCTCGCTTGCCTTTGGGTCGTACAGAAGGACGCGCTCGCCATGCAGCCCAAAGCTGCCCACGTGGACCGAGGCCGTCTGCCCACTCGCGAGAGTGACCGGCTCGGGCACATGGTAGATGACATGCTCGCTCAGGCCCGACATCTCGATGGCGCTCAGCGATTCGAACTCGGGCTCGCGAGCAGGCACGGCCACGTTGGTACTGCCGCCGCCATCGCCGTCGTGGCTGGGGCCACCGCGCAGCCGCAGTACGAGGTGCAGGGTCGAATCCTTCTGAATGTTGTAATCTGAGAGGGTGCGGCCGTCCTCGAGCTGCTTGCCCGCGAAGATCAGGCGCTGCTGGTCGGGCGGGATGCCCTCCTTGTCCTGGATCTTGGCCTTGACGTTGTCGATCGAGTCCGTCGCGTCCACCTCAAGCGTGAGCGTCTTACCGGTGAGCGTCTTGACGAAGATCTGCTGGTGGCCACCGCCACCGCCGACGACGTTCGACGCCCGGCCACCAGACGCGCCCTTGTGGGCGACCTCCTTCGCGGCTGCCTTGGCCTCTGGGTGCTTCAGTGCCAGCTCGTTGGCAACGAGCGAGAGTCCGATGCCGTTCCAGTCTTCCCGTGAGACGTTGGTGACGACGCCGAAGAGGTGGAGCTGCGTCCTTTGGCCGGGCACATCGGCCGTGCTCGCACCCTCCCTCGCCACGTAATCATACGACGCGTCCACCGCGTCGTCCTGAGCGTCGTCCTTGGGCACATCCAGCCGGTACGAGCACAACCACTCTCTCGTGGGCTCCACGTATGCCACTTGCAGCTCGGCAGCGTCATCGATGGACGGGTCGAGCACGGTGATGCGCAGCTCGCTGCTATCAGACTTCGGTCTTGGCTTGCGTTTGCTCAGCTGCGCCTTGAGCGCCATTGTCAGGTCGGCTTGCAGTGCAGGGTCGAGAAGCTTGACGGCGCACAAGCCGGCGAGTGGAATGCGCACCAGGCTGCCGGTGGACGCATCGAGGATCTGCACGTCGGATTGGTAAGTCTCCACTATTTCAGTCCCGGGGATGGCGCGGGAGCGCTCGTCGACGCACGCCACCAGGCCTTTCGCGCTCAGCCTCGGCCCATCACCATCATCGGCGGCGAGGAGCTCAACCTCGGCGCCGATCACCGAGGCGAGAAAGTTACCGAGCCCAATCTTGGAGCCGATGGCAAAATCGTGTACACTATCCACCGATGACGAGCCGGCGGATCCCGTCTTGGTGTCGTGGGCAACCATCACCCCAGCTGAATTGCCTGCGGTCACCGCCACTGTAGCCATGGTTAGCGCTCGGTTCTCGTGAGGCACGTCCAACTTAAAGGTGCGCAGCTTGGAGTCCTTGGAGTCTCCAATCAGAGCACGTCGCTCGATGAAGGCGAAGTCGTTCTTGTAGAGAGTCACGTGAGAGAGCTTGGTCGTCGGAAACGCCATCGGCGTTCGCTTTGTGCAGGACGTGCAGTGGACGCGTGCTCGGATTCTGTGAAAGAAGTGGTGTGAAGTGTTTACGCGCTGACACGAGAACCACCAACCACCCACCGTTATCTCGGCATGGGGGCATGAGGGCGATGACCATGACGCATGTGAGTGTGTATATCATGAATCATGAGTGATAGGTTCTTCGTCCTCAGGCAGAGAGCCTACACACGTAACCTCAGAACCCCACCGGAACCGTCGGACTAGGAACGCGTGTGCAGAGTCCGCTCATGAGGACGGCCATGCCTGCCGCGTGGCGGACGTTCCCGCCCACGTGGTCCCGGCGACGACGATTGTGAGGACGACGATTGTGAGCATGAATCAGTAGCAGCCAGCGCAGCAACGGGCTCCACGTGCCATCTGCTTCTCATCTGCGCCCACGACAACGTCCACCTTTCTCCCCGTCCACCTGTGCTGTCGGCGTGAGCCGCAACGGGCCACGCCGTAGATGCCTCCGACGCGAATGTGATCGAGCCAGCAGCCGAGCCCAAGGAGGATGAGACCAGCGAGGCCAGCGAGGCCAAGCGGCGCGAAGCTCGCAAGCACCGCGCCTTGCAAAGGGCCGTCGCCCAAACCGAGTGCGAAGCCGACGAGCCTGGCCACATGCTCGCCTGCGCCTGGCCCAAGGCTGATGCCACCGCCGGCGAGGCCGTTGAGAATGAAGACGGAGTCTGCTGGCAAGCCGTCGCACGCGAGCGCGCGCGCGTGCACCTTGCCGTCCGTCGTCACGGGGAAGCATGCAGTATAGTTCTCGACCAGCGTCGCGTCCGACGCCTCGAGGTTCCACACGGTGGTCGCCTGCTCAAGCGCCCAGCGTTCGACGTCTGCACGGTACGGCACATCGCGTGCGATGTACGCCGCGCCGTGGCAACGTGATACGTCACTTACAGGCTCACGCCGGGCGCCTGTAGAGAGCAGCGAGGGCTGTCCGGAGCGCGTCCACTGCCTTGCGTATAGGTAGTTGGCGAAACGGTCGCCGCCCATCTCCCGACACTGCTGCGTGAGAAAGTACCTGAGCAGGGGGTCAATCAGAGGTCATGGGAGGCTATATAAGGCAATCAAGAGCAATTCGAGGCCATCAGAGGTCATCAGAGGCGAGTCAAGGCCATCAGACGTACGAGGGGACCCACGGGCATTTGGAGAGATGGCGCGACTGGAAGGACGGGAAGGTCATGGGTATGGCGGAGCCCGGTGAGTACACGAAGACGCCTGGAGAAGGGGGCAGCGCTGGCACCTCGTAGATTGCAATCTGGCCGGCCACCCCGCCGACACGCGGGCTGCTCGCGGCGCACACGCTGAGGTGCGTGGCGACAAAGGCGTCGTGGTACGTGCCCAATGCGAGCACCAGCGCCCGGGCACGCTCGACGGTGCCATCCGCGAGTGTGACAGCGTGGTGCGTGCCATTGTGCGTCGCGCCCGTGATAGCGGCACCCTCACGAACCACACTACCGCGTGACTCCACATAAGAGCGCGCTGCCGCGAGCGCACGGCACGGAGTCACCATCGCCGAGCCGGCGTTCCAAAGGGCGCCGCGACCAGTGAGGTTGTGTGCGGCGAGTTCCGAAGAGTCGATCAGGCGTGGCGAGAGATTGGACAGCCGCAAGAATACGAAGCCTGCCCACATCTCCCAGCCGGCAAGGTCCCAGCCGTTCAGGGTGCCCGTCAAAATGTTTGCATGGCCTGCTTCAAGCAGGCCAACATCATATCCTGCCGCCGTCATCTCACGGTAGATGCGCAGCGAGGCAGCTCGTAAGCGATTTGAGAGCGACAGCGTGCTCATATCTACCTGCATCGAGCCGGAGGGCACGTACACGTGACCCTGCTTTGCTGCGGCAGTCGCACCTTGACCGCAGATGGTGCCTTGCTCAACAACGAGCACCCTCATTCTGTAGAGCTCCGAGGCCGCACGAGCCGTCATGAGGCCCGCCATGCCACCGCCGACCACGATCAGGTCGTACTCCGCCGCAGACACTGTCTTGATGGCCACTGTCATGATGAACATAGAAAGGCTCGTCATGATGGAGCGCATTACGAGAGGACGGACGGCGTCGGCCAGTCCATCGGTCTCCCAGTCACGGCAAAAGTATTGAGACAAGGCTGTATTTGGATTGATCATTTGGAGTTTGCCGTAATTGACGCAACGTCCACTTTTTGTCGCACAAATTTACAGACTCTTTCCACTCACGACTATATAGCACACTCTGAGTGGATAATTTGCTGATCCCAGACCATGCCAGACTGAGGTCTAGCTAGAATGCTCTGAGAATGCTAGATGTACATGTCGCGAGACAAGTGGGGAAACTCACCTGATCTCAACTGAGGTCCAGCAAGACCTCACATATGAGTAGGGCCAGTGTGGGCTTAGGTCAGGGGAGGGGTCGGTACATCTCTTAGTAGATGCATGCATACTGTCTTACCATGTTTGGTTAGACTCCCATACCATGTATGGTCACTCTGTTGTGATACCCTTCTTTGGGTTGTGTCGGACAAGCTAGTGTAAGCGGTCTTCGCCCACTTCTTCCCTCTCGATCGCCTGTGGGGGATCCGAGGAGCTACTCTCGAACTCTCGCAACAAGTGGAGCCTCTACCGAGGATACTTTACAACGTTGCCCAATGAGTTCGGCAGAGTCGCAACCCCGCCTCATCGCAGCCAAGTTCGCTGGTCAGAGGGGGCCCCAATTCACTCAGTGGGC
>Ga0210239_101015_pt1 | contig 23734 bp, 11 predicted proteins | sample ChrtobMetP5a_0mM_FD_155451 | JGI IMG/M metagenome (GOLD analysis project Ga0210239, IMG submission 155451) | Chrysochromulina tobin associated microbial communities from unialgal haptophyte culture, Seattle, Washington, United States - P5a_0mM | ecosystem: Host-associated > Algae > Haptophytes >... | reverse complement strand
CCGAAGCTAGGCAAACAATCACCCATGCTTGGAGCGGCGTCGCCGAATCTGGGCATATCATCGCCCATGCTTGGAGCGCCGACGTCAAAGCTTTGCGAACCATGGCCCGTGATAGGGGCAGCGTCACCGAAGCTTGACAACCCATCGCCCATGCTCGGAACGGCCGCGTCGAAGCTTGGAATACCATCGCCCATGCTTGGGGCAGCGTCGACGAAGCTGGGCATACCATCGCCCATGCTTGGGGTAGCATCACCGATGGTGGAAACGCCATCGCCCGTGCTTGGGGCGGCGTCGACGAAGCTGGGCATACCATCGCCCATGCTTGGGGTAGCATCACCGAAGCTGGAAAGGCCATCGCCCATGCTTGGAGCGGCCGCGTCGATGCTTGGCATGCAAACGCCCGTGCTCAGGGAAGCGTCTCGAATGCTGGTCATACCAACTCCCGTGCTTGGAGCGGCTGCAAAAAAAGTGGGCATACCATCGCCCATGCTTGGAGCAGCCGTGTCAAAGCTTGGCGAACCATGGCCCGTGCTTAGGGAAGCGTCACCGAAGGTTGGCAAACAATCACCCATGCTTGGAGCGGCGACGTCAAAGCTTTGCGAACCATGGCCCATGATAAGAGCAGCGTCTTCGAAGCTTTGCAACCCATCGCCCATGCTCGGAACGGCCGCGTCGAAGCTTGGCATACCGTCGCCCATGCTTGGGGTAGCGTCACCAAAGCTGGAAACGCCATCGCCCATGCTTGGACCGGCTACGTCAAAGCTTGGAAAACAGTCGCCCATGTTTGGGGTAGAATCACCGAAGCTTGAAAGACCATCGCCCATGCTCGGAACAACCGCGTCGATGCTTGGCATGCAATCGCCCGTGCTCAGGGAAGCGTCTCGAATGCTGGTCATACCAACACCCGTGCTTGGAGCGGCTGCAAAAAAAGTGGGCATACCATCACCCATGCTTGGGGTAGCGTCGCCGAAGCTGGGGAAAAAACCGCCCATGCTTGGAGCGGCCGTGTCGAACCTTGTCGAACCATTACCCATGCTTAGGGAAGCGTCATCGAAGCTAGGCAAACAATCACCCATGCTTGGGGAGGCGTCACCGAATCTTGGCAAATCCTCGCCCATGCTAGGAGCGGCGACGTCAAAGCTTTGCGAACCATGGCCCATGATAGAGGCAGCGTCACCGAAGCTCTGCAACCCATCGCCCATGCTTGGGGCGGCGTCGAAGAAGCTGGACATACCATCGCCCATGCTTGGGGTAGCATCACCGAAGCTGGAAACGCCATCGCCCATGCTTCGAGCGGCCGCATCGAAGCTTGGCATACCATCGCCCGTGCTTGGAGCAGCGTCTCGGAAGCTGGGTAAATCATCCCCCCTGCTTCGGGCAGCTTCGCCGATTCTGAACATATCATTGCCCATGCTTGGAGCGGTCACGTCAAAACTTTGCGAACCATGGCCCATGATAGGGGCAGCGTCAACGAAGCTGGAAACGCCATCGCCCATGCTCGGAACGGCCGCGTCAACGCTTAGCATACCGCCGCCCATGCTTGGGGCAGCGTCACCGAAGGTGGAAACGCCATCGCCCATGCTTGTGCAATCTTCTCCTAAGCTCTGCACAGCAACGAGGTTAGTATCGGAGGTAGTCGTGCACGCATCAAAGCCGCTCGCTGGAGGTTTACTTGCCGGAGTTGCGAAGCCGTCCGAATTTGTCTCGAAGCTGCTAAGCATTGGCTCGGAGCCACTGGTCGTCGCGCTGGGGGTGAATGGCTCGCCAAACGAAAAAGCCGCATCGGGCGCGAAACCCGAACTACCAAACCTGGGCGATTCGTCAAAGCTGCCTGGTAGGTCGCCAACGCCGGCGGTCGCATCGCAAAAGCCAACGGCTGCATCTCCAAAATCCATAGCCACGGCGCTGAACGGTGTAGGCGCGGCAGCCAGTGCCGGTATTCTATCAGGCGTAGTAGTTGGCAGCTCTTCGAGCGGAGAGGCCTTGGGCAGGGACTCTGCTCCCTCCTCAGTCACTGCGGGGGCATGCGTCAGCTCGAGTCGCAGACGCTCAATGCTCTCCCTGGCCTCGGCCTTGCCCGCGTCCGCGTGCCGCTGCTGCTCGTCGAGGCGCTGCTGAATGGTCTCCGCCCATTGGCGTAGTTCGGCCTCAGCCCGCTGAAGCTCGGCGATGCGCGCGTCCCTCTCCGCGATACGACCGAACCCAGCCGCGGCCACCTCCTCAGCATGGGCGGCAGCGCGCTCCGCCGCACTCGCGGCCTCAGCCTGGGCCGCATGCAGGGCCGCTTGAAGTCGCTGATTGGACTCCTCTCGCACCGCCGCCACCGCTGCCTCCACTGCCTCCGCAACCTCGGCTGCATGGGCGGAACCGACAGCAAGACTGGCAGCGGTGGCTTGGGCGGCTTGGGCGGCTTGGCTGGCTTGGTCGAGTGCCTCGGCCTTTGCGAGCTCGACCGCAGCCACGAGCGCTGCCTTGGCGTTGGCATCGGCCGCCTCGACCGCACTGGCGACTGCCACCTCGATGGCGTGCTGGCGCTCGCTTGCAGCCACTGCCTGTGCCTCCGACACGGCCGCAGCCACTGCACGTGCGACGGCCTCGTCGATGGCCGCCTGCGCGTGCGCCTGCGCTGCAGCCGCCACTGCCTCGGCCGCCTCATCTGCCGCCGCGGTCGAAGCGCTGCGCGCGTACGCCTCTGCAGCTGCGAGCGCCACAGCGGCCTCGGTCCCGGCCTGGCGTGCATGGCCGAGCTTCGCCGCGAGAGCTTCGAGCGCCGCCTCGGACACACGAAGCTCCTCCGCCATCTTGGCAGACTGCTGCGCTTGCCACTCGCGAGCCTCGCGCAGCTCCCTTTGCGCCTGCGACTCCACCTGCGACTCCACCTGCGACTGCGACTGCGACTGCGCACGCGCCGCCTCGATCACCTTTTCGGCCGCCACGCTTGCGTCAGCAGCTAGCTGCCTCGCCCTCGCAGCTTCCTCGGACGAGCGCACCACCTCATTCCTCGCCTGATCTAGCAGCGCACCCTGCCGATCCGCCTCGGCCTGCATGCGCTCGAGCGCCTCGGCTAGCCGCTGCGTCTCGGCACGCGCGGCGCTCGCCTCAGCGCTCGCCTCGTCCGCCGCCCGGCGCGCCTCATCCGTCGCTTGATGGAGCTCGAGGCTCGACGAATAAGCCGCAGCCCGCGCCGCATCGAGCTCCGCCCGAAGAGTGGCCTCCGCCTCGCGCATGGCTGCTACCTCCGCCGTCCACTCGGGCGTCAGGGACTCACTCATCTCAGCCGCCGTGCGCTCGCCCAGCGCCGCCGCCTCTCGTGCCGCCGCCTCTCGTGCCGCCGCCTCGAGCTGCGCCATCAGCTGCGCCTCAAGCTGCACTGCGCCCTCGCGCGCGGCGACCACCTCCGCAACGAGCTGCCGCCGCGCCTCGTCGCTTTCTCGGGAGAGCCTCTGCTGCTCGAGACGATGCTGCTCCCGCTCGTGCTCGATCTGCGCCTGGCTCGCGGCGAGGCTGGCCGCATGCTCACGCCGGAGCGCCGCCTCGTCAGCCGCAGCGTGCTCGCGCGCGAGGCACGCCGCCTCGAGCTTTGCGGCCTCAAGCTGGCTCTGGAACGTGTGCAGCGCGGTCGCGCCATTTGCTTGTGCCTCGTCGAGGCTGCTCGCGTGCTCGCGACGAGCAGCCTCGAGCTCGCACGCGAGCTCAAGCTCAATGCGTCGTGCAGCCTCGAGCTCGCGACGAATAGCCTCGAGGGCGTTCGAAGAGGCGCGTGCATGCTCCTGCTGAGCGTCGAGCAGCGCCTCCGCTCGCTCGCGTTGGGCCTCGAGGAGCGTCGTCGCGAGCGCCTGCTCCTTCTCAAGCAGTGTCGCGGCAAAGGTCGCCTCTTGCTCCCGACGAGCCGCGGCAGCCTGTTGAGCGACCTCGTGCGCAGCGACGCGCGCCGCTTCGTCGGCGGCCTCCCTCTGCTGCTGATGCACGCGCTCCAGCTGCCGCCGCTCCGACGCTGCCTCAGCCCCTGCCTCGACTAGTGCTCGCCGCAGCGCCTCAGTGTGCGCCGCTTCCATCGCGGTGAGCGCCTCAGTATGGCGCTGTTCCATCTGCTCGATTCTCGCCTTCAGATCACGCGTCACCGCCGCCTCGGCCGCTGCGACTGCTGCCTGCTGCGCGCGTCGCGCTTCGCTCGCAGCCGCCTCCTCGCGCGCCGCGGCCGCCGCCTCCGCCTCGCTTCTCGCGGCCGCGGCCGCCGCCCGTGCCGCCGCGTCTTGTGCGCTTCGCGCACGCTCATCGGCATGCAGAAGAGCCTCTGCATGCTCGCGGGCCAGTGCATCAAGCGCCGCCGCCTCGTGTGCCGATGCCGCCTCTCTGGCTGCCGCGAGCTCCGCCGCCGCCGTCTCGATGGCGTGCTGCCTCTTTGCAGCAGTATCAGCCGCTGCTCGCCGCAGCGCCTCAGTGTGCGCCGCTTCCATCGCGGTGAGCGCCTCAGTATGGCGCTGTTCCATCTGCTCGATTCTCGCCTTCAGATCACGCGTCACCGCCGCCTCGGCCGCTGCGACTGCTGCCTGCTGCGCGCGTCGCGCTTCGCTCGCAGCCGCCTCCTCGCGCGCCGCGGCCGCCGCCTCCGCCTCGCTTCTCGCGGCCGCGGCCGCCGCCCGTGCCGCCGCGTCTTGTGCGCTTCGCGCACGCTCATCGGCATGCAGAAGAGCCTCTGCATGCTCGCGGGCCAGCGCATCAAGCGCCGCCGCCTCGTGTGCCGATGCCGCCTCTCTGGCTGCCGCGAGCTCCGCCGCCGCCGTCTCGATGGCGTGCTGCCGCTGCTGGTTCGCCGCTTGGAGCAAAAGCGCCTGGGCATCTTGCGCTGCGTAGAGCGTGGCAATGCGCTCGTCGGTGGCCTTCTCGGCCGCAGTGTGGAGCGCCGCGGCGATCTCGTTCTCGTGCTTGCGCAGCAGCGCATTGCTCACCGCGTACGCCTCGTCAGCCGCCCGGCGCAGCGCTTGCGCCCTCTGTGCCGCAGCTTCACTCAACGCAGCCTCGAGCTTCTCGACATGGCGAGCCTCGAGCGCAGCGCGCTCCTGTGCCGCCTCCGCTTCCACGGCCTGGCGCGTAGAGGCCTCCGCCTCCGCCCTGGCTTGCGCCACCTCGGCGGCCTGCGCCTCGATTGCGGTGCGTGCGGCGGCCTCCTGATGGGCAGCATGCTCGCGGAGCATTTGGGTCGTGCGCTGCATCGCGAGCTGGTGGGCCGCCTCGAGGGAGCTGCAACGCTCGCGCTCGGCGTTGAGCTCGGCGATGGTCTGCACCAACTGCCGCCCCTCGTGTGTACGCGCCGCTGCAAGTTCCGCCTCCGCAGCCGCGAACACTCGCTGCCGGGCGCGGCGTGTGGCGGTTGCGACGCTATGGAAGAGGAGCGCCGCGTCCTCGGCACTCGAGACGAAGCGAGCAGGTAGCGCCGCCAGCGCCTGAGGCATCGAGGGCCGTTGGCGGCTACCCACCGCAAGTGTGGTGTCCTCGCCACTGGAGGCGAGAACTGCAGCGACGGCCACCGCCGCCGAGTCGGAGGCAGCGGCAGCCGCCGCGGCCGCGGCGATGGCGCCATCGGCGGCTTCAGCAAGAGCGAGCGCGGCGGGTGGCGGTGGCGTTGGGCTCGGGAGCAGCGTCACCGCATCGCCAGGGAAGGCAAGGGTGACGCACGGGCGCACCACAGCCGGCAGCACCACGCATGCATCCACCTCGGGGCCACCGTTGATGGCAAACGCGAGACGGTGGTTGTTCATGTCGACGATCACCTCGATCGTCGAGCCACGCGCGCGCCCTTGCAGGTGGCAACTCTGCGGGCCGCGCGCCTGTGGCAGGATGTGCCTATGGCCTACGCCAACTTCGCGTGGGCCGCGCGCTGCGTGCAGCCGGCCATCATAGGGGCAAAACCCCCAATAATGCTCGGCCGAGGGCGCAGCCTCTGTGGCCGAAGGGTCCGCATCAGCGATGCCCAGGCGCATGCCGAAGCCGTCGTTGCCCCGCGAGTGGCGGATCACAAACACGAAGCGGTGCTCGCCGGTGCTCATCAGCGGCAGCCCGAGCACCGCACCTGCACCCTGCGTCATGTGCGTGGCCGTCGAGCGCGGCTCGTCGTCTGTGCCTTCGTAGACAAGGTCGACATCTGCTGGTGCCCAGCGCCATCGCGGCGGCATCAGACCTGTGGCGATACCGTCGATCTCCTGGGCAGCCACCGGCACCATTCCGGTCGGAGCGGCGCCCGCTCCACTGGAAGCTGGCGGTAGCGGCTCACCGTAACCGCTGGCTCCACCACCACGGCCACCAAGCGAATGCGCATCCCCCGATGAAAGCGAGAGGCGCTGTGTGCCCGGCGCTACCGGCACTCGGCGCGGTAGCGCCTGCGGCCGCGGTGGAGCCTGCCGTCGTGGTGGTGAGGCTTGCACCCGTGGGGTAGACAGTGACGCAACCCGTCTGCTCATCGTGGCGTCGAGTGGACCGCGAGCGCCTACAGCGGCAGCAGCTCGCTGCTGCTCGACGATCGAAGCTACTATCGACTGCGCCTTCAATGGTGAAGATAGCCGCACGGGCGCGCCGAGGCTTTCGCGGTCGCGGCGCGAAGATGATGACATGGGGCGCGCCAGCGTCGTCTCGCGACGGCGGCGCCGGCCGCCGCCGTCACGGCGAATTTTTCAAGTGCAGGTTCGCTCCTCCGCAGGCTATGAGGACTCGGTTGCGTGTTTAGAAAGTTGTGATTCCGAATCTTCGTTTCAAAGCTTCCTTTCCATTGAACAGCAATGTCGTTTGTGAAAAGAGTAGCCGCGGAGGAGCTCGCCTCCACAGTTGCGCGCCACTTTGGCACATCCGACTCGCCGTTCAGCCACGTCGATGCGGACCATGCCATCAGCGGATTTCGAAGCGCTCTAAGTGTGGAGGCAGCGGAGGCCGGCCGGCCACTCCATCTGTTGCCGCCTCACTCAATTGTGCTTGCACTTCGACGCTTTCTGGGCCCAATGTCGTACGAGCGCGAGCTCTCCGAAATCCTGTGCGCGGCGTACGGCTCCGCGCACGGCGGTCCTGTGAACGCTGTCTTGCTCCTCGATCAGTTCGCACACGCTCTTGCGCCTTCGCATATGTCAAGGCCGGCGCTCATGACCAAGATGGACCTGAAGGCGGCGATCGCCGCGTGGGTGGCGGAGCGCGGTCCTCCCCAGTCCTCCCCTGCCTCGCCCCCGCGGCTCACCTCGGGCTCGCCACTCGGCCCTACTTCGGTCGGGCGAACGCCACGAAACAGCCCGCCAGGGAGCGCCGCCCCAGCGGTGGGGACGGCGGCCTACCAACGGCAACTGAGCGCCTCGGACCCAGGTGCCTTGATCCCGGCGCCGCAGTCGCTCTTCTCGCCCGTTCCGGCGAGCGCCGCGACCTTGCGCGTCGAAGCCGCAGCACTCAGCGCATCGTCGAGTGAGCCACTGCGCGCGGCGGGCTCGGCGCTCTCAGCGCTGATCGCGCAGGCGACGGCGGCGGCGCACGACCACGAGCGCGCGCTCACTGCGACGAGCGAGGCGGCGCTCGGCTGGCAGGGGCGCGCCATGAGCGCCGAAAGCGAGGCGGTGGCTCTCACGACCGCGCAGCGAGCTCTGCACGCGGAGCTCGCCGCATCAGAACGGGAGAAGAACGCGGCACGGTCGCGCGTGGAGGTCCTTGAGCAGCGCGTCATCAGCCTCGAGCACGAGCGAGCTGTGCAGGCGCTGCGCGAGCGCGAGGCAGAGGGACGTGCGCTCGAGCTCCAGGCACAGATCGCGGCTAAGGCGACTGAACTTCGCTCGTCGCAGCAGGCGCACATGCACGAGCATCAGCAGCGGATCGCCTCGGAAGAGGAGCTGAGCCGAGCGCGCGCCCACGCGCACGCGCAGCTCGAGTCGCAAGCGCACGAGCAGGTCCAGTTCCGCCGGCAGCTCGATGAGGAGCGCGAGGCAAGTGCCCAGGCCGTGCGCGAGGCAAACGCCCGGTTTCAGGCGGAACTCGACATGACACGGCAGGAGCTCACGCGCCAGTTGAACGACGAGCGCGCGAGTGTGGCTCAGCTGCGCAACGAGCTGCGCGCCGCGCGCCTCGACCTCGAAAGCACCCGCAACCTGCGTGCCCGCGAGCGCGCCGAGTATGATGCGGCAGCGCAGCACGCGGCGGAGCTCCAGCGCGCCGCCGTCGCGCGCATGGAGTCCAAGATGGCGGCCGCCGCGAGCCAGGCCGCGCTACAGCTCGAACGCGCGCGCAAGGAGCTGGCAGACGAGCGTGCGCTCACACAGGAAATCGTCACCGAGGCGAAGCAGGAGGCGGCCGCAGCCATGGCGCAGACGCTCGAGGCTCGGGAGGATGCGCTCCGCTGGCAGAGGGCCATGACGCCGAATTCGACGATCTCTGGCTTGTGACGAATTCGACGCATGCATGGGTTGACATAGTGGCCTTGAGGCAGACCCATTCACAGAGTCATGCCGCACACGGTGGTCGGATCGGAGCAACGGCGCCGCAGAGGGAGACCTCTCAGCTCCAGAGATCGCACATTTACGTCCGCTCCAACACAGATCGTAAACGTGTACGCTACTGTAAGTGCACAGATCTAGTTGTTAGTCACCGGGCGGTACGGGTGCCGGTTCGGACTTCGGTCTTCGGTTCGCTGTCCGTATCCTTCTATGTGGAGCGGGCACTTGTGCGCAAATGCGCAAGGCATCGTGCTCCGTTCGTCCGTGCCGGCTCGCAGTAAAAAATGTCGATAAAAAATGTACCGTCCTACGCCCCCGCACCGCCGGTCCGCGACCGGTCGTCTCCCGTCGTCTCTCGGTTCTCCCTTCTCCGCTAGACTGGCTACACACGCCACATGGAAGTCAGGCACGTCCAGCCCGTTTTCTCGTTGGGTCTGCGCGCAGCATGGCTTATGTACGTGCCGTCGCTGTGGAGCCGCAGCGCCAGAAGCGCGCGCTCATGGCCACATCGCCGCAGACATCGTCACACAGTGGTTCGATCAAGTGTTCGACCTCTTGCTCTCCTTGAGTTTCAGCTCTATCCACTGCTTCTCGATGCAGTAGACATCGCGCAGGTAGTCGCAGACCTCGTTGACGCAGTGGCCCTGCAGCAGCACTTCGACGTCCTTGGTGTTATTGCCGGGCAGCTTCAGCACGGCGGTCGTGCAGCCGAGCTTGACTTTGAGCGCGTCCGAGACCGCCTGGGGCGAGATGCAGAACGACTCGAGACCTGAGACGTGCGTCTTGTTGTGGCCAGCCGCGCGCTTCATCTCAATGCTGATGGGCTTGAGCGCGCCCTTGCGGATTGACGGGGCCTCGCCCTGGACCTCGACACGGTGGAAAGCGGTCATGCGCTCCTTCAGCGACGCCTTGAGCTCGGCGAGCGACATGTGCGTCGCAAAGGTCGTCCCCTTCTTCGCGCCTCCCGCGAGCTTGACGAGCGCGTTCAGCAGCAGCTCGTCGAGCGGGACGGCCGCTGGGTCAAAGTCGGGCAGCCCCGTTCCGACGCTGCCCCCCGCGGAGGGCGCGGGCGGCGGCGTGGGCGTGCCATCAAGGAGCTTGAGCGTGGCGATGGCGTCGACGATGGCATTGGCCGTGGTCGCGCCCGCGCCGTAGGTCTGGAGCTCATCCACGGTGAGCGCGCCGACGGCGAGCGCGCCGAGCGAGTCGAAGCCGTCTGCGGCGAGCGCGGCGGCAATCTGCACAGCGGTCGCGTCATCGGCCACCCCGCCCGAGCTGACGAGCCACGCGCGCACTACGTCGGGCGCGTTCCCGGCGAGCACATTGGCGAGGGGCGCAGCGTATGCCTCGGGCACTCCGAGCTTTGAGAGCTCGGCGGCATTAAGGCTGCCCGCTTGGAGCGCAGCAACCGAGTCGAAGCCCTCCGTGGCGAGGGCATCCGCCGCCGCCGCTGCTTCGGCTGAGGGCATCCCGGCCGCATAACGCAGGAAGCCGCACACCTCGGGAGGCCCCTCGGCCGAAGCCGAAGCACCGTCACCACCTGTGGCGCTGGCCGCCGGGCCGCCCTCGCCTCCCGCGCCGCCGTCGGCGTCATCCGAGTGAGCACCTCCGAGCACGAGCTTGGTCCGAATGTATTGCTCGAGCGCGGCGTGCGCCTCGCCGAGGGTGTACGTGGCGCTCTTGTCCTTTTTGCCGACGGCCTCGAAGAGCGGCTTGGTGTACGAGTTAGGCTGCCACAGATCGGTGACCACAGGCGGCTTGGTGCGCAGCGGCTCGTCCTTGGCTTCCTCCCGCGCACCTCCAGCCGCACCGGCCGCGCTCACCTCTTCCTTTGCCTTGGCAGCGCTCGTGCCGAGCAGCTCGAAGGCTTCATACGCGGCGCTCGAGCGGTCGACGGACAGGATGGTGATGATGTTCTTAACGTCGCGTACATTGCACCACTTCTGCTTGTGCATGTGCTTGATGAACTTTCCCACCTGCTTGTAGCTCGTCTTCTTGGCGTCGAGCGTCGGCTGACCCGCCGGGCGCGCGGGCTGCATGTGGTTGAGGTAGAACTTGTCCGCGGTCAGCGGCAGCTCTGAATCGGTGCATGTCGTCTTGAAGGCGGCCCAGAAGCAGTACTCCATCAGGGCGTCCGGATCCATCTCTCCAACAGCCTCGACAGGACCGCTCGCGCGTGCCTCACCCGATCGCCGCTCGCCCGAGCGCCGCTCGCCCTTGCGCGGCTCGTCATCCTCTTCGTCGTCCTCGTCCTCGTCCTCGTCCTCACCCGCCGCTGCTCCCGTGCCCGAGGACGCGGCGATCTCGTCGGCGAGGAAGCCATCATTAGGCACCTTGCGCCCGCCATACGACCAGAGCGAGTCGCGGTACACGTGTAGCACTGCCATGCCCTTGCCCTTCATGCCGGTCTTGGCCACTTCGTCGGACGAGACGAGCATCTTGCCCACTGCAAAGGGCGCATCGTTGCCCTCGACGCGGATACACCGCTTCTGCCCGGCCGCAAACTTACCCAGGCCACCGTCGGGGACGATGACGCCGGGTAGCATCATGTCTGCGCCTGCACCGCGTTCCTTGGGCAGCAGGAACTTGGACACTGGCCCGTGCGTCACGAGCTCCGGTATGATTGATGGCAGCATCCACAGCGTAAAAAGCGTCGGGAAGACGGCACCGAAGCCGTCGTCGAAAAATGCGGCTGGCCCGTCGCCGGGCACGTACAGGTGCGTGCCGTTCGAGCACTTGAGCAGGTGTACATCCGTCTCCTCCTTTACCCGCAACACTTTGTCAAGCATCTTCTTGGTGAGCAGCGGAAACTCTTCCATGAGCTGCGAGCGCAGTCGCTTGACGTCCGCCTTGCCCAGTATCGATTGCGTGGTGATTTTGAACTCGGCCTTGAAAACGTTGGACATTCTCTGATCCGGCGCCAAGATATGGTCCGACTACGCGGTCTGCCCTTCCGAAGCACTCCAGCCGACGCACGACGCGGCACAGAGTGGAGTGTGAACGATTAAAGGCCGTGAATTACTTTGAACGCAACGCGTGACCAGGTTTACTCTTTTCATTCATTCAGCATATTTCACAACACACCATCACAGATCTTCAGCATTCACATTCAAATCTGACACGCCTACACGACAGCGCACATTCCGCACTATCTTGCAGCACAGACCAGTGAGTTTGACAGCTTGAGCGGCCTGACACAAGGACAAGCCGCGAACGCCAAGCAGTCCAGCGGGTGCGGCGGAACAATTGCACGCCGCCAATGGTTTCCTGTCCCGGACACGTGGCCACTTCACTTGGACCGGCGCTGCTTATGTCGCATCCGCATCAGGTGGCGCAGCCGGTGCGCGCGCGTGCAGTCGGCGCCGCCGCACGCCTCATTGATGGTGAATGAGAACCGACCGGGCATGTATTCTGCGTTCCAGAAGATGTAGTAGTTCGTGCCCGCGGTGCACGGGAAGGAGACGGTCGCGGTGCGCCCGCCCTCGGAGTTGGCAAAGCCGAGAGGGTCTTGCGCGCCGAAGCGGGCGCAGATGGCATAGACGGCAACGAGCGTGTCACGCTTGAGGCTGCTAACGGTGCACCTGCCACCGCGTGAGTACTGGGTCGCCGTATACTTGAAGTGCTCGTCGAGCACGCCCGAGGCCCAGTTGGCACCCGTGTGCGCCGGCTTGGCGACGGCGCAGTGCGAGCCGGGCGGCACGGCGGCGCGGCATTCGTGCGAGTAGTCGAGAAGAGCCGTGTCCGCCGAGGTGCACAGGCACAGGCTGTCGCAGCTCTTGAGGGTGGTGGCCGAGTTGTGCACCTTGATCTGGAACGTCTCGGTGTGCGAGCTGCTCGTGCCGCCCTCGCTCGTCAGCGTGAGGGACACCCACTTAGCCGCTTTTGGCCAGCTGAGGCTGAGCGCAGGCAGCTCGGTGCTCGTGCGTGCCTCGAGGGCGGGCACGCTCACGCATGCGCGTGACGCGCTGTCCTCGCCCGCCGGCGTCTCCCAGCGCGCTGAGGACTGCAGCGTGGCGGTAGCCGGAGTGCCGTGCGCGCACATCCGGTGCACATGCGTGTAGTGCCCGAGCCCGTTGTTCTGGACTGTCAGCGTGAAGCTGCCCGCGGTGCCCTCGTCATTGCTGGTGGTCACGAGGCCGTCGAGCTGCATCATGGGGCCCGCGGCCCACGCGGCGTAGCGCGCGGGAAACGCACTCTCCATGGCGATGGGGAGGATGCGCGAGGGCGGCGGCCAGAAGCCATCCTGGCTCGAGCCCACCTCGATAGTGAGCGAGGCCGCGCGCTGGTCGCCCCAGCCCCAGTCGTCAGCCTCGCCGTTGGTCGTGTAGCCCACGCTCTCCCACGCGCGCCCCGAGGCGTAGTGGTTGTTGGCGGCCATCTCGTTGGCAAACTCTTGGAACATGCCCAGGTCGCTGTTGGACATCGGCGCGTGCCAGTCAAAGCTGAACGGGAAGGCGATGTCGTTGCCCCAGCCGTGCCAATGCAGCACGATCTTCGGCGCGTGCCGGCGCACGACCTCGCGGATCGCTTGCGTCTCGGGCTCCGAGAAGGCGCTTGTACCCCGGTACTCTTCCGAGCAGCCGCTCGGCGACGAGCCCACGTTATCGTACGCGTACTTGAACCCGAAGTTGCGGTTGAGATCCACGCCGTCGTTCTCGGTGTCGGGCGGCTGGCACGTCTGCGCACCGTTCTTACGCTTCATGCCGCCACCGCGCGGCCGGGTGCGCTCGTTCCACGCATAGCCGTCCGGGTTGGCGAGTGGCATGAAGAGTAGTTTACGCGTGCGCAGCAGGTTCGCCGCGCCTCCCACGTTCATCTCCGCGTCGCGCAGCACCTCGCGCAGCGCGTGGACCAGGCACATGAGCGTCGCCGGCTCGCGCGCGTGCACGAGCGCCGTGTACAGCACCGCCGGCCTGTCGCCGCCGCCAGAGCAGCTGACCAGGCCATCGGTCACGCACCAGACCTCAATGGCACGCCCGAGCCGAGACGTGCCCATTCGTATCGGCGTGCTGATCAGTGAAGGGTAGCGCGAGACAAGCCGCGACATCTCGAGCGCGAGCTCCGACGACGTGTAATAGCCACCCATCGAACCCGCGAGCGCGGGCTCTGAAGACAACAGGCGCCGGCCGGCGACGCGCATGGCCTCGTTTGCACTGGCGGCGGGGATGGCGGCCGACTCACGATCGGCGCGCGCCTCATAGTAAGCGCTCGCGTCAGGCGTTTCGAGCGTCGCGCGCGCTTCGGAGGCTGCGAGCAGTCGGCGCCATTCCGCCGCGGGCGCCGCGAAGGTGACAGCGCCGGTGCTGCTGCCATTGCCCGACCATGCGATGGAGGAGCGCACAGCGCGCGCAGCGGCGGGCGAGAGCCGCGCAAGACCCGCCGGCCAGGGCGCGGACAGCGTCACGATGCCGACGGTCGCGTTAGTTTGCATGGAGTTCGCGGCCACCCTCTCGCCCACGAGCAGGGTAAGGGGGTAGCAGGGTCCCTGCTCATCTATCGATCGAGGTCCTTGTGCATGAAGAGGGCCTCACGAGCGCAGCGCTGCCTCGCCCAAGCTCCATGCGATAGCTGAAGCGTCGTGTTGAACAGTTGTCTCGTCCAAAAAGGCCGAAATGCACCCGCTCGCGCTCTCAGAGCCGCTCTCTGCGGCCGTTCGAGCATCCATCACCTTGCCACCGGCTGAGCGGCCGCTCTTCGTAGGCAAGCACTTGCTCGCGCAGGCGCAGAACGTCAAGACCCTGCCCACGGCCACCTCGGCCGGCGGCACTGCCGCCATCTCTCGCGCCGCGCTGCAGGAGGAGCTCGCTGCGCTGGCCGAGATTCTCACCGCCGCGCTCAACGCCGTGAGTGGTCTACCGGGATCCTCGCTGCAGCGGCTGGCCGACCACCTCATTGCGGAATACAGCGGCGCCAACGCAGGTGCGCCCTCGGCTGATGGAGCAGGCGGCGGCAAGGGCAAAAAGACGGCACGCTTTGCTGCGGTCGGTGGTCCTGAGCCGACGCGCGTGGGCGAGCCGCCCAAGGAGATGTCCAAGGAGTACGTCGGCGAGCAGAGCGCCGACGGCACGGCCGAGGGCAAGGGTACGGCCACGTACGCCAACGGCGACGTGTACGAGGGCGAATGGAAGAACGATCGGAGGGAAGGACAGGGCTCGTGCAAGTGCACGAGTGGTGAGTGGTACGAAGGCACGTGGAAGGCGGACAAGCGCGACGGCCACGGCGTTGCGCGCTACGTGAGCGGCGACAAGTACGAGGGCGATTGGCGCTTCGGCAAGCGCGAAGGCAAGGGTCGAGCCACGTACGCGAGCGGCGACGGCTACGAAGGCGAGTGGGTGGCTGACAAGAAGCAGGGCTTCGGTACATTCTGGTCGGCGAGCGGCGAGGTATACGAGGGCCAGTGGCTCACGGGGACGTATGAGGGGCGCGGCACCTACCTGTACGCTAGCAGCGACGTGTACGAAGGCGAATACCACAACGGCAAGCGCGATGGCCACGGCGTCTACATGTATGCCTGCGGCGACGTGTACGAGGGCGAGTACAAGCAGGGCCGGATGGAGGGCCGAGGCATCTATCGTCTGGCGGACGGCACCGCGGAGGCGGGCCGCTATTTCGCCGGCGCAGACGTGGGTGAGGGCGTTAGGTGGAGCGCCGACAGAAAACGCGCGTACCGGCTGCGAGGAGGCAAGGTCGAGGAAGAGATCACGCTCGAAGAGGCCGCGCGCATCGCTGGCGCCCTCGGGATGGCAGTGCCACCCCCCTCGCTTGGCCCCGAGGATGACGAAGCCGTGCCGGTTCAATGACCTGATCATCACGGCTTTGGAGCGGCCCACGTCTTGGACGGCTGCTCGACCCGGGTTTACACGCCATGGCGCCAGGTCGCAAGGTGTGCCACACAGCTAACGACGCTCGCCGCCGCTCGAGCTAGCCGGGGGGGCGAGTGTGCTTGCCCGCATTTCCGTGCGTCGGACTCGCGGAGCTCTCAACCCTCTCTCAGTGCCGTGCCGTGTCATACCGCCAACACGCCGGATGCGGTGTACGCATTTTGGATGTGTGGGCCTGACGCGCATAGGATTGCGCTCGGTGAGCGCAAGTGTGTATTGTGCACACAGGCACAGACCGCCTGGTTTGTGCGCCTGGTCCACATGGACCTTAATTGAAATTAGTCACCCGCGTGCCGCACGCGCGTGTCGCGTCGGCCCCAGTGCGGAATCTCGGATGACCCTGATCGTATATTGTTAACCCGAAACGCGAAAGAAAGCTGTGTTCTCTAGAGACCTGCGGCTGCGCACCCACTGCACGCCCCTGACGCCGCTCCCGCCGCAGGCGCAGCCCGCCTGCACACAGCCACCACACCATCTAGTAATCGCATCCCACACACTCGATACAAGACTGGCGGCCAACTCATATCGTATGCACAAGCCAAGCATTGCCACCACACCATCTAGAAATATCAGTTCCTTGCAATGCCACGTCTCCTTGCTCTCTGCGCCAATGCGTTCGCCCTGACCTTGACGACTTTTCGCTTTGCAGCACGCCTCGCTCGATTGTGCTTCTTCTTCGATATCGCTCGACTGGCTGACTTGCCCGTATCATTTTCTGTCTCTGCCTCCCTGGTTTTCAAACTTTTGCTCAGTGCCTCACTCAACAAGTCCATCTCGTCCATTGGTTCTGCTGACAAAGCGCTCGCCTTGGGCGACGTCTTCTTCTTGAGGGCGCTGTTGGCCTTGGGTAGCTTTCTCTTCACGGTGCGGCTCCTCTTCAGGGCGCCGTTAGACTTCTTCTTCACCATCACCAGAGGCAAACCTTGCAAACCTCCCACGTCAATCGGACAATCAGGACGGACACAGTGAGGCCAGCCGAGGCCCTAGGGGCCTCGTCGTTCTTCTGCGGACTGACCTTTTTTAACGAAACTAGGCGAGGCCACGGTCTTCACGTTCACGTTTCGTTGCCATCTCGGCAAGACGCACGACCACCGGTCCCGTCGTCTTCTTGACTTGTCTTGAATGTTCTAAACATGCGTTTTTTTGTGGACGCTCAGAAACACAGCGGCCCCCCGTTTCACACAAGTAACTTGTTCTCTCGCCGTGCGTGCACGCACACGCCCTCCCCCCCTTCAGGGGTGATTGAATCATGGGTGTATTTCAATAGAACGTGATCGGCGGCCCAATCTCTTTGCTGCCACCGGTCTGGCTGTGGTGACTTACCTTGAGAAAGTCAGCGGCCGTGGCCTGCCAGCCGTCGATGGTCCTTCGCGCACGCTCAATCTGGTGCCGAGCGTTGGTGGACGGCGAGAGTGTCGTCATCACGGGGCCGCTGCCATCACGCCGCTGAGGCGGCACCTGTGCAGCTCCATAATGCACTTGAGCAGCAGGAGGTGGAGGAGGCAATTGAGCAGGAGTTGGAGATTGAGTTATTGCCGCCATCCTTGTCGGAGAGGTCGTGGTCACATGCCAAGTGGCGGCTGCGGCAGCCATGGCGCCTGTGGCGGTTGCAGTGCCTGCAGTCCTGACCCCGTTGTCAAGCGGAGTCGCACCGTGGCTGCCTCGGCCGGCGGAGCTGCAGCTTGCGCTGCCACCGAGGCAGCCCCTGGCAAGGTCGGGGGGCACGCGCTCTGTTTGTGTGGCTGCGAGTGCGGGCGGGGGAAGCGCCCCTGGGGGGTCGAGTGATATCGAGAGTGATAGAGGTACTCTGGCCGCCGCCACCGCCGCCGCCGTTGCCACCCGTGCAGCAGCCTCACGCGCTGCCCTAGGTCGCTCGATTGGTGCGGCGACCTGCGGCTGCTGCTCGAGCGGCGAGGACCACCCCGACGGGGCGCCGCCAGCTGTGTACGGGCTGTTTGCGGTCGCGTCGACAGTGCGGGTGGCGGCACCTGTGGCGGCACAAGCGATCGCGACACTCGCGGAGTCGGCGGTCAATGGCGTCTGAGAGGCGGCCGCCGGAGCCGTTTGAGCAGGCGGCGCGCCAGGGGTAACGCCGAGATCCCACTCGAGATCACACTCGGGGATGAGCGCCGCCGCTCGACGCAGCCACGTGGGCGTGCTCGCGCCCTCGGGGATGGGCGAGCCGCCTCCGCGCTCCTCGCTTTCACTGCGCGCCGACAGTGGCTGTGGCGGGTCTGCTGGAGGTTTGCCGCACATGTGTGGCGCAGGAAGGTGAGTATTCGCCCATGCCATGAGCAGGCCATTCGCGCATGGTCGTGACCCCGTCAGGTGCTGCCCAAGGACCTCTTCGAGGCTGCGGCGAAGCCCATCTTCTCGGGCCAGAGCGGCAGCAAGTTGATGCTGTGTGTGAGCGAGCTGCGCAGCGAGCCTCTCGATGCGGCATTCGGCATCAGAGAGCTCGCGAGCAAGCAAGCCCTGCTCGACGCCAGCCTCAATTGCGCTATCTAATGCCTCGACACACGATGAGCCTGCTGGCTCATCTACCACCGGAGTGCCAAAGCGCCTCTTGACCGCTGCGATGGCTGCCTCCTCGTCGGCCATCCGCTGCCTCTGTAGCATTGCGCTGATTTGGTCGCAGCTCGCACGCAGATGACGCGCCGCGTCGTCGGCCAGAGCGGCCTCGCTTGTTCGCATTGATGCGGATTTGGCGTGCTTGCGGATTTGCGTGAGGATACCAAGGGAAGTTAGTCAACGAGAATTCGCTGCGAGAAACTCCTTCCTGGTCTTTGAAAGCATCTGCAGGAGTCGCTGCGGACTCCGCGAGCGTTCTCAAATCGGTGAGGCTGGTTTGCTCCACATGCATCCATCCGACCGGCGATCCTCTCTCCTCTCAGCGGTGTTGCAAACGTTAGCCGAGGTAGGGCCGAATCCAACCTCCTTCAAGGCCTCCCCGGCGGCCGACTACATCGCCGATGGCTACGTCAATCGCTCGGCACCTGGGTGGTGGGTCACTTACGCGTGCCTGCTGGAGATTACCTCCCACACAGTGGAGGACGCTGGACATCTCGAAGACCTCGTTTCGCTACGCTTTGATGCCGGCGAGGACGTGCACAACGGCGAACCGTGGGTGTGGGAACTGACCTACGGCATGGAACATGGCGAGCGCCGCCTCGTGCTCCGAGACCACGCGACCTATCCTGAACCCTGGAGGCATGTGCTCCAGTACCATGCCATTGGCCGCTGCCGTGATACGCTGCTCGAGCGCGCCGCTGCGCGCCTTGGGCAGCAGCAAGGCGTTCGCAACAGCCTCAGCGCCGCTGTCGCCGCCATCGCCGCTGTCTTCGTTTCAAGCAAAGCATCGCCCTCAGCCGCCGCACAGGCACCACCGCCCATGTGGCGGCCGCCGGACAAGCGCACCGAGACGAAGGTGTGGCGGCCGCCGGATGAGGTGGAAGCAGCTGAAGCGGCGTGGGCGGCCGCACCTGCCACCACCGGCTCGTTGCCCTTTGCGTGGGCCGTGAAGACCTCGGCATCTGGAGCTCGGAGCCACCTCCCTTTCTCTGAGCTCGGGACTCGGAGCTCGGGGGTGGTGTCCTTTCACGTCCTCGATGAAACCCCACGTGTTGCGCAGATGGCAGCCGTCGGCAGTGAGGACCCCGACTCCTCACGCCCGTTTGTGATGTCGTCGGCAGACGTGCTACCGCCTGCGCTTGCCGCCGCTGAGGCGTTTGCGAGCGTGTACATGGGACAGCCCACATCGCCTGCATCGGTGTCGGGGATGACAACAGACAGTGACTCCTGGCGTTAGGAGGTGTAGATGTAGAGTTTACCAAGATCTAACACACCATCATCGCGACCCATTTGGATCCACCATGGGCCTCGGTGAACGACCGGGACGCGACCGCGCGAGTTGGAGTTCGCGTCGGGCCGGTCTCGCACCACGCAGCCGCTATGTGGAGTGTGGTGCATTGTGTCCGTTCGAGGTTCGGACGACCGGTGCACACGGTCGCGCAGTCGCGCACGGCCACGTCGACGGACACATACACGTAACGCGACACGCGGAATACGACCGCGGCGTAACGTGCCACATACCCCGCGCCCAGACCACAGTGGCCCACACAGCCACTTACACAGCCACCCCCGCCGCCACGGCACCCAGGAGACCCTCCACCCACTCTGTTTGCCAAGATGTCCGCGCAGAACTTCGCAATCGCCCAGCGCGGGCGCGCCCGGTGCAGCAAGTTTCCAACATCAGCGGTCACAGATGGGCACGTCATCGCGCGCAGACCCGATCGGCGCGTGCAGGTCTGAGAACCGGTCGCTCGGGCTTTGGCACAACTCAGCATCTCCCGTCCGCCGCTCAGACCGCCTTGAGCACGAGAGCGATGCCCTGTCCGCCACCGATGCACGCGGCGCCGACGGCTGTTTTCACCTCACCGCGGGCGATGGCGTGCGCAAGGTGGAGCGTGATGCGCGAGCCCGAGGCGCCCAGAGGGTGGCCCAGGGCAATGGCACCGCCGTTGATGTTGAGCTTCGACGCGTCGATGCCGAGCCCCTTTGCGCACGCGAGGACCTGCGGCGCGAACGCCTCGTTGATCTCGATGCGATCCATGTCCTCGAGCGACATGGACGCCTTCTTGAGCGCCTCCTGGATCGCGGGCACCGGCCTGGTGGGAATCAGACAGACAACAGGGGTGACGTCAGTGGTAATCATGCATGTGGCCTGTGGACATCATTGCCAATCAATGGCAAGTAGTGAGCCTCAGCGGCAAAATCAGCTGGCCCAGGCCGTTGCGAACCCAATGCCCATGCGTGTCGGATCGACGCCGACGTTCGCCCAGGACACGAGCTCCGCGAGCGGCTTGAGGCCATACTTCTTGACGGCGGCCTCGCTCGCGAGCACAAGCGCGCCGGCGCCGTCGCAGATACCCGAGGCAGACGCGGCGGTCACCACACCTCCCTTCTTGAAGGTCGTGGGCAGCGCGCCCATCTTCTCGAGGGTCGTCACTCGAGGGTGTTCGTCTGTCGCAAAGGAGATCGGGCCTTTCTTCGACGTGAGTTCAATTGGCTCGATCTCGTGGGCGAAGACGCCCTTGGCATTCGCATCCGCCCACCGCTGCTGCGACGAGAGCGCGTAAGCGTCCGACTCGGCGCGCGTAATGCTGTAATCCGCCGCGAGGTTCTCCGCTGTGATGCCCATCGGGCAGCCCGCGTGCGAGTCTGTGAGGCCCGCCCAAAGCGTGTCCTGCATCTGTGCGTTGACGCCGAGGCGCGTGCCCCAGCGCACCTCGTGGCCGTACACGGACATAGGCGCCTGCGACATGGATTCGGTGCCCGCCGCCACGCCGACGGCTGCCTCGCCCAGCTTGATCTCGTGGGCGACGTTGATGCAGCTCTGAAACCCTGAACCGCACAGGCGATTGATGTTGAGCGCTGATACCGGAACGCGCATCCCATTCTTAAGCGCAACGTGCCTCGCAAGGTACGCTGCGTCCGGCGAGGTCTGCTGCACGTTGCCGACGACGACCGTGTCGACGATTTCAGGCGAGATCTTGCCGGACGCGAGCGCACCCCTGGTGGCGATCACCGCCAGGTCGGTCGCGCTCATGGACTTGAGCGCACCCCCAAAGGCGCCGAACGCTGTGCGCCTTGCCCCGACGATGAACACGCGCGTCATGCTTGATTGCACAAACTATTGCACATCAAGAAAAGTTCGCAGTCCGCAATTTAATGTCCGACACGACGTGTCTTACCATATTAGAGACAATTCAAACACGTTCCCCAACCAAACATTTAATGTTGTAATGTTCAACATCAACAAAAATCACTCGGCTACATCGGCACACTGCGGCTGCAGGACAGCGAGCACGTTGCGAACCTCAGCCGAATATGCTTGAGCAGCGGCTTCGGCGCCCGCCGCTGTGGCGGCCGCGGCAGCCCCTCGAAGAAGCTCGAGGAGCGCGGGCCAATGCGTGGGTACACACGTGCGCGTGACTGCGAGCGCCGCCTGCCAGAGCGGTAGCGAGTTGGCCTGTGAGCGCTGCGCGCCGCTCATCATCATCACCTTGGCGAGCCGCAAGCGAGCCTGCAGCAGCATGGCGTGGCCCTCTCCAAGCACGCCGCTGACAAGCTGCAACAGTTGCGCATAGTGCGCCGCCGCCTGCATGAAGAGCTGCTTCGGCGCCGCCGTATCACTCTCGCCGTGTGCGCGCGCTGCGGAGTTCCAGGCTGCGTCGGCCGCCGAGTTGCGCGCCGAGAGCTCCCGCTCGAGCTGTGCGCGCCGCGGGTCCGAGGGCGCCGGAGCTGTGGGTGCCCATGCCTCGAGGGGGCCGTCCGCAGCGCGAGCGTCCGGGCCGAAGCCGTGGTGGGCCAGAGCGGCGGCTCGCTCCGCGGCACCACACGCGAGGTCCTCGACGTATGAAATTCGGACCTCCTCGCCCGCGCGAATATCGCGAACGGCGCGGATGCAGCAGCACAATGCCCCGTCCGCGCGTCGGCGAAACCCCATATGCGTCGCGTTTGGGGTGCAGCTATGGTTGATCATCGATGCGCGAACACACAGTGCCTGGTGCCCAAGCAGTTCCAGTGCATTTCTCTGCACCACGTGCAATAAGCGCAAGAGCTCACGGTCATCGACGGTCGCGGAAGCTGGAGTGCGCCGTCGCATCTCGGCCACGGCATCTGTCGCTTGATCCAGAACGAGGCCGTCGGCTGTTTGGGGCTCCAGCGCTCGCGTGAGCCCATGCACTGTACTGTCAACGAGGAGAGCCGCTGCAAGTAACGCCGAGGTCAGCATCGGGTCCTGCTGCATATCCAAGCTGCTCAAATTCATCGAGGCCAGCGCGACCTCGCACAGAATTGGCGCGCCAGCACGGATATCGACGGCCGCTGCAACGCCTCGACCGCATCCCTCGACCTCGATAACTTTCGTGGTCGCTGGCGAGGGCCAAGAGGCCGGCGGTGCCATCGAGGGCTGACCGATTTTGTACTGGGCCGTCTGGCGGAAGCCGAGCGAGTACGCGCGCGCGCGCCGCGCGTTGTTCGGTGCGCGCAACGCGCGACTTTTCAGACCGGCGCCAGCCGGCGCCGAGGACCCGAGGAGCGAGGTGTGAAGCGCGCTCAGAGGTGTTCGCTTCGCGCGTCTCGTGTGTGTATTTTTTACAGTGTCCTACTTCCTCATGGACGTTCTGGCACTCTCCTTTACCGCATCGTGTGCCGATGATCATCGATCAACGTCTGTGCGCGCGCGCTCAGCCTCTTGCACTCGATCACGAGCGCGTCGAACTCGGCCGAGCCCTGGAGCGTCCCGAGCTGCGGCTCCTGACCGCCCGCCGCTGCCCTGCCGCCTGCTTTGCATCCGGGACCCGCGTCGCCCCAGTCAAAGTTTTTAAGCCATGGCTCTGGCTCGGCGAAGGAGAGCTGACTGAGTGCGTTCCCAGCCTCGTTGGGCAGCGCAGCGTCCGCAAGCACAATGCGCTCGCCGTCGAGCGTCTGAAGGCGTGGCAGCATGCGGCGCACCGCGGTGCGGTACGCCGGGTGCTCGCATATGGGGTTGCGTTCCTCACCGCCCCGGACTTGTAGCTGAAATTGTCGCAGGCACGACAATGCTGTGAGGCACTGCACGTCATCAAGGTTGGAGATACGGTTGCCCTGCAGCTGCAACGTCTCGAGCGCGTCGAGCATCTCGAGACCCTCGATACGCGCGATCTCATTGTTGGAAAGCACCAGTTTCTTCAGAGACTCGAGCCCGTGCAGGCCCTCGATGCGCTCCAAGCGGTTCCCGGAAAGGTCAAGCTCTGTCAGGCTCGGTACGAGGTCCATGTTCGTGATGCGGCGGATGCCCATGCACGGCATGGATAGCTTGAAGCAGAGGGACAGGTCGAACTGCTTGCTCGCCGCCTTGATTGACGCCTCGTCAAGCACACACTCGCGTTCCTTGGGCATGGCGGCGTAGGAGGTGGCGCGGCCGTTGACTCAAGATGCGTACAGTTCGGGACGACGCTCCACAGCGCCCTTTTTGGGCATGTCGGCACCCCTCCCTGCCCATCTGACGTCGCCGCTGCTCGCGACGCGCACCTGCTGACTCCGCTGCCCGCCGCTTTTGCGCCATCCGCCGCGTCTCGACGTCGGAGAGCATTGGCTTCCTTTTCGCTCCCCGTGTGACCCCGCGTGTGTCTCTCATACCGCGAGGAGCGCAGGTCCCGACCACCCTCGTGTGCCGCCGCCGTGGATCCTAAGGCGCAGATCGCACTTCTCGCGGTGCGCCGAGCGCCATCTGTCGAGGGCACACGAGGTGAACAACGGTGCGCCGCGTTTTCAAGCGCTCGAACGCGTCCTTGCCCCCTATCTGCATGGCTGAGGTGGCCTCGCCTTGACGCGCTCTCGTCTCTTGCAGCG
>Ga0210239_101007_pt1 | contig 23823 bp, 8 predicted proteins | sample ChrtobMetP5a_0mM_FD_155451 | JGI IMG/M metagenome (GOLD analysis project Ga0210239, IMG submission 155451) | Chrysochromulina tobin associated microbial communities from unialgal haptophyte culture, Seattle, Washington, United States - P5a_0mM | ecosystem: Host-associated > Algae > Haptophytes >... | reverse complement strand
GGCAGGCAGGGCTGATGTGGTACCTCCTGTTCCCAGACGTCGGCCTCGCCATCGAGCTCGCGCATGGAGTGGGGGTCTCGTGGGACGGCCGTGTCCATCGCCATTGCACGGCGGTCCCGCGGCACGTGGCACCGAGGGATCACCTGTACGCCCTATTCCTGGGCCAGTACACGCGCGTGATGAATGCGTCAGAGCGGGTGGCGGAGCTGCGGAGGGCGCTGCGCGCCCAGGTCGAGGCGCGCCGCCGGCAGCGTGGGCCTGAGCTGGGCGTTGGCAGCGTGGTGTGGGCCAAGCTGTATGCCCGTGGCAGCGGGTACCTGAGGGCTCAGGGCGTGGTGGCCAAGATTGACGCTGAGGGGGTCGTGTGGGTGATGTGGACTGGGGAGCGAGGGCCGGCGCGCGGGTGGTGGTAGCCGTTATGTAAGCGACCCGCATGTTCCGCCCTTTCCATGACTTGTGAAGTGGGAACGGGAGCCCTTGGCTCCAGGGACCCTTGCATGCCGCTCAGGAGGTCCGGCGAGTAGACCTGACCTCTCGAGAGCGGGTTGAAGTCTGTCAGAGGTTCTTAGATGTCACACCGGACAAACACTCTTCGACTCGCGCGCGGAGAACCCGCGCGCCCTTTCACCGGGACGGCGCTTGACGTAACTCTACGTGCATGCGACCGGAACGTCCCGGACCCGGTTTACCGACTCGCATGAAGAGTCACTGTGAGCGAGTGCTAGGAGGTTTTTTCACACGAGAACACAAGCGCCACTGATCGTCATCGTCCGTAGATCGTCATAGCACGTCTAACAGAACAAGGTTCATGTGTCTGCTGGCGATTGCGCTTTCTGCAACCGAAGCCGCGAACCCTTGGCGCGATTCGAGAGCTGATACACGCCCGACACGCTTGGCGAGGGCGTGCCTGCGGCCGCGCCTGCAGCCTCTCCGATGGCGCGCGATGACGAGCTCGGCGCCTCGTCAGCCTCTCGATGGACGATGCTGCGGTAGCCAACGCCAGACTCGATGGCCGCCTTGGCGACGGCGCGCGGCTCGCGCCGCTCCCTGGCCGCCGCCGCCGACACAGCTGCGCGCACCTTCCGCTCGGGAGGTGGCGCGAGATGAGGGCACCGCTCGTAAATGGACAGCGGCTCGGCGGCGGTGGCGGCGGCTGTAGCGAGCAACTTGACGAACTGAGGCGCGACTTGCTCTTCGTAGTCGCCATCGTTGTTGTGCAGATCGCACGTGCCGTCCTCGTGCACCGCTCTCACCACGCCGTCGAACCAGTTCAGTCCCGACGCTGCCGACACCATCGCCGCCACGGGCGACGCCAACATCACCGCCGCCACGGGTGACGCCAACATCGCCGCGGGCGACGCCCGTGAGGTTGCCGCTGGTGCTGGCGCTGTCCCTGGAGCTGTCCTCTCCGCGGCTGGCGGTGCCGCTGGGGCTGGCGGTGCCGGCTGCGAGGCCGTCTCTGAGGGCATCGTGAGGTTGAGTCCTACAGCCTCATCCGCGTCCGCCGCGCCGATGGCGGTCTCCGCAACGACCGCACCGGCGGCTGGCGACGCCGCCTCCGTGCGAGCACGCTTCCTCGGGGGCGATACCTCTGCGGCCTTCGCCGCCTCGGCTGCCTCCACCTTCGCCGCCTCGGCTGCCTCCGCCTTCGTCGCCTCGGCTGCCTCCGCCTTCGTCGCCTCGGCTTGATCGCGTGCTCGCGCCTCGGCCTGCACGATCGCAAAAAGCAGGTCGACCTGCTGCCAGACCGAACGCTCATCAACGCTCTCCCGCTCACTGCGCTTGCGCGCGCGCGCCTCCTTGCGGACAGCCTTGTCGGCAGCGCGCTCCTCATCGTTGCGGCGCTCTCGTGCCTCTTCGGGGTCGGCTTGAGCCGCCGCCTCGTGCTTCTCCCGCTGCTTGCGCTCAAAGATAGCCGCGTCGTTGCTGATGAGCGGGCCTCCGGGCACGTCATCAGGGTGCCCGAGCATCAGCAGGGGCCACGTGCTCCGGCCATGGAGAGGCGCAAATTCGTGGCAGAAGGGCTTGCACAGGCCCTTGGGGTCCTGCACGACCAGGAGCGGGTGCTTGGATCGCTCCAAGAAGCGGCGCGCTAGCCGACCGGCCTCACCATGTGCAAAGGTGAAGTCGGGCAGGTGCGCGGACGAGGTGGCCGCAGAGCTGGAAGGCACGGCCGACGGCCGATGGATGGCAGGTGGCGCCTTGCCGGCCGCTTTCGCCTGCAGCGCCAGCTTGTGACCGCGAGAGGCCATACTTGTTTCTGTTCACTATGAATACAGAATGACGCCACGTTGAGCGAGGCGTGGTCCAAGATCGGGCTCCGTCTGGGCCGCCGTGGAATGAAGACCACCCAATCACACTCCCTTAGTGGAGACGCACGCCGCCCATGGCCGAATACGACGATCGCCTGCAGCGTCGGGCGGCCGGCGGTGAAATCTTGGTCGCTCGGCTGCTGCCAAAGCCAGGCCCCAAGCTATACACTGGCATGCTTTGGTGGGTCTTTGGGCTTTATGTCCTGTTTTATGCCCGCGCGCCGTACATGCCGAGTGCAGCCGAGGAGCAGACTTACGGTGAGCTGATGCAGCAGGCCATCTTCTCCGAGGAAGCGAAGGAAGCCCAGAACGAATTGCTCGCGGCCGAGCGGCGCCTCGCGGAGGTGCACGTCTTCGGCTGGCGCTGGAGATCGCCGTACTCGCAGCAGGTACCACCACGCATGCGGAGCGTCGATGAGGCCCGTGGCCGACTCGAGTTTCATTTGCAACAGCGCAACGCGTTGATCAGCGAGGCCAAGGCGCAGGTGGGCATCTGGTCGGAGTATGGCGTCGAGGAGGTCCGCGACCGGTTCTGGAAGGCCTACCAGTCGGGCAAGGACTTTGCGAAGCGGATGACATGGTGGGACCTCATCCTCGGAGCGGGCGGTCGGCGCGATGAGGAGGCGTGGGTCACGATGTTCCGCTATCTCGCGCAGATCATGATGAACTTCACGATCGGCCTCATCTCAGCCCTCTTCTCCTTTTGCTTCTCGCTCGTGTCCATGCTGTGGGAGTACAAGACGAGCTACTTGTCCGGCCTGCTCTTTTTTCTCGTCGCCATGTCAGGCGCCTCCGCGATGGTCGCCACGTTCATAGGCGGCATGTACACTGTCGCCATCGGCGGCGTGTACGTCGTGCTGAAGTCGAATGCCAACAATCCGCGCCTCCAGGGACGTCGGCAGTACCAGCCGCAGAATCTGCGTGCGAGGTATGAGCACTACGACTGAACTCTGAAGGGACTTTTCGAGCGCCGCGCGGTCGGTCCGAGCGGAAGAGCCTGTGCGCTGCGAGGAGGGTGTCGCGGCGCATGTGTCCCACATATTCCTGTACGTGATTTGATCAATACCGCCAGGTCCAGAAACTCTGACGAAGCACAGCGAAGCAACTTGCAGAAGCAACTGACGAAGCCCGCGCACATTGATGCGGGGCTCGCTGCTTCGGTTGTCGGGATGGAGACAACACGCTCGTTTCCAGGCTCATCAGCCCTTGACCGAGCGGCGCACGCCTCGCCCGATGGCCGGACAGTGACGTTGGTCTTTGGCACGATCGATTTTTTGGAGTTGCTGCTCAACTGGAGCTGCCACGCTCTCGCACTTGGAGTACACTGGTTTGTGCTAGTCGCCATGGACGCGCAATGCCACCAGGCGCTCCTACAGAATCCGATGGCACGTGCTCACGCGTTACTGCTCCCGCAGTCACGCAACGTCTCCAAGATGACTGTCATTGGAGATCGCCAGCGTTTTGGACTGAGCGTCTTGGAACGCGGGTTTAACATTGTGCACTCTGATGCAGACGCCTAGTAGTAGGTGCTAAGTCATGGTCTGGATCAAAAAACCTACTACTTTGATCCAGGACTTACACGCCTACAAGATCCGTGGCCGGTGCTAAGTCATGGTGACGACATCGTAGCAGAACGTATCTGGGGTAAGCCACTCTCCGTCGTGCGCGCCTGGGGTGCGGCCATCTGCACCGGTTGGTACTTTGTGCGCTCGACGCCCGCAGCTATCGCGGTGGCTCGGGCGACTCGCGACGAGATCGCCAAGAAGCGTGCTCGGCAACCCAATTGGCAAGCGTCGGATCAATACTGCTTGAATGTGGCCCTCCACAAAAGGTTTGCATTGCGCTGGGACGGCAACCAGACCATGCCGCCGGCGTCCTCGATGGCGACCAAGTATGTCGATCAGCAACCAAGCCGCGGCACGGCGACCACTGAGAAGGGGACAGTCCGCGTGGCGATGCTCGCACATGCGATCATTCCACGTGCGTGCCCGGTGCTCTCCGCGACGGAGCTCACCAGCGTTGAGCGCGCAAGACCGGGCGAGCGCCTGCACGGCAAAGCTCACTGGTGGCGAGTGCTGCTACAGAACGCAGTGGTGCTCCACTGTTTCCCGCCGGGCGACACGCCGCAGCCCACGGAAAAGCGCTTCATCTTTATGGGGCACCCAAAGCACACGCAGGCCGAGGTGGCGTTTGCCAAACGGCAGAACTTGTGGAGGCTGCGTGAAAACTGGTTTCAGTTGATTACGAATAGGAGTAGAGACACGACACCTGGCATTTTGGGCTCGGGCTTCCTCGCCATGTGTAGGTCGTCGTGAAAATGACTTGGAGACGCGATGAGATTTTTCATCTCAGTTCCGCAAACTCCGCACCGGACAAAAATCAGGCGGCTGAAAATGAACTATTAGTCAAGTGCTCGCCTTTTGCCGACACCATGGCTTCCGCGTCACTGTGGGCTCAGCTTGAACAGGACGCGTTCGAAACTGGTTTCAGCAGCTTCATGAACGGTCTCCCTGACTTTGCAGGTAGCTTCACGGCCGAATCGTCCTTCTCACCGAGGGCCTCACCGCCACCCCCTTCGGTGCCAGAAACGGCACTCACATCCACGCGTGACACACCGCACGGGGCGGATCCAATACCGACCCTTGCTATGGCTTGGCCAATGGCCACTATTGCGGACGATATTCCATGGGCCTCCGTCGTCGTTGCGCCCGAGATCCTGCAGCACATGCTCCAGCCCAGACCCCCACTGCTCCAAGCTGCAGTGCAGACGGCCAACTCGGACGGTCAGACCCAGGGAGCAGAGGAACCGTGGCTGCGCTATCAGTGCCGCTATCCGGGCTGCAACCACCATTATGCCAGCACGGACGGCGTGCGCAAGCACTGTCGCAAGAAGGTGCGCATGCATTCTCGACCAACCGCCCCGCATGCATGACCGCCTTGCTGACACCCGGCCTCCGCGCGCGTGCGCAGCACTCGGAATGGTTGCGCGGCCTTGGGCCAGGCGTCGCGCTCTTCTCGCAGGTCGCGCTCCCATTCAACCACGCGCTCACGCCCGTTATGGAGAGGAAGGCTGAAGGAGAGCGCGGCGTTGACGAAACCGGCGAACCTGACGACGAGTCGGACGACACCCGACATGAAGTGCAACATGAGGGGCTGGGGCCGCCGGTACCGGACACGAGGCCGGACGCGAAGCGCAGCAGGGCTGTGATGACGGCGTCGCGCGTGCGGTCCGGCAGCAGCAGCAGCAGCAGCGCGTCGACGATGCAGAGGGACTCCTCCGCGGGAACTGGCAAGCGTAAGGGCAGCACGCGAGCTCACGGGACGGGGAGCTCACGGGAGGACAACTGAGGACAGCACGGCCACCCTCCTGTGCTACGTGGGAGGGGGCATCCGGAACGCTGACGTATATTCCGCGTGTCAGGCCGCAGGATCGTGTGGTGCAAGGCCCCCTCCCGCCCCCCTCATGGTCTGACTGCAGACTTCAATTTATGCTTGCCCAAGTCTGGTACACCTAAAGCTCAAGCAGAGATGATAGAGCATCTCTCAGATCGGCTGTTGCAGTACTTACGCATTTTTGCCGTGGAAAACTTTAGTCGAATTCCTTTACATGCGATAATTTGACCCAAATAACGGGGGAGCCGGGGGAGGTATTCTATTTTTCTTCCGATTGTCCGCGTCTCAGACAGACCACACTCGCCACCCGCAGGACGCTCCGCGTTCCCGCCGCCGACCCGCCCTGCTCGGCTCGGCCCTGATTTCCTGTTTCGGGAACTCAGTGATTAACAGAAACTCGTAAGATGCCACACTCATATTGTTGTATTCGGCTACGCAACGGTGCTTCACCCATCAGTCTCCCCGAACCGCACTATTTCGGGCCGGGCCCTGACTTGGGCAGACGCCGAGTTGGCGTGTCTGTGGACCTCTCTCTCTCTCTCTAGACTCTACTCGGAGGTTAGGCTAGCCCATGCTAATTCATGCGATCGCGGACATCGAGTTAGCTGGTGCGACTCGTCGCGCCAGTGATCCTTGTTGTATCGCCACCTTCCATCACGTCTTCTGGCTCTTCCTCAAATCCTTCTCCTGCTCCGAAGGGGCGCTCATCACGACCTGCGGCACAACCTCAATGATCTTGACGGTGACCTTCTGCATGTTCGGCCCATAGACAGTCTCCTCCTTTTCGGAGCGCGGCTCGAGATACGTGCACGGCGGGTAGACGCATTCGAACTCATCTGGGTATACTGAGAAGGGTTGCACGACGGCCCCCATGTGAGCAGCGGAGTCGACGCGCACCTTGAGCAGCAGTGGCATCAAGGGGGCCTCCGGATTGAGCTTCATCCGCGCCGCCACGTCAGCAAGTACGCCCTTCTCTGAGATGGCGCGGTTCATCGACATGGACATCGGGCTCAGCTCAGTGCCACCGCGCTGCTTGAACTCGGAGGCAACATCCAGGTTGCACATGCCACGCCAAAGTACCCTCTGGGGAGTGCTCTTAGCGCCGGCGGTCGTCTCATCGTCGGGTGCGCCAGCGACTGCCGCGGCCGCCGCGGCTGCGGCCGCCGCCGCCTCGGCTGGCCGCGCATTAGCCTTGGCCATCTCGGCCGCGCGGAGCTTTTTGATGGCCTCGGTGAGCAGTGCGACGAGGGCGGGGTACGGGTGCGGCCGCTCCGGCGAGCAGCCATCGTGCAGCGGCCGGTTGATCGACCGAAAGACGGAAGATGAGTACAAGCGAAGTGCGAGCACGTGCGCGCGCTTGAGCCCGGCCGAGGCCGCGGCAGGCAACGCCACGAAGTCGTCGAGGCTGAGGCCCCTGTTCCCCTGGTCGATGTGCGACGCGGGCTTGAGCTTCCCAGAGTCCTCAGGCAGCGATGGCAGGCGCGAGAAGTCACCGGAGCGGTGGGAGCGCACGTAGGTGAGCCAGTCCCTCTGCGTCCAGCCGTACTCGTCCGTATCGGGCTCCGCGGCGCTCGCACACGCCGTCTCGATCTCGTCGATGATGGCGCCTTCGCCGCCCAACATCTTGGCCCTGAGTTCGTCTTCCGTCTGCAGCCCGAGGAGCTTGTGCAGCGCGGACAAGCCCTCAATCGGGCGGCCAAAGCGAATCTTCTCAGCGAGGTACTTGTTTTCAACACTCGTATGGTCGTTGATGGACGAGGCGTCGAACATCAGCTCGTTGAGCGACTTAGGTGCCGCCGCCACGGTGGCCTCGCGGTCGACCTGCATGAGGACCATTTGCTCCTGGCAGAGCGGGCATACCATCGGACGCCCTTGCAGCTCTGTACACGCCCAGCGCGTCGGGAGCCCCTTGTGCTCCGTGTGCTTGGCGCAGCCGGGGCAGCCGAGCTCGGCCACAGCCGTAAGGCCGGGAAAGTCGTGGATAATGGCGTCCGCGATCGCCTTGATCTGCAGTAGGATGGCCCATAGCTCATGACGGTTGGACTTCTTCCCGCGCATCTCCATGCACAGCTCATACTCGCCTTTCTTGAGAGCCTTTTCGTGTGTCGAAGTCTTCTCGCCCGACACGGCGCCCGTGCGCAGCTCGAGGAGCAGCAGCGCGGAATCTTTGGTGCGCGTCTCGATGAGCGCGCCGCTCTTCCAGAATCGATGATACTTGCCGAAGCCGTAGCACGAGGCCGTGAGCCGCTCCGGAATCCCAGGGGGGGCGATGCTCCCGATGCGATAGGACATGGCGAGCGTCTCGCGCGCGTCGCCGTCGGCGTGGCCCATCGCCTCATTCCACTTCCACATAGCATCGGTCGGTTGGTTGGGCGGCAGGCGCATCGGCATCACCCAGCGGCGCCCCTGCTGCGTGTGCTCTGCAAGGAAGAGGACGCCACTCACGCTCATCATCAGCAACACCTCGGCGTAATCGTCGCGCTCCAGCCCGAGAGAATCCCACATGAGGGGGAGCAACTCCTCACGAAGCTCGCCGCTCTTGACCAGGCAATCTATGGCCGGCAGCAGCGTCGCCGCGCGCTGCTGGTCGTCGCCGATCAAGAGCGCGCCTGTGTGGCCCTTCGTGAAGAATTGGCGGTTGAGCCGGTGGTCGACGAGCGGCTTGAGCAACCGCACGACGTAATTGGGCTGCAGGTAGATGATGCCGCAGCTCGCGAAGATCTCGCCCTGGTTGACGAGCAGCTGCAGCGCGTCATCTAGCACTGCGGCGTCGCCGGCCAGCCCCATCTTGGCCGCCACCTCGTTGACCCACAACTGCTTCGCAGAGCGCACCGTCATGTACGCGCGGGATCCAATCTCGCGGTTCTCGGCGTCCCACTCGCCGCCGCCGCCGCCGCCGCCACCGCCGCCGCCGCCGACGCCGCCGCTGCCGCCGCCGACGCCGCCGTGGGCGCTCTCGCCCGCTGCCGGCGTCGCCTCCGTGCTGTCCTTTTTCGCTTGGCGCTGATCGATTCCAACGACCTTGGCCGCTTCGATGGGATCGCGCCCGTCGCGCAACGCGCGCAGGTACGTCATGGCGAGCACCCACGTGCGAGGGATAGTCTGGCCGACCGAGGGGAGCAATGGGGGCTTGGCGAGCAGGAGGGACTCGATTTGGAGGCGCAGAGAGCTCAGCGACTGGTCGCCACCCGCGATGGATGAGACGCACATGACCTTATCCTGCACACGCAGCGAGCGTTTCTTGACATCAAGGGCGCTCTGGTGGCGCTCGACTCCCTTTTTGATCCAGTCGATCTGCTTGAGCGCCGCGTGTGCAAAGGCCTCGTGCGAACGATCCTTGGCGTCGTCCGGCACGAGCTGGTCGCAGTGTGTGAGCACGAACTGCACGACCGCGTCGGGTGCGCCGGTCGTCAGGTAGTCCATCCAACGGCCGAGCACATTTGAGTACTCCGAATCGAGCCATTCCACGGGATTCGCGGGCACGGTCATCAAGTAGAGCGACCCCGGTACAATGTACGGCTGCAAGCCCGCCGCGTACTGCGGCTGCCCCGCGAGGTCCCACATCGAGACGAGCACATGCCCGTTCTCCTTGGTCGAGTCTCCCACGGCCATCGAATAAATGTCGAGCTGGATGGTTCGCTCGTCTTTCCCTGCCGGGCGGGGCGCACCCGCACGCAGCCCGCGCTGCAGCGACGTCTTGCCGCTCTCGCCGTGACCGAGCAGGACGAGGCGCGCCGTGTTGGCCGTGGTCTCGCCGCTCTTGACGAGCTCTTGGAAATAGCGCCGGATGGCGGCGATGCCCTGCTTTGCAAGCGAGAGCGGCGGCCGCTGTAGCGGATTGTCCCTCACATCGATGCGCTCGAGGTTCTTGAGGTTGCACACGGAGAGCACGAGGGCGCCTAGCCGGTTCTCGGCGACGTCGAGGTGCTTGAGCGAGTTGAGCTGCCCGATGGAGACGGGCAGGTAGGTGAGCAGATTGGAGCGCAGGTCGAGGGTCTCGAGGTTCACCAGCAGCCCGAGAGACGCGTGGAGCTCGTAGATGCGGTTGTTGTGCACCGAGAGCTTCTTGAGAAAGCGTAATTGGCACAGGTCTTCGGGAAGGGTGGCGAGCTTATTGCCCGAGATCGAGAGCGTCTTGAGTGAGAGCATCTTGCCGACCGAGTTGATCTCCTCGATCTGGTTCTTGTCCATCGAGAGCTTCTCGAGGCCGGCTAGCGCGCCCATGGACTCGCACAAGAGGTTGAGCTGCTCCTTTTGCTGCGCCAGGTACCGCTTGAGCGAGTCCATGCTCATCGTCTTGAGCTCCTTGTCGCCGAGGACGCGCACGTTGCTCGATATGTCCAGGGTCTTGATCGGCGTCGTCTTCAGCTGGTCGACGATCGCCGTCAGACCTTCCGGCCCCATGTCGTTCGTGTTCACGTTGAGATCGGAGAGGGATGTGTTGTTTGTGACGAGTGCACCGACGATGACGGAAGAGACAAAGGTGAGGCTCTGTTTCGAAAGGTCAATCGAGCGGCCGGTCTTCGCATTGAGCCCCTTGAGAAGGTGCACAGGCAGCAGCCCGCCCTCGAGCACGATCATCTGCAGCGATGGGTTCAAGCGCACCGCTTCCGCGAGCGCAAAGACGCCCTTGTAGTTCTGCTTGACGGAGAGATCCGCGTTCGGGTCGATGGTGCACAGGGGGTTGTTGGACAGGTCGACGGTCGTGATGGTAGTGTTTTTGAGGAAGGCGGTGGCCAGCGCAGTCGCGGCCAATGTCTCGAGGCCCGTGTTGGACAGATCGACGGCCGTGATCGAGTTGTTGAACTTGAGCACGCCGGCGAGCATGCGGTACGCTCCCGGCGCGAGCTGCTGACCGCGCAGCTTCAGCTCCGTCGCGTCCGATTCGATCTCGAAGGCGTAGCATTTGAGGGACGAGAGCTGGCATTGGCAGTCGTCGCTCAGCAGCAGACCACCCATCATCCACAACCCGTCGTCCTCGATCGGGTTGTCGCGCACGTCGAGCGCCGTGAGCGAGTGGTTGAGCTTGATGGCGCGTGCAATCACGTTGGCCGAGATGGCGTTGTTCGAGATGTCGAGCGACGTGATCGCACACTGCTCAGTGCGCAGCACCTCGACAAAGAGGATCCCGATCGCCGAGTCAGTCAACTTATTGGACGAGAGCTTCAGCTCCTTGAGGAACAGGCACATGCCCTGCTGCAGCGACTCGAAGAAACGAGTGCCGCCGCGGTCGCCCAGGCTAATCTTGGACAGGTTGAGCGTGCTGAGCGTCGACGCCTTCGCGCGCTGCAGCTGCTCGAGCACGCCCCCGCCCTCCGACGAGGATCCGGGGTTGAGCCGAAGCGACTTGACCGTCTGGTTGACGGCGAGCAGCGCGCCCACGACGGCGCATGCCCACCGGTGCAACGCTGCCGGCACTCGGTTGTCCTTCTTGTCGGTCTCCTCGACGGTGAACCCCACATCCCACAGGTCGATCTGCTCGACGCTCCGATTGCCGTTGAGCTCCTGAACGGGCAGGACGGCCAACGCGACCTCAGAGCCACGCCCTGGGTGCTCGAGGTGGAGCGACTGGAGCGTCGAGTTGGTTTGGAGCGCTTCGGCGAGCGCCTCCACGTGCTCGGCCACCACGGAGCGGAGCGTGAGCTTCGTGAGGGACGAGTTTGAGCGGAGAAGTCCGCAGAGCAGTACAAAGGAGCGGAGCGACCGGACGTGCTCGCGATCTCGCAAGTCGTACACGTGGCTGGTCATGCCCGGGTGAAGCTCATAGATGTCACAGTAGCCCACCTTGCCCTCCTTGTTCGCGAGGAGAGCGCGGCCGAGCTCCTCGCGCTCGGCCTCGCCGAGGTCGCCGCCGGGCGCCATGGTGATCTCGGTCAGGGTCTTGTTGGCCTTGAGCACGCCGGCGAGCATGACCGCGTCGCACGCCTGCGCGGACTTCCACGCGAGCGTGCTCGTCTTCTCATAGAGGGCAAAGATGTCGCACTGCAGGAAACAGAGCTGATTGCCGCTCTCGAGCAGCGCGCGCCCTATCATCTCCTTGGCTCGAGAGTCCAGATGAAACGTGCGCTCCATACGCGACATGGGCTCCGCCTCGACGATGCCAATCGATTCCAAGCGGAGCCCTTTGACGCGTAGGAGCTCGGAGAGCGCCGGCTCGCGCCCCGGATTGTTGTACGACACGTCGATGCGTCGCATCGCATCACACGTACGGAGCGCCTGGCAGATGATTCGAATCCCATCGGGGCCAAGCCCATTGTTGGATACATCCAGCGTCGTGAGCGTCTTGTTCATAGCCAGGCCGCGCCCGAGCGTGCGCAGCAAGTGCTTGAGCCCGCCGAGCACATTAGATCCCAAATCGAGCGAGGTGAGATTGGGTGCCGTCATCAGCATGCGCGCGATGCCCGCCGCGTCCGTCTCGCGCTTGCCCACGCCGTTGCCGGCCAGGTTGAGCGTGACGAGCTTCTCATTCTTCTCCATGATGAGCCAGAGCGCCTGCAGCCCCGTCTCTCTCAGCAGCGCATCTTGCTTCGAAAAGTCCCATGAGGGTCTCCGCTTGGCGAGCAGACTGCCCAGGAAGCCGCCGGCGATGCGGCACGTGTTGTTCATGAACGGGTTGTTCAGGAACTTGGCGGCGGTCGCGTCGGTCGCCCAGCCTTCCCAACCATCTTGGGCCTGAATCAGCAGGTGCTGCGCGAAAAGGCCCTCCTGGAAGGAGAGGTGCTTGAACTGGTACTGCGCGGCGGCCACCTCGGTCTGCACCTCGAGCGTCTTGGTGAGCGGCATCCCGTTGTCCTCCTTGTTCAGGTGGAGCCAGAGGGTGAGACCCTCTGGGTTGGGTAGGTCAAGCAGCAGCGCCTGCGCCACGTGTGCCGACGAGAACTCGCGCCGCCCATTGATCTGGTTCATCACGGCCACGTTGCGCAGCATTGAGAGGCCGAACGACTGAGCGCGCTCACCAAGGAGCATCTTGAGGTTCGCATTGACGAGCATCATCACGGTGTCGACGAGCTTCTTGGGCATGAGCAGCTCGATGCGGTTGAGCTCGGTGCGCTGCACCTCGGGCTTGACCGCCTCGCGCAGATAGTGCGAGCCATGCTTGAAGACCTCGTACACCTCATTGGCCGTCAGCTTGAAGACCTGCTTCTCCTTCGACTCGCCTTTCGCTACGCTATTGTTCTCCTCCTTTTTGACCTTCGCGTCCATCCCATCATTGAAGCGCAGCTCCTCAAACTTCGTCTGTGCCTTGCGCGACGGCTTCTTTTCGCGCTCCTTGACTGGAGCGCTCGTCTCAACACCAACCTTGGTGTCCTTCGCGTCCTTGCCCTTGGCGTCCCCAGTATCCTTTGCCGCCATCGCGGCGCCACGGTCAAGGTTGAAGAGGCGCATCCACTCGTGCACGAGGTGATCGGTCGAGGTGAGGTCTCCGGACACCTGGCTGCGCAGCAGCCGCTTTGAGATGGCACTCTCGATGCCGAGCTCGTAGAGCTCGATGCGGTTCGAGGGCAGCTTCGTCAGGTCCTCGCCGCCCGAGGTGAAGATGAGCACGAGCAGCGAGAGCAGCACGGGGATGCCGGTCGCGTCCACGAGGAAGACGAGCTTCTCCTCGAGCAGCTTATCGAGCTCAGCCTCGGGATAATGGCCGGCGAGCCGCTGCCGGAAGAAGTGGTAGTGGCCGTACGCCTCGTTCTTCGGATCGAGTGCGATCTTCATCACGTCCTCGTAGTGCAACTCGGCCTCGCCGTACATGAAGAAGTCGCGGAATGAGATTTTGAGCACCGCCACCGCGAGCCGAAAGTGCGTCGGGTCCAGATCCTCGAACTTGTTGCGCAGTTGCACCATCGTGATTTCGACGCACTCGCCCTCAACCTCTTCACCCTCTTTGTTCACGTAGAACTTCTTCTTCGCAGGCTTTGCGATAATGTTGCCGTCCGCGTCGAGCTTCGGAGGACCGCCGTCAAGCAGCCCGTGCTTGATGATCTCTGGCCATTTGGCGCTGTCGTTGTCGTCCACCGGTAGTGGGGCCGAGGTCTGCAAGAGCTGAACCAGCTGGATGATCTGCGTGCCCGTCTTGCACGGTATGCGCGCACGCACCACGTCTGTCACGCATGCCTCGACAAGCCCGCCGCCCTCCGAAACGCGTCCACCAAGAGGCTCGTCCATTGCCTTCTCGTGGCAACGCACCGGCTCCTTGAGCTCGCCAAATATGGTATCGTTCACGAGCGCACTCGCTTCTGCTGGGTCTCGCGCCACCTCCTTGAGCAGGAACTTGAGCACGAAGGCAAAGACGGGCAAGAACTCCTCAGCTAACATGTACAACTCGTCGGTCCGCGCGACGATGCGCTGCCAGCATGCGGCCGCTGAGATCCCCTGCTTCGCCTTCTGACCGCCGCCGCCGCCGCCGCCGCCGCCGCCGCCGCCGCCGCCGCCGCCGCCGCCGCCGCTTGCCTCGTCCGAGGTCTTGTCTTGAGCCTTCCAGTGCAGCAAACCGAGGGGACTCGCTTGCACATCCGCCGTGCCCAGCTTTCGGATCAGCCTGGCCAGGTTGAGCGCCACGCGGTGGCGCAGCTCCATGCCATCGGAGCCGCACATATCCTCCAGGATCTTCGCCTCGAGTTCACTGGCAGGCGCCGAGGCGGGCGAAATAGAGAGCACTCGGTCGACTCGATCGAGCAGCGAGATGCCGCAGCGCTGCGGTGTGTGGCTCTTCATCTGCCTGTCAAGCTTCTCGAGGTACTTGGACGTTGGCGTCTCCCCTGTGCCGAGCTCACGCAGCACCGTGCTGTGCGTCGATGGCGAGCGCAGCTGAGCAGCTGGGTCAAAGTAGGTCACAATGTCCTTGGGGCGTGCGCCCTCCAAAGTAGGGTCGGCCGCGGACGCGCCTTGGCTAGCCCCAGGCTCGGTTGGTGCGGACGCCGGCTTCGACTGCACCGCGCCTGCCTTACTGTCGAGTATCTCCTTGTCCCGGAGCTCCATCGTACCTTTTCGTTCCCTGGCGGGCTCCCTGGCGCCACTCTCGCCCTTGCGCGGCGAGCGCCGCGTTGCCTCGGCCGAAGCGGCGATCGCCGCGTCCTTGTTCTCGTCGGCATCCTCGCCAACAGAGTCGACCTTGTGCAGGCTGTCGACGCAGAGTAGGCCCTCGAGCTCCGTGCGAACAGACTCCTTGATCTTATTGTACGCTTCGTCGAGCCACTTGCGCACCTCCCCGAGCGAGAGCAGGTGGTCGAAGAACTCGGAGCCTTGCATCTGGATGTTGATCACGCGTCGCTGCTGCTCGTTAGTGAGCTCGTTCAGGTTCATGATGACGAAGCGCGACCGGTACAAGCTGAGTGTGACGCCCTCGGGACGGCTCGTTACCAACACGCGGTTGCCGCTCGGTACGAGCTCCGAGTGCACGAACTTTTCGACCTGGTCGCGCAAGCCGGCGGCCTCGTCGACGCCGTCGAGGAGCACCACGAGCGCGCGCATCTGGTACGCCTGCATGAGCATCGCGCACCATGACTCCATCTTCTTGCCGCTGTACACGGACTCGATGTACCGAGGCAGCAGTTGGAAATCCCCTTCCTTGTCGCGCTGGCCCTCGCGCACTAGGTACACGATGCGCTGCACGAAGACTACGACCGGTACGAGCCGGATGCCATCCTTGTGCCCAGTGCCACCGCCAGATCGAAGCCGGTCGGCGAGAGTGTACACCGCCTGCTTCGCCATCCACGTCTTGCCAGTGCCCGGCCCGGCGCGCACGAGCACCGGCTGCGCTGAATGCGAACCCATTGATCGGTTTGGCGAGGGGATGAGCAGCAGCGTCACCAAGTCGCGCACGTCGTTGACGCGCCAATTTTCGGGCACCGCGCCGGCCGCATTGTCCTGCACGTCGGTCGCGGTGGACACGTGCAGCGTCTGGTCCTTGATGCGCAACAGATTACCCGTGATCGCGTCCTCCACCATCGCCTCGCGCTCGACAATATCCTCAAGGTAGTTGAGGCGCGCCATCTCGAACGCAGACACGTCTTTGAAGCGCTGCACCGAGTGGTTGAACTCATTAAGGGCCGTCGTGATGAGCACCGCCTCTCCCGCTAGAGACGAGACCATCGAACGCACTGTGCCGTCCTCCATCAGCCGATTCTCGAGCACGTTGACTACTGTCCGGTTGGAGAGAGTACCCACTTTGTCCGTCGTCTGCGAGAAGCCCGAGCGCACTATGAGCGGCTTTTGTGAGCTCACCACGAGCTGCGTGTTCGCCGGCATGTTCACCGCGAGGTCACCACGAACCGCCGACGATGAGCCGTCGGAACTGGCTAGCTTGAAGTACTCCAAGACTTTCCCTGGATTGGCCTCGTCCGGCTTGCACACCGTCACCCAGCCCGTCGTCGTCGAGCCCTGCACCAGCAGCCGGTGGCGCGAACCCTCCTTGATGTCTGTGGGATTCTGCATCCCCTCAAACTCCTTTCCCTGGCCGAGGGCCCACTCCTTCACCTCAGCGTCGCAAGCGGCTCCCTCATGCTGATAGAGAAGCCGCGTGCCCGGCGGGTGTCGCGGGTTGGTCGTGCGCACGACCGTCTGTGGCGTCGGGTCGATGATCGACTCGGAATTGATCCCATCGACCTTGACGACGACAGAGTCGTCCCTCAGCACTCGCTGCACCGTCGCGCATCGACCTTCGGTGCCGCCCGGCTTGCGCATCGACAACCGCGCGCCTTCCGCGCACCCGTACGCGAGCCAGGGGTTCACCTTGAGCAACGCCAGATGCAACTCGAGCGCGCCCGTTTGCGGATTCTCCACCCTCCAGTCGACGCGCAGCTCGAGCTCGCCGTCGCCCTGCAGCCCGTCGTGCTCGAGCCCGTGCTCAGCGCCCACCCGCCACTCATTGGCAAACTCGATCCGGTCGAGGAACTCGATGCCCTTCGAGGGTGCGATCTTCAGGCGGCCGATGACCGCAAGCGATTTGGTCGATCGCAGGTCGAACGCCTCGGCGTCGGGTAGCGTCGAGATGTCGCCCTGGTACAGCTCGTACCCCGAGCGGTAGCAGTTGAACATGAGGATCATCGCCGCAGGCTCTGTGACGCATTCGTGCCGGCTCGGCTGACCTTCGGGTCGACCAGCTGGTCGTTTCGTCTCGTCGCGTGCTAGCCTGTTGAGAGAGCCCTGCCCACCCGCCTGCGCACGCATCCGCTTCATGAGCTCCTCGGCCCTCTTCTTGTCCTCATCAGACTCTTCGGCTGCGCCGGCCGCCTCCTTCTTCTTCTCCTTCTCCGCCGCCGCCGCCGCCGCCTTCTCCGCATCCTCCCGCTGACGCTTCTCAAACTCGCGGCGCGCCTTGGCCTCAGCGGCCAGCTTGCGCTCCTTCTCCTCCTCGAGCTTGGCCGCGGCCGCCTTTTCGGCCGCCGCGCGCTGCTCGTACTCCTTCTTGGCCTTCATCTTGGCCTCCGCCTCCTTTCGCTCAAGCTCAATTCGCTTGACCTCGAGCTCCATCTTCGCCTTCTTCTGCGCCTCCTCTCGCGCCTTCTTCTCGTCGAGCTCCTTCTTCGCCTTCTCGTCGGCGAGCTTCCGAGCCTTCTCTTCAAAGGCGCGCTTCTGCTCCATCGCGCGCTCCATCGCCGCCTTCTCCTCCGCCTGCTGCTTGGCCAAGAGCGCCACTGGGTCCGAGACGCCAGTCCTACTCATCTCGGGCGAGGCGCCGCGGGCGGTCGCACCGCCGCGGGCGGTCGCACCGCCGCGGGCGGTCGCACCACGCGGGCTCAACGACATCGCCTGCATCGGCGAGGTGGCGCGCGCGGTCGAAGCGCGATGCGACGGCATCGGGAAACTCTTCGAACGATTCATCTCCGCTGGCGCCGACGCGCTCGACGGGATCTCTCGCTGTCGAAGGTTTTCGATCATGTCCTTGGTGAGGACGGTGACCCAGCCGACGGCAGGACCCTGCCAGTTTCCCTCGAGCGCATACGCCGCGCGCCACGACCCGTCGGCCGTTCGGCGCACCTCGAGTAGATGGATCGAAGCGCCAGGGGCTAACTCGCGAGCTCGAGCTGAGCTCAAGTCGAACTCTGTTCGTGCCTGCAGCGCCTTCTTCGCACTCACCTCCATCGTCGGTCGGCCCGTCGTTTTGAGGTTGATCGCGCCCGTCGCCGTGATCGACGTGATCCAGCCATACGGGGCCAGCTGATTGTCGAGGGCGACGCACACGCGGCGCGAACCGTCCGAGTTCTCGCGCTCCTCGACGACGGCACAAGTCGCGTTCGGCCCGAGCTCACCCGCCTTGTCGCTTGTGAGCTCGAAGGCTTTGCGCACGAGAGCAGGCTTCGTCGCGACGATCAGACCGAGGGGGCGCGAGGCGAGTATCAGGCGCGCGGCCGCCGGTGGCACGTCGTTGTAGTTCATGGTCGACGGCCCTCCGGTGGTCGACTGCGCCGAGGCCGACGCACCCGCACCGTTGCTGCTGCCGGCCCGACGCCCCACCAGAAGGGCCAGGTTCTCCGTGCCATCCTTGGTGACGGCTGTGACCCATGCCTTGATGGTGCTGGCGCCCTCAGGCGCGTACCCGATGCGCCAAGCGCCGTCGGCCGTCGCGCGCGCCTCGAAAGCATGGATGAACGCATTGACCGCCAGCTCGCCTGCCTTGCCAGACGTGAGATCGAAAGCGTCGCGCGCGGCCAGTGGCTTGGCGGCGATGACCTGGAGGACAGGGTGGCCGAGCTCATGAAGTTGCTTCTTGCCGTCCTTGGTCACGCCGGTGAGCCATCCGAGGATGATCGCGGAGCCTTCGGGCGTGACAGCCATTCGCACCGCGCCGTCAGCCGTCTGCCGCGACTCGATTGCGTGCACCGCCTTGCCGCTGGGCAGCTCGCCCGCCTTGGCTGAATTGAGATCAAAATCGACACGCAGCTGCAGCGGCTTCGAGCCGGACACCTCAAAGAGAGGGCTGATTGCACACTGAATAATCGGGTAAATCGGCCTGCTTTCTGGGACCGAGCTCAGCCGATCGTTGCTGGACTTCCCACCTTCGTCCTTTGGAGAAGGGCGTTTACTGGCCCTGCGCGAGCTCGATTTGGCTCTCGCTGAGTCGGAAGACTGGGTATCCGCAGCAGCCATCTTGGTCTTGCTGAGCTTTAAAGGTTTCATTTTTTCCAAAGCCGTCCACGCCTGAATCAAGTTTTTTCCAAACAAAGACGTCAGGTTCAGTTCGTTACACACAAGTGTATGTATGTGTGTGAATGTGAATGTGTGTCTGTGTGACTTCTAACACAAGTCAGGTACATGCCGGGCATGGTGCGCGCGATGCGGAGGGAATAACGTGCGGACCCAGGTACTGTGGTGTCGTGTCGTGAAATCTTGTGTACTTGAATATTTCGCAACGACGCCGCCCGGGGCGACTTACGGGGCGACCGCCGTATCGACACTGTGAAGGTCTGTCTTCTGTCGGTATCCATGAAAGGACCGAGGTAGGACCGATGCCAGAGGCCAGTAACCTATGAGGCTGACAGAGGTGAGAGACCGGAAAACCGGAATCGGGGGTCGTGGAGAATCTGGCCCGATGGCTTCACATGTCCGGGCGCGATTTGCTTATAATTTGTGGCATCCTAAATTGCGAATTGCATATAGTTTGAGATAGGGTCAGTTGAATCATAAAGCTTCGTACGATTCCGTAGCAATTTACCGGTAGGTTGCAACGGGCCGTAACTCCCCATGCTCATAGCTTGCGACCTGGTGCCTCTGCCGCTCTGCAAAAAGTGAGGCGGCTGCGCGGCCTAACTGTTCGCGTTGTCTGAACAACTACAAACGCAAGCCCGGGTACGCGATGGTCATGGTCTGCGTTAGATCCCAGCGCGGCTCTCACCTGCCACCTTCCTTTGGCATATCCGCGCTGACGCTCCTAATTGCGTTTTGTCCACTCATTTTCGCTGGTTTGTCGCCGTGTGCGCCGAGTGTCGAGTGCCGTGCGAACATCCTCGATTGGTCGGTGCGGCATGGGCCTGGCTTCATCTCGCGCAATCTCGGGTTGAAGCGGCTGACGGTCGAGCTCGACGCCATCCTGCCCTGCACCCAGCCTGCAAACGGAGATGCGGTCCCTGTTGTCCTTGTAGACGTGGGAGCTGGAATCCACGGGCTGCAACCGCAATTCATCAACTCTGCGAAAAGGCTGCACGAGGACGATAGCGATTCGTTGTGGCTCCTCGGAAGCTTTGGTAGCCGCGGGCATGTGCACGCCTTCGAGGCCAACGCGATTAAGGCGAATGAGCTCCGATTAGCAGCCGCGACGCGCAGCCGCACCGCGAACTTCACTGCGCATTATACGGTGCATACCGTCGGCGTGGGGAGAACTAACGGTCAGACCCATGTCAATGAGTGTGGCCCTTGGAATATATGGTCCATCGAGGCGAACCGAAGGAGTTCGGTACGTGGGTGCAAACAGGGCGCTGCCATCGCACTGACTACCATGGATGCGTTTCTTGCGTCGCTTCCCCTCCGCACGGTGCCTCTCTACATCAAGGTGGACGTCGAAGGAGGCGAGTGGGACGTGCTTGCGGGGATGCATTCCACTCTGCTGAGCAAGCGAGTCGCGCTTATGTCGTTTGAGTACGCCGTATTCTGGCACAAGTCGTTTCATTCCAATAGGGAATTGTCCGCCGCGCAGAGGCAGAATGCGAGCAACGTGAGCCTGTATCGCTTCCAGAAGACGTTGACTGGATATGGCTATGACACATACCTCATCAATGCCGGAGACGCCACGAGCGGTGTCGTGCTTGTGCCGGTGCACGGCGACTTCTGGCACAATGACCTTGAGATCTGCTTTAACCGTTCGCACTTCTACCAAAGAAGCCACTGCTGGAATGACGTGCTCGCTGTGCGGCAAGGCGACACGTGTGTGCGAGAGGCGCTGTTTGGCAACGCACTGCGCCGGACGCACGAGTCGCTAGGGAGGGAAGTGGACGCTATGCGTTTGGGTGGCGCGACTGGCCACTCAGTGGTAGCATGGATGCCGCCGTTCGCGGCACATTGCAACTGTTTGTGGGGACCCACAGAGCACACGTCCGTGTAGGTCGGTGAGGGAGGAAACACAAGCGCGATGACGCGCGATGGTGGCGTGTTTGTTAAGTGTTTGTTGGGGTGAACCGACCTAACTCGTTAACTCCTAAGTGAATGCGGCGATCAACACACGATCGGTCGGTGCCCGCGAGCGCGGACCGGACGTTACGAAAAACTTGGAGGCACGCGGGCGCTGGGGGGTGGGGGAGGCGGATCGACTCTGATCCGGCCTGATCCGCTACGGTTGGTATCGACAATTCGGCCGTCAATTCGACGTCGGGCAGTGAAAGGCTGAAAGCACTCGGCTGTAGAAGAATCCTGAGTCCCTGTTCGCACGGGTATAGGGTGGGTTATAGGGTGGGTGTCTGCAGGCACCGGGTGTCCGATAGGTGTCCGGAAAAACCTCAATCAAAACCACACACCGCCCGTCACTGCTGGGCACGTCAGTTCCCAATTACGGGCCATCTTTCAGGCGATCCGAGAAACGCCACGCCGCGGCGCGTTGGCCCTGCCAGTGCCAAATAAGGGACAGCGCCCATGAGCGATTCCCCGGAGATGGAGTCCCGTGCCGAGAAGATGACCAAAGAGCTGGATCCGCCGGGGGCGGGTTCTTTATGTTCCCCAGCATCCACAGCGGCCAGGCTCGCGCTCAAGATTTGGGTCCTTGACCAGCCGATCTTGGCATGCCTGCACATCTTTCTGCCGTTTGCAATCGTCTGCAAAACCACGATGCAAGAGGAGGATGCTAAGAGTGAGGCGATCACGTTCTTGACCTGCCTGCTGGCGGTCGTGCCGCTCGCAGAGCGCCTCGGGTACGCGACCGAGCAGGTGGGTGCTTACACGGGAGACGTTGCGTCGGGTCTGCTAAATGCCTCGTTTGGAAACGTGCCAGAGCTTGTCGTGACCATCATTGCGATCAAGCAGGGCCTGGAGCTTGTCGCCATCCAGATGCTCATCGGCGGCGTACTTTCATGTCTGCTGCTCGTGACCGGCCTCTCCGCTTCCATCGGCGGCCTCAAGCACAAGGTGCAGCACTACAACACCGCCAACTCATCCACGCTGATCAGCATGGTTCTGATCATCGCCACCTTCGCGGGCCTGATCACGATGGCGGAGAGGTACGGTGCGGGGTTCGACACGCCTCAGCAGCACGGGATGCCAGGCGCGCTCGCCGCATCGCGCGCGCTCGCAGTCGTGGGCATGATCGTCTACATCATGTACCTCGTGTATTCGCTGGGGACGCACAAGGAAATGTTTGACGAAAAGGACGGCGAGCACGATGGCGGCGATGAGGAGCCCGAGCTATCGGCGTTGGCGGCGATTTGCATGATGGGTGCGCTCGTCGCTCTCATCTCATACTTGTCTGACGGCCTTGTCGACGCAATTGACGGCGCGGCTGAGCACAGTGGCATCCCGTCGCTGATCCTATGCGCATTGATCATTCCGAACGTAAGTAACGCGCTCGAGCACGCCGTCTCCATCCAGATGGCGTGGAAGGGCCGGCTGGATGCGTCGATCGCGACCTCCGTTGGCTCTGCCGCGCAGCTCGCCATCTTCTTCATCCCGTTTGCCATCCTCGCCGACTGGGTCGCGGGCGGCTACATCGGCTTTGGCATGGAGCCAATCCTGGTCGGCGCGCTCGCGATCAGCGCCCTGTTCGCGGAGATCGTGCTCTCGTCGGGGCGCTGCACGTGGATGCACGGCGTGCTGCTCCTCACGACGTACGGCGCTATCATGGGCGCCTTCTGGCTTTCAGCGAGCATCGCGCCCAGACAGGTGTTCGACGGCGACGATGTCACAATCGTGCGTGCTGCATGGGTCAAGAGTGCGACTGTCACAACCCATAATGCTGGCGATGTCCCTAAGGCAACCCTCGCCCAGCAGCAGCCTTTTGCCCTGATACCAACGTAGCGATTCTTGAACTCAACGACTGATGCGAATGCCTGAAGTCACTCGGTCTCGCGCTCTCGCCTCTCGCCGTCTCGCGTTGTCTGCATACGGTCATTGTCCAACGCATAGTCCGATTAAGGCCGCTGTAACCGTACGTGATAACGTTCATCTAACGTTCATCTCTTTAACAACACAAGACTTTCATCATTAAACAACGTTAACGTCGTGGTACGTGGAACTCAAAGTGCCACCCTCGACCGTCCGCATCAGCCAGATCACATGTACACATCGCAGATCGCACCGCGAGGCCATACGGCGCCATGCGGCCATGGCATAACATAACGTTGTAGAGCGGCCCACGTGACGCGCCATACCAACGCGTGTAGGCCCATCGCATAGGCATAGACTTCCGCACACCGTCACCGACATCGTAGTGGATATTGGCTTAGCGTCCACATGCGCCTCGAACATGCGCCCCTCTCTAGGGCCCTCTCTCTCTCTCGTGTTTGCTATTGCTTTTTCGCTTGTCTTAGAGAGGAGACTCGACTATTGTCGTGCGCGCGTGCGCGTCCGCGCGGTGGCCCACTGGAGGGACGGGCGGACGGCCGATGAGCACGACGGTGCGTGTCGTGTGGTCCGGCGTCGGGTGTTGCCCAGCGGGGCGGGGCTACAACCCAGGGCTACAACCTACATCCCGTAGCGCGTTGCGCGTAAGCGGAAAGTGGTGCGCTTCTATTATTGTCTGAATGACTATACGACGCGGTCCGGGGCGGACACGCGGGACGCCAGGGCGTGGGTCGACCACAGGCCTACTGCCGGTCGCGCATGTCGGCCGCAATGGGTCGGCACCACTAGTCGCGGACCGACGGGGGGGCGCGTCCCCTCGTGGGGCAACTTTTACAACTTGATTACGAACTAGGCAGCAGCAAGGCAGTCAAATAATGCACATAATGCAAGGGTACCAATCGACAGATCTCGGCACGTAGGCCCCAGATCCGCAATAATCCGCTCAGAATTATCAAAACGAAGCCTACAAACGGCCTTTCCAACTTTGTTCACGAAACCCCTCGCGCACACCTTCGCTTCCGGTGCGACCCAGCACCTTGGCTGCCGCCCCTCTCTCCGTCTCAATGGTGAGGACATACATCCGCAAGGGTGGCCATGGCGGTGACCGCAGCAAGGCTGGCCTGCCTGCCGGCTACTGGCAGGA
>Ga0210239_100995_pt1 | contig 24097 bp, 14 predicted proteins | sample ChrtobMetP5a_0mM_FD_155451 | JGI IMG/M metagenome (GOLD analysis project Ga0210239, IMG submission 155451) | Chrysochromulina tobin associated microbial communities from unialgal haptophyte culture, Seattle, Washington, United States - P5a_0mM | ecosystem: Host-associated > Algae > Haptophytes >... | reverse complement strand
AGCGCCCGTCGGTGGCGATGCGCCACGTCTGCTGTCGGTACCGTGCAAGCCGGGCAGCCCCGTCGGCCGTGCTCGCCGGTGGAGCCCGCCCACGGACCATGGTCTCCGTGTCGCCGCCCTCGACAGGTACGATGTAGCGGGTGTGCGGGCCGTGCATCTCCGCATCGGTGGGCGACGGGAGCAACCGCTCTCGCTGCAGAGGGGCGGATGCAGCCGCCCAGGTCCGATACGCGCTCGCCCACTCCTCGGCCGCAGCCGCGTCGCCCGCGGCCATGCGGCGAATGAGCTCGTCCAGGTCGTCTCGAGACCCGGTGGAGGCGTCGCCGTCGTGAGCGCCGGGCATCAGTGCGCCCGTGCCTCGCCAGATCTGCTGCGCATCGATGACGGCCTCGCGCCCCACCGGCTCGATGTCGAGTTCACGCAGGTCGGCAAGAAGCTGATCCCACGCCTTCCTCGAGTGTATTGTCTAGTGTAGTGTATACGTGTACCAGCACGCGTAGAACGTGTGTCTAAATAGAGTTTTTTGATGAAGCTTTCGGCGTTCATTGTCACCGCGGAAGCTTTGTGCCGTCGGACGGCGTGTGACGTGTGTATGAGCTATGACGTGTGAGGCGTGAGGGTCTGAGGGTCCTAAGTTTAACCTTTTTGCTGCTGACCATGCTGAGGTAGAGGACCTAAGGAGCTCAAAATCATCGTGCCTGTCTACACTCGACTGCTAGTTCTTCCGCCTCGCAGTCGACCTCGCAGTGACGGACCCGCCCCTGCCAATGTGTAGGTAGCTTGGTAAGTTACAAAGTTCTCTCTCCTCCCAAGAACGCGAACGCGGAGGAACCCTCAGCGCGTACCGGTAAAAAGACACCGGGGGGAGCCGGGACACACACGGGACACACGGGACACGCGGACGCGCAAAGGCACTCGGGCCACACAGACGAACCTCACAACCATCCAAACCCACCAACAACACACACCCCGCACGTCAGCGCGACGACCGAAGCCGCGGCCGACTCAACAGCCGCAGGCCCAGAGCCGACCGCTCCCCGCGGCCGACTCAGAAGAGGCCATCCCCAGCAAACCCGACCCTGCGTACCGGTAAGTCTCGGGGGTCCCGGAAACTTGACCCAGTGTGGTAATAAGGCACCATGTCCTCGGGCGCCCGTACGATCTACTTCCTGGGCATCGAGGTGCCCTATGAGGCACGCCTCAGCCTTCGCGCCATGCCTACGCTGGAGTCGCTCGATCCGCTGCTCAAGGCCATCTTCGCCTACATGGAGGGCTCGGATGTCGACAGCAGCAGAAAACTGCAGAAGAGCATGTCGCTCGACAGCACGACCCTGAGCGCGCTCTTCACCGGCGTGCACTGGTTCGTGCGAATGTGCTCGCGCAGCAGCCTAAAAGCTAAAGCGCTCGCCGCCGAGCTCGCCGACTGCAAGATGCACGAGCCCTTCATCGTGCCGCTGCTGCAAGTGGTCGAGCACGTGCGCGCGCGGCAGGTGGCCGGCGAGGCGACAGTCGTGAGCAGCCTGCCCACGCTTAGCGCGCTTCGCTGGCGCCTCGACGTCACGATCTCGACGAGCGCGCTCCACCGCGTGCTCCGGCCGGCGCTCACGATGCAGGCGACACTGAGTGATGGCAGCACGTACGCCTTCCACGTGAGTAAGCAGCGCTTCAATGAGCTGCGGTACACCGCGGCGAAGCTGCTCAAGGACATGCAGACCGTCGAGGCGCGCGTTCCCACCATTGACCTCTCCGAGCCGGTAGCCAAGCTTAAGCCCGCTAAAACTGCTCCGGCAGGCATGCTCAAGGCCAAGCAATAAAATGACAGTGGGCAGCAGTTTTGTGAATGAGCGCGTGTGCGTGACACAGTATCACTGAGAGTTTGAAATCAGGGTTTGACGATTGTGTGCAAATCCAGATATATAATCCCTCCCTATCAACTCCCCCTTGGGTAAGTCGCTCAGTCTGAAATCAGGTCAGGGTATCGGAAATGAGGATTGTGCAAATCCGCGCTGTTCGTCAGGAGCATGACCGGACGTTACTTGAATACTTCGACCGTACTTACTTGCAAATCCGCACCCGCTTACACCCGCCACCCGTCTCCGAGACCCGTGCCGCGGCGGCACATTCATTCGCACAACACAGCGCGAGACACACCGCACTACACGAAAACGACTTATTCATGGCTGTGTACTGTAGTTACACGGTTCGGATACTTGGGCAACAGTTCTGTTTTGTTGTTCCCAGTCCCACGGGTATTTGCCTCGCTGGACCTCGAAAAGACGCACCTTGTTCAGTGAGGGGGCGCAAAGAAGGCTTGCATGCACGCACCTCTCGAGGGCTTTTGTGCAGATCCATCGACGAGTCTATCGATTGCAGATTCGAGAGGTTGTGAGGGGGCGCAAAGAAGGCCTGCATGCACGCTTCGAGCCTCTCGAGCACGGTGCTCATGCTCGGGCGGTCCTCTGGACGCTGCGCCCAACACTCGACCGTGAGTGCCGGGATCATCAGATCGCGATGAAAAGCCTCCGAAAATTGTGGCCGAAGCCCATTGCAGGCGCCTAAGAAAGCAGCTGGGCTCGGCATACCCTCAAAGGCGCGGCGCTCATGCATGAGCTCCCAGAGCAAGAGTCCAAAGGCGTAGACATCGGCCCGGTCCTCAAAGCTGACGAGCGTGCGGCCCAGGCTGAGGCTGCCGCTGCTGCCGCCACGGCCGTCGTCACGATTGCGGCTCTTGCGCGCGTGACGGTGCGACTCCTCCGCCCTCTCGGGTGCCAGATACCGAAGTGTACCCCCCACTGCGGCCGTATTCGCGCTAGTACGACACGCGTAGTTCAGGCTGAGGCTCGCTAAACCAAAGTCGGAGAGCTTGCACACCGTGTAGTGCGCGTCGAGCAATGCATTATCCGTCTTGATATCGTGGTGCAGGATGCCGTGCGAGTGGAGGAAGCACAGCCCGCTCGCCAGCTGCAAGGCGAAGCCAATCTTCTGGTCGTCTAGGGGTGGACGTGGCGGCGGCTCCATCAGCTGGCGGCCGAGCGACGCTTGCGGTACGACCGGCGCTGAGGCGGCGTCGAGGGCGAAGGGTGACCTCACCCCGCTCATGAGGTAGGCCCAGACTGAATTGATGCCCGAGACGCTGGCCAGGACGGTCTCCTCGGGGGGCAACCTCGACTTGTTAAAGAGGTACGCGGCGAGCGAGCCGCCGGCCATGTACTCGAGGACGAGCGCGGGCCGCTGGTCAACCCGCATGTGGCCGAAGAGGGCGCAGATGCACGGGTGGCGCAGACGACGCAGGATGGCGACCTCCTGAAGAATGGCCACCTCCTGATGCGCGGCCGACTCATCGATGGTCTCCTGCTCCATGTTGAGCACCTTGACAGCGAGGTTGTTGCCCTGCCACCTCGCAGTCCAGACGGTCGCGAAGCCGCCTTTGCCGATTGGCCAGCCCATCGTAAGCGTCGAGAAGTCCACCACCTCGAGCTGCGTCGGCTCGTCAGAAGGCACCGAAAGCACCGTGGCGGGGCTTGACGAATTCCAGGTGCGGGGCGAGAGGCGCGACAATCGCCAAAGGGACACCTCGTGCAAGGACATAGAATTGTTCTCAGACGGCTGGATGAGCTTCCGCGTGTGCCTTAGACGCCACTGACGCCGAGCCATCGCCACGAGAAGCGCCAGGATGAGTACAGAACCGGAGGCGGGGGCTGCCACCTCAAGTGGGCTAACCATCATGCCACGCGCAGCTGCAATCAGAGCAGGTGGTGTCGGCGGCGCGTGTGGGCACTGCTCATCGCGCTCTGAGAAGCTGCCCTGCCCGCAAGGCAAGCACGTGGGGCCGAACAGGCCATCAAACGGAGCGTACGTGCCGGGGGAGCAGTCGACACAGAGCGTGCCAGCCTTATCTTGGCGCTTGCCGCGCGGGCAGGCAGTGCACTCGGCGGCCCCCACAGAGCGCTCATAGCCGGGCTTGCAGGAGGAGCATTCGCCGTGGCCATCGAGCTCCGTGTGCTCTTCACACTCGTAGCAGATATCGAAATGGTCGTCGCGGCGTGAAGAGGGAGCGGGGCAGCGGACGCATCCATTGCCAAAGCGGCTGCGTGCCGTGCCAGGCTGAGAGCATCTGATGAAGGGCAGCAGACGGCTGGGACCACCATAGTTCCCAAGCAGCGCGTCGAGCTTGCCGTCGCCGTCCATGTCCGCCGCCGCGATCGACCTCGTGAACGAGCCGCCGCCGGGCAGCTCGATGCTCGTCGGGAAGGTGCCGTCGCCCGCGTTGAGCAGCACTCGGCTGGGACTGCCATAGTTCCCAAGCAGCACGTCGAGGTCGCCGTCGCCGTCCACGTCCGCCGCCGCGATCGACCAGGTCAACGCTCCGCCACCGGGCACCACAACGCTCGTCGGGAAGGTGCCGTCGCCCGCGTTGAGCAGCAATTCGCTGGGACTGCCATTGTTCCCAAGCAGCACGTCGAGGTCCCCGTCGCCATCCATGTCCGCCGCCGCGATAGAATACGTTAACGCGCCGCCGAGCAGCGCGATGCTCGTCGGAAAGGTGCCGTCGCCCGCGTTGAGCAGCACTCGGCTGGGATCGCCGTCGTTCCCAAGCAGCACGTCGAGGTCGCCGTCGCCGTCCATGTCCGCCGCTGCGATCGAAAACGTTTCCGCGCTGCCGCCGGGCAGCTCGATGCTCGTCGGGAAGGTGCCGTCGCCCGCGTTGAACAGCACTCGGCTGGGACTGTCATAGTTCCCAAGCAGCACGTCGAGGTCCCCGTCGCCGTCCATGTCCGCCGCCGCGATCGAAAACGTGGACGCGCCGGCGCCGGGCAGCTCGATGCTCGTTGGGAAGATGCCGTCGCCCGCGTTGAACAGCACTCGGCTGGGATCGCCGTCGTTCCCAAGCAGCACGTCGAGGTCGCCATCGCCGTCCACGTCCGCCGCCGCGATCGAAATCGTTGACGTGCCGGGCAGCTCGATGCTCGTCGGGAAGGTGCCGTCGCCCGCGTTGAGCAGCACTCGGCTGGGACTGTCTTCGTTCCCAAGCAGCACGTCGAGGTCGCCGTCGCCGTCCACGTCCGCCGCCGCGATCGAGTACGTGCCTGCGCTGCCGCCGCCGAGCAGCGCAATGCTCGTCGGGAAGGTGCCGACGTGCGCCGCGTTGAGCAGCACTCGGCTGGGACTGTCTTCGTTCCCAAGCAGCACGTCGAGGTCGCCGTCGCCGTCCACGTCCGCCGCCGCGATCGACAAAGTGTCCGCGCTGCCGCCGGGCACTGCGATGCTCGTCGGGAAGGTGCCGTCGCCCGCGTTGAGCAGCACTCGGCTGGGACTGCCATAGTTCCCAAGCAGCACATCGAGGTCGCCGTCGCCATCCATGTCCGCCGCTGCAATCGACCTTGTGTAATCGCTGCCGCCGGGCAGCTGCATGCTCGTCGGGAAGGTGCCATCGCCCGCGTTGATCAGCACTCGGCTGGGACTGCCATTGTTCCCAAGCAGCACGTCGAGGTCGCCGTCGCCGTCCATGTCCGCCGCCGCGATCGACCTCGTTGACGTGCCGCCGCCGGGCAGCTGCATGCTCGTCGGGAAGGTGCCGTCGCCCGCGTTGATCAGCACTCGGCTGGGACTGCCATTGTTCCCAAGCAGCACGTCGAGGTCGCCGTCACCGTCAACGTCTGCCGCCGCGATCGAGTACGTGCCCGCATTGCTGCTGGGCACCTCCATGCTCGTCGGGAAGGTGCCATCGCCCGCGTTGATGAGCACTCGGCTGGGACTGCCATTGTTCCCAAGCAGCACGTCGAGGTCGCCGTCGCCGTCAACGTCCGCCGCCGCGATCGAGTATGTGCCTGCATTGCCGCTGGGCACCTCCATGCTCGTCGGGAAGGTGCCGTCGCCCGCGTTGAGCAGCACTCGGCTGGGACTGCCATAGTTCCCAAGCAGCACGTCGAGGTCGCCGTCGCCGTCCACGTCCGCCGCCGCGATCGACCTCGTTGACGTGCCGCCGCCGGGCAGCTCGATGAACGTCGGGAAGGTGCCGTCGCCAGCGTTGAACAGCACTCGGCTGGGACTGTCATAGTTCCCAAGCAACAGGTCGAGGTCGCCGTCGCCGTCCACGTCCGCCGCCACGATCGATTTCGTGCCTCGATCCCCGAAACGCATTCCTTGAACGACAGCGTAGCTCTCCCTGAATCGAATGACAGCTTCGCTACTACCGAGCGGCTCGTCCCCCGTCCTCGCCAAAGGCTTGGGAAGGCGTAGGCATCCTGGCTCGGAGGACAAGGAGCATGCCGGTGGCAAGAGCGCAGCTCGAACGCCTGCTGCAGGCTTGGCACGGGCCGGCCTGGGCATCGCAACGCAGCCCACCCACCCTGGTGCCGAGCAGTTGGGCGGTGCGAACGCTGTCGGGCGGCCGCCCGGCTGGAGCTCATGCGCATAGTCCCGTGGGGGGGGGTAACGCCTGCGGCCCTGGGGCTCGACGTACCAGACAGGCTGTGCTGGCGGCGAGGGCGGCGAGAACGGCGGGGGCAACGACGGCGAGAGCGGCGACGGCGGCGACAGGTGCGACGGGGGTGAAGGCAACGGCAACGGCGGCATCGGCGGTGGTGACTTCGCGCTGGTGATGCCCAACGAGGCGAACGCCATGAGGAGAAAGATGATGCGCGCATGTCGAGGCGCGGCTCCGAAGCGGCCCACCGAGCCGGGCTGAGCAGAGGCTCGGCTCGATACACTTCTGGAGCTTACAGCACCAGCGCCCATGGGCGGCGACCCCGCGATTGAGGCGAGGGTCCGGGCGGGACACGCCGCGATGACCAGGCAGGCGAGAGCGAGCGACGCCATCATGAATGGTAGAGGGGTCGTCTCCGCCCCGAGAAGGAGGAACGCCTCCACCACGGGCACGAGCCGCGTCAAGTCGATGGGGGCGACGTCCTTGTTGAATACGACTTTCGTGCATGGACCCGATGGCATACAACTATGCCAACGCTTGCCATCCTCCTGCAGCAGGAGCATGGCAAGCGTTGGCGAGGAGAACTGAACGTTGGCGAGCAACACCAAGTCGCCAAATAGATTCGAGCCCCAAAAGGTGGCGGGATCCTGCTGCGTTGTCGCCACCTCGAGCTCGTACCCGTGGTGGAGCACAATCACGAAAGTCATGTTGCCGGCTTTGATCACCTTCATACCTAGCTCATCAAAGTCACACAGATCCTCCGAGGGGTCTGTGGGGGCCAGTCCCGCTCCATCCACCGGCACGAATATTGCACCGTCTACTTTTGACGCAGAAGAGGACATCGCATCAACAGTCACCGCATCCTGCGGTGGCGATGGCTGCAGCCCTCGCATTTCCGAGGTTCGGATTGTAACCGTTGCAGGGTTTCGGCAATCCACAGGGGAGCCGGGACACACATACCGGGAAAATATCCGGGCTACGCATCTCTAAACGTTCACACTGAACTAAAGGGGACCGCGACTGCGAGTTGGACCACGCCGCAGGGCCGTCGCAGTACGGCAAGAGCGCCGACACTCCATGTGGGCCTTTCGCACGCTGCAGCGGCTGGCACCCACGCTGCCCACTTTGCAGCGGCTGGCACCCATCGGCAGCGCCCTGACTAGCTTCGTGCGGCATCTCCCCACCATGAAGCGGAGATTTCGCGGCCTCTACGGCGGCAAGCACATCCAGTTCGGCAATCAGATCAGCTTCTCGCATCGGAAGACGAGGCGCACATGGAAGCCCAACGTGCAGTACAAGCGCTTCTGGAGCGAGACATACCAGCGTTTCCTCCGCTTCCGCGTCACAACCTCCGTCATCAAACAGGTCAATCGCCTCAAGAACGGCATCGACGAGTACATCAAAACAACGCCCAACAGCGAGCTGCTCTACCCCAAGGCCATCAAGATGAAGCGCAATATGCGCTGGCACGACAAACAGCGAGCGCGCAACGAGGCCCTTGCGGCTATGGAGGAGGCCTCATCAGCTGCAGCAGCGTCATAAGCTGCATCAGCGTCATGAACGATTCCGTGTCATGTTCCGCACCCTGTCATAGTTCGGTATCTTGTTTCTGTAATCGCGCGGGTGTACTCTACTGTACATGCGTTGCCCCACACGGAGATTGGAGTCGGGCCGAGAGAGAGCGTCAAAACGCAGGTGACGACTCGCGCGCGCTGCGCTCTCGATCCACTTACTCGATCCGTTCATTCGACAAGGGGCCAGCTCTCGATGAGCTGCGCTTGCAGCGCCTCGAAGTGCTCACGCGTCGCGTGCATCTGCGCCTGCGCATTGGCTAACGCCGCCGTCGTCTCGGCCGCGCGTCGGAAACACTGCTGCCCCTGACGCAGTGACGGCGGCGGCATCACTGTGAACCATCGCAACGGATCGCGCTTGGCATTCGGCTTGAGCTGCAGTGGACGTGAGGCGGTGTAGGCTTCGTCCGAGTCGAGTTCCGCTTGGAACTGGGCTCGCTTGAGGTCGCTCAGATTGCTCGCTGCGAGGGAGACGGGCGCGCTCCTCTGCACCTTCGCCACACCGCTGCTCGGATCCTCGATGACGAGCGTGTCTCCAACGGCGAGGCCGACCTCCGAGCCGTCGTTCCGCACGGCGGCGGCAATCTCGCGCAGCATCTCAGGACGCACACCCATTCGAGCTAGCGCCTCCATGACCGAGCCCTCATCTTGATCGTCTTCTGAAGGCTCGTCGGGGTCATCAGGATCGACGCGGTCCTCGCGGCCGGTGACTGCGGCACCCTCCTCGCAGAACTCGTAGCGTAGGCTGGGAGGATCGCCCTCAAGTTCTGCGGGTTCTTTTGCGAGCACAATCAACGGCTCGATCTCTTTTGGGAAGAGCTCCTGACCGAGCATCGTGCTCCTGTTGCCCAAATCTTTCCTCGCCCGCGACATGTTGAAGAAGCCGTTCTTCAGCTGCGCCTCCATCTCAACGTGCAGCGTGGTGTAATCCTCGTATGCTCTCAGGTAGGCGAGCAAGGCATCGTCGAGCGCTGAGCGAACAGCGTCGTCGTCGGCGATTGGCATCGGCTCTTGGACGTCGCGGACTGTCGACGCTCTTTCATATGAAGACAATGAATGCATCCATTCACACACTTATTCACACTGCACATTCAAATACTGTAGTCAGGCCACGCGTCGATGTTGAGACCTCACTCCCTTCAGCCTGTCAAGCTTGCCAAGGCTTTAGGAGCCAGGTACGCTGCAAGGGCCGGCGCCGCTATGAATGCAGCAGCGGCTGAGCTCAGCATCGCCAGATTATCGCGAGGACCACTCCTGAAGGCAATGGTCCGCGCGTCCGACTCGATGGGCACGATGCCCTTGCCCGAAGGATCGAGCGTTGCGAATCGGTAATGACGATAACAGTGGAGGGCGTGAGCGCCCGCAGGCGTCGCACGCAGCCGAGCGGCCAATTGACGAAGCGCACTGGGTAGCTCCTCGCTCGCTGGTTGAAGGGAAGCGAACTGCGGGATTTGTAGCAACGGGCTCGCCAGTGCCGCAAAAGTGAGATCCGCGGCAGTGAACGTGTCACCGACAATGAAGGCCGAGCCAGGCTCCTTCCCCTCGAGCGCGGCCGACACCTTTGCGAAGACGTCGTCGATGGTCTTCTCCGACAGCACAAGAGCGTCTCGTGAGCATCCCATCAATTTCTTCATTCGAGGCTGAATGAAGCCGCTGTAGACAAAGGCGCTGAAGAGCGCTGTTTCGACCATGGAGACGCCGTTCGTGGCCAGAGCGAGGAACGTAGGGCGCATCTCCTTGGCTAGATAGTGCTCGTACGCCAGCAGCCGGACTGTCGGACCGAGTTGTGAGTCGAGCGACGTCTCCCACTCATCCACCCGAGCCAAACGCTTCGGGTCGATTGGGTAGAGGAAGGGGCTCGTCGCCTTGAGGATAAGCGTCGAATCCTTCAACACGGTGCAGCGCTGGACTGTGTGCGGCGATCCGTCAGTTGGGGGGCTGCTGCGCTCGACGAGCTGCACGACGGGTACGGCCGAGCACTGTGGGTCCAGCTCTGTGGTGTAGATGGCGGCTAAGGCAGGGCAGTGAGCATCCTCGACATAGTCGAAGGCATGCGTATCTGTCGACGCCAGAATGTCGAATGCCCAGCGCACCTTCTCAGCATAGTGGCTGACGCCCACGCTGACCAGGCGGGCACTGCGCTTGCTATCGAGTGGAGGGTGCGACACACGTCCAAAGGCCTTGCACAGAGCAGCGGCGTAGACCATCGGAGGCTTGCGAATCATATCCGCTGTGAGCTGCCGCGTATTCTCAGGCACGTGAGTGCTGGCGCCGCGCCGCACAAGACGCATTAGACGCATCGAACTCTTCGATGCGCAATCACGTGAAGAGTGCGAGACGGCAGTACATGTACATCGCACGCTAACCCTGAGCAAAACAAAGGAATAACGTTTTCACGAGCAGGACCGCAGTCTCGCGTGTGAACGACCTCGATGCCGGTCATCCGCACGCATGAGGCCGTCGTCTGCGGCGTGCCGACGAAATTCGTGCTCACCAAGTACACGAATCGCCTCTTTGTCATAGCCACGCAGACCGACAACCTGGGCACGTTGGTACGCCGACCAAAACGAACCTTTTCCTGCCTGCCGACACGCCCCCAAGCCCTGACCTCCAAGCCCAGGCCGTGGACTCATCGGAGCACTCATGCCTTTTGCAGATCGCCGCACAGGCTGACAACCCGCTTGATGCCGCAAACAGCTCTTACACCACCCGTGTGCTCATGGGCCGCCGCGATGACGAGCACCTTGAGGTGTACGCACGAACGCTTATCGAGATGATCTGCAAGCGCTCGCCAGATGCTGGTCCGCTCTTGTTGTCGATCAGCATCCGCGAACATTCCAGCGACATGTTCCGAGGCGTGTTGAAGGAAATTGATGAGAATCGTATTTGGTAATTGATGAGAACCAAGCTCGTTGCAGGCGTGGCTGGGGTCAAGTGTGTGATGTCGGCGGCTCGGCGCGCGGTGTCCGGGTAAGTAAACTCGGAGTTACTCATACTAGGTCTCGGCGCACACGCTCCCACACGCCGGTACGGCTGTAGCCACGCGGCGGCGGGCCGGCGCGCGTGCAACAATCTCAGTGCCGACAGTTACAGTCTTGATGTCAGACCCCCGTGGCTTCCCGCGGCATCTCTCCGCGTCGCCATCCTGGCGCCGTCGTGGGCGTCACCGTTGGGATCTCTAGAGGTCATCAAAAAGGCGACGCTCGGATTGCGGCTTGCCTGTGGGGAACTCGCGGCGCAGCAGGGCGGCGAGCGGGCTGTGGTTATTGGGCCGATCCCAGAGCGGGGAGCCCGGCCCCTCCTCATCGGTCTCGCAGAGCAGGGGGTGCGGGCGGTTGAGCGCCGCTGGGCCTGCCTCCCCCCCGGGCCCCGAGCTCGAGGCGCCCAGCCTTGAGCGCGACGGGCAGTGCTTGCGCGCGAAGACATCGAGGGGACTTTGGAGCTCCTGCCATTGGTCATTGCCCTTGATCGAGATGAGCTGGAGGTTGAGATCGGCCTGAGATCCGGGAGAGGCGTCCGCGCCTCGCCGCTTGGCCCAGAGCGTGGCGGCGCTCGGCGGCGTGCTTGGCGGCCCGTCGCCTTCGCTCGCTGCGACGCGTAGGTGGGGCGCACGCGCGCTCCCATTGTGCGCCTCGGCCAGGCCTGTGTACCGGCCACCCGCACCGGGGGGGCCACCCGCGCCGGGGGGGCCACCCGCACCGGTCGGAGCTCGGAGCGGCGAGCTGATTGGACCCGTCTCCGCCTGCCTGCGGGTGCGCTGCACGTCAGCATGCTGCGGCGGTGCGTACTGCGACGGCGCGTGGTGCGGCGGCTGCTGTGAATGGGAATGCGAATGTGAATGCGGATGCTGCGTCGGCCCGAGCGGCGGATCCGAAGCCGAGCGCTGCTGTGAATGTGAATGCGGATCCGAAGCCGAGCGCTGCTGTGAATGTGAATGCGGATCCGAAGCCGAGCGCGACGGCACGATCACGCCCACGACGACGCTCTCGTGGCTCCCGACCCGCGGAACGAACGGCTGCTGCTGCTGCTGCGCCTCGGGTGGCGCGGGGTCGCCCCCCCCGAACGAGGAGCTCGTGGAGGAGGCCGCCGCCCCGCCCGTTGGGTAGTTGAGCGCGTGCCACGACTTGCGCATCGAGGAGCTGCGCATCGAGACGTTGTGGTGCGCGCAGTCCGCGCAGACGGGCTTGATGGACCACGAGACTCCCGAGGGCGTTTCACGCGTCGTGCCGAGCTGACGAGGCACATCGAGCCGCTCGGTGCTGTAGCCTTTGGCGGTACCGTGGCTGGCGTGCGAGCCGTTACAGCTGCTGTGGAAGCTGCCACTACTGCTCCCGCTCCCGCTCCCGCCGCTGCCGCCCGCGCCGCTGTTGCTGCACGCGCCGCTATTGCCGCCCGCGCCGCCCACGCCCGCGCCCGCGCCGCGAGGCAGCGCGCCCGCAGCGGCCGCGGCGGATCCACCCACGTGCCCCCCCCCGCCGCCTCCCCCCGCCGCCCCCCCCCATGACTCATCCTCGTGTACGCCGGGGAGGCAGTTGCTGCTCGCTCCGGCACGGCGTTGTGCGTGCGTGCGCGGAGGCTGCTGGCGCTGGAATGGCAGTGGCTGGAAGGGCGCGGCGGCACCGCTCGCCGGCCCTCGTGATGGAGCCTCGTACACACGGGCGGATCCACAGCCGCCACCGCCGCCACCAGCGGCGGCGGCGGCGGCGGCGGCGGCGGCGGCATACCTATCTGCGTCCATGCTTGAGCTCGTCGTGCACGCGCCCGCGCCGGCGCCGCCCCCTCCCGCCGTTGGCCCGCCAGCTGTTAGGGACGACGAGACACCGACACGTGCGCCAAAGGGGCGCGGGCCGCCGGGCGGCTGGGTGGGCGGCTGCGAAGGCAGCGGCGCCGCCGCCGCGCCCAGGCCGCCGCTGCCGCCGCCGAGGCCGCCGCCGCCGCCGCCGAGACTGCTGCCGCCGCCGCCCAGGCCGCCGCTGCCGCCGCTCGCAATGTGCTGCGCGTGGCGCGCGGCCTGCGGCGGCACGAGCTGCTGCAGGTTGTGCTGCACCGCCTTCTGGTACACAAGCGGCACGGACAGCAGCTGCAAGGCGCTGGGTCGGTGCGCGGCATGGCGTGCCATGCACGTGGCGAGCACACGGCTGAGCGGCGCGGAAAAGGTGGGCGGGAGCGGCGGCGGCGACGTGTGGCCCATGATCTTCATCACGAGCGCCGCTTGCGAGCCCGCACCGCCAAACGGGTGCTTGAGCGCGCACAGCTCGACGAGCGTCACGCCGAGCGCCCAGATGTCCGCCTTTTCATTGTAGGGCTCGCCCGAGCAAAGCTCGGGCGCGAGATAGCCCGGTGAGCCGACGAGGGTGGTGGCGAGGTCGGCGGAGCCGGAGAGCATGCGCGAGACGCCAAAGTCGCCGATCTTGACCGAGTCGTCCGCGCTCAGGAAGATGTTGTGCGGCTTGATGTCGCGGTGCACGATATGGTTTGTGTGGATCGCATGAAGACCGAGGAGCAATTGAAGCATGTATCGCCACACGGTGTCCTCGGCGAGCGGCCGCTGCGTCTTCTGGTGGTTGGTGAGCGCCGAGTGCAGCGACCCGTTTGGCGCGTACTCCATGACCAGGAAGAGCTTGCGCGTGTCGAGGAAGGAGTCGTAGTAGCGGACGATGAATGGGTGCTCCAATGACGCAAGGATGTGCACCTCCTGGAGAACCGCGTTCGCCTCGCCCTGCGAGCGAGGCGCGGCGCGAGCGAGAGCATGAGAGGTGGCAGGTGGCTGCGGCGGGACGCGCAGCGGGGTGGCGTGCGCCGGCCGGGCGAGCGCGCGCGCTACCCGCTCTGTCGGCAGGTCGAGCTCCTTGAGCGCGTAGAGCCGCTGGTCGGCATTTCGGCGCACGAGCCGGCACACGCCCGAGACGCCCTGGCCGAGCTGGCGGATCTCGGTGAAGTCGCCGATACCGGATGGCATCTCCGCGCAGCGTGCCAGCGCCGGCGAGTGGGGCTGGCAAAAAGGCCAAGGCACTGAGGGAGGCCGGTTGACGGGGAGCCGTAAAGCCCGGGGGTGCCGGGGGGGCGTTGGGGGGGAAACGGTCTTTATGGACGGGGATGGGGGATGTTCCGCGCCGCAGGAAAGGCGCCAGCAGTTTGAAAAGGGCGAGAATGGGGAGGAGTGAGGAGGGCGTAGTGGTTTTTCCTTTGTATTGAGTATAAGTAATGGTTGCATGGCTTAGTGATCACCAAGTCATCGGGGTAGTAGATCAATTGGTAGATCGCTCGCTCCGCAAACGGCGCTGACCGCTCTCGGGTTTGCGAGAGGTACGGGGATCGAAGCCCCGCTACTCCAGTGTTTTTTTCCGTCCCGGCATGATCATGTCCAATGGCGTGCTCCTCGTGTTGTGCGGACTGCGCGACTCGCAGTTGAACACGCTGCCTCGGTGCTTGCGTCGCTGCGCCCAGACGCCCTTGCCCACACTCGGCTTCGAGCTGAGCTCCATCTCCAGAGCGCTCTCGCCTCGGAGCGCGAGATGTTCACACCTACTTCGGCCTCGTACTTTGCTCGACACGATCGTAGTCTTCATCGCATCGTTGCGCGACCCTATTGCGGCTTGCCAGAACAGGCTGCTGCCTCGCGCGCCTTTGCGGTCGTGTCTCGACTTCAACGCGACATCTCGTATTACAGCCAGCAACTCCGCAAGCTCGAGAGGCGTGCTGATCGCCCGATCTGGCAGGGCATTGCAGACGCCATGGCAGGAGGCGGCAGGGATGCCATTGTCGCCGCGATGCGGCGCCCAACACAACACGACGGCTTTCATGGCGGCATTCGAGGGCTCTTTCGAGGTGACCTCTCGAAAGTCGATCGCGACGGTGTGCAAGTTCCGGGCGAATGGATCAGTGCGCCGGCGGCCGTACGCGCCGAGGCGGGTGCCATTTATCGGCGCATCGACGACGCCAATTACGGCGCCGGCACTGTGGAACCGCGCGTTCTTGGATTTCACGCTGCTCTGTGTCAACCTCGCTGGCCTGAACTTCAAGGCCGCGACGGTGCGCAGTGGTACCTTCCCAACGAGTGCGACTATGAGGCCTTCTGCAACCTTCTCAAACGGATGCACTCGAACAAGGCCACCTCACTTGATCGGGTCTCCAAGGAAATGCTCGAACTTCTACCGGATGCCCTGCGTCGCCCCTTCTATGTCGCGGCCATGGAGGTTGCCACCCCCGATGCGCACGGCGTCCGTCACAAGCCGTCGTATTGGGCGCGAGTTCCAGTCAAGTTGCTCAACAAGAAGACGCCCTCGCTGTGCGTTGCGAAAAAGCGTGATATTGGCCTCCCGTCGCAGCTCCTCAAGTTGCAAGCGGGCCTCTATATGCCTGCGTATGCATCGGTCATGAGCCGACTTCCGAGCAACTTTGGCTGGACTCCGGGCGTCGCCGCTCGTGGCGCCGCCATCTGCGGCAGTCTCGCTCTCGACCATGCTCATCTTCTATCCCACCTGCTCATCGTCATCTACGCCGACATTCAACGTTTCTTCCCTTCGATGGATCGCGGATTTGTTCTTCTCTCCGAGCAGTGGCGAGGGCTACCGCGCGATGTGCGCGATGCCACTCTGGCGCTCTACCACGACGCGTGCTTCTTGTACGAGACGGAGCATGGGCTCGCCGAGGGCGTCGCGCTGCCTGAACGCGGGTTGGATCGCGGAGATCTCGCATTTACAACCGTCCAGTCACGATGTGGCTACTTTCAAGGATGCCTTTTATCTACTGAGAAGGCCAAAATCTTCATGGCTAGCCTCAGTGAGGCTATAGATACGGTGATTGGCGGCGGAGGCGTGCGTTTTTGGAACGGCACCCATGGCGGCGGTCGGCGCTATCCCAGCGTGCTCTGCGCAGATGATCTCCTGGGTAGTGTGACGAGCTGGGCGGCTGGACGCGTCTTCTTTTTGATACTCAACGAGTGGGCCGCTGTATCTGCCAGCCACTTCGGCGTTACGGATGACGCGTCCAAAACGACCTACTCCGCCATCATCATTGATGGATCGGGCGTACCGCAAGAGGCTCCCGCACCACCTGAATTTCTTGCAGCCGCGATTATCGGAGGTCGCGCCGTCCCGCGTCTTGCTTATGACGCTACCTACGCACACGTGGGCGATCCTCGCAAGCTCCAAGGCGAACAGAGCCCTGCACGCAGCAAAATGGTCGGTCTCTGCATGGCGTGGCTCAAGCGTATCGAGCAAATGTGTCGCTGCAGCCCTCGCGAGTTTGCGCATGCTACTGATACCGGGTTCGCCGCCATCATTGATGCGTACGCGCCTTTTGGGCCACTCACGTTTGCGGCGGCGGAGACAGTGGAGAAGGTTAGGCGCTCTATCTATAAGCGGCGTTTCCGCGGAACGGTCTCTGCTGCCTGCGCCGACAGGTACCTACCCGACGTGTGGCATGCATCCCCACAGTACGGTCTTCTCACCTCCGGGCTACCCGAGGCGCGCCGCGTTGGCGATGGGTGGTCACACTGTGCCTCCCTCAATGCTGCCAGTGTTCACGCGGCCATCTCGTCTGCTCTTTCTGACGGTATCGACAGTCAACTTCGGTTCTGCGCCCGCGCCCTCTTGTCGCTCACATGCTTCCTGTGGGGCAGCTTTGGTAAACACCCAGCTTCGTGGTCGTGGATGCATCTCGAAAACCTCCTCGCCAACCCGGATCCTGCAACGGGATCATCCCCGGTGGGCCGTGTCTTTGCTACGGAGGTGTACATGAAGAACGTGGCCGTACTGCGCCGCCTCGCCGCCCTCTCCGACGAGGCCCTAGCCCCTGCGCTTAACTTCACCATGGAGCACGTTCCACCGCCTGGCGATCCCTTTGACTACTCTGCACCTATCTATGCGTCGTTGTCTAACGACGGCCTCCGCCTCTTCGAGGGCGAACTCATTTCCGAGGCCACGTGCTTTCAGCTTGGACGTCGCCGTCGGCCGGTGTGGCTCCTGCTGTCTGCTGGCATCATTGTACGCTCGCACACTTGTCGCGATGACGGGTCTGACTACATGACGTTTGATGAAGCGACGCAAGTCGTGCCCGCCTTTGCTCGGCGCACAGGCTCCGCGCTTCTTGCGTCACAACGTGCCTGGAAGCAGTTGATCGCCGACCTACGCGACCTCGAGATTGATCCAGTCCCACGGGAAGCCGTCATCGACGCGCACACCGTATGGCGTGGTGCGGCGCCCTTCGTACCAGGGGCTCCAGACGGCGCGGCTTCTACCGGATCACGCACTGACCTTGACGAACTCTTGCTCCGCATGGCGCATGGGGACGTCGCTGCTGCACAGGAATGGGCCGACGCATATCGTACGTGGGCGGCAGCACCTCCGCCTCCTCGCTTTGAGCGCCCGCTGCCGTCGCCCACGAACGACGAGCTCCGCGGGCCGCACACACGGTATCGGGTTCCTGGTCGCGCAGGGGAGATCGACACCTTCACTAGAGGAAAGCCGGCACCTGCATGTTCTCCTCTGGACACAGCGGAGCTTGCGCGCCTTCGGACCCAGCGATGGCGCATCGCACCTGACGGGCGCTCCTTATCCTGCGCGCTCGGCACTCCAATTCGGCAAGCCTCTGTCATCGTGCAACTGTACGCGGCTGCACTACCCATCGCCCTCGCCGCCTTCGATGCTGCGCAGGCCGCCAAAGCTGAGCGGCGCCGCGAGGCGAATGATAAGCGCAGCCGCTCGGGGCTTGCGCCGCTGCCGCCCGACACTCCTACGGCTGAGGAGCGCTCCTGGAGGGGTGGTCCTGGATTTTGTGTCCAGCTTGCTAACTTGACCCTCGACGAGATGCTCGAGGACGAACAGCGCCAAGGGTTTGCATACACCGCCGCCGTTGCGGGCGACGGCTCCTGGGACCCCCGCGGAAAGCGCATCTCTCGCGCCGCGCTCCTACACGATGGCACGCGCCTGGGAGGTGCACTCGCCAGCGACGACCTGATCGGTGGTACCCGGGACAATTACGACGCGGAGCTTGCACATCGGGTCGATGCACTCGCGGTCCTCGCGGGGCAACGAGTTTTCTACATCTTTGACTCCACCTCTCCTATCCTCGCTGGGGAACACTTTCGTCGCCTGAGCCTCCCTGCTCGCTCTCGCATGCTGTGCAACGACTGGCTCGCGTGGGCTATGGCGCACGAACAGCGCCTTGAGACGATCACCTATTGGTGGTCGCACTCCCACTGCGGACATCTTCCGGAGGCCGCGGTGGACGCAATCGCCAAATCCTTTCTATCTTGTGACCCTACTCCACTCCCGAGGCCTTGCGAACCCCCTCGTCATCGATCCCTTCGCCACTATGCCAAAGGATCCGAGCGAGACCTCATGCTGCACGTGTACAATCTACATGTTGTACGCACACAGTACACTGCACCTACCTCAGTGTACGCACGACCAGGCAGCCTCGAGCTACTACGTCTTGCCCAGCTCAACGATCAGCAGCGATCCATGGTGCTGGCCATCAGAGACGACCGTGCTCGACTTTTGGGCAGTCGCGTCTTTCGGGACACTGGTCCGCACTCTCTTCGTGCGATTCTCGATCAACGCGGGTGCCCGTGTGGCAAAGGCCGCCAAACGGTCGAGCACGTTATGTGGGAGTGTGCGCTCGCCAGCGTCGCTTCCAGACGCACTGCGCGACTCATCCCCGCGTGCGCTGCACTTGGCGCGGCACTTGACACCTGCGAGCCTGTATCTCGTGATCATGCCATATCTACGATTGCACTTCGCGCTCTTGAACGCGGTCAACGACCAGACGCGTACAATACCATTACGGGCGCAGGCACGCCTACGCGCATCACACAAGAGGAGGCACGCTCCGCTGCCCTTGCTCATGTCCTTGGCGTCATTCGAGAGCCCCTAAACTGGTTTCGTCCCACGGCGCAGCTCGCTCGCCCGCTCCTACGCGCCTCTCTTGCCCTCATCGCCGCCGCGATCCACGCATCTGCACCTACGTTACGCGCTGCCGCCATCGCCAGCCGTCGCCGCACCGTACTCCATCGCGCGCTACAACACATCCGGTACTACACGTGGACACACCTCAAACCCGCAGGCACGCCATGTCGGTGCTGTGCTATTCCTGGCTCGCTCGCACCGGGCGTTCACGTGCGCCACTCGAGGCGACCGATTGACGGGGCACTTGCACAGCGCGCTATTGCACAGCGTGAAGGGGTGTGCGCGACTGGCCCACCACAACTTGCGAGCCTTCGCACCTTTGCGCTACGCATCGAACGGGAGGCGAAACAGGAGAGCAGCGCCGCGTACGCCGCCTCCTTCCAACTCCTTCAAGACACCGTCCCGCTCGATGCAGCAGCCACCGCTACCCTTGCACAAGCCGATGTTGCTAGTGCCTATGCCGACGCGCTCGAGTCTTCCGAACTCCCATCGGCGCAGGCACGTGCGGATGCGGACCGTGCGCTTGCCGCTCACCGCACTGCTCTGATTGACGCCGCTAACGCGTGGCGTCGATCGAATGCTGCAGAGGCACACTATCGAGATCGCAACACGCGTGCCTATCTCATTTCCGTCTTTGCGGGCTGGGCGTCGCAGACTGTGTCAGGTCTCATTCGGGAGGGGCAGCGCGCCGCGGCTAGGGCCCGCAGGGCTTTAAACGCAGCTGCAGCTACTCTACGCTATGCGCCGACGACTCCACTTACTCCTGATGAGCGGCGGGCCCTCACGGTAAAGCGCAAACGACGGCTCCATGATGATGCCGCAGCGGTTACCGCCATACGGTGTGCCCAACGGGAACGCGCTCACCTGCTGGCGACGCGTCGCCTTGCCGCTTGCCCTGGGGCAGCCGACATGGTGGAGCGCGCCCGACTTGCTGCTCGAGCGCGTCGCGCTACTGTTGTGGGACTCGACGATCAGATACGGGATTTGCGCCGCGCTGCTGGCATGACCAACCACGACACCCTGAGGGTAGCACACGAGGAGGCTCAACGAGAGGTACAGGAGTTTACCGAGCGCTCAAGGGCCGCTGCGCGCGCGTGGCGTGCGTCTGCGCTAGCACGGCGCAGGGGCACACGGGAGGAGTATGAGAGACGGGTGCAGCTGCTGCTCACGGGCGTTACGCCCCCGCGGCGCTCGCGAGTACGAGCCGCTGCAGCCGAGGCCGCTGCCAATAGCGGCCCCATTGGTACTACTGGTATACATTCGGGGGAAGAGGGGCACCAGTCTGGCGCAGATGCTCGACCGGCGCTCTCCCTTCCCCCAAGCTTCGCCGATTAACGGCCTGTGTTAATACGGGTGTTGTGTTAGCACGGGCTGTGTCGGCCACACCTCCGTCCATAGCGACCGTGGCCCTCGTGCTTGGGGGTCCGGAGTGTGTGCGCGCGTTGTGTTGAACAGCAGCAGCAGCACGGCCACACCTCCGTCCATAGCGATAGAGGCCCTCGTGCTTGGGGGTCCGGAGGTTTTGCGCGTTGTGTTGAACAGCAGCAGCAGCACACTGGGTTAGCGTTTTCGTTTGTGCATATGGCGAGGCGTCAGTGCGAGAGTGCGAACGTATTGAAACGCAGGAACCGTCGCGGAAGCTGCGGCTCATCTGCCTGATCAGTAATCTGCTCGTGCGCGAGCTGCTCGAAGACGAGTTGCAGAACCCGCTGGATCCGTCAGCAGAGGAGGCGGCGCATGATGAAGAGCTGTTCGACTTCGCGTTCGGTCACAACCACATGCTGCTCATGGCGTACTTAGTGTTGCTCCTATCGGCGGCGAAGCCGTACTTCAAGCAGGGCCGCACCTACTCCTTTGGTCCCGAGGTCTACTTGTTCGCACGCATAGAGCGCGCTTGCAGCAAGTGGCCTCAAAGCGCCTGCAAGACGCGTGGTGCAAGGCGGCCGATCGAGTCCAGAAGAAGAGCAAGGCGGTGGCAGAGGCGCGGCGACAACGAGCGCGCCTAGTGTGCAGCGAAGGCCAAGGAGCGCAGTGGCACAAGGCGGCGTCAAGCGCACACAACCGCTGCTGATGGCGGCAGGCAGCAATAAGGTGGCGGGCAAGCTGCCGGTCGCCACGATACCGTCGTTACTCGACACCGTCGTCGTCACGCGACGGCGGCGTCGAGTGACTTCTTTTGCGTTTCCTTCGGGAGGCGCGCCAACGGGCGCGTCTGCCGACGGTACTTCATTCAAGGCAGCCACCACCGCCGCCCTCACCGCCGCCATGCCCACCGTCACCATGACCTCCGCCACCATCATCACCACAGTCGCCACCGCCACCCTCGCCGCCGACCTCGCCGCCACCCAGGCCGCGCCCGCCGTCGTCACCGTATCGTCACCGTATCTCAAGCCCTCGAACCTCTTCTTCGTCGCCGGTCAGAAGCGATCGCTTTCGCCGCCACACTCGCCACCGCCTCCCTCGCCACCGCCTCCCTCGCCGCCGCCCCCTGCGCCTTTACCTTCTCGCCGACTCCTCCCTCATCTCCGCCACAGCCAGGGTCACCACCACCGCGCCCACGCCGCCGCCACCACCATCGCCGCCGCCGCCCTCGCTGCCACCGCCACAGAGAGTATCTGCTATGTAATGTATCATGCCTGCGTGAGGTCGTGGTCGGGCGTGCGGTGGTGTCTTGGACAAATAAGTTTTATAATGGCCTACGAGAGGGAGGCCAATTGAGGGAGACCGACCAGTAAAGATCCCCCGCGGACGAGCCGAAGCCGCGACCTCGCAGGGCACCGTCGTGGTTGAAAGCCCCAGGGGGTGGGGGAGTCCGGAACCGGGACGGCCTCGGCCAGCACTGGTGCTTAGACCAAACAGGATCACTCGCACACTCAACTCACCCGTCTACATGCCGTCTACACACTAGCCTCTTCCTTTTTTGTTCCTCTGATAGCTCAAGGCCGCCTCCTCCGCCGTCGCGAAGCTGCCGAGGTAGTGCATGGTGCCCTCCTCTCTTGATCCCCTCGAATGGTACCTGCCATGTTGCCTGCGCACACCCATGTAGCCCGTCTCATTCGAAGAGGGCACCAACTCAAGTCCCTCGGCTACCGCGACAGCCCTGGCCTCGTCAGCTGTGAGCGCTGCCGCAGTCTTCTTACGCTTGCGATTGGGAAGATTGCGCGTCTGACGTTCCGATCCCGCCGCCGCCGCCGCCACTGCTGCTGTCGCTGCTGTAGAGGGCGTCACCTCCATGCCCTCCTCCTCGCTGCCCACGGCTCTCGCCACCTCCTCATCCGTGCGCTGCCTCGCTGCGCCCGCGCCCTCCTCGGGCTCGGCTGCCTCCATCTCCGCCGCCTCCACGACGGGAGCTGTAGGCAGGGGAGGCGAGCGCCGCAGCTGCACGCGGGGCGGCAGGACGCCAGCGTCGAGCGCCAGCTCGCGCGGCGCGCTGAGCCAGGCGGGCAGGGGAACAAAGGCGGGCCGCGGCCCTGCTCGCGGCTTGGCCGGCCAGAGGGCGATGGTCCTCGCGTCGAACTGCACCGCCTCAAACGGCCGGCCGCCCCACGCCCCCTGCAGGACATCGCCGACCACGGCGGCGGACGTGAGGACGCGGCTGCGAGCCACGAGCGCCGCTGGGCTCAGGTAGTCGGGGTGCAGGGGCTCAGCGGGCAGCTGGGCAGCGAGCTGGGCCGGGTACGCCCAGACTACGAAGCTCAGCTCGCTCCGCACGCTGAACCGGACCCTCAGTCCGTCCGGCAAGCGCCAGGTGATGCTGCTGCGGCGGCGGCGGCGCGAGCACAGCCGCGGGAGGCGCCCCAGCGGCTCGCCGCCCGGTGGTGGCGGGCGCATGTGCAACAGCATGCGCCCATCGGGCGTGGGGAGCTGGCACGCGGTGTCGAGAACCCATCCGCTGCGGCCGCCTGATGCCGGCGGCGGCCCGACGTGCTCCTCGTGCTGCCCGCCCGGTGCTGGAGCTCCGAGCCCGCCCAGCCCCAGTCCACGCGCGCGCCCAAAGATGATTGGCCCGGTCGCCGGCGGCGCGAACGTAAGCGATAACGGTCGCAAGGAATGGGATAACGAGGGTAGAGGTCACCATTGGACACTCGAAACACCGAACCTAAAAAGGGTCACAAAAAGACACAACCCAAAAGTGGGTATCTGAAAGGGAAATGCATGCATCGCGCGCGTGCGGTGCCGAGCACCCGACGGGCGTGCCCGGAAACAGCCCCTCCTAGCCGAACACTGGAGGCTAGACCTAAGTAGGGCTCGCGATACCGGTGGTAGAGTATTCGGCGATTAGGCGAGTGAGTAGTAGGAAGATAGCCCGCGCGACGGCTTTGGTGAGCACGTCAGCGAGCATGATCTTACCAGGGAGGTGCTTAAGCGCGATTACCTCGCGAGCGACGAGGTCACGCAAGAACTCAGCCGCACGGAGGATATGTTTGGTCTTCTTGAAGGCGACAGGGTCGACAGACATATCCACCGCGGACTTGGAGTCCGAGAAGATGACCGACGGGCCATCGAGGGTGATGCCCAGGTCGATTAAGATGTCGCGGATGAAGATGACATCACGAGCGGCCATCATGGCCCCGAAATACTCAGCCTCTGCACTGCTCAGCGACACGGACTTCTGCATCTTGGAGAACCAGTGGAACAGGCAGCCATGGAAAAAGATCATGCAACCGCTGACCGAAAAGCGAGTGTCCCAGCTCGAATCCACGAAAGTGTCGAGGCCCATTGCGGGGTTGGGCGCAAATGTTAGTGGTTGGTTACCATGCTGGCGCACGTAAAGCAGGACTCGGAGAGCGGCTTGGAAGTGCGACGGCCCGGGGTTAGTCAGGAAACGAGCCAACTGACCGGTCGGGTAAGCAATGAGGGGCAAGGACATGTTGGCGAGCCAGAGGAGACCACCCACCAGGGACATGTAGGCGTCGCGACGAACCGCCATATCCTCGTGATACTGCGTTCCGACCTCGGGCTGGTCATCATCTGTGAGCACGAGCCCTTCGTCCATTGGGCAGTCGAAGTGCCGAGTCAGGGAGGCGTCGAGAAGGTAAGGGGCGAACTTGGTGGTGAGGTCGGCGACGTAGAGCGCCTGGGACATGCTGATCGTGCGGGAAGGGCGATCGCGGGTAATGGCGACGTTGAGGATCCAAGATAGCTCGCCCTTGTCCTCCGTTGGGAAGCGCTCGGACAAATCCGCAACG
>Ga0210239_100994_pt1 | contig 24100 bp, 10 predicted proteins | sample ChrtobMetP5a_0mM_FD_155451 | JGI IMG/M metagenome (GOLD analysis project Ga0210239, IMG submission 155451) | Chrysochromulina tobin associated microbial communities from unialgal haptophyte culture, Seattle, Washington, United States - P5a_0mM | ecosystem: Host-associated > Algae > Haptophytes >... | reverse complement strand
CGACCATTCGATTGGTGGCACTCCCAGGCGTGAGGACGTCGGCGTGGCGGGCGGCAGCGGCGGCGGCGAGGGCGGCATCAGTGGTGGCGGCGGCAGCGGCGAGGGCGGTGCCGGCGTGGGCGGCGGCGGCGGCGGCGGCGGTGGAGGTGGCGGCGGTGGCGGCGCGGGCGGAGGCGGCGGCGGCGGTGGCAAGGGCGGCGGCGGTGACGGTGGAGGTGGCGAGGGCGGTGACGGTGAGGGCGGTTGCGGTGATGGTGGCGGCGCTAATGGTGGCGGTGGAGGCGGCGGCGGCGGCGGCGGTGGTGGTGCCAACTGTGGCGAGGGCGGAGCCGGCGAGGGTTGCGGCGGCGGCGACGGGGGCGGTGGCGATGATGATGGAGGTGGGGGGGGTGATGGCGATGGCGACGGTGGTGGTGAAGGTGATGGTGGTGGAGGAAATGGTGGAAACGACGGTGGGGGTGATGGGGGTGGCGATGGGGGTGGCGATGGGGGTGGCGATAGGGGCGAGGGCGGCGGTGGCGGCGGTGGCGGCGATGGCAGTGGCGGCGGCGGCGATGGTTTGGGTGGCAGTGGTGGCGGCGGCGGCGGCGGAGGTGACGGCGGAGGCGGCGGTGAGGGCTCAGGTGGACTCGGGCTAGGCGGCAGCGAGAGCACTGACTCTGCCGGCTGCTTATCCGCCGTCACTATGCTCAGTAGGCTCAGCGGCCCAGCGGTCCAGAGAATGAAGACGACGATTCGCATAAACATCGGGTGACGGCGCGGGATGACGACGATGACGAATTGCATTGACGAAGCTCGGCGCGAGTGTGAATTGGATCCTCATGCATCTTAACTGCAAACATCGTCTCGTTGGCCGTTGTTTACGATGGATTTTGTGTGTGAGTGCAGCGGTCTCATGCAAGCGCGTCCCCGGGGGGCGCGCCTACATGACTACACGCCGGGGCGCCGCTAAGGAGGTGAGATTTCCTGGCTTTCGCGCACGCCAGACGGCGACGGGGAGCGCCGCGCCGATCGTGTGTGAATTCAGAATTGTGATGCTGATGGGTAATTTGGGCTCTTCGCCGCCGCCAGCAAAAGACGCCCCGCAACCCCAACTCAGCCCGGTAGGGGAGCGCGCTTGAGTGTGGGAACAGTAGTTACTCGTATGACAAAAACATGCTCATCTAACAAAGTGTGCGCCGTCACGTCCGCGCGAGACGCGTCCGGCGTCAGCTCAGCCATCTCAAAACACACATCATCTCTCTAAGAGAAGGTAAGAAGACTGTCGCGTGCTGCTAACATCACACGGAGAGCTCCTCATGATCATGAGTGTGCCGCCTGATCGAGCGCAGCCCACGTCGCTGGGCACTGCTCTCGTGGCGTGCGCCTATTCCCGGGGGCGGATGCCGACCGGGAGCGCGAGCATAGGTGCTTGCATTGTGGTCAGCGCGACGATGGGCAGCAGCGACGCCTCTGCGACGGGCCCCACTGCGGGTGCGACCTCCTCCTCGGCGTCCGCAGGGAGCTCGTCGCCCGGCGCCGCTCCAGCCGCGCCCGATTGGGCGAGCATGCACGCCGAGCGCAGCTCTTGGTTTTGCGCGATCAGCGAGCGCACCGCCTCCTGCAGACTGGCCACCTGGCTTTCGAGGTTCTCCACGTGCTGCTTTTTGCGGTGCCGGCTCAAGGCGGCCGAGTCGCGGTTTCGGCGCATGCGGCGCAAGTGCTTATCCTCGGCCGAATCGTCGAAGCCCTCCGACGGCGCTTGCTCCAGGTCCTCAGCCTCACCCACCGTGGCGTGAGTACCCATGGACGGCATGTTCAGCGCCGGTGCGACGGGCAACGCGGCGGCGTAGGCAGCTAAGTAGGTTTGCTGGACCTCGGGCGTCATCGACAGACCGTACCAAAGCATCGACGGATCGACCACCGGAGCGGCAGCTGCCTCGGTCATGGCCGCCTCTGGCAAGTGCACCTCACGGACCGCCTTCTCTGCCGCGGAGTTGCGGCATGCGAGGGCGGGGCTCTTCTCGGGGGTCTTCTCTGCCGAGTACAGCACCGCCGGGTCCTGGTCAACGAGTATGATCTCACCCGCCACTGCTTCTAGGATGCCGTACACACTCTGATCCTTCATATGTCGACGTGGCAAAAGAACTTGGCCGGGTGTGCAAAACTTCTTGGGAGAAGCATAACGCTGCCAGTGTAGTTCCCTGCCTGCACATTTCGAGCTGCTCTCGTTATTATCCAACACTCCAAACTGAGCGAACTTTTGCCGCGCTGAGCGGGCGCCGCGCGAATCGAGCTTGACATCAGGGACGCCCGCTCTTGCCGAGCTCCGCGAAGAAGAAGTCTTGCCTCGGGAGCATGGTGCGCTCACGTCCGGCGTCGCCCCCGCCGATTCCGCCGGGCCTCCCACACCTTGGCTCCCGCATCTCGGTCGCTTGGTCCACCGGCTGGTATGACGGCGTCGTGGCCAAGCACACGGTCGAGCTTGACGGCAAGTCGTCGATCGTGGCCTACACGGCCATCGACTACGATGATGGCACGACGAGCGCGCACATCTTGGAGGACCTCGAGTTCAAGCTCCTCGACGGCGCCCCCGACAAATCGCCCCTCGCTGCCCCAAGCGACGCGTGTGACGAGTGCGACGACGACGATGATGCTGCCGATGCCGCAGAGCGAGAGAAGCCCAGCAACACGGCGCCGGCCGGCGACGGCCCCTCGTCCTCTGCCGCGGCCACTGCCGCCGATCATGCGACGGCTGCTGCACAGGTGGACTGTGGCACTTGTTCGAACTGCCTCGATAAGGTCAAGTTTGGCGGACCAGGCATCAAGCGCAAGAGGTGCGTATCCATTTCGATCGGCGCAAGCTTCCAGGCGCAAGTTCACAGACGTGCAAAAGCACACGTCGACGCCCCTTCGACCGCAGTGGATACGACGCCGAGCGCACCTGGAGGGCCCGCGCCAGCGCTGCGCGGCGCGGCGGCCGCGTCGGCCGCGGCCAAGGCAGCGAGGCTGGCGGCGCAGGGCATCGTGGCGCCGCCGCCGGGTGCGGGCGCCGCCGCGACCGCCGCGGCCCTCCCCGCTCCGCCCGCCCCCATCTCGCGAACCCACTCGGCCTCGATGCGTCGCGCGAGCGTCGAGGGGCGCGACAGCGACTTTGCTGCCAGTGCGCCTGCCACCGCTGCTGTACCCCAAATGAGCGCCGTGACGACGGAGATCAGCCTTCCGGGGCACGTGGAGGACGACGTTTGGCAGGTGGACAGCCTCCTCGCGTGGAAGCGTCTCACCCTGCATGCAAGCGCTCACCACGGCGCCTCGCCTTCCCCACAGGTGGACTGCCTCCTCGATCGGCGCGTCGATATGACGAGCAGTTTTCGCAGCAAACGTGAGCGTCTCGAGTACCTTGTGCGCTGGAAGGGCTGGTCTTCCAAATACGACAGCTGGGAGCCTAAGAAGAACATCGACCCTACGACGGTGGCCGAGTTCGACGCAAGGTACGACAAAGGTGAGATGGCCCCGATGCCCGATCACGACGCCCGGACCAGCGCGACGCCCACCGACGTCTGGCTCGGCCACACGCCGGGGAAGAAGCTGCGCACCGCTCACATCGGCGACCGGCACCAGGCGGAGCTGCCTGGGCCGCCATCGTTTGCCGCGCCGCCGCCCGCGATGCCCCCGCTCTGCCAGTGCGTCGAGCCTTCCGTGTGGCATGACGTACGGTGGCGCTGCGCGAAGCGCGTGCAGCATCAGCTGCTGCACCCGCCGCCGCCGCCCGAATCGCGCAAGCAGCGGGCCTCGCGCAGCGGCCGCCTCGCCAGCAGCGGATCAGCGCCCGTGGTGAGCGTGGGCCCCGGGTGCTCTTCAGAGGTGCCGGCGTGCCTCGAGGCGGAGTCTGCCGAAGACCCGGGCCAGCGCGCGGCCATCCGCAAGGTGGCGGCAGTGGCCCGCGAGGGTGAGCTGCTTGTGACGTCGGCGGAGGCCTCGAAGGCGGCGGCAGTGGCGACGGCGGCGATGCTCACGGCGAGCGCGTACAGCATCGAAAGCGCGCGCGCGCTGGGTGGCTGGCACTTTGACTACTTTCGCGAGCTGCCCAAGGAGTCGGGCAGGGCCCCCACGAACCGCAAGGGCGCGATCTGTACCACGCCTGGCTGCTCCCTTCCCGAGTACCACACGGGATTGTGCACGTCGCACTCGGTCGCCGGCCAGCGCCAGCGTCGCCCCACGGTTAAGAAAGGCGGCGGGCGCGTTGACGTCTACGTGTTCGATGATTGGGCCGTGAATCCCAAACGCTCGCGCGACGATGGCGGCGGCGGCGGCGGCGGCGGCGGCGGCGGCGGCGGCGGCGGCGGCGGTTGCGCAGGCGTCGCTCGAACTGATGCGAGCGTCGCCGGCAAGCACAAGGTCGATGCGGCGAACGCCGATGTCGGCGCGGCTGCGGACGAGCCGGCGACGGTCGACGCGGCGCGCGCTGCCAAGACGAGCCGCTTGGGTAAGCGCAAGACCGGCTTCGGGAACGGCTGCAAGCCCAGTCGCAGTGGGAAGCGCAAGCCCCTTGCCTCCGTGACGGGGTCTTCGGCCGGCGCTGCCGATGCGGGTGCCAACAGCGAGGCAGGCGACGCATCCGAGCAGATGGCCGGCGGCGGTGGCGGCAAGGAGGCGGACGAGGTTGAAGGGGCGGACGACGATGAGAACGGCGCGGCGGATGAAGGTCAGATGTACTGTCTGTGTGAGGACCCCGCCGCTGATCCGGACGACGGCGTGTGGCTCCAGTGCGACGAGTGCCGCCGCTGGTGCCACGGCGCGTGCGTCGGGCTGTCGCTCGAGGCAGCTGAGGAGCTGACGGCGTTCACGTGCAAGCGGTGCGAGCTCGAGGAGCAGCTGGTGCACAAGATGCAGCAGCTCGAAAACGAGGCGGCCGAGGGCGAGGCGGCCAACAAGGCGGCTGCGGAGCCCTGCGAGCACAGGGAACGCACGGGTTCCCGGACGCAGGGGCCGTCCGACGAGCAGGCGAAGAACTACGTGATGAAGATCAAAGCGCGCTTCGCCAAGCAGCCCGAGGCGTACAAAGCCTTCCTCGACCTCATGAACTCGTACCAAAAGGAGCGGATGACCCTCCAGGAGGTTTACGCGCAGGTCTCACATCTTCTCGAAGGGCACGCCGACTTGATCAGCGACTTTTCGCAATTCCTGCCCGTGCCCGTCAAGGCGGCCTCAGAGATGGCGGCCTCAGACGCGGCCTCGGAGATGGAGGTTGAGGTGGAGGTGGACGCGCGCCCCCCGCCGGCACCGGCCGCCGCTGCCTCGAAAGACGCCTCGGCGCTGGTGCGGCGCTGGACGCTCCTAGAGGATGAGGTGTTCAGCTTGCTCCTGCTGCTGCGCCCCCCCGATGCCACGTGGTCCGATCTGGCCGCACAGATGCCAGGCCGCTCGGCGGCGGATTTGCAGGCGCGTCACCGGTCGCACCACGCATCGTCGATGCCGCTGCCGCTGCGATCGCCGCTGCTGCAGGAGTGCGTCAAGGAAGATGTCCAGGAGTTGCCCACGGCTGGACATAAGATGGACAAGAGCCTGGAGAACGGCGCCCAGCCGTTTGCCTGCAACCACGTAGGCTGCAACAAACGCTTCTCGATGTCAAGCAACCTTCGTAGGCACTTGCGCACTTGCCATAGATCACCACCAGCAGGGGGGTCGCTGGCTGTGTCGGTCATGCCGCGCGGCTTCGAGGCTCCAGCTGCGATGCCCAGCGAGACGAGGGATGATAGGGATCGGCGCGAGGACGACATCGGCGCAAAGCGCGGCGAGACGGCCAGCCTCTGCAAGGCATTCCTGGATAAGTTTGGCGCGTTTTGCGGATCGTGGAAGCACATCGAGAGTGATGCCCGCCAACTCGCTGACGAGCTGGTCACTCAGGCGAGTGATCGTGGCGCTCAGGCGACGGCTTTCACGCTCTCCAGCTTACGCAACGTGTTAGATGCGCGCCACTCCAAGAAGCAGCGGAAGGAGAAGAACAACCTCACCAACGAGCAAAGAGCCGTTTGGGCGCAGGTCATGGCACTCGCGCCGATCGCGCTGACTGAGGAGCAGCGGGTGGCGGTGGAGGCAAAGCGAGCTGCGGCACAACGGCTTCTGGTGGGCAAGCAGCTCGAGCGCGAGCGTCGTGCCGTCGCTGCCGAGCTCGGGCCCACCATCGGCAGCGGCAATGGAAGTGGCAGTGGCAGCGGCAGCGTCGGTGGCAGTGGCGGCAGCGGCAGCGTCGAGCTCATCCAGAGCTCCGCGGATGTGCACACTTGCGCGATGCTGGCCGCGCAGGCCGAGGCTCCCGCCGCGCGCGCCGAGGCGGCCGCGGCGCTCAAGGAATCGGCGAGACTGAGCGAGTTGCTGGAAGAGCCGAGCGTGCAGCCGGGTCGCGTTTTCTCCTCGGCCCAGGCTCTCCAGGTTCCCATCCTCGCGCCTGTGCCGCCTTGCGCCGTCCTGCCGCCGTCCGCCGTCTTGCCGCCCGATGCAGCCAAGTCGCCCGCCATGGCGCCCGCCACGGCCCCCGCCATCGCCACCTCCGCTGCCGCCCTTGAGAACGCTGCGCCGTCGAGCACCCCTTTATGTGCGCCCGTCGTCATCCCTCCTGCCTCCGCACGCTTCGCCGTCGATCCCTCGGATGTGATGGCTCCAGCCTTTGTCGCCTGGCCCGGGCGACCTCGCAGCTTTGGCGTGTTTGTGTATGCCGTCAATCCACCCGTGGGCTTCCCTGCAACCTTGGTTGAGGTCCCCGCCACGCGGCGCGACACGTTCCCGCCGTGGCGACGGCAAGGTGTCCCGCGCGCCGTCTGGCGCATGGGGTCGACCGCGGGGCCACCACCAACCGTCATGCCATGCGATGCCGCGACGAGTCACGCCCGGCATGGCGCGCTCGACGATGCTGTGCCCGACGACGCCGTCGCCGACCAGGCGGCGCCGTACGCTGCCTCGGATGACGATGCCGGATCAGACGATGGCGCGTCGGATGACGAAGCCGAATCAGACGATGGTGCGTCGGATGACGAAGCCGGATCAGACGATGGCGTGTCGGATGACGACGCTTCGGATGACGACGCCTCGCCTGACGATCATCTTGCGCAGCCTGAGCCCATGCCCGGCCCTCTACTGCCCCTCATGCAGAGCATGGCACCAACCGCCGATGCGATCTTCAAATCCGCGTCGTCGGAGGCGATGGCCCACGCGCTCGCGTCGCAAGAGCTCGACGCGCTCAGCGCGGCGGAAACCTACCGGGGAGCCCTCGAGCAGATGACCCTCGCCTCTGTTGGCGCATGTGCGGGCGATGCGCTCTCGGTCGCACATCCGGGCGATGCGCTCTCGGTCGCACATCCGATGCAGTCGGTCGACTCCTCGGCGTTGCGCTTTCGGGTGCTGCGCGAGGCATGCCCCCTGCCCCCGCCGCCCTTGCTCGAGGCATCTCTCATCGGGTTGCCTCCGTGGCTGCACTGAAGATGCTTGACCTTCCCGCGAGCACACCTCTAGGCTGCCTAGGGAGGTCCTGCGATGGGCTCACTGCTTGCGGGGGGCACGCGACGGCGCAGAGCACCGGCCGAAAGGGGGCACGGCCACGACGCGTGCACGTTTCCACCGCCCCTACCTGAGGAAGTACGAGCATGGACTACGAGCTTGGATTATTTTGGCATGGCTATGGAGTCTACGGTGAGAGTCTACTGTGAGAGGAGGCTCACCGCGCGCGACACAGACAGCAGCCGCAAGCGGAACAGATGGTTCCGGCAGGGCCCATCTACTACTCTGTAGTACGTGCAGGGGTCCGATTGCGGCAAGCACCATGGCGCGCAGGGTGGAGGGTTCTAGTTACTGCCTGCGTCCCTGCGACTACAGTACATTTCAACGAATGATGACATGTTTGTCCAAGTAGTAGAGACATGGTACGGGTCTTGTGGGTGGTGAGGAGCTGGAGCGGTGGGGGTTGGGGGAACAAGTTCGGGTCCCGGGGTCCGGAGCGGGAGCAGTGGAGATGATTATCGTACAGCCGGTAAGATGAGAGGCACACGGACGCGCGCGCGCGCCGGGGCCGGGCACAGATTGCGACAAATTCAGAATCACAGGCAATCAGCTCGCACCCGCAGCCGCACGCTCACGGCACGTGCCAATGGGCACCGCCCGTGCGCCGTCGTGGCCCGACCCCACGCCCACCCCTAAGCCCGGCCCACCCCGGCGCGAGTCGTCGTCACACACACTCAGTTGCGTCACATTGCGACTTGGGACACTTGCGCTCTTGCGGGTGTTGTGTAGTTGTGACGTTGTGTTGTGTTGCGGGTTGTCACGTCGTGTTGTGACGGGGAACTCGACCGGGACCCCGGGTATACTAGGCCACACGGTATCGTCTATATACGCGCGTCTCCGGTATAACGTATGTTCTATGTACAATTTTCCCCCTCTATAGCTAGAATACGCGTTTTTTGGGTATACCGTGTACCGACAGGCGACAGCGTGTACCGACAGGCGACAGAATTATAACTTATATCGTGCCCTAATTTATATAAACCCGGCGGCGCCACAGCCCGCGGTGCGCGGAACATAAGGGGAAGCACGCGTAAACGCAACATGGTGTGTAGGAGTAGCGGTATCAACGACCGGACAAGACTGTATACCATTCATGAAAAGATTGTAAATGTATTACTTGGCATGCTACGTTGAAACGTTGAGCAAGGAGTGGTGAGAGGGGGGAGCGCTTCCATGTGTAGAAGTATTATGGAGCGAGTTCTTTCCTGTCGTCGACGAGCTTCGTGGCCTCATCAGGCGCGGAGGCAGGCGCGCTGCCGTCATTATTGCGCTCGCCAAGGCACCGATCGAGGCTATTGCGGCTTCGGAGCACCATTTGGTCATAGCATTCGCTCTCGACGGTCTGGTCCGGCAGCGTGAGGACACCCGCCTCGTGCAGCGCGAGCACGGCCAGCCCGCTCACGATCACGCAGAGTGAGAACACGTAGCCGGACGCGCGGTCTGCACTCAGCGACTGGTGCTCGTTGAGGACGCAGAAGCTCGCGAGCGCACCAAAGGTAATGAGACTGCCCTGGAAGATGGTGATAGCGTCGAGAGCCTCAGATGACTGCAACGTGAGCACGAGCGAGATGGCTCCGCTGAGGGAGATGAGCGCCGCAAGCCCAAAGAAGACGTACAGCTCCCACGTGTTGAACGGGTTCTCGCCGTTGCATCCTTCGCGCGAGTCGGCCTGCGTGGCACATTCGACCAGGGAGACTACAACCTTTGTCATGATGTTGTTACCGAGCAGCGTGCCCGCGAAGGCGGCGCCAAAGAGGCGTCCGCATTTGGTGCACGCGAGGCGCGCGGCGAAGACCAACCACACAGACAGGCAGCCGAAGTAGATGAGCGCCCGCTGCGTGCTGAAGAGCAGCAAGTACTCACTCGCCGTTCGGTCGATGTGCTCGTGAGGGCCAAACGAGCCCACGCCGATCGTGCCGATCAGCACGGTGCATGCTGCGTAGAGGCGCACGCGCGTGAGCGTCTCACCGAGTGTACACGGCGCTAGGAGCAGGTTCCATACTAGAGCCATCCCGGAGCACGACGTGACAATCGCCATCGACGCGAAGCTGAGTGCCGTGGCATCGCCGGGCGGCTCCAAAAGCAAGAAGCAGCAGCCAAGCGTGTTCATCACGCAGGCTCGGTCGCTCGTCTTTGATAGTGCTGCGCGACGAAAGCTATGTTTTGCAAGCGTCCCCACGAGCGTCGTGCCTATGGCCACAATGACGCCAACGTACCACATGTCATCTGGCCTGATCATGCCCCCATCGAGCGGGCTGAGACCGAGAACCGGATCGAGAACCGTTTGGACACCATGATACGACATTTGGCTGCTATCAAGGCTGCCATTGATACTGCCGATACTATCTGAATTATATCGGCCGGAGTCCGTGATCGACGATCTGAATTGAACATCATGTAAGGCGTGGAAGACCTCGACCTCGTCGCGAAGTAATGCACTCATGCAACCGCGCGAGAGGTGCGAGTCCACGGGACGGTGCTTGACGTCGAGGCTGCATGACGCAACCTCAAGAAAAAAACTTCCTAAAATGGAGTCGCGCGAGAATTCCTAGTGCAAGCTATTGTTCAACTTCGCCCATGTCTGCTGAAGCAAAATCATACTATTAACACAGGGACCAGAAATAATAGACACGTCGACAAATTTATGAATCCTCTTCGCTTTCATCAATCTCCTCTTCAACGTCTAGCGTGGCAACCCGCTGCTGACCACCAAGCTCTGGAGCCAGCGTCGACAGGAGATGACGCACGCAGCCGACGAGGCAGGCCAAGAGCACGATGCCGCCCGACAGCTGCGCCGCTGAGTGCATGCGGAGCATGTGCTCATCAATTGGCGGAGGTGGGCTTGGAGGCATAAGGCGTGGAGGCGGACGCAGGGGTGGCAGCGGGTGCGGAGGCGGCGGCAGTCTTGGTAGACCGGGAGGCGGTGGGGGCGGCGATTTCGGCGGCCGAGGCGGCGGTGGTGGCAGCCTTGGGTGGGGTGGGGGCGGTTTTGGTGGTGGCGGAGGTAGATGAAGCAGCAGAGTGCCCACCGAGCAGAATGAGCAAGCCTGACAAGAACACTTCGTACAATGATCTGCCGCGTGCTTCTCGAGACAAAAGGCGCGGCAATCGCGATAGAGCGCGTGCTTTTCGAGCAACGAGGGACATGAATCTTCGATTCCGGAAGCTGCTGCAGATGCGGTCACCGCCGAAGGCGGGCTCTGCGTGCCCAGATTGCACAATAGATTGCCGCCACATTTGGCGCATGCCATTGTGGAGTCCGCGCAAAAAAGGCTGCTTGCCATGTGGCTGCACGTTTCGCAGTCGGTAGCGAGCGCATCGACACAGCAGCGCAGCGCTCCTGACATGCGCGTATACCAGATTTCGCGTTCTCTCGTCAGGTCAGCCCGCACGGCGGGCAAAGTACGTGAGGAATTCTATTGCATGCACGTTTCCGTTCACGTTTTTTGCGATTTCGGCGCGACGCACAACCCGGTCCCGTGGAGACGGCACCGACCGTGGAAGGCGCTGACCTTGCATAAGCACGTTCCCTGAATTTCGTGACTCCTGCTTTGTAACTTACCAAGCTAGAAGCTACCTACACATTGGCAGGACCCCCTGAATTGCGGTGGGGGAATTTGAATTTCGTGACTATCCGTTTAGACAACGGGGGTTGCCGCGTGCTACTACCAAGTGCCTACATGCTACTATAACGCGACCTGAGGTCCTGACGCTGTCGCTGATGGTACTTGGGCCCAAAAAGTGGTAAAGACAGCTAAGTAATGATAGATGCGCTTGATGGCTTGTCACCGCACCTCTCAGTCTCTCACGGGGGGTCACTACTCAGCTGGCAGGACACACACAGTGCAGCCCGCGCGGCACCAGCAGGTCGCAGCGCGCGGCACAAGCAAGCCGAGTTAGTCGAAACTGACACAAATACCTAAACAAGCGCTCTCGAGTTCGGCTCGTCGGCTTCGGCGAGCCTGTCGAGTAGTACCCCGATCGCAAGCGCCACGTCGGACGTCACCTCGTGCGCGCCTTCATACCGAAGGAGCGGCTCGGCGAAGGCCCCAGCGGCCGTGCACGCTGCGAGCAGTTTCTCAGCGCTCGCGACCGGTGCGATCGAGTCCTCAGTTCCAGCTGCGACGAGCACGAGGACGCCATCGAGGACGCTGGGCGGGAGATCGGCGTGAGGTGCCTGCGCAGCGAGCTGTATGACAGCCGCCGGACGCGGCAGCAGCCGCTCTTCGAAGGTGGCCGCGCGCAGAGCGACGGCCGCGCCCTGTGAGAAGCCCCCGAGGACGAGTTTGGCACCGGGCGCGGCCGCCTGAGCAGCGAGAACGCATGTGGCCAGCTGTCGAGCGGCGGCGCTCAGCCGAGGTACGAGCGTTGAAGTGTCCTCGGGCGACCAACCAAACCATTGGCGTGGCGTGCGCATCATGGCCTCTGGTCGTCCCTCGCTTGAGAGCTCAGGCGCACCGGGCAGCACAAACCGCACGCGACGGCGCGCTAAGTGGTACGCTAGCCCGTAGAGATCATCACCGAGGACATGAATCCCGTGAGCAAGCACCACCAGTAGCAGTGGCGGCTCGTCGCTGCCCTCTTCTTTCTCGGCGACGAGGCAGCGCAGCCCACCGAGGGTCTCGACCCGCTGGCGCACGCCCCCTGGCGCCAGCTTTCGCTGCCCTTTCTTGCAAGGGAGCGGGCCGAGCTGCCCACCCATCTGGCACCACATGACGCATTCGGTGTCGGTTGCCTCGTCCGTGTTGTACATGAGGTTCGGGATACCTTGGGCACGGAAATTCTCTTGAAAGTCGTACAAGAGCTCCTGGCGCACAAAGTGGTCGAAGAGGGCATCGCGACTCGCGCCAGCCGCGTCCGTTATCTTCAAGTTCGCGCCGCATGCCTTGCGCTGGGTCTTCACCTCGCCGAAGACATTCTTCTGCAGGCTCAGACGCGTTGCCGCCGTCGGAGACGAGGCCACTGGCTTGCTGGGCGGCGCCGTGGCTGTCTCATTGTCCACACGCTCAAGCAGCGTGCCAAGCTCTGGGTGGGAGAGCATGATGAAGCCGCCCGCATCGAGGTGCAGCCAGCCGTTCTCAACCACACCGCTGACTGTGGCCCCCGCATTGCGGCTCCCAATCAGGGTGGCAGTTGATTCCTTCTGGTTCCGCACAGCGACTCGCGGTTTGTAGACCACGCGGTAGGTGCCAGCGCCGCTCGGCGGTGGCGGTGGCGGCGGTGGTGGCGGAGCGGGTACCTCTTCGGCCACCACTTCAGTTGGAAATCCACTTAATGGCCGGTATGCCCCATTGGACTCAAAGTACTTGTACACATCGTCGTCATGCCAGCAGAGCATAGCGTCATCTGGCAAAGGCGAAATGTCGTGCGCGAAAAGCTCGTCTCGGATCTCCTCGATGCGCTCGTGCGTGACGTGCATGTGCCACCTCAAGAAGATCGCGCAGGTGCTCGCTTCACGACTTCACGCTGTTCGTTCGTTTCAGGGCCCTCTCGGACGTCACGCGATTTGCGTCCAAACACACAACTTTCCAAAAGTCAAGTCAAGTCAAGTCAAGTCAAGTCAAGTCATGTCAAGTCACGTCAAGTCAGCCTGTAATACAAGCCTCTCTATCAGCCATGTTCCGAACCCGGTGCGAGAGAGCGAGAGTGAAGATGGCACAATTGGCACATTCTTTGGCAGTATACGCGGGCAATCGATACGCATAGTTACGGCGCGGTGAGCAGCGACCAGCGTGAGTGGTCTGCCTCACCTGGGGTGGATTTTAAACGACTGGTGCTCGGAGACGGAGTTCTCTCACGAAATTCACCGTCAGCTGGCTGTTAACTGGCTGTGTGGAACACACCTCTCACCTGTCACCTCGCTCACCCGTTTAGCGAGCTCGAGACGAGAGCCCGGACAGAGGTCACGAAGCTCACGCGTTATAACTTATATCTCGGAGGCACGCCAGTCGAGTGTAGACTAGTCGAAATACTCTACTACCCACCTCTCGAACCGTCCGACGGGCGACGCTGTGCTACATCAGTCACCTTACGCGACTTGTACAGTACGCGTATGGTCGCTCACACGCGCGGCGCACGCGCGCCAGCTGGGAAACTCTCCATCTTCTCCACCTTCGAGCTTCCCCCCGCTGCCCCACCCTGAGCGCGTTAAAGCTCGTCGTGGACGGGTGGCTCCTTCCCCATGACAAAGTGGAGAATGCCGCCCTGCATGAGCTCATCATACTTGATGGTCACCCCATCGAAGCGCTCGCCATTCCACTCGAGCGACTGCACATAGACATTGTCTGGCGACTGGTTGGAGGCTGCGATGACGAGCGGCCGCGGCGCACCTACGTCGAGCGTCACGTTGGCGAAGAGCGGGCTGCCGACGACGTAGCTGTCCGACGCGGGCGAGAGCGGATAGAGCCCGACCATGTTGAAGAGGAACCACGCGCCCATACTGCCATTGTCCTCATCGCCTGGGTACATCGCATCGTCCGCCCGAAGCATGCTGTTAGAGCGCCGCAGCCACTGCTGCGCCTGCGTCGCGCACTTTCCGGTGACTGACGAGTCAAAGGCCACTTGCATGTGCTGGAGCGCCCACACGGGCTGGTTATTGAGCTCCCACTGCCCCCAGGCATTGACACCCATCTCCGTCATCTCGTGAATCAACGAGCTGTATTGGCCACCGCTCCCAAAATGGAAGGCGCTCGAGATCGTGTTCGCTCTCTGCACCAAGTCGCAGCCGTCAAAGCCGTTGGCCTTCAACGTCGTTTGGAGCGCGATCGGGTCATATGGCACCTCGAACCGGTATTGCCAGGGGCCCGCCTCCGTGTATCCAGGGCCTGGACCCCACGCAAATTCATCAAAGCCGTCTTGGAACGTTCCGTTGGCATACTTGGGCCGGAAGTGCGCGAGCTTGGGGTCGAAGAGCGTCGTCCACTTTTGGGAGCGCTTCAGCAGGATCTCCGCCTCGGAGCTTCGGTTGAGCAGCCGTGCGGCGTTGCCAATGGCCCAGTCAGAGTGCCAGTAGTTCATGGACCTAGAGACCTGAGCCGAGCCGTCCTTGCACTCGAGGGGGATGTAGCCGTGCTCAATGTACTCGTTGAGGCACGCGCGGCCGTTCCCGCCCGAGTTGCCTCCTTGAGAGCCTGGAATGCGAGGGTCGACCATCGCATTCCGCATCGAGGCGGCGAGCAGGCCAGTCGCGTTGACGCAATACCCCTTGGCGCGAGCGGCGGGCACGCCGAGCCCGTGCGTCGCCGAGATGGGTGAGGAGCCTACGCAGTGCGGCAGCTTGATGATTGCCTCCGAGAACGTTACCTGCGCAGGGGCGCACTTACACGCACTCAGAGGCCAGGAGACGCAGTCGGACGCAATCAGACACCATCAGTGGTGGCCATCGTACGTCCGACATGGTGCCCGTCATGCCGCCGTTGCTGCCTGGGTGCGCCCACTGCGGCACCCATCCACTCTCTTCAAACCTCATCAGCCACCCCTGCATGCTCTCAGCGAACCGCTCGGGGAAGAGGAGAGCGAGCCATGAGTAAGTTGTCCGGTACGCATCCCAGAAGCCCTGGTCCGTGCTGAAGACGCCGTCCTCCTGCTTGCCCGTGTCCGGGCTCCAGTGGATGGCCTTCCCCGTCGCATGGTCGATTTCCCACAGCTTACGCGGATACTTAGCGGCGCGGTACATGCTCGAGTAGACGATGGTGCGCCATGCCTCCGCCTGCTGGTCCGTGTAGCCAGGCCCCAAGTCATTGATCGTCATGCGCGACGTGACATCGTGCCACGCCGCCTTGTTGGCCTCCATGGCGCTCTCGAAGCTCACACCTTGCACTTCAGCTGCGTGATTGGCCTGCGCCTGGGCCGGCGAGATCATCGAGGTCGCGACTCGGAGGACCAGCGTGTCGTCGTCGACGTCCTCGGAATGGAAGTCGAGGAAGCCGGTGCCGATGTCGAGGCCCTCGTGACCGAATCGGAAGGGCTGTGCCGGCTGCATGCCGTCCTGACCGCCGCCAACCGTCGCGTAGAAGTAGTGAGCAAACTTCATCTCGCTGGCCGAGGGTCCTTGATCTGTGCGAGTCGTGTGGCCCGTGAGGACCGCGAGGCCGTCCGTACCACTCGTACCGTGCTGGACAGTGTCGTTTATCCAAGGAAGCCCTTTCTCCAACGAGAGCTTCGTGTTCATGATCGCTTCTACTCGGCGCGTCGTCTTCCAGCCCGCGTCAGCAGCCGCACTCGTGGACGTGTCCTTTGGAAACTTGAAGCGCATGATCGCGCCGTGCTCGGTAGCCGTGACCTCCAACGTGAGGCACGACTCCGCGTTGCAGTACGCATTCATCGTGTGCTTTTGGTAGTACGGCAGCCATGTCGATGACGCCGGGTCGTAGGCAGAGGCGCTATTTGAGTCGCCCATGTTACCATCAGTGAGGTAGGCGAAGAAGCGCATGCTACCATAGTCTTCGCACCACGGCGACGGCTGGTGCGTCAGCCGCATCCCGAAGAAGCGAAACGACCTAGAGTAGAACCAAAAGCCACTCCGCGAGTGAGGGTCACTCCCCGTACCATCCGTCTCAGGAGCGAAGCCGTTGAAGCCCCATGGCATTTGCGTCTCAGGCAGCACGTTGCCCCGCGACATGTCGAACAGGTTTCTTGTCCCACCGAGGATGTTGATGTACTCTTCAGGGCTCTTGGGGAGGAGTGCCGCCGTGGCAGCAGTGAGGAGTGCTACAATTTGCATTGGTTTTGTCACAATCAAAGATAATTATGGCGAGAGACAGCCACTCGATGGATCCCAGGCGAATGCTCACTACGACGCTATCGTGCAAATCCTCGGCACGGCTTTGATCAGAACTCTCGCCGGACACGCCTCTATGGGCCCCGGATGCAACGTTTGCATTGCGGAAGCGTTGCGGTCCGATCGGATGGAGGCTGCGCTGTCGAAACACGAAAGGCGCTAAGCGCGTGTGTAGAGCCGGGGCGAGCGAGTACAGTGAGAGTTGATGTGTGCATATGTGGGTGTACCCATATCCACGGCACGGCTTCTTGATTTGAACTCTGAGAACTGAGACCGGGAGCTAAACTCCCACCTACCCCACATCCCCACTGTCGATCACCGTTCACGGTGTCGCGAGATGAGTGTCGCGACTACAGTGCCCCCGTAGCGGACAGAAGCTACCGCGTTGGTCTGCGCGTCCGTGCCGAGCTACGCACGAAGGTTCACCATCCACATCCACCCATCCATCATTCTGACCCCATATTGACGTTTCACATCCAGCTGTGGACCCGCATGACCGTAGGCGGCGCGGCGATCCGCGGCTCCGCGCCGCCGCCGCCGCCGCCGCCGCTGCCGTCGCCGCCGCCGCTACAGTGCGCCGCTGCCGCGCTACGAGCGCGAGCGAGATTCTCCGCCACGGACTTTGCGCTCGCGAAGCTCGAGGCGGAGGCCGATGCCACCCCAGAGGAGACCTCCCTAGAGGGCGCCGAGACCTCGAGGCAATGCCTGACCCCCATGGGTACCCCGAGGCCGCCCTCACCGAGGCCGCCTTCACCGTCAGCGCCAACGTTGGCGCCGCCGAGGCCGAGGCCGCGCCCGCCGCGCCCGCGTGGTGGGAGGGAAGATGGAGGCCGAGGATCCCATCGTGTTCTCGTGGGGGGGGAGAACGAGTGGGCCTGCGCGGGCTGCGGCTCAGACACGCGTAAGCGGCTCTCTTTAAACCACAAGTGGAAGTAGAGCTGGTAGAGCGCCTCGACGTTATGGCCGGCGGCGCTCGTGCCGACGTCTTCGGCGTGCCAGCCAAGCTGATCGAGCAGATTGGCCGTGCTGATCTTGGCGTCGGTGTCGTCACCACAGATGAACATGGTGGGAGTTTCGCCCTTGAGCGAGGGCTTGACCAACAAATCGGCGCCAACGGAGTTGAAGCACTTGACGATCTTGGCGTCGGGAGCCAACTTCTGCAAGCGCTGAATCAGGCTCTCGTTGGCGGCGGTGAAGTACGGCACGATACCCTCCTTGGCTTCGCCGCTGATGGGGTTGGTGGCGTCGAGGACAACCTTGCCGGCCAGAGCGCTCGAGAGGCTCTCGACGACCTCCTCGGCAATCAAACCCTTGAAAGCCAAAACGACGACCTCGGCACCCTCGACGGCGGTCTCAAAGTTGCTCTCGGGAATGCCCGTCTCCGCAAAGAGTGCCGCCCGCTCTTTACTGTCCCTTTCGAAGCGCATCGTCGGAGAAGGCTGACGGGGACGTGCTCCGATGATGACGTCGTGGCCTACGTCTTTGAAGCCCTTGGCAAGAGTCGTGGCCACGTCGCCTGAACCAAGGACAGCAATCTTGTTGACTCCGCCCTTGGCAGGTGTGGAGGCGTACATCCGTGACAGTTGACCAAGTGTTACGACAGCGACACGCCCATCGGCAACGGCATCGCCTGTTGGCGGTGCCGGTGGCGGGTTCGAAGAGTCGGCAGGCGGATGCGACCTTGGCTTTGGATGCGTCTCTAAGGGGTCTCGACGAGGTCCGCAGATAGTCCTGTTCAGCCCGCAGGAGAAGAACTCCTCGAAGTCCATGAGTTGTGCGGGCTCCGTTTCCGCCGCCCGGCCACCCGCCGCACGAAGGCTGACTCGCCAAAGGTTTTTTAAAACAAAATAACCGGCACTTAACCGGATACGGAACAAAACATGCATGCACCCTTTGCGCATGTTACATGTAGCGCACCGAAGACTGCGGAGCTGCTCGCATGGCGACGGGGGCGCACTCAGAAGTGGAAGTTCAACATCGGCTCGACATAGGGCAGCGCCTTGTCGGAGGCGGAGAAGAAGGCCATCGGCTCGCCTGCGTAGGGCTTGACGATGCCCGTCAGGAGGGGGACGGAGCCGGGCACCTTCGACTCGGCAACGAAGGCCATGATCCCGATCTGTGCCAGCCGACCGTTGTTGATCTCCATGAGCAGGCCCTTCTCCTTCTTCTCGGCTGGCGCGTTCTTCGAGAAGCCAAAGGGGTCGAAGAGGTCAAGGACGGGGTGGCCGATCGTGGCGCGGAGCGGCGCAAAGGAGGGCATCACGCCGGGCTTGCCGCCGCTCATGTAGTGTTTGTTGCCCGCGGCATTCTGCGCGTAGTTGCTCTCGCTCCAGATCTCGAGAAGCCCAACGAACGCGAGGATCTGAAGCTTGGCGCTGGTGGGGAGTGCGTCGAACTCTGCACAGGGATTCGGCACAAATTAGAAGAGAGCGGCCAAGAGAGAGAGAGAGAGAGAGAGAGAGAGAGAGCCATGGAGCGACACCCGAGAACCTCCGCAGCAGGCTGGGTTCGACCTTCATGGACCTCACGGGAAGCGGGACCGCCAGCAGCAGCAATGTCAGCGTAGGTGGTGCCAGACAGCGTCATGGCCCAGGGCCAGTGGAAATTCGACTGCACGACAAAGCCAACGAAGGCAGCCATCGCGACACGGCCGTGCTTGATCTCTGCCTGACGCAGAAATCCAATCGAAGACTCCTGCGACTTGCCCCAGAACTCCATCTGGGCGAGCGGCGTCGGGTTGTAATAGCCCAAAGACGGGTTGAGCTTCTTTGCCAGCACCATCAGGTCAGCCTCCGTTTCCATGCGAATCGTTGCGCGAACATTCGTGGAAACGGCGGAGCCGGCGAAGCTTGTGGGCAGGGACACGAGAGCGAGCATAATGGACTGAAGAATGCGCGAGATGGGTTCCGGAGAAATGTGGAAGCTTTCCCACATGATTTAATTAGGGTGGCACATAGATTTACACGCGTTCACGACATGTTGGAAGATCTCTCGCGGTTGTCAGTGCTCTCAAGTCACAACAGGAACTCATAGGCATGGAAAAACTGCTGCGCCGTGTACAGGGCACTCGGCGGTCAAGGCATGGATACCGCAAAAACACAGGCTGCAGCATGTACACAGTTGTATCCGGCTAGTTATACATAGTAGGCGATACACGGCTTCCATCGCGTGCGGCTGCGCACGCGCGCGCGCGCCCACACATCCCAATCGTTTGCACATCTCGTTCCAGATCTCGTTGCTGCACCGCGCGAGACGCGCCGAACTACACGGCTTAGGGCCAGCCGAGGGTGCCGACCTTCGCGAGCATGTCGGACACAAAAGGCAGCGAAATGTCGCCCTTGGCGAAGGGCGCCATGACCTCGCCGGCATACGGCTTGATGCCGGGGATCGAGTCGAGGCCGGGCACCTGCAGGCCCTTGGAGGCCGAGAGCATTCCGATGATGCCGATCTGAGCGAGGCGGCCGTTGTTGATCTCGGCGAGGAGTGCCTTCTCTTTGCGCTCCTTGGACATGTTCTTGGTGAAGCCGAACGGATCCCACAGGTTCAGCGGAACCGGGTGCGGGAACGCGAATTCGTCTGAGCGCGACAGCTTGGGGAAGTAGCCCGGCTTGCCGCCGCGCACGTAGTGCTCAGTGCCGTCGGCCTTGAGAAGGGTCGATGTCTCCGAGATCAGCTCGAGGAAGCCGATCGCGCCCATGATCTGCAGCTTGGCCGCCGTGGGCAGGGCGTCCCATTGGTCAGCTGGGCCGCCCGCGGCCGAGATCTCAGCGTGCGTGATGCCGCTCGTGGTGAGCGCCCAAGGGAAATAGATGCCGTTCGACTGCACGCAGAAGCCGACGAAGGCCGCCATCGCCACACGGCCGTGCTTGATCTCTGCATGGCGGAACCAGCCGATCGTTTCGGGCGAGGCGGCGCCAATGCCGAGCGGGTCGAAGTAGCCAACGGTCGGGTTGAGCTTCTTGGCGAGCGCCTCGAGGCCGGCCTTGGTCGAAATCTCTGCAAATTTAGAAACGATGGACGAGTTGTCAGCGCATGCACGGCGACTCGGGAAGGCAGGTGCACACGTGCACACGTCGCGCGCCGCGCGCGCCGCGCATCAAGCTGCCGCGCACCGCCCGAGGTCCACGGCTTCGAGGCGGTGGAGAATTCATCGGTGAAGCTCATCGTGGCACGGGTGGTGGCCGCGGGCACGGTCATGGGCGCGAAGCCGAGCACGGGGGTAGCGAGCATGAGAGCCATTTGGATGAGCAAAGAGCGACGACTGAGGGGTGTTGTGTCAATGAAGTGCGCGCTTCTCCAATTCGAGAAACACAATTAAAAATATTGTGCCCGAGACAACGTCAATTCCGGTTTCGTCGCGGTTTCCCGCACACACCACACCGTCTCAAGGGACGGCTCCGCTCCCCTCGGTCAACACAAGTACTGAGTACTCGCTCGCTCGGGCTACTCAATTTCTCGCTAGTGAGGTCGGTCTCTCGGCTCTCTCCCAGCACACCACACAGTGTGATCTCTGCTCGCTGCCCTATACTACCGGGCGGGATTGTGATAGGCAATCAGGTGGAGGGTGGGAGGAGGTAGGGAGGAGGGGGACACAACGGATCGCCATCACTAAGCAAGCAACCACCGACACAGAGGAGTCTCGGTGTCGCCAGGAGCCTCACAAACGCCGTCAGTCCATCATGAGTAGAGTCCGCTCCATGGTCCGCTCGTCCATCGCGGAAGAGTCCGGCGGCTCGGGCGGCGGCGGCCCGGGCGGCGGCCCGGGCGGCGGCTGCTGCGGCTGCGGATACGGCGGCGATGCGAGCATCGTCGTCGTACCGGTAATGCCGTTGGAGTTCGCGGACGGTGGCAGCGGCAGTGGCCACTCGGCAGCGATTCGTTGGACGAGCAAGTGGAGGGCGGGCAAGATGTTGCGCGGTGGTTGCGGCGGCAGCTCGCCGAGCGCGAGCAGCAGCTGCTGCACGTTGCGCCCGAGAAGCAGTACCGCGTGCTGCAGCTTCATGGGGTCAGCACCCTTGGGGTACAGAGGGTACGTGGCGATCTGCTGTGCCTTGAGCGCCGTGGCCGTGGCCGTGGCGCCGTTGCCGTTGCGCCCGCCATGGCCGGCTGCGGCCGCGCTGGGGGGGTCGTCAATGGAGCACCGGGAGGCGCCGAGCCGGACCGGGTAGCGCAAGGTCACCGAGAGCAGCCGTGCCACGTGAACCACGAGCATGGCGGCGTCGCCGAGCACGGCGGCCACGTCCTCCTCGTCGGCGCTCGCGTTTTGAGCGGCGGTCACGGCCGAATGAGCAGGCCCCATCGGGCTTCCCATAGTAGGGTGTCCCATCGTGCTCGCCGGCGTGGGCGAAATGCTACCCGTCGCGTCTGACTGGGGAACCAAGGGCTTACCCCCACTACCACCGCCGAGGAGTTCTAGAGGTATGGCTTCACAGAGGTCGAGCAGTAGCTGTTTGCGCCTTACCTGCTCGCGCCGCTTGCGCTCGTCGAGGAGCACCGCGCCGCCCTTGGTCGCGCCGCATGCCACCTCGCATCGCTTCTTGAGCGCGACAAGTGCGCGCGCAGCCGCATCGATCCGGCCGTTGGTCTCACTAATTAGGGTGTGCACCTGCGCGATGAGATGGCGCTCCTTGGCAAGCGCCGCCTGTGCGGAACGCTTCTCCTCGCGCAGGGCCGCGAGCGTCGCCTGCTGCGCGCGCCGCGTCTGCGACCGGCGCTGCCGCTCTGCCCGCCGCTCGAGCAGCGCGTCGGCGCGCGCGCGCAGCGCTTCGTTCTGAGCGGTCACCTGCGCATGCTGCACGGCGAGCGCCTCGACCTTGGCAACCCACGCCTCCTGCTGTGCCACCGAGGTGGGCTGGGGCGCGACCACGGGCAGAGCCGGCGGCTCGTCCGCGTCGAGGCCGGTGATCATTGAGGCCGGAATCGCTGAAACCGACCCCGAGACGCCCACCAACGGATACTGCCGAGCGAGCGCTTCGAAATCGGCGCGCTCGAAGCATGTGGACGTGCTCACCCCGGCACGCTGAAGCGCCTCCTTGATCTCCTTCGTAGAGAGCGACTCGTACCACGCGGTCCTGGGAGACGGGCTCACGGGCTGGCCGGCCACGGCGGGCTCGTCCTCCTTCTCCTCCTCCTCCGGCTGCTCCTTGCGGCCGACAATCCCCGCCGCCTCGAGGGACAGCACATCCTCGAGTGGTAGGCAGGGGCCGTCCACGAAGCGCAGCAGCAGCACGCCTGGAGGCAGCAATGGCAGGAGCGCCGACGGATCGGCGTCGAGATGCGCGAGCGCGTCGAAGTGGACGGTGCGCTCCCACAACAAAGGCGCGTCAGCCGCCACTGCGCCGCCCGCCGCAACACGGCGCAGCACCAAGCGCACGGCGCCCGCCCAGCCCGCGCCCGTCGCCATTGCCGCGGGATCGACGTCCCACTGCGGCGCCAGCGAGCAGGGCGCCACGGCCGTGCGGAGGAGCGGCGCGCCGCTGCTCGCGGGCGCGTCGCACGGCGAGAGCGAGGTGCGCACAGCGCCTTCCGCGACCGCGCGCAGCGCCGCGGCCGTGGGCGCCGGGAGGTCGAGGTTCGCCAGCCATGCGGGCACAGCCTTGCTCGTATCTAGACCGGCACTGCGGGCATCCACGAGGACGCCAGCAGCCCTCTGCTCAGGCGTGCTCGCCGAAGCCACGGCCACGGCCGCGGGCGGCGGCAGCAGCGGCCACAGCTCGACGAGCAGGCCGCTCGAGCGCGTGCCCGTGTCGAAGCTCACACGGTGGAGCGTGATGCTTCGTAGGTGTCGTAGGCGTCGCTGCCAGGGTGGTAAGGTGGGTCCATTGAAGGTGTACATGCTGAGCAAAACTCGCGACTGAAGTGATGCCGGGGTCCTCTGTGGAAAACATGTTTGCTGCAGGTGAAAACATGTCCGTGCGAGACGGCTCGCCAAAATCGCGTAACCCAGACTCGAAACTTGGCAAGTCGCTGACGGAACTCAAGCGACCGCAGACGTAACTGCCATCCGCTTTTCCGAACTCTTCTAGATAGTGAGAAGGCATGGCCGAAAACCCGCGCGCCGCCGCCCGCCGCCTGCCTTTCAGGTCTATGCGGGCTGTGCGCCTGCGCAAAACCCCTCACCATCTCCTCTGCAGGGCGCCGCTCCTGTCGCCTGCGCCGTCGTCGCGCGCCCACCAGTCACCGCTGACCCGGAACCGTTGCCCCGCGCAGCAAACAGCAACGCACTCATGCAGATCTTCGTCAAGACGCTCACTGGCAAGACGATCACCCTCGAGGTCGAGCCGTCTGACTCGATCGACAACGTCAAGGCCAAGATCCAGGACAAGGAGGGCATCCCGCCCGACCAGCAGCGCCTGATCTTCGCGGGCAAGCAGCTCGAGGACGGGCGCACCCTTTCGGACTACAACATCCAGAAGGAGTCGACCCTGCACCTCGTGCTCCGCCTCCGCGGTGGCATGCAGATCTTCGTCAAGACGCTCACTGGCAAGACGATCACCCTGGAGGTCGAGCCGTCTGACTCGATTGACAACGTCAAGGCCAAGATCCAGGACAAGGAGGGCATCCCGCCCGACCAGCAGCGTCTGATCTTCGCGGGCAAGCAGCTCGAGGACGGGCGCACCCTCTCGGATTACAACATCCAGAAGGAGTCGACCCTCCACCTTGTGCTCCGCCTCCGCGGTGGCATGCAGATCTTCGTCAAGACGCTCACTGGCAAGACGATCACCCTGGAGGTCGAGCCGTCTGACTCGATTGACAACGTCAAGGCCAAGATCCAGGACAAGGAGGGCA